>Ga0307516_10000554_pt1 | contig 50247 bp, 42 predicted proteins | sample 19_EM_MG_FD_203310 | JGI IMG/M metagenome (GOLD analysis project Ga0307516, IMG submission 203310) | Populus trichocarpa ectomycorrhiza microbial communities from riparian zone in the Pacific Northwest, United States - 19_EM | ecosystem: Host-associated > Plants > Roots > Unclassified | place... | reverse complement strand
CCGCCGCCCGAAGGGGTGATGGCCCTCGCTTACAATCTGCGGTGACGGGCCTCCTCGCATGGAAGCACGGCCAACCGGGTCAGATGGGGAACCAAGCAGCCCTAACTGTTGTGACCAGTGCCGGGGCAAGGCTCGTCACCTTCTTCTCCGACCGAGTCGAATCAACGACTTAGCGCCGCTAGCTTTACCCTGTGTGACACGCCTGAGTGACACAGCGGAAGACGCATCGTACATCCTCGGAACGTGAACCGTCCCGCCTTACTTTGAGGCGGACCGCAGTAGCGCGCGCCCGCATTGCCCCAGTAAGAATCTGCCAACGATTCTCCGGGCCGTCCTCGGGGCCTTAGCAGGCTGCTGAAATACCGTTCGGTGTCACTTGCGCCGCCTGCATCGACCTCATAGAACGCGCTACAGGCGATTCTCTCGAGTAGGGCAACGGTTAGGCATCCTTGGAAATGGGTGAAATCGGTGGTCGAAGAAGGTATTTCAGCAGCCTGTTAGTCCTATGATGAGGCTGCCGCGGCACGGGAAGAAGGGCAGGCATCCTGCCGGGGCGAAGTACTGTGCTGCAACTACCGCCCTATGGAAACACTCCAGCCTTAACAAAGGGCCTGAGTTTCGGCACCAAAGCTTCAAAGGATTCAACCAACATCCTGCGATAGAGCAGGAAGCCCTCTGTCCCCTCTCCCGAAAATATTTCAAGGCCAGTTGGCCTGTCAGTACTTTGCGTCAACATGTGACACGCACGGTCAGCCTGGGCGATAGCGCTGAGTATGATATCAACGAAGTTTGCACCCTTCAATTCTGGGTATAGCTTGCTGTTGACAATGTTGCCCACCAATATGTCGTAGACAGACTCCAGCCTAAACAGGGCGTGCGGATGCTTATTGCCGCAGTCGGGATCAGAAACAACTTGCTTGTACAGATTCCAACGTCGGGGGTTAAAAATCCTGTGCGCGACGTACAGCGCGTACGATACGTAGAAGAGGACTTTTTCCGGGCTCCCGAACACCTCCCTCTTGGCGGCAAAGAGTGCCGGGTCAAGCCCAGCGTGCTCGTTCAGTATCGATTCGCTGATTCGCAGGTTGACCCACAGGGTCATAGTGACACCCCAGAGATCAGCATCCCGCTCAAGCGCCTGCCAGGCTAACGCGCGTAGATTCTTTTGCGACCGGACAGCTTCTTCTTCGCCAACGATTAGGGTACAGGCAGGGTCCCCGCCGCTCTCCGATTCATCAATCTCTGGGTTAGCTGACAGTCCGCCACTCATCACGAATTCAGTGTGCCCGCGCACGATATGCCCCTGTTCGTGATGAACAGAATATTGAAAAACCAGCCTCGTCAGCAACGACGCCAAGTAGCGACGTATCTGGCATCCGCTTTCGCTCCGGGGCTGCTTAACAATCGATTCCAGATCCGAAAGCGACTTCCACTTAACAGGCGATTCATGATCATTCGCGCGATTACCAACACTAACGAAGTTTCGTGTATCGGCCAATATCCCATCCATCACTGCCTTATAGATGGCCGGAAGACCGATATTGATGATCATGTGATCACGGTTTTCCGGAAGTTCCTGGAGGTCTGTCAACGCCACAGCGTTGATTTTTGTGCTCTTGGCAATATGCAAACCAATTCTTCGACTCTTATCATAATAGTGATACTTTACCGTCTGACTGTTGTCAATATCAGACTGCTTCCACAAGCTATGCAAGAATTCCGGCATCTCCTCGGGCCGAAACACCCCGCCACGATCTGATATCGCTTGCTTCAGCAACGCACCCATATATTCCCCAAATGCTCCGACTTGTCACTGTACTGCGTCCGCGACGATCAAGGGATCCTCAGCGGGGGCCTTTCACGCCGATAGTGCACCGAGCTACTGGAGCGCCCCAATCGCCTGCTGCAATGCCTGCTGTTTCTGCCGCCGCTCAAGCTCTGCGACATGGGCGAGGCCTATCTCATGCCTGGCGAAACGGAGACCTGCGAGCCCGAAGGCTTCTTGCAGGTGCCCCTCCAGTATGGCGATGGTTCTCCGCGGGGCGTCCCGGTAGACCTTCTTTGTCTTCCTGGTCTTGTGGTCCCAGTACTCGGCAGGGTTGACCGAGGCAAGACCACGCACTCGGCGCACAGGCTGATGGACAAAGGCGGCGGGGACAGGCACAGAAACACTTCGGAGAGCTGCGCGGGGTCCCACAGCGACCCTCCCGGGCAGCGATGAGTGCCCTCCTAAGGGGCAGACCTCCGACAGGAGAATCCGCAGGGGCAGTCTCAGCTAACGGACACCCCTCTGTTCTTCTATAGAGCCCTGTCTGTTAGTTCTCAGAGCTGGGCCTGGAAGCCATAGCCATTGCAGCGGACCACCGAGCGGTCCTGGCGGGCCCACCCATGCACATCAGGCCTCAGGAGGTCGAGCGCACGGGTGAACGCCTTCACCTCTGCGGGTAGGATGGTCAACCCCAGGGTCTTCTTGAGCTGGGTACTGCTGAGGGCGGGGGTCAGTTCGGGGAGGTCGTTCAAATGGGCCAGCACCTGCGCGAGCAGGCCCGCAACCTTGCTCTCCACTGCAGCCTTCTTCAGATGCTTGGGGTCATGGCAATACCACTGCGCCTTGGGCATCACACGGTCGAGGAGAGCCCGAAGGCCTCCCGAGTGGTGAATGACGTACAGCTTCATGGCCTGGGCCTTGCCGTTGTCGATTCTGCGGCAGCTTCCCCGGCTGGCTCCCTGATAGACCACATGGGCCACCTCGCTCTCGATGACCCTGCGCAGTCGGTCCGATGGGGTGGGCTCGGACAGGTGTCCGACCTGGGCTTTCACGCAGGCGGCAATGTCCAGGTGGCTGCGGTGCAGCACACCGGCCATGATCACCACGTCGCAGAACTCGAACCCGTTCAAGCCCTCCTGATTGCCCCAGGTGAGGAAGTTGAACCGGCGGTCACCCTTGGTGGTCTTGGCCTCTAGGTCGACCCCGGCCCGTGCCAGGTCCCGCTTGAGGCCGTCTAGCACGTCGGCCTGTCCCCCGCGGGGCAAGAACGAGAAGATCAGGAAGGCCTGGGCGCTGTCCTGGGTGGCCCGGATGATGTCCAGCACCTCTAAACTCACCGCCGCTGCTTCCTTGGTCTTCTGCGCGTAGCTGCCCTCGATGGCACCTCGACCACCGGCCGCCATTAGCTGGTGGACCTCCACGGCCTCGTAGGTCTTCAGCTCCTCAGGCGGGAAGGACTGGACGATGCGAACCGTTGGGTCCAGGTGGACCAGCTCCCGCACAGGGGTGGAGGCGTCGAGGATCACCACGCTGCGCAGTTGAGGCGGCACGGCCTCACAAACCGCCACGACCCCGCCCCCTTGCTCGGCGGTCAGAACTTGGAGGGACTCCTGCGAGACCGACAGCAGCGAGTCCAGTTGCCGGGCCCAGGCCCCCAGCCCCCTCGCACGGGAGCGAACGGCAGCCCTGTAGCTGGCCATTGTGGTCTCGTCCAGGAACGGCAGGTCGACTCGCACCCCATTGCCGTGCGGATCACCTCCGGCACGGAGCCCAGCGAGTGCCTCGGCGATGGTCTCAGAGGCCACCTGAAGATAGCTGAGCAGCGCGAGCGACAGTGGGTCCTCCTTGGCTTCCAACTCGATGTTCAGGCAGGCCACCGCCTTGCGCATGTCGGCCTCATGGAAGGCGAACGAGTCCGACCGCAGCAGGGTCTCGTCGTAGACCATCAAGGCCCTCGGGTGCCCCTCGTGCTCCCCGAACAGCTTGAAGTCCGTGCCGCCGCGCACCCGGGCATGGGTGACCAGCTGGATGCGGCGAGACTCGTTGCCAGTAGAGGCCTCTTTGGCGTCGTGAACCGAGTGCTTCAATCCGATGGCCTCTGCGGGGACCCCGTGAGCGACGAGGTCCCGCTTCAGCGAGCACAGAGCCTCCACCTTCGATGCCGCGACAGCGAGGGGGGCCTGGTAGCCCAACCGTTCGAGGGCCGCGACGAAGGCCACTACGGCGGAGGTCTTGCCCATGCCGGTGGGCAGCGGAAACGCCTGGCGACCCCGCTGAGTACCCACGCAGTACCCGGTGAAGGTGTCCAGCAGCTCGTACAGAGCGGCTCTGTGGCCTTGAGACAGGACGTTGCCGTGGCCCTCCAAGTCCTCGGTCAGGATTTGCATGGCGGTGGAGGTGAGGATGTGGGCGTTGATGGGTCCGGTCATAGTCAAGGAGTCGTTAGGGGTTGCGGGTGGTTGGTCGAGAGCGGGCTGTCGTCCTGCGCCGGGTCGGTGTCCCGGGTCGGGACGGGTTTGACGCCCCGCATGCGCCCCCGCGGGCCGGCCGCGATGTGGTTGAACAGCGCATCAGCCCTACGGTTGGTTTCCGCCACTGCGGCGGCCACGTCATAGCCGGCCCGGACGTTGGCGAATGGGGGCAACGGAAGGGGCCCCGCGAGGGCCTCCAGGGGCTCCCGGGCCTGCTGCTGGTCGGCGCTTGGGATGGGGGAGCTTTGGCAGGCGGCACGGGTCGCGCTGAACTCGTGGCGGGGCTCCGTGTTGGCGTCCGCCAGGTGGCGCACGTAGACCGCGAGGGCCCTGCGGATGACGCCTGAGGCGGGGACCTTCTGGCCTCCTGCCAGGTGCAGCCAGTGCTGTGCGTATTCAATGGACAGCTCGGCGTGGAAATCGAGGTGGGCCTTCGTGGCGGCTGTGGTGCCGGTGAGCTTCACCGTTGCTCGCTGGCGGGGGTGTTGTGCTTGGGTCATGGGTGGTGGTGGTTGGATGAGGTGGATCCTCCAGCCGTGCAGGCGAGGGGCGTGGTTTGCAAAAAGGGAGTGCGCCCGGGCCCTCGCTTCTGAGACTTGCCGGGGCTGGGCGGTGACCCCTGAGGTGGTCCCGGTGAGGCCGGCGTGATCCGCGCAAAACAGTTGCTCGGGGACACATGCGACCGCACGCACGGCGGTTTCTGAGGGCAAGGGTCGGGTCTAGGCAGGTCCGCCCGGTGGATAACCGACCCAAGCCCGCGACAGCACGAGCGATTTCACCTGCGCCACATTGGTGTCAACTGCGGTGCCGCGTGCCAGCGATTCGGTGTGATGCGACGGGCATGCCGATTCCTCTCGTGGGCGGGTGGGTAGTCCTGCTGGCTTCGGCGAGGGGTAGCGTCTAGCAGCGATTCGGCTGCAAGTCGACGGGATGGCGGCCAGTGCCGCCTCCCCTCGTTGACAGCCCTGGCGGCCCTCTCCTTCTACGAGGGGCCGGGTTTAGGCGGGTTGTCCGCTGCGGTATGCCCATGCGGACAGCCTCGGGGGCTTCCTGGAGTGTGTCCGCAAGGGTTGACATCCAGTCTGTGGACACTTATTCTATGGACACGACTTCAATGGACACCATGCACACCATCCTGTATGCCCGGGTCAGCACCACGGACCAGACCATCAGCCACCAGCGCACTCACGCCGAGGCTGCAGGCTTCGCCTTCGATGAAGTGGTGTCCGACGAAGGGGTTTCGGGTGTCTCGACCCGCTTTGCCGAGCGCAAGGGCGGCGCGCGCCTGCTGGACAAACTGCGCCGGGGTGACGTGCTGGTGGTCCGATGGGTGGATCGGCTGGGGCGCAACTACGAGGACGTTACTGAGACCATCCGCACCCTCATGCAGCGGGGCGTCGTAGTGCGGACCATCATCAACGCCATGACGTTCGATGGCAGCACTGCCGACCCCGTACAGAAGGCGGTCAGGGATGCGCTCATCGCCTTCATGGCAGCTACAGCGCAGGCCCAGGCCGAGGCCACCAAGGAAGCCCAGCGGGCCGGCATCCAGGCCGCCCGGTCGGGTGATGCGGGGGACGCGAAGTACAAGGGCCGGAAGCCCACCTTCAACGCTGACCAACTGCAGCGCGCGCAGGAACTGCTGGCCCTCGGCCGCGCCCCGGCGGTCATCGCTCGGGAGGTCGGCATCCCCCGGGCCACGGTCTACCGCATCAAGGAGGACCCAGCCAAAGCTGCCGCGGTGCTGGCCGTGTGGTCAGCCCCGAGGAAGGCCACGGATGGCGCCGCAGCCCTTCGGGCGGGGTAGGTATTCCCCAGGGGCCGGAAGCCCCGCCAGGAAAGCGTTAGGGTCCTTCGCGGGCCCTTGCTGTTTGCGGCTTCAGGTGGCGTGTCTCTTCGCGCTTGCTTCGCTTCGGCTCGGGAGCATCGTCGCAGGCCGGGACCAGCGTGGAATGCCAGAGACTGCTGAACCTCGTGCTACCCGGTGACGCCTAACGCGATAGCCGCACGCTCCCCACTTGGCGGCCATTCCCGGACCGGGATGGCCTCGACTGCGGGACAGTCCACATGGAGCGAGGGGGGCACGGGGGGAAGGCCCTTGGCCGGGCTCATCAGATGCCCCCTCGGATTTTTGTGGCGCATCATCTGAGGCGGGCTGACCTGGGGTGCACCCGCCTGCTGCGGTCGTCTTGTACCTGGAAAAGGCGCCAATGCCCTACGTGGACGCACAGAGCCCTGTGGTGATGTCTAGCAGGCGTTAGGCCAGCACCCTTGCGGCATCGGCCGAGTGGAACTTGGCTCCTTTACTGGAACCTTTTCGGATCCACTTTGCCTGGCTCGGGTGGGACCCCGATATTCGACCATCAATCACCAGATCACCGGTGTCGCTGGAGCAAATCCGGATTTGTACGCAAACCCCAGCCCATAGTCAACATACCTGGATGACCCAAAAACTAACTTGTCAGCACCCACTAAGGGGTTGACTCTTTTCCCATCAATTAACATACCTGCAGCCGAGCTTCCATCAAGTCTGATTGCGTAATTGGCTCCAAGCGCCTTAAACACTGCACACATTTCCCCCGCAGCAGTGGTGCTATCTGACGTCGATGAAGCAAAAATCACCTTGTTGTCTGGCGTTGTCCCAAACGCTGACCACCTGTTCAAGGTCCAGGACGAAGAGCAGATACCATTCTTAATAATAGAGGTTGACGAACTGACGGTGGAAAAGGGTTCCTGCACTCCGTCAACGCCTGTCGTCCACAACGGACCATTAATACCTTCCTTCCAACGAGGCAAGGATTGAGGCATGATCAGAAAGGCCAATTGATTGGGTCCAGAGCTACCAGAAATTCCGCCGTTCGCTCGGTTATTTCCCAGTACTGTCGAGTTGCGTTGGATGAACCCCATTGCAAGCCCGGTCCCTTGCGAAATGCCTTTATCGCCGGCCCAGGTGAATCCATTCACCAAGATTTGAGAGAGTACCCCCAGCGTTTCAATCCGCTGCAGCGACAAGGTCGGAGCCGGACTTGTTCCGTAATAGGCTATATTCGCGGTCTCCCGGCTGTCGGCATTGTTCCCTATAGCGATATGGAGAAAGGGAGCAACCGCCTCGCACCGCTTGTAGTACACCGCGCCGGTTGACACTAGCGAGGAATTTATTTGCGGCAAGTCCCGGGTGACTGACGCCACACAAGCAGCAGTTGATCCTTCTGGGGACTCATGTTGGGTCGGCACCGCTTCGCTGGAGTTGGCGCTAATACGAACGACACCCGTCTTCTTGATATCCTTCTCGACTGGCGTTGCACTCTCAGGTGTCATCATGATCCGGCCATTTTTGAGGGCGGGAACAGACAGTGAACTTTTCGAAATCAATTCAACAGAGGGATAGATATCCACCAAGGGGTATTTATCGCCGGTGTCATGAACGTCAGCCGTAAAGATATAAGGCCCAGAAAGCGCCTTTTCTGAAATATTCCATTTCACCCCGAACTTCAGTCCCACCGAGGTGGCAAAGGCAGGATTGTAATAGACGGGCGTACTAGATGAATGATAATATCCGACGGCCGAGGATGTTGGATAATATTTGACCCTGTGCCCATCCTGACTTCTATTCAAAATTACCAGAATATCGCCGCCTTCAGCGACGGTTTCGTCCAATTTCAAAACTGAAATAAGAGGCAGGTCGCCGACGATGACCTTGGAGCCAGTCACTTCATCGAAGTGAATACTCTTTATCTCGCCTACAGGGACGGCAACCTCATAGATGCGCTCTGCTTTCCCCTTGCTAGTATTGTATAGATTCAGAATGCGATTCTTAGTCTCCGGCTTATAGCACGCAGTCTCAGAACAGACGCTGACGGCGCCCACAGTAATTCCGTCGTCTTCCTTTGCCTCATTTGAGGATACTGCAATCCGTAGTTTCGAGTATCCTTTTGCGGCAATCGGTCGGTTGTCGTGCAACTCGGGTACTTCTTGAGGATAGTGTTTTGGTGCCGCCTGAGAAATAGAGCACAGCAAAACAGCAAAAGCAGTTAGCGCAAAGATCCCGATATTCTTCAATTTTTTGGCCCTAGGCTCCGCAAATTCTTGTATTGCATTTGGGGTCATGCGACTCCTCCTCTTCAAGTTAGTGATGATTGAAATATGCGCTCAGGGGCACTATGACGCGTACCAGATGAACGACGAGCAGTCAACCCCTGCGGTATTTGCTCGCACGACCATCATACTGGTGCACTGGCGATACTGGCCGCGTCGAACTGGGGATGTTTGCAAGAGGCCGACTGGGCTTCACGAGCCACCTTCGCCATGGTGGACGCGCGCCCCCTTGCGAGGCTGGTACTCGCCCGGCACGGACCACCCCTCAGGGGGAAACGCTCGGCACAGTTCGAGCCCCTCGAAGCGCATGGCCTCGACAGCTCGTTGCATGTCGGCCGACATCGCATGCGTGTACACGGTTGCCCCAGCGCTGCCCGTCGTGGTGTGCCCAGTGATGGTGTCCTTGACCTTGTCGGTGGCACCCGCTGCGCCACCGAGTGCCGTGCGCGCCGTGTGCCTGAAGGTGTGGAAGTCGGGCAACAGCTCGATCCCCCCAGGCTTTCTGAATGTTCCCCACCAGTTGCTGAAGTAGATGCTGCGCTTCGCCGGGTTCAACGGCACAGCGGGCCATAGGCGTACATGGCCTGCATCCCTAACCCGCTGCCAGTAGTCGACCAGCCCCAGCCTGACCAGCTCGGAGTGCATGGGAACGGTTCGCTCCCGCGCCTCGGTCTTGAGCTTGCCCTTGCCCTCCCCTTTGCCGGTGAACCTCAGCCGGTAGTCGTCGGCGCCGTGCTGCCGTACGTCATCGACGCCCATCTGCACCAGCTCTGACACCGTGGCGCCGCTGTAGAGGGCGATCAAGGGCAACCAATACGCCGCGTCCTTTCCGGCCTTCCAATCCGATGGCAGCGCGTAGGCTTTGAACAGCGGGAGGGCCGACAGGGCCCGCATGTGTTCCGGCAGGTGCGGGGAGCGCGGGGTCTCGGTCACGAAAGCGATGTCGAGCGCCTTGCCCTTCCAGGGATGCCGGCTGATGACCTCCAGTTCCTCCCAGGCAAAGCGCAGAAGCCCCCGCAGAGCTGTCATGCGGTCGCTGGCGGTCTTGCTCGCCATCTGCCCGTCGTCGACCTTGCGCAGCAACCAGCCTTTGAACTCGTGCCCCATAGCTCGGGTGATGCTCTCCAGCGGGACGCGCCGTTGGGCCCACTCTTCGAACATCTCAAGCGCCCGCTCGCACTGCCGCACCGCATCGCGCCCCCTGCCCCCAGCTGCCTTCCAGCGGTCAAACACATGCCGCAGGGTCAGCCCCAAGGCGGTTGACGAACGCTTCACAGGGGCCTCCAAGCCCGCGACGGGGGCACGTATAGGGCCACCCACCGGGCCACCTTCACCACGGCCCCGCATGGACGCGAACAGGCCCGCGCACTCGGCCCGCTTCGCCAGCGCACGAGCATTGGCGGTCGCGGAGTCGGAGGTTCCCAGCGAACCCCGCCAGGCATCCCCGTGGGGCGGGAAAAGGTGACACAGGTCTGTCGGTGCTTTGACCCGCAGTTGCCAACGGGTGGACCCCACTCGGCGGTGAACCCCTTGTTCCATCTTCGGCATGGCTGAAATCTCTCCATCGGATTGACGTGGAGTGACACAGCAGGCGGGCACAATCTGCCGTGACGGGCCTCCTCGCATGGAAGCACGGCCAACCGGGTCAGATGGGGAACCAAGCAGCCCTAACTGTTGTGACCAGTGCCGGGGCAAGGCTCGTCACCTTTTCTCAAGCAAAGCCGCCAGGTCTTCCTGGCGGCTTTGTCGTTTCTGGGATCGTTGTGAACACCGTGGGCATACGGCTTGCTGCTCATGGCGAGATCACTACGCTCGAAGTCGCCATGCTTGTCTCAAACGCCATTCGTTTCGCCCCTTGCCGCTGGCTGATGCTGGCCGGCTGGGCGCTCGCGGCGCCCTGGTGCCCGGCGCAGACGCCGGCACCGGCACCGGCTGCGACGGTTGACACCACCCAGTCTCCAGCGTGTCGGCAGGCGCTGGCGGCCGTGCAGGCGCAAGAGTCGGCGGCGCTGACCGCCAAGAGCGTCAAACCGCCGGCTTCGGCACCGGCGGGGCCGTCACCCGAGGCGCTGCTCGCGATGCGCGAGCGGGCCGCGCGCATCTGCCTGGGGCCCGGCACCAGCGGGCCGCCACCCTCACAGCGCACGCAGCAGACGCCCATCAGCGTGGCACCGGTGACACCCTCCCGGCCACCGGTCACGCCCCAGCCCATCACCCCATCGCCCACCACCACGACGCCGGTCGTGCCGACCCGCACCGATCCGACGTTGACGGTGACGGGATGCGATGCCACCGGATGCTGGGCCAGCGACGGTACGCGCCTGGAGAAGTCGGGCCCGAACCTGATCGGCCCGCGCGGTGTCTGCACGATGCAGGGCGCCGTGCTGCGTTGTCCGCAATAGCACCGAGGTAGCGACAGTTGCGGGCACGGCAATTGCCGACTGCCGCGGCATGCGCACCGCCCTCTTCGCGTTGCTGTGGTCGACAGCGTTCGTCGCCGCAGCTCAGCCGCCCGACGAGGACGCGACGGTGACCGAGACGGACAAGAGCTACCTGTGGCCTGCGCTCGAAATCGTCGGCTTCGACCTGCTGCTCAGCAACTACAACCGGCAGTTCAGCGGCACCTCGGACTATGACGTCAGCTGGTCTTCGATCCGGCGCAATCTGCGCGGGCCATGGGTGGTCGACAACGACCCGTTCAGGGTCAACCAGTTCGCCCACCCTTACCAGGGCTCGCTCTATCACGGCGCGGGCCGCTCGACCGGTCTGAGCTACTGGGAAGCGTCGGCATTGACCTTCGCCGGCAGCGCCTGGTGGGAGATCACCGGCGAAAAGACGCCTCCGGCCAAGAACGACCAGATCGCCAGCGGCATTGCCGGCAGCTTTCTCGGTGAGCCCCTGTTCCGCATGGCGCGTCTGGTGCAAGACCGCAGCGACCTGCCCGACAGCTGGCGCCCGTGGTTGGCAGCGGCCATTTCACCGTCGGTGGGCCTGAGCCGGCTGGCCTTCGGCTCGCGCTTCGAGGGCGCGTTCTCCGACCACAACCCGGCGTACAGCGGCCGGCTGAACCTCGGCTGGTCGCACGCGACGCGGGAGGATTTCGGCCCCGCGCCCGACTTCAAGACCGACGCCTTCCAGGCCGACTACACGCTGGACTATGGCCTGCCGGGCGAGCCTGGCTACCACTACAGCCGGCCGTTCGACTACTTCAACTTCCAGGCCTTGCTGTCTGGCGCGAACGGCGTCGAAGCCCTCAGCTCGCGTGGCTTGCTGTTCGGCACCGACTACGCGCTCGGCGATAACTACCGTGGCATCTGGGGGCTCTACGCCAATTACGACTACCTGTCGCCGCAGATCTTCCACGTCTCGACGACCGCGTTGTCGCTCGGCACCACCGGCCAGTGGTGGGTGTCGCCCAAAGTCGCCCTCCAGGGAACGGCGCTGGTCGGGCTGGGCTATTCGGCTGCCAGCACGGCACGCCACGTGGTGACCGACACCTCCGAATACCACTACGGGATGGCGCCGCAGGTGGCGCTAGCGCTGCGGGTGGTCGGCGGCGACCGGATGGCGCTGGACGTCTCCGCACGGATGGTGTCGATGGGCAACATCAACCGCCGCGCGGCCGGGCGCGACGACATCTCGCGTGTCGGCACGGCGTTCACCTGGCGGATCCAGGGCCGGCACGCCATCGGCATCAACTACGTCTGGTCACACCGCGAGGCGGACTATCCGTCTGCGCCCGGCACGCGCCAGCAGACGCTGGGGACTGTCGGCATCTACTACACACTGCTCGGCCAACATGGGGTCGAGGCAGTGGACTGGCGCAATACCGACACTGCGGCCGGGCGTTGATCAGCCGACAGTGCCCACGCCCTGCACCTTCAGCGGATACCGGCAGCGGTAAGTGACGCGGCCTCGACCACGGCCACGAAGACCACCAAGCGGTACAGGTTGACGTCGGTGCGTCAAGATCTCTAGGCCTTCCGTCTCGCACCACCGGCCATTACGCTGACTGACATCGTTATTCCGATGACCAACATGACTACGAATTTCCGTCTACCGACCATCACCCATCGCCACGTCGAAGTCGACGGCGTAAAGGTCTTCTACCGCGAAGCCGGCCCGGCCGATGCGCCGACGCTCTTGCTGCTGCACGGCTTCCCGTCGTCTTCGCACCAGTTCAAGCGCCTGATGGAGGCGCTGGGCGACCACTACCACGTCGTCGCACCCGACTACCCCGGCTTCGGCTACAGCGATGCGCCCGAGCCTGTGACCGCCGGCGGCTCGTTCACCTACAGCTTCGACACGCTGGCCCAGGTCATCGAGGGCTTCTGCGACGCACTCGGCTTGCACCGCTTCGTCGCCTACCTGTTCGACTTCGGTGCGCCGGTGGGTTTTCGCATCACGCTTCGACACCCCGAGTGGTTCGCCGGCCTGGTGATCCAGAACGGCAACGCCTACGCCGAAGGCATGAGCGCGATGGCGCGCGACCTGGCCGCCCTGCGCCCCGGCGCGCCGGGTGCCGAAGACGCGGTGATGGGTGTGCTGACGCCCGAGGTCACGCGCAGCCAGTACCTCACCGGCGCGCGCCAGCCCGAGAACATTTCGCCCGACGGCTGGACGATGGATCAGCAGTTCCTCGAACTGCCGGGCCGCAAGCGCATCCAGGTGGACCTGGCGTTGAACTACCACAGCAATGTTGTGTAATACCCGCAATGGCAGGCCTGGCTGCGCGAGCACCAGCCGCCGGCGCTGGTGCTGTGGGGCCGCAACGATCCGTTCTTCGTCGAGGCCGGCGCGCACGCCTACCAGCGCGATCTGCCCGATGCACCGGTGCACCTGTTCGACACTGGGCACTTCGCGCTGGAAGAAGACGTGGCGGCGATCGCACCGCTGATCGCCGCCTTCATCGACGGGCTTTGAGCGAGCTGCCTCAAGGCACGCCCAGCACCCGGGCGGCCAGCTCGGTGTCCATGTACTCGACCAGTTCGCGCAGCTGACCGCCCTCGAGGCGGAAGACCATGCAGTAGTGGTTGTCGTAGCGTTGGCCGCTCTTGGTCATCACATTGCCGCGGCACTGCACGACGACCTTGTCGCCCTCGGCGATGAAGTCGTCGGCCTGGTTGGTGTAGGTCGTTTCGAAACGCTCGTACAGCGGCTTCAGCAGATCCTGCAACACCGTCTGCTTGCCTTTCCATTCGCGTGACCAGGCCCCCTGGCCGGCAATCTTCCAGCAGAAGTCGTCGGCCATCGCCTCGCGGAACGGCCGGCCATTGCCCTGGGCCAGCTCGGCGAAGATCGCCTGCATCAGCTGCTTGTTGCGCTGGGTGGTGGTGGGCACATCGAGTCCGGGTTTCATCGTGTCCTGCCTTTCGGGGGTGGGTGGGTGGCGGCGGCTGCGGAGACTGCCGTCAAGGTGTCCAGCGGCGGCCGCTTGCCGCTGCTGATCCACGCGCCATAGAAATCGATCTTGTCGTCGAGCAGGGTCAGCGCCTCGGTCCATTCGGCGATCGTCTGCTGCACGCGTTCGCGGTGCGCCTTCAGCATCGCCTGGCGTTGCTTCAGCGTGGTCTTGCCCTGCTGCACCAGCGCGGTGTACTCGCGCATCTCGGCGATGCTCATGCCGGTTCGTCGCAGCCGGTCCATCAGCAGCAGCCAGCCCACGTGCAGCTCGCTGTAGCGGCGCCGGCCGCCGGTGTCGCGCTGCACGCCAGGCACCAGCCCCTGGCGCTCGTACCAGCGGATGGTGTGCACGCTGCGGCCGGTCCGCTCGACCAGGCTGCCGATCATCAGGTTCGCGTCGCTCATGTCCGTGCTGTCTCCTGAAGGCATTGGAAATGGTGGAGTGCACTCTAGGTCAAGAGGTTTCGTCGCGCGTCACCCCATCGGCAGCTTCGCCTTGAGCCTCGCGACGGCAAGTGATACCGTGGCCCGGCTTTCTTGCAACGAGAGCGTACGGAGGGTCCCATGAACCTCGGCACCATCGTCGCGCGCACCATTGGCGGCCTGATGGTCGCGACCTGCGCGACAGCGTCCTTTGCCGCCGGCGGCGGCGCGCTCAACGACCCGCAAGAGACCTACAGCACCGAGCGGATCGGGCGGGAGCGGGTCCCCGGGCAGGACGAGGGTGTCATCGCCAGCGTCACGGTCCAGTTCGTTTCCTACGCACTGAACTCGGTGGGCGGCAAGTACAAGCTCATTCCGCTGCTGATGCGCATCGGTGCGCGCCCGGCGCCCGTGACCCTGGCCATCGACCAGGATCGCCTGGTGGTGCTCAGCAATAGCAAGAAGATCCCCGCCAGCTTCCAGCTCTCTGCGCTGGACCGGCCTCTGTGGGACTCCCTGCCGCCGGAGATGAAGAAGCGCCTGACCTACCCCGAGCAACTGAGCCCCAACAGCGCCGCCGTCGTCTACGCCTTCGTGCCGCTGACCGATCTGGTGGGCGCGCCTGAGGGGTTCGAGTACACGATCAAATCGCTGCCCACGCCACTGCTGCTGTTGCCGGAGCCGAAGAAAGCCGCGGCCTCGCTGGCCGGCGATGACACCGCGGGCTGAGGGCTGAGCCCCGTCACCGAACCGGACGGCCCATGCTCGGCGAGCTCTGGAAGGCGCTGCTCGACTATCTGAAGCGCACGCCGTACTGGCCGGTGCTCGAGCCCATCGTCCTCGTCGGCTTCTTGTATGTCGGCGTGTGTGTCGTGGCCTACCAGTACCTGCAGTGGCGCTACCAGGTCACGCTCGATCTGCCGCTGTTCCTGCACAGCTATCTGCTGCGGCAGGTGTCGGTCGGCTTCGCGGCGATCGTCGGCAGCTTCATCGCCCTCACCTACCGGCGCTCACCGGGCGAAGGGCACCCTCGATCGAAAGCCGAGTGGTCGGTGCGGATCGGCGTGGTGTTGATCACCTCGGCGGCGGCGCTTTCGCTGTTGAAACTGTGGTCACCCGAATTCAAGGTCAGCCCGATCCGCGTGCGCTTCGCCGCCTTCGATGCTTTCACCGCCAAAGCCGAAGGCGCCCCGACCGCCACGCCGCCGGAAAAGGCGGTTGCCGACTACCAGCACCTGCGCGCGGTGACGCAGTACCTGCTGTACGAGATCAACCACCGCCAGCGTGCGTGGCAACTGGAGTTCGACACCACGCCATTCCGCACCGATCTGGTGACCCAGGCCGATGAAGACCGCTGCTCGCACGACGACACGCCCCCACTGTGCATCGCAGAAGCGCTGCACAAGCAGATGACTGCCGGAGACACCCCGCGTCCGCTGGTGCTGATCACGGCACAGGCGCTCGGCGGCGGCGGTACGCGGGCCTGGTTCTGGCTGAACCGCGGCCCGGTCTCGGTCGTCACGCTCAGCGATTGGGGCGGGCCCGCCAGCGCAGGCTCGGTGGAATATCTAGCCTACGCGCTGGTGGTGCAAAGCGTGATGATCCACATGCAGGCCCATTGCGGCTTCGTGCAGCCGCCCACCGGCACCCCCGAGGGCGTGGTGGTCGGCAATGTGTTCGACCTGCAGCCGGGCATCGACGCAATGCGGGCCGCAGTGCTGACCGGCCACTTCTCGCCGAACGACGAGCGGCAACTGCTCAACTGTTTCGGCCCCGAATACATGCGTACCGCCGTCAGCCTGACCAGCCTGGCATGGCTGCGCGCAGAGCCGGTGCGCGAGACGCTGCGCAAGGTCTACGGGGTGGAGCTGCTGGGCCGCTGAACCCAGAACACCCCTAGGCGCGCTGACACACGCCCCGCACCGGCCCATCGCGGGCGCCGCTCCGTTCATGCCGCACCAACTGCAGCCTGTCACCGCGCGCCCGCAGTTTGTCGTTTCGCGCTGCAACGTGTGTTGGTCCACCAATACAGTCCACGCCGTTCGCGGCCCTTCGGCCGCCAGCTGGCCATGAAAGCGAGACAACCATGCTGCAGATCCGAGACCTGACCCACGTCTACCCCAACGGAACCCGCGCCCTCGACGCGGTGTCGCTGGACATCCCGGCCGGCATGTTCGGCCTGCTCGGGCCGAATGGTGCCGGCAAGTCGTCGCTGATGCGTTGTCTGGCGACCTTGCAGGTGCCGACCTCGGGGCAGATCCGCTTCGGCGAGATCGACGTGCTGAAGCAGCCGGAAGCGCTGCGCGCCACGCTGGGCTACCTGCCGCAGGACTTTGGCGTCTACCCCCGCGTCTCGGCGAACGACATGCTGGAGCACCTGGCGGTGCTGAAGGGCGTGGCCGGCCGCGGCGAGCGGCGCGACACCGTCGACGCGCTGCTGCGCCAGGTCAACCTGTGGGATGTGCGCAAGAAGGCCATCGCCGGCTTCTCGGGCGGCATGCGCCAGCGCTTCGGCATCGCACAGGCGCTGATCGGCAACCCGCGCCTGATCATCGTCGACGAGCCCACGGCAGGGCTGGACCCGGAAGAGCGCAACCGCTTCAACAACCTGCTGTCCGAAATCGGCGAGAGCGTGGTCGTGATCCTGTCGACTCACATCGTCGACGACGTGACCGACCTGTGCCCGCGCATGGCCATCCTGGTCGGCGGGCGCATCGTGCAGACGGGCACGCCGGCGGACCTGATCGGCGCGATCCAGGGCCGCATCTGGCAGGCCAGCATCGACAAGCACGAGCTCGACGCGGCACGCCAGGCGCATGACGTGATCGCCACCCGGCTGCGCGGCGGCCGCACGGTGATCCGCGTCGTGGCCGATGCATCGCCTGGCGTGGGCTTCACGCCGGTCGAGGCTGGCCTCGAAGACGTCTACTTCGCGACGCTGACGCGGCATCGCCAGGCCGAAGCCTCGGTGGCCAGCAAGCAACAAAGGGCAGCCTGATCATGTTCGCCAGCATTGCCAGCTTCGAATGGCGCTACCAGATCAAGAGCCCCGTGTTCTGGGTCGGTTGCCTGCTGTTCTTCCTCTTCGCCTTCGGCGCCACCACGGTCGACACGATCCAGATCGGCAGCCGCGGCAACGTCAACATCAACTCGCCCTACGCCATCGTGCAGATGATGGCCATCATGACCGTGTTGGCGGTCTTCGTGGTCGTCGCCATGGTGGCGGGCCCGGTGATCCGCGATGACGAGACCGGCTTCGCGCCGATCCTGCGCAGCACCCGCCTGCGCAAAGGCGCCTACCTCGGCGGGCGCTTCAGCGGCGCGGTAGCCGCGGCGCTGCTGGTGCTGGCCTCGGTGCCGCTGGCCGTCGCCATCGGTTCGTTCATGCCCTGGCTGGACGCGGAAAAGGTCGGCCCTTTCGTACCCACGCACTACCTGTACGCGCTCTTCGTGATCGGCCTGCCCTCGCTGCTGATCACCGGCGCCGCCTTCTTCGCGCTGGCCACCGCCACGCGTTCGATGATGTGGACCTACGTCTGCGCCGTCGCGATGCTGGTGGGCTTTTCGGTCTCGCGCGTCTGGCTGCGTGAGCTGCAGCAGGACACGATCTCGGCGCTGACGGATCCGTTCGGCCTCTCGGCTTTGTCCATCAGCACCAAGTACTGGACAGCCTCGGACCGCAACACGATGCTGCCGCCGCTCACGGGCTTGCTGCTCGCCAACCGCCTGCTGTGGATCGGCGTGGCCGCGGCCTTGTTCGCGTTCACCTGGCGCATCTTCCGTTTCGAAACACGCGCCGGCAACGCAGCGGTCAAGCCGGCCGAGCGCGAAGCCGCCGTGGCTTCCGCCACCCGCGTCGGCGCCCTGCCAGCGCCAAAGGCCGATGTCGCCACGCGCTTCGCCCAGCTGCTGGCTCTGGCGCGCTTCGACATGGCCTTCGTCTTCCGCAGCCCGGCCTTCTTTGTGCTGCTGGGCATCGGCATCATCAACGCCGGCTTCTCGCTCTGGTTCTCGTTCGACTGGTACGGCACCGACGCCCACCCGGTCACGCGGCTGATGGTGCGCGCCTTGCAAGACGCCTTCGCCTTCATCCAGATGATCATCGCGATCTACTACGCCGGCGAACTGGTCTGGCGCGACCGCGAGCGCCGGGTGCACGAGATCGTCGACTCGACCGCCGCGCCGGACTGGGCCCATTTGCTGCCCAAGATCCTGGCGAACGCGCTGGTCCTCACCGCCACGTCGCTGGTAGCCGCGCTGGCAGGCATGGCCGTGCAGCTCATCAAGGGCCACACCCAATTCGACCTGGCCGCCTATGGGCTGTGGTGGGTCCTGCCCACGGTCATCACGGCGATGCAACTGGCGGTGCTGTCGGTCTTCGTGCAGGTGCTGGTGCCGCAGAAGTTCATCGGCTGGGGTGTGATGCTGGTGTACGTGGTGGCCTCGATCGCCATGGCCTCGGCCGGCTTCGAGCACAACCTCTACAACTACAGCGGCACTTCGCCGGTGCCTTTGTCGGACATGAACGGCATGGGCCGCTTCTGGATCGGCGCGGCGTGGTTCCAGGTCTACTGGAGCGGCTTTGCCACCGTGCTGGCGGTGCTGGCCTACGCGCTGTGGCGCCGTGGCACGACCACCGAGCTGCGCCCTCGCCTGGCCGCACTGCCGCGCCGACTGCGCGGTGGTGCACTGCTGGCGGGTGGTGCGGGCCTGGCGGTGTGGGCCGGCGCCGGGGCCTTCATCTTCTACAACACCAACATCCTCAACAAATACCAGACGGCGCCGGACCATGACCAGTGGCTGGCGAATGCCGAGAAAGAGCTGCTGCCGTTCGAGAAGCTGCAGATGCCGTACATCACCGCCGTCACGCTCGATGTGCAGCTTTATCCGCGCGAAGTCCGCGCGGTCACCAACGGCCGTTTCAAGCTCGAAAACCGCAGCAGCCAGCCGATCGACCAGGTGCACGTCGCCTGGGGCGAACGGATGAAGCTCGACCAGCTGGCGATCGACGGCGCCACGCTCGAAAAGGCCTACGAGCAGTACCCGTACCGCATCTACCGGCTGCAACCGGCGATGCAACCGGGCGACGTGCGCGAAATGAAATTCACCACGACGCTGGAGGAGCGGGGTTTTCCGAACGGAGCGCCGCTGACCCGGCTGGTGGAGAACGGCAGCTTCGTCAACAACAGCGAGATCTCACCCGGCATCGGCATGTCTCGCGAAGGCCTGCTGACCGACCGCGCCAAACGCCGCAAATACGGGCTGCCGGCCGATCTGCGCCCGCCCACGCTGGAAGACGAATCGGGCCGCTCGCGCAGTGTCTTCATGGTCGCCGGCGACTGGGTCGATGCCGACATCACCGTGACGACGGACGCCGACCAGACGCCCATCGCCCCGGGGCGCACGGTGTCCGACACCACCAGCAACGGCCGGCGCACGGCGCACTTCGTCTCCGATGCGCCGATCAACCACTTCTTCTCGATCCAGTCGGCACGCTACGCCGTCAAGCGCGACAAGGCCGGCGACGTCGACCTCGCCGTCTACTATCACCCGGGCCACGAATACAACGTCGACCGGATGCTGGATGCGATGAAGACTTCGCTGGCGCTGTTCAACGAGAAGTTCTCGCCGTACCAGTTCCACCAGGCGCGCATCCTCGAATTCCCGAGCTATGCGGACTTTGCGCAGAGCTTTGCCAACACCATCCCCTACTCCGAGAACCTGGGTTTCCTGACCAAGCTGGGCGACGAGAACGATATCGACGTGGCCACCTACGTGACGGCGCACGAGATTGGCCACCAGTGGTGGGGCCACCAACTGCTGCCCGCCAACCAGCAAGGCGCCACGATGCTGGTCGAGAGCTTCGCCCAGTATTCGGCGCTGCTGGTGATGGAGAAGACCTACGGCAAGGAGCAGATGCGCAAGTTCCTGAAGTACGAGCTCGACCGCTACCTGCGCCGCCGCGGCGGTGAGGTGGTCGAAGAGCAGCCGCTGGCCCGGGTCGAAGACCAGCCCTACATCCACTACCAGAAGGGTTCGCTGACGCTGTACTGGCTGAAGGAAGTGGTCGGCGAGGACAAGGTCAACCGCGCCATGGCGCAGATGCTCAAGCAGTACGCCTTCAAGACCGCGCCCTATCCGAACACGACCGACTTCCTGCGCCTGCTGCGCGCCGAAGCCGGCCCCGAGCACGACCAGCTGATCACCGACCTGTTCGAGAAGATCACGCTGTGGGATGCGAAGGCCACCAACGCCAAGAGCACCAAGCGTGCCGATGGCAAGTACGAGGTCACGTTCGAGGTCGAGGCGAAGAAGCTCTACGCCGACGGGCATGGCAAGGAGACCGAAGCGCCGCTGGACGAGCCCTTCGACATCGGTGTGTTCAGTGCCGAGCCCGGGCGGCCCGGCTACAGCGCGGCCTCGGTGCTGTCGTTCGCCCGCCAGCGCATCCGCACCGGCAAGCAGACGATCACGGTGCTGGTCGACCAGCCGCCGGCCTTCGTCGGGGTGGATCCGTACAACAAGCGGATCGACCGCAACTCGGGTGACAACCTGGTCAAGGTCGAGCAGCCTTGACGCCGCGTCGGGCCGATGATCCGGCCCGGCGCATTGAACCGCCGGGGTCGCCAGTGCCACTCCGGCGCGCCCCGGAAAGCGCCTGCCGAAAGAAGGGGCTTGCGTTGCCCTTGCCCTCGCGGCAAGGGCAACGCCATACTCGCCCGATGGTGGCCCAAGGAAGGCGACACCGATGATCAGGGAAGGCGCGGCTGAACGGGGTTCGGCCCTGCTCGCCAGCGAGCAGCAATACCGGCAGCTGTTCGAGGCCAACCCGCTGCCGATGTGGGTCTACGACCTCGAAACCTTGCGCATCCTCGACGTCAACGAGGTGGCCTGCCACAAGTACGGCTACACGCGCGACGAGTTCCTGGCGCTGACCATCCGCGACATCCGGCCGCCCGAGGACATCGGCGCCGTCGAGGCATCGGTTCGCACCATGCAGACCCAGGTCTTCAACTCCGGCGTCTGGCGGCACCGGTTGAAAGACGGCACGGTGATCGACGTGGAAATCGCCTCGCACGAGGTGGTGCACAACGGCCGGCGCGCCCGCTTCGTCTGCCCGATCGACGTGACGCAGCGTCTGCGCGCCCAGGCTGCTCTGCGCGAACGCGAGGCCGGCCTGCGCCAGGCCCAGCAGATCGCGCGGCTCGCCCACGTCATCACGGGGCCCGATGGCTTGTTCGAGAGCTGGTCGGAGTCTTTGCCAGGCATCGTGGGCCTCGAGCCGGCCAAGATCCCCGGCAGTACGCGCGAGTGGCTGCAACTGCTGCTGCCGGACGATCGGGCTGCCTTCCGGCGCAAGAGCATCGAAGCCGCCGTCACCGGCGGGCGTGTGGACCTCGAGTACCGCTTGACGCGCCCCGATGGCAGCGTGCGGTACATGCAGCAGGTGATCGAACCGATCGACGAAGTGGCCGGCAGCGCTGGCCAGCGCTGGTTCAACACACTGCAGGACGTGACCGAGCAAAAACGCATCGAGGACAGGGTGCGGCGCCTGATGCGGATGCACGCGGTGCTGAGCGGCATCAACACCCTCATCGTGCGTGTCCACGACCGCGACGAGCTCTTCCGCGAAGCCTGCCGCATCACCGTCGAGGCCGGTGCGTTCGCGATGGCCTGGATAGCGATGGTGGACCCGCAGACGCAGGAAGGCCGGCTCGTGGCATCGCATGGCGGCGAGCCGCGGTATGTGGACATGATCCGCGTCACTGGGCGCGACGGCGGCCCCGACAGCGAGCGGCCGGCGAGCCGGGCCGTGCGCACCAAATCGCCTGTCGTGCTGAACGAGCTGCGAACCGACCCCCTGCTCGCCCGCATCCTGGACGAGGTCGGCGCCACCGGCTTGTGCGCCGCCGCCTGTTTCCCGCTGGTGGTGGCCGATCGATCGGTCGGTGTGATCACGCTGCTGGCGGACGAGACAGGCGTGTTCGACAACGAGGAGGTCAGGCTGCTGCAAGAGCTGGCCGGCGACATCTCGTTCGCACTCGACCACCTGGCCAAGGAAGAACAGCTGAACTACCTGGCCTACTACGACGCGCTCACCGGCCTGGCCAACAGCGCGTTGCTGCACGAGCGCTTGCTGCAGTGCGTGGCCGCGGCCGCCGCCGAAGGGCAGCGGCTGGCCCTGGCGCTGTTCGACATCGAACGTTTCAAGACGATCAACGACACGCTCGGGCGGCATGTGGGCGATGCCCTGCTCAAGCAGGTGGCCGAGCGCCTGGTGGAGGCCGTCGGCAACCGGGCGCATGTCGCACGCATCGGGGCCGACAACTTCGCGCTGGTGATGCCCGGCGTGCGCTCCGATGCGGACGTCCAACGCACCGCGACCGAACACTATCTGCATTGCTTCGGGCGACCGTTCGACATCGAAAGCCACGAGCTGCGCCCGTCGGCCAAGATCGGTATCGCGCTGTACCCCAACGACGGTACCGACGCCGAGGCGCTGTTCCGCAACTCGGAAGTCGCGGTGCGCAAGGCCAAGGCCACCACCGAGCGGTCCCTGTTCTACAACCCGCGCATGACCGAGGCGGTGGCCGAGAAGCTGGCACTCGAGAACCAGCTGCGGCGGGCGCTGGAGAACGACGAGTTCGTGCTGCACTACCAGCCCAAGGTGAATCTCGCCACGCGCCGCATCGTCGCGGTGGAGGCATTGATCCGCTGGAACAGCCCCACGCAAGGGCTGGTGCCGCCGATGAAGTTCATCCCGGTGATGGAAGAGACGGGGCAGATCCTCGAGGTCGGCCTGTGGGCGCTGAGCCAGGCCGCCCGGGACCACAGGCACTGGGTCGAACGCGGCATGGCGGCACCGCGCATCGCGGTGAACGTGTCGGCCGTCCAGCTGCGCAAGCCCGATTTCGTGTCGACCGTGGAGGCGGCGCTCGCCTGCGGCGCCGTGCCGCATGGCATCGACATCGAGATCACCGAAAGCCTGGCGATGCAGGACATCGAGTCGACAATCGGCAAGCTGCATGCGCTGCGCGCACTGGGCATCGAGCTGTCGATCGACGACTTCGGCACCGGCTATTCGTCGCTGGCCTACCTGGCCCGGCTGCCGGCCCAGACGCTGAAGATCGACCGCGCCTTCATCAGCACCATGCTCGTGGACCAGAACAACATGACGCTGGTCTCGACCATGATCTCGCTCGCCCATTCTCTGCACAAGAAGGTCGTCGCCGAGGGGGTCGAAACCGAAGAGCAGGCCCGCATGCTGCAGGCGTTGCGCTGCGATGAAATGCAGGGCTACCTGGTGAGCCGGCCCCTGCCCTTCGACCAGATCACGGCGTTGCTCGAACAGCCCGGCTAAAGGCGGTGCTAGTGACGCTGCTGCTCGCGTTGGTCGCGCAGGTCACGCAGCTTCACGCACTCTTCGGCGCCGGCGTAGGCCGGCTTGCGGCACAGGCGGTCGATACACAGCGTCATCGCCAGGAAGACCTTCTTGCCGCAGGCTGCGCGGGGGTCGGCCGAGCCGGTCGCTGAGGTCGACGTCGATGCATCACCGCTGACCTGCGGCCGCGTCACCGGGACCGGCCGCGGCTCGCTGCCGGCCGGGATGGACAGGTCGCGCACCGGCGCCTGGTTGGGCGCTTCGCGAGGCTGCGGCTTGTCGGCCGCTGGCGCCGTGGGCTTGTCGGTTCGCGTCGCCCCCGGCCGCGTGGCCACCGCGGTCAACGGTGGTGCAGCCTGGCCGGGCGAAGGCGTGGCCTGCGCCTGGACCACCGCCTCGTCGGTGGCCGCCGGCGCCGGCTCTTCGCTCCGGCCGGACCACCACCAGCCGCCTGCGGCCACCAGCAGCACCGCGGCGCCGCCCCACAGCATCGCCGGGCCGATCCAGTGCCCGCCGTCACGCTGGTTGTTGGGCGACGGCTTTGCCCGGCTGGACTTGGCAGCCTCGGCCCGATGGGCGCGCTTGGCCCGGTCCAGCGGAATGGTCTTGGGCAACGCCTTGGCCAGCGCGACGGCGGCCAACGCGCGGCTGAGCGGCACGGTGGAATCGAACTGCGCCGGGTCCGGCGCCAACGTGGTGCGCTCCGGCTCGGCAACCGCCGTGGGCGGTAGAGCCGGCGGGCTGATCTCGCCCAGCAGCGCCGCGCGCATCTCGTCCACCGACTGCGGCCGGTCTTGTGGCCGCACCCGCAGCGACCAGTCGATCGCTGCCAGCACCGTGGTCGACAGACCCGGCAGCGCCATGCCGGCCAGCGGCTGGTAGCTGTCGCTGACGGCGCGGGTGGTGGACACCGCCGGCGGCCGGCCGAGGATCAGGTAGTGGGCCACCGCACCGAGCGCAAACAGGTCCGTCCACGGGCCTTGCCGCAGGCCGGCAGCCTCGCCGTACTGTTCGATCGGCGCGAAGCTCGGCTTCAGGATCGCCGTGAACATCTGGGTGCGGTCGCCGATGGCATGCCGCGCCGCACCAAAGTCGAGCAGGATCGGGTCGCCACCACCATCGGGCAGCAGGATGTTGTCGGGCGCGATGTCGCGGTGGTAGACCGACTCGTCGTGCAGCAGGCGCAGCCCGTCCAGCAGCGGCAGCAGCACCTTCAGCATGAAGGCGTCGTTCGGCGGCCCGCTCATTTCCTGGCGCACCTGCTTCAGCGTCTTGCCCTGCAGGAAAGGCATCGCCATGTAGGCGGTGCCGTTGGCCTCCCAGAACTGGTAGACCTTGAGCAGCGAGCGGTGGTCGAAGCGGGCCAGCAGCCGGGCCTCGTTGACGAACGAGCGGCGGCCGATTTCGAAGGTGTCCTGGTGCGAACTGGAGCGCAGCGACACCTGCGAGCCGGTGCCGCGCTGCGCCAGCTGGCCTGGCATGTATTCCTTCACCGCCACCAAGCGCTGCAGCGAATGGTCTTGCGCCAGGTAGACGATGCCGAAGCCGCCCACCCCCACCGTCCGCAGGATCTCCAACGCACCAAACGGCGTGCCGGCCGGCAAAGCATTGAGCTCGTCTGCCTGGGGCGGGTCTTGCGTGCGAGCCTTGTCCTCGGGCGTCTCGAGCATGTCGGAGCAGATGAAGGGGTGGGCCGATTATCCAGTTCCCGGGCGGCTACCATCGCATCCGAAAACGCGCCGGAGGGAAGAATGCAAACGTTGGCCATCGCCAAGGGTGAGTTGTGGTTGCACCGCGACGGCCAATCGCCGCGGCAGATCAACTCGGCCTTCGCGCGCGAGGTGATCGAGCGCGACGAGCGCAGCCGCCGCAACACCTCGTGGAAGCACGCCCCCCGTGAGCAGACCGGCGTGATCCCCGGAAATACCCTGTGGGGCTCGCAGCAGTCGCTGGTCGAAGCCGTGGTGGCTTCGTAGGTTCGTCGTCCATGCCCCCTTTCCTGATGGCGACCAAGCGCCCGCCGCCTTCTCCCGCCATGCGTCTGGCCCGCCGGGCATGGAACGCGCTGCACGTCGATTCGGCGTTGGCCCGCTCGCTGGCCGAGCGGGCGGTCGAGTCTGCCCAGCGCGCAGCCGACACCGCGGCCGAAGGCTGGGGCCGGCTGGCGCTGGGCTTTCATTTGCTGTACTACGCCACGGCCGTCGAAGCCGCCGCGGAACTGCACCGCGCCCAGGCCTGTTTCGACCAGGTCGGCGACCGCCCGGGCCACCTGATCGCCGGTGCCGGCATGGTCCGCTCGCTGTGGCGCCAGGGCCGCGTGCAAGAGGCGCTGGACATGGCGCTGCCGCTGCGCGACCGCGGCGTGCATGTCCTCAAGCATGAGCAACTGGGCGTGCTGCTCAACGCGGTGGCGGGCTGCTACTCGGCCCGGGGCGATTCGGCGCAGGCCTTTGCCTACATGTTCGAGGCGCTGCGCCACGCCGGCCCGCGCAGCGGCCGTGGCTTCGACACGGTGCTGCACTGCAACCTGGCGCACGAGCTGCTGCAGATCGGCGACTACGAGCACTCGCTGCTGCACGTTGCCCAAGGCCTGGCGCGCGGTGGCGCGCTGAAGAACGCACGGCTGCAAAGCGTGCTGTGGATCAACCGGGTGATCGGCCTGACCGAGCTCGGCCGCGCTGCGGACGCGATGCCCGATGTCCAAGCATTGCTGGCGATGCCGGCCGACTCCACCGGCCGCGGTCGCATGGCCGCGCACTTCGAAACGCTGGCCATCGCCGCCGTTCGCGCGGGCGAACTCGAACTCGGCGCGCAGCTGGTCGATCGCTCGTGGGCCCTGGGCGACGCGCTGCTGCCCGAGGAGCGCCTGGAGCGCTACACCGCCACCGCGTTGCTCGCCCTCGCCCAAGGCCGCCCGGCCGATGCGCTGGCGGCGCTGCTGCCCGCCGAGCCCGCCGCCGCCAGCGACCACACCGGCGGCCTGAGCGTGCGCATGCGGGCCCAGTTCTTCGCCGTGCTGAGCGAAGCGCACGAGGTCTGCGGCGACGCGGCCCGCTCACTGGCCGCGCTGCGCCAGTGCCAGCGCCTTTGCCGCCAGCAAACCCAGATGGCGTCGCTGGCGCGCTACCAGGCCGCCGCGCTGCAAACCGAGCTGCTGCGCCTGCAGCACCGGCTCGATGAGAATGACGCTCACCGCCGCAGCCTCGAACGCGCCCGAGCCGAACTGGCCGAGGCCAACGGCGCGCTGCAGCGCAAGATCGACGAGGTCGAATCGCTGCAGCAAGCGCTGGTGCTGCAAGCCACGCACGACCCGCTGACCGGCCTGTTCAACCGCCGCCACCTGAACGACGCGCTGCCGACGCTGTTCGCACTGGCCCAGCGCGAGTCGCACACGATGGCGCTGGCGATCATCGATCTCGACCACTTCAAGCACGTCAACGACGAGCACGGCCACGCCGCCGGCGACCGCCTGCTGGCGGCGTTTGGCGAGCTGTTGGCCGCGCAATGCCGGCGCAGCGACGTGGCCTGCCGCTATGGCGGCGAAGAGTTCTGCCTGCTGATGCCGCGCACCGACGCGGCCGATGCACGCCGCAAGGTGCAGGCGCTGTTGCGGCGCTGGCGCGCGCAAGCGTTCGACCTCGGCGGCATTGCATTGCAAGGCTTGAGTTTTTCAGCCGGCGTGGCCGACACCTCCATCGCCTCCACCTCGCCTGATGCGCTGCTGAAGGCCGCCGACGACCTGCTGCTCGCCGCCAAGCGCGAAGGCCGCAACCGCGTCGGCATCGCGGCCTCAGCGGTCTGACCTCCCCAACCCGTTCGTGCTGAGCTTTGTCGAAGCGCAGCACGTTGCTCCACCCAGCCCTTCGACCAAGCTCAGGGTGGACGGATCCGAGCGGTTAATGCGGCGTAAAGCCGGGCCGTGAACTGGCGTGGCGTCATCTTCGAGTGATACGCTCTCAAGTTGGTTAGCCCAGCTAAGCAATGCCTCTTCCGCGCCCCACCCCCACCCGCAAAGTCTCAGCGGGTGACAGCGCCTCCGAGGTGTTAGAAGTGATTCCGGCGGTGATGGACGCGTTGCGCAATGCCATGCGCAACCATGTCGGCGAGCAGCTCTCGGTGCCGCAGTTCCGCTGCCTCCAGTTCATCGGCCAGCGCCCCGGCGCCTCGGTCAGTGCCGTCGCCGCCTTCCTGGGCGTGGCGCTGCCCACCGCTTCGACGATGGTCGACCGCCTGGTGCGTGCCGGTGCCGTCGAGCCTCGCACCGCTGCCGAGGACAGGCGCCGCTCGCAACTGCACCTCACCGAAGCGGGCGCCGCACAGCTGGCGCAGATCCGCCTGGGCGCGCGGGATGAACTGGCGCACGTGCTGGACACTCGAAGTGCTGAAGAGCTGCGCACGCTGCGCGCCGGGCTGGCCGTGCTGCGGCAGGTCTTTGCTGCGCCATCTCCATAGATTTCCTGACGACAACTCCAACGACCGATCATCCATGACCAGGCTCGCCCCGCTTTGCCGCGCCCTTGCATTGACTTCTCTGGTGGCGGCCACCTTGTCCGCCTGCAACAAGGGCTCCGGCCCCGCTGGCGAAGCGCCGGCCGCGTCGGGCGCAGCGTCCGGCCCCTCCGGCGCTGCCTCGGCCCCGCCGGTGGGCGTGACCACCGTGACGGCCGCCAAGCGCGATCTCGCGGTCGAGCTGACGGCCACCGGCACCGTGACGCCGCTGTCCAGCGTGGACATGCGGCCGCAGCTGACCAGCGTGGTATCGAAGGTGCACATCCGCGAAGGCCAGTTCGTGAAGGCCGGCGAACTGCTGTTCACGCTCGATTCGCGCACCGATGAAGCCAAGGTCGCCCAAGCCCAGGCGCAGGTCGCCCGCGACCAGGCCGCGCTGGCCGACGCGCAACGCCAGCTGACACGCAGCCGCGAGCTGCTGGCGCAGAACTTCATCTCGCAAGGTGCGGTCGATGCGAACCAGGCCACTGTCGACGCGCAGACGGCGCTCGTTGCCTCTGACCGCGCCGCGCTGGCCGCCGCCCGCGTGGCGCTGGGCTACGCACGCGTGACCGCGCCCAGCGCCGGCCGCGCCGGCACGATCAACGTCTACCCCGGCAGCGCGGTGCAGGCCAACACGACCACGCTGGTCACCGTCACCCAGCTCGACCCGATCGCCGTCGCGTTCAGCCTGCCGCAACGTCACTTGGCCGACGCGCTCGCCGCATTGCCCGGCGGCGGCGCACCGGTGAGCGCCACGCTGCCGGAAGGGGCCGGCAAGCTCGAAGGCCGATTGAAATTCGTCGACAACCTGGTCGACCCTGCCTCGGGCACGGTCAAGGTCAAGGCGGTGTTCGACAACGCCGGCGGCAAGCTGTGGCCGGGTGCGTTCGTCAACGTCTCCATGACGGCACGCACCCTGAAGGACGCGGTGATCGTGCCGCAGGCCGCGATCATCCAGAGCGCGCGCGGCAACATCGTCTACGTCGTGCAAGGCGGCAAGGCCGAGGCCAGGCCGGTGCAACTGGTGCACACCGAAGGCGACGACGCAGCCGTCACCGGCGTGCAGGCGGGCGACAAGATCGTGCTCGACGGCCGGCAGAACCTGCGTCCCGGCTCCGCCGTGGCAGAGCGGCCGCGCGAAGCCGCGTCTGGCGCTGCCTCGGCGCCCCGCAAGAAGGCATCGGCACCATGAACCTGTCCGAACTGTTCATCCGCCGCCCGGTGATGACGGTGCTGCTGAACGCAGCCATCGTGCTGGCCGGCGTCATCGCCTACCGCAGCATCCCGATCGCGGCACTGCCCAGCTACGACACGCCGGTCATCAACGTCGGTGCCGGGCTGCCGGGCGCGAGCCCCGAGACCATGGCCACCTCGGTGGCGCTGCCGCTGGAAAAGCAGTTCCAGACCATCCCGGGGTTGAAGACCATCAGCTCGTCCAGCACGCTGGGCAGCACCTCGCTGACGCTGGAGTTCGAAGAGGGCCGCGACATCGACGCGGCCTCAGTCGACGTGCAGGCCGCCTTATTGCGCGCCCAGCGCGGCCTGCCGCAGGACATGACCTCGCCGCCGTCGTACCGCAAGGTCAACCCGGCCGACTCGCCGGTGCTGTTCATCGCCCTCACCTCGCCCTCGCTCGCGCCGACCGAGTTGCAGGACTTTGCCGAGCACCTGATCACGCCGGCGCTGTCGACCATCGACGGCGTCGCACAGGCCAACATCTTCGGCGCCAAGCGCTTCGCAGTGCGGGTGCGCGTGAACCCGGAGGCGCTGTCGGCCCGCAACATCGGGCTGGACGAGCTGAGCGCCGCACTGCGTGCCGCCAACGTCAACACCCCCGTCGGCACGCTCGAAGGCCCGCGCCAGACGCTGACGCTGCAGGCCAACCGCCAGTTGCGCAACGCTGCCGAGTTCGCCGAGCTGATCGTCGCCACCCGCGCCGGCAACAGCGTGCGTCTGAAGGACGTGGCCACCGTCGAAGACAGCATCGAATCGCTGAAGACCTGGGCCACGCTGAACGGCGATCCGTCGATTTCGGTCGCGGTGTTCCGCCAGCCAGGCGCGAACACGGTGAAGGTGGTCGACGCGGTGCGCACCGCGCTGCCCGAGCTGCAGAAAGAGCTGCCGCAGTCGGTGACGATCACCGCCGTCAACGACCGCTCGATCTCGATCCGCGACGCGCTGCACGATGTAACGCTGACCCTGCTGGGCACGATCGCGCTGGTGGTGATGGTGATCTTCCTGTTCCTGCGCCGCTTCGTGGCCACGGCCATCCCGACGCTGTCGCTGCCGGTCTCGCTGGTCGGCGCGGTGGCCCTGCTCTGGGGCCTGAACTACAGCCTCGACAACATCTCGCTGCTCGGCCTCACGCTGGCCGTCGGCCTGGTGGTCGACGATGCGATCGTGATGCTGGAGAACATCGTGCGCCACGTCGAAGCCGGCGAGCGCCCGTTCCAGGCGGCGCTGCGCGGCTCGCGCGAGGTGGGCTTCACCATCATCTCGATCTCGACCTCGCTGGTCGCGGTGTTCATCCCGATCTTCTTCATGCCGGGCGTGATCGGCCTGCTGTTCCACGAGTTCGCGGTCATCGTCGGCCTGGCCATCGTCGTCTCGGCCTTCGTCTCGCTGACGCTGGTGCCCATGCTCGCCAGCCGCTTCCTGACCGACGAAGAACACAAGAAGCGCCCCGGCCCGCTGGTGCGCGTCTTCGAGCGCGGCTTCAATGCGCTGCTCGGTGCCTACAGCCGTACGCTGGACAAGGCGCTCGGCCACCGCAAGCTGGTGCTGGTCGTCGCACTGCTGACCTTCGTCGCCACCGCCTGGCTGTTCATCGTCATCCCCAAGGGCTTCTTCCCCGAAGAAGACATCGGCCAGATCCAGGTCACCACCGAAGCGGCCGAAGACACCTCGTTCCCCGAGATGGTCAGGCTGCAGGAGCGCGCCGCGGCGATCGTGCGCGCGAACCCCAACGTGACCACCGTCAGCTCGTTCAACGGCGGCGGCGGTGCGCAGAACTCGGGCCGCATGTTCCTGAACCTGAAGCCGCAGCGCGAACGCCAGCCGATGAAGCAGGTGATCGAAAGCCTGCGCCGCGACCTGCGCGAAGTGGCCGGCATCAACGTGTTCATGACGCCGATCCAGAACCTGCGCCTGGGCGGCCGGCAGAGCAAGGCGCGCTACCAGTACATCCTGCAAAGCGTGCGGGCCGACGAGCTGAGCAGCTGGGCCACGCGCCTGCAAGAACAGCTGCGCGCCGATCCGGACTTTCGCGACGTGAACAGCGACGCGCAGCTGCGCGGGCTGCAGGCCGAGCTGAAGATCGACCGCGACCGCGCCAACACGCTGGGCGTGTCGATCGACGCGGTGCGCACCGCGCTCTACAACGCCTTCGGCGAGCGCCAGGTGTCGACCATCTACCTGCCGACCGACAGCTACCAGGTCATCATGGAAGTGGCGCCCGAAGCCAAGCAGGACGAGCGCGCGATGAATGGCATCTACGTGCGCTCGACCACCGGCACGCTGGTGCCCTTGTCCAGCTTCGCGACGATCGAGCGCACCGTCGGCCCGACCTCGGTCAACCATGTGGGCCAGTTGCAGGCGGTGACGGTGTCGTTCAACCTCGCCCCCGGTGTGGCACTGGGCGACGCGACCGCCAAGGTCGACGCCGCGCGTCAGGCCATCCACATGCCAGCCACCATCGTGGCGACCTACGGCGGCGATGCGGCCGTGTTCAAGAGCTCGCAAGGCAACCAGGCGGTGCTGATCATCGCGGCGCTGCTGGTGATCTACGTGCTGCTCGGCGTGCTGTACGAGAGCTTCATCCACCCGCTGACGATCCTGGCCGGCCTGCCCTCGGCGGCGGTCGGTGCACTTGGCACCTTGATGCTGTTCGGCCAGGACCTGACGCTGATCGCGACCATCGGCATCGTGCTCTTGATCGGCATCGTGAAGAAGAACGCGATCATGATGATCGACTTCGCGCTCGATGCGCAGCGCAGCCACGGCATGACGGCAGCCCAGGCCATCCGCGAAGCCTGCGTGCTGCGCTTTCGCCCGATCATGATGACGACGCTGGCCGCGTTGATGGGCGCACTGCCCATCGCGCTGGGCATCGGCGCCGGCGCCGAGCTGCGCCAGCCGCTGGGCCTGGCGGTCGTCGGCGGGCTGGTCTTCTCGCAGGCGATCACGCTCTACATCACACCGGTGATCTACCTCGCACTCGACCGCTTCAGCGGGCGTGGGCCGGTGACGACGCTGGAGACCACGGCAGAGGTGGCCCCGGCCGGCGGCGGCGCGAACGCGGGCTGATCCGCGAAAGACGTCCGGTCCAGGATGCCCCATGGCAGCGTGCGCCGGGCGTCGGCCCTTAAAATTCGGCTCCTTCAGGAGGAACGACCTCCCCCCACCGGCCGCCATGGCGGCCCGCGCTGCGGGAACAAACGTCCGGGACGGCCCGGCCTCATCTAAAGGGGCCACCCGTGCAAGCCGTCCGCCGCAGACTTCTCTATGCCACGCTGTATGAAGCGCTGGCCATCGTCATCACCAGCGTGGGCCTGGCCTGGTTCTCAGACAGTGCCGCGGCCAACGCCACCGTGGCCGGCATCGGCTCTTCGGCCATCGCCCTGGCCTGGAACCTGGTCTACACCACCTTCTACGAGCGCTGGGAGGCGCGGCAGCAGCGCAAGGGCCGCGGCTTCTGGCGCCGCGTGGCGCACGCCTTCGGCTTCGAACTCGGCCTGGTGCTGATGACGGTGCCGCTGTTCGCCGCGGTGCTCGGCATCTCGTGGTCGGAAGCGCTGGTCTACGACTTCGGCCTGATCCTGTTCTTCCTCGTCTATACCTACGCCTTCAACCTCGGCTTCGACAAAGTCTTCGGCCTGCCGGCTTCGGCGCTGCCGCACGGACAAGTCAATTGACCTGGCCAAGCCGGCACGGTCACGCGTGCCGGGCATCGGCCTTCAGCGACAGGTGGGTCCAGATCCCGCCGAGAAGGTCTGCCGCGCCGAAGAGGACAAGCATGGGGCTGCCCAGTCCCATAACGGCGAAGGTGGTGAGGATCACGAACACGGCAACCCGCGTGTACACGGATGCAACGAGAAACGGCGTCAGTTCATGCTGGGCTGCGACCCACGCGTACACGCCGAGCATGAATGCCGTGACCCCGACGATACGAATCCAGACCTCCGAAGTTGGCGGCACACGCAGTGCCGACAAGAGCAGGTTGGGAACGACCACCAGCGCCATGCCAACGACGAAAAGATAGGTGGCGAACACCTTGGCGCTGAATGCAGCTTTCGACATGTCTTCTTCCAATGAAAATGCGTTGAGGGAGAGGCTCTTCTCTCAGGCGTATGCCAGCGCCGTCGCGATCAGAAAGCCGATCAGGCCGACGGCCGAGCCCATCACCGGCTTGGCGAAGAAGAACTTGATGGACACAACCAGGTAGATGGCCGACACCAGCACGGCCACGAACTGAAGCAGCCAGGACGTGGCAAAGGCATTGGGCTCGAAGAGACCGATGTACAGGAACCCGCCGCCGAACAGCGCCAGGCCGAGGCTGTGGGTCATGCTGAAGCCCAGCCACGCTTTCCAGAGGTTGATGGCGGGGTGAAGCGCGATGCTCGACTGCTGCATGACCTGGCGCAGCGACGCGTCGCGTGGCGTGAAAGCCCTGGGGCGTTTCAGGTCACCGAGCGTGAGCGCGCCGTGCGCCACGCCCATGAGCAGAAAAACGTAGGCGGCCATGACGATCAAGACCTGGGCCATGAGGCCTCCCGAATCAGTCTTCGAAACAACGGCACCTGCGCGCAGGCAAATGCCTTCCATCTGCAGTCACTGGGCGGCCGCCACCAGCTTGGCCATCGACGCCCGCGTGTCTACCCGGCCCTGCAAACGCGACAGCAGGTGCATGAGGCCGAACCACGCGCGATCAAAGGAAATCAGCTCGGGCGGCAGGTGGGCAATGAACGACGCTGAATGCACGGCCCGCCGATCGAACTTGGCCGCAGGGAACGGCGTCTTGTCGGCGAATTCGAAGCGCTCGGCCGAGAAAGCCTGTGTGGCCCACTCAAGCACCGGAGAAATCTTCGGCAACACGCGCTGCTCGAAGTCCTGCAGCCCCAGCCCCAGTTCGGCCACGCCGAGTTCGCGGTAGTTGGCCAGCAACGTGGACGCGCCGGCGGTGCCGTGCCGCAGCCACGTCAACCATGACCGCGCCAAGCCCCTGACGAACGAGCCGGAGAGTTTTCGCGTACAGCCGAAGTCGAGCACCCCGACCCGCTCGTCTTCCAGAAACAGAAGATTGCCCAGGTGCATGTCGGCATGAATGTGCCGCCGCTCGAAGGCGCAGTCCACGAACCAGTCGAAGATCGCCTGCGCCTGCCGATCGCGAGTCGCCTGTGACGGGCCCTGTTGCAAGCTCGCGTCGAGGTGCAGGCCGTGCAGTGCCTGCTGCGTGAGCACCGTCTTGCAGGTCAACGCCGACACGACTTGCGGCATCACGATGCCGGGGTGACCCGCATGCGCGATGAACCACGCCTGCTGTTCGGCCTCGTGCAGGTAGTCGACCTCTTCCATCAGCTGGCGGCGCACCTCGTCCAGCATCTTGTCGATGAGCTCGTCTTGCGGCAGGCCGAGCCGCTCGCGGCCGATCGTGCGCAGGCTCGTTCGCAGCAAGCGCAGGTCGCTGTCGATCGTCTCGGCGATGCCGGGGTACTGCACCTTGACCGCTACTTCGGTGCCGTCATCCAGGCGGGCACGATGCACCTGGCCCAGGCTTGCCGCGGCAAACGCATCGGTGTCGAAGCGTGCGAACAGCGCCTGCGGCTCCCGGCCGAAGGCCTGCCGAAAGGCGCGTGACACGAGCGCACGGTTCAGCGGCATGGCCTGGTGCGACGCGCGCGCCAGCTGCGCGCGAATGCCCTCGGGCAGCACGCCGGCGTCCATGCTCAGCATTTGCGCCGCCTTCAGCGCCGTGCCACGCAATTGCGTGACGGCCGCGAAGATCATTCGGCCGATCTCGGCCTCGTGCTCGTCGTCGACCTCTTTCGACGGCGATGCGCGCAACTTGTGCCGCACGGCCTTGGCACCGACGCGTGCAGCCGTGGCGCCCACGAGCACCGATCGGGCGAGGCGACCGGTTCGCGGCGCTTTTCCAGTCGGTGCGGTCATGGCTTGCGCTTGGTTGCCTCACTGCGGGTGCCGGCCGGCTTGCGCTTGCTGGCCGTTGTGTCGCCCGCCTGGCTCTTCGATGGCGCGCGCTTCTTCGCGGCCGGTGCTGCCGTCGTGTCCTTGGCCGGCCGCGGCCTGGCGTGCACGGCGACCTCCATGATGCGCGCGATCTGGCTGCGCAGCACGAAGCCGGCCAGATGCACCAGCCGGTCCGGCAGCCCGGCCTTGAGCATGGCGACGGCTATGCCCAGCACCTGGTCGACGAAGCGCGTGGTCTCGGCGGCATGCGGCGTCTCGTCGCGCATCCAGAAGGCCATGACCCCATAGCAGAAATCGGCGTACAGGCCGGCCATCGGGCGGACGAAGTCGCTGGCGGGCAGTTCACCGTTTTCCACCGCGCCATCGAGAAACGCCGCCACGGTCTCTTTCAGCGTCTGCTTGGCCTGAAGCTGGTCACCCAACAGCAGCAGCGGCGACTTCGCCAGCATGCCGCCAGCCACGCCGACGAACGCCCGGTCCGGCGCCAGGATCTCAAGCAACGCGTCGGTCAACCGCTGCAGCTTCGACTGCAGGTCGTACGAGGCGAAGTCTGGCGTTTCGTGCGCGACGCTCACCGCCTGTTCGGCCACCTGGTCGAAGTAGCCAAGGATCAGCCGCTCCTTGGTCGCAAAGTACTTGTAGATCGTCGCATCACCGATCGCCGCCGCCTTCGCGATGTCCTTCATCGTGACCGCGTCGTAGCCGTTGCGCACGATCAGGGCGACGGCACAGCGCACGATGCGCGTGCGGGTGACGTCCTGCTGGGCTTTGCTGGTTTTCATTCGGAGCAACCTCCACAACGTTTAATGGATACGAACTATCCATAAATTTGCTATCCACGTCAAGTAAACCGAATTTTCGCTATAGTGAGCACCACAACAAGGCGGATGCAACTCTCGGCGAGTTGCCACTTAATTCAAGCGTTATGCATCACCCGCACACTGGAGAAATCACATGAAGAAATGGGTGGGGCCGTGGCTCATTGGCGTTTCCGTCATACACACCGTTTTGGCACTGGCCGTCTTTGGCCAAGTGCTGGCTTCCATCGTCAGGCGCGGCATCTTCAATACCGTCGGCGCCGATCCGATGACGGCGGCAGTCGTCTGGTTTGTCCTTTTTGGTGCGATGCTCTTCATCTGCGGCTTGGCAGTGGCGGCGCTTGAGTCGTCTTCCGCCAACCGCCTTCCCAGCTCCATTGGCTGGGGCCTGCTGGCAATGGCCATCGTCGGCGCCACACTCATGCCGGCCTCAGGCTTCTGGCTTGTCTTTCCACCGGCCATTGCCTTGCTCCTCAACAAAGCAAAAGGCAGCGTCAAGCCGCTCATTGGATAGATCAATTCTTCGCGCGTAAAAGCCGCTGAATTCAGAGGTTAGATCGGCGGCACCGCGCCTCACGGCAGCGGCTGGAAACGAAAAAGGGAGACGCAAAGCGCCTCCCCACGGTCAATTTATACGACACCCAGGGGCTTGCGGCAAGCCCCTGTCGTCATGCAGCATCGCCGGCCTCGACATGTCGGGAAACCGGAGCCACACACGATGACTGATTTGCAGACGTACTACCACGGCACCAAAGCCGATCTCAAGGTGGGTGACCTGATCGAACCAGGCTATGCCTCCAACTACGGGAAGAGGAAACAGGCGGCGTTCGTCTACCTGACCGCCACGCTGGACGCGGCCATCTGGGGCGCAGAGCTGGCCGCCGGCCCGGGGCGCGGCAGGATCTACACCGTGAAACCCACCGGGCCCATCGAAGACGATCCCAACCTGACGAACAAGCGATTCCCCGGAAACCCAACGAAGTCATACCGTTCCCGACAGCCATTCCGCGTCACTGGTGAGCTTGCGGATTGGTCCGGTCACTCCCCCGACCAGCTGAAGGAAATGCACGATCACCTCGAGATCCTGAAGCGGCGCGGTGTCGAGGCCATTGAAGAATGACCACGACCAATCAACCGGCCCGTCAGGCAAGTGACCGCATGCCGCACGGGATTGAGATTCGTCTCGTTTCGAAGACGGACGACTTGGAACGGATCACTCGCCTCATTCATCATGCCTACGCATCCCACGCCGCCGCGGGCCTGCGTTACTGGGGAACCCATCAGTCAGTCATCGATACAGCCACGCGTTTTGCATCAGGCCAGGGCCTTGTCGCCGTATTGGACGGCGAGTACGTTGGGACCATCACCATTCGACCACCCCAGCCTGAATCCGCGCTCGAGCTGTATCGTGACCCGCACACCTGGTCAATCTGTCAGTTCGCCGTCTCGCCAATGCTCAAAGGGGCGGGTCTTGGCAAGGCCCTTCATGAGGTTGCGCTCGCTCATGCTCGCCAAAACGGTGGCCAGGTGATGGCAATCGACACTGCGGCTCCAGCGGAAGGGCTCATCGCCATGTACCGCGCCTGGGGCTATCAACCTGTCGGGGAGCACAGCTGGCAGCCGCACACCAACTACGACAGTGTTGTCATGTCTCGTCCACTCGATGCGCCGGCACTCGATGCGCCTCTTGGACCAAGGTGACACCCGATGAAATTCAAAGTGGGTGATGCAGTCGTCAGGAATCCAGCAAAGTGGAAGGCCAATGAGTTCGACTCCTGGGGGCGAGGCGAAGGAATTGGCCTCGTTGTCAGTCCGCTGTTCCCACTCGACGAGGGCGAGGTTGACGTCCGTTGGCCAAGCGGCCGATGCTTTGAAAATGTGGAGGAGCTTCTGCCGGCGCCAGCCGCGGTGCCTCCGCCCTCGGCAGTGCCGAGTGTCTAGCGTCTGCGCAAGGGCGTTCTAGAGGTCGGGGACGTGTGCAGCGCTACTGCCGTGCGCTTCGCGAAGTTCGACGTCATGTCCGCCCTGCGTTTGAACGCCAGCGTCATGCCCGGCGGTTCAGCGTGGCCACCAGCCCGTCGATCGGGTCTTCATGGGAATCGTCGATCTCGGCCAGCACGATCTGCGGTTCGCTGGCCGCCATCAGCCTGCCCTCACGGGTATGAAAGCTGAGGCTGGCCACGGCCTGGCGCAACTGGGCGGCCAGCCGCGTGGCCACGTCGCCGCTGGTCGCCGGCAGCAGCACGGCGAAGCGATCACCCGCGAAGCGGCACAGCACGTCGGTGGGCCGCAGGTTCAGCAGCAGCAGGTGCGTCAGGGCCTGCTGCAAGCGGTCGGTTTCGGCCGGCCCATGCTCGCGCAGGCAGCGTGAAAGTTGGTCCGCGTCCAGCATCAGCAGCGCGCAAGGCTGGTTGGGGTGCTCACGCCGCTCGATCCGCAGCAGTTGGCGCAGGTAGCCCGCGTCGGCCAGCTGCGTCACGCGGTCGAAGCCATGGTGGTTGCGGGACAAACGTTCGCGTTGTCGCATGTGCTCGCCGAGCAGGCGCTGCTCTTTGCGCCAGGCCAGCAGGCCGAGCGTCAGCACCAGCATGCCGCCCGGTATCAACGCGGCTTCGATCGCGTTGTCCCACCAGGCTTCGTGGGGGATGCTGTAGAACTCGTCCAGGCAGTCGGCCCAGTTGCCCAGCGCGATCATTCCAAGCCCACCGGCGAGCAGGTTCGTGACGCGGCCGCGTGGGCGGGCGCTGAGCACGATCGCGCACCAGGCGCCGGCCACCAGCGCGCTGCCGCCCTCTCCGGCAATGTCCAGCAGCTGCCAGGCGGCCGCTGCTTTGGCCTCGCCGAAGGCCGAATAGATGGCCATCAGGCCGCTGCAGAACAGAGCCAGCAGCAACCCGCCAGGCGGCATCCAGCGCGCCCAGGCTGCCGCCAGGGCCGCGCTCCATTGGAGCCATGGGACGGTCGACGGCAAGCGCATCAGGCGGTAAAAGGCAATGAGAAAAAGGGCGGCCGGGTGAACCTCGTATTGTGCCCGCAGGTGTCAGTTGTGACACCTGTTTGCAGGGTTTGGCGTCGGTGACGAAAGTCACCCAAGGCCTGTTAGCGAAGAGCGGTCGGCCGTCGCAGGCGCAGCTCCTTCGGCCGCGCCTGCGGTCGGGCCGTCAGTTCTTCACCGGCACGACATACATCGTGATCGAGTCGGCAGGCAGTTCGGCGTTGATGGCGCCGCCCGCCACCGGCACCGCCGGCAGGTGCTCGATCGCCGACAGATTCGCCGGTGAATAGCGGTAGACCTTGGCCTTGTTGCCGGCCGCGAAGTGGCTGAGCGTGATCTTGCTGCTCAGCGGTGCGCCCGACTTGTTGACCACCATCAGCGTCAGCGCGCCGTTCTTGCCGCGGCGTGCGGCGTAGACCGAGAGCTGGCCCTGGTCGGCGCTGGTCGCTCGCACGCCCTGCGCACCAAAGCGGCCGCCCTGCCCGTCCACATTGCGGTACATGCGGAATGCGAACGCCGCCGGGTCGGTGGATTGCGGCGGCGCCCACATCGTCGCCATGTCCAGCCCTTCACGACCGAAGATGCCCAGCACATCCGCCTGCGCCAGCGCGCCGTTGATGTGGCCGAGCGCACCCCAGTTGTACTCGCTGACCGCGAGCTTGGTGCCTGGGTAGTTGTTGGCCACCCAGGTCTTCATGCGCGGGATCAGGTTGACCTTGTCGTTGATCCAGCTTTCGTCGGTGTAGCTCGCGTCCCATAGCGAGCGCGTCGAACGCAGGCGCAGTGCGTTGGTGGCGGCGTCGGTGTTGTTCGAAGTCACGCCGCTGGCCTGCGGGTAGTAGTGCTCGTCGAGGTAGTCGAGGATGCGCGTGCCGTGCTGCTGCTCGTAGGTCTTCATCTGCTGCAGGTACCACTCGGCCAGCGGCACGCCGCCGTGCGCGTTGCGGTCCTTGGGGTCGTTCCACCAGCCGTCGACCGAGGTGTCGAGGTCGGAATAGAAGTACGCCACCCACCCCCAACTGGCCGGGCCGAGAATCTTCGCGCCCGAGTCCACAGCCTTGACCGCCGAGGCGTACTGCCAGGTGCGGTCGCGCAGCTCGTCGTAGCTCAGCGGCGTGGGCCGCACGTCGCGGTGAGTGAATCGCCACAGCTCGGGCTCGTTGTCCATCGCATAGAACTTCACGCCACCGTTCTTCGCGCTGCCGTAGCTGGCAACGAGGTGACGCACCCAGTCCTGCACGAAGCTCGGGCCGATGGCGGTGCTCGTCTCGGCCGGGTTGTTGCCGGTGACGTTGCTACCGTCCGGCTTGACACCGTTGCCGCAGTCGGTGTCCCAGGGGTCGACCGACTGCTGTGCGCCGTAGACGCTGACCTTGAAGCCGCAATCGAACGGGTGGTTGTCGTTCGGCGGCCGTCGCTTGGCCACCCAGCCCGACATCGGCAGCGTGACGAGTGACTTGGTGCCCGTGCGGCGGTCTTGTTCGACGAAGCGGTCGGCGCTGGAGCCGTTGGGCAGCACGCGGCCATCGGTGGGCAACGGGTTCAGGATGTTCTCGAAGTACCAATCGCTGCCAGTGTTGTCGACGTCGATCTGCCAGTTGTAGCGCGTGGTGCGGTTGCCGCCCCAGCGGCGCACCGTCAACGCCAGCTCCTTTGCCAAGGCCTCATCGACGAAGTTCATGCCATAGATGTCGTCGCTGATCGTATGCCGGTCGGCGGTGGCATCGACAGTGATGGCCGGGCCGGTGGCCGCCCAGGCGGTGGGCAGCAGCGCAAAGCAGGCGGCGGCCGCCAGCGCGGTGAATCGAATGTTGCAGGTCATGGGTTATCTCCGTGGGATTCGTTGCTCTGTTTGTCGGGCGGCAGCGCGCCCAGACCGCAGGCCACACCACCATCTCGGATGGTATGGACAACGTTGTCAAGAATGCAGCTCCGCTCGATGCAGCGGCGCAATAGGCGCAACCGGGCGTTACGTCGACACGCGCCGTGCCAAGCGCCTTTCGACGGCGCGTTGATCACCCCTCGCGAGGCCGTCTAGTCCGCGCCGCTGAGCAGCGCAAACCCGCAGGCTCTCGCGCTCCGGTACAGATCCTGGAAGCGGGGATCACCGTACAGCGGCTCGAACAGCGGGCTGGTGCTGCCGACCAGGAACAACGGGTCACGCAGCGCGGCACTCTTCTGCAGCAGCGACAGCGCGTCGTCGAAGCGGCGCCGGGCTGCCATCACCTCGGCCAGCACATAGGGTGACGGCGGTGGTGTGGCCTTGCCGGCTGCCTGAAGGATGACGTTAGCCTCGTCGTCCCGGCCGAGCGCGAACAGCGCACACGCCTCGCCCAACTGGCAGTCCGCATGGCTGGGGCTGCGGCGCCTGGCGTCGCGGTAAAGCGCGATGGCGTCTTCGTGGCGCCCGCAGTACAGCATCATGTCCGCGCGCGAGAGCAGTGCCCAGAAGTTGTCGGGCGCGATGTCGAGCAGCGCGTCGTACTCTTTCTCGGCGTCTGTCCAGCGGCGCTGCGCCATGCGCAGCCACGCCATGTGCAGGCGGAATGCAGGGTTCTGCGGATCGAGTTCGCGCGCGCGTTGCAGCTCCGACTCCGCCGCATCGAGCAGGCCAGCGAACATCAGCTGAAAGCCGAAGAGGTCTCTCACGCGGGCGTTGTCGGGGGCGAGATCGACCGCCCGCTTCAACTCACGTTCGGCACCGGGCCAATCGTGCTCGAATCGATGGAGCACCAGGCCCTTCAGCGAAGCAGCTTCCGGCAGCAAGGGGTCGAGTTCTAGCGCACGGCTCAAGGCCTCGAGCGCGTCGTCGACATTCGGCGTTGAGGGCTCGAGCCCGCTCATGCCGAGGTTGACCCAGGCCCGCGCGGCGCCCAGATACGCTGGCGCATAGTCGCTGCATTCGCGCAGCGCCTCTTGATAGCGCTCCAGCGCATCACGGAAGATGCCCTCGCGCAGGAAATGATCGCCGCGCTCGACCAGGTCGCGCGCGCGCCTGGAGCCTGACGAGCGGTTCACTGCGTCGCGGCGCCGGATGGTCGGCACATAGCTGCCGACCGGCAGGCTGATCTCCCACGTGTCCGTCGCGCCCGCTCCCGCGTAATACTTGGCCAGGCGCTGGCGCAACCTTCGCGCTTCGACGCGCACGATGCTGTCTTGCGTCGGGTCGAACCGGTCGGCTGAACGACCGAAGATCTCGATCGCCAGCACGCTCTCTTTCAAGCCTGCGGTGTGCCCACTCTGCACACCATCCACGAGGTGACGCAGAAAGCGTTGTTGCCGAGCCGAACTCGAGAAGCAAGCGCTGTCGAGCAGGCGCTGCAGCCCCGTCTCCAGTTCTTCAGGCAAGGCTGAGCGGTGTGTCACCTGCATGTCACCTCCCCAGTTGCCGGAATTGAAATGCGCGCTCGCAGAATCTGCCGCCACTTCAATCAATGCCAACTGAAGCGCGGGTGCGGATATCGGCCGCAGCCTGGCTTGGCGCACAAGGAGTCTTCATGGTATCTCACAGGTTTTTTCTCGCGTTGTCTTGCGGCCTGCTGTTGTGCAGCAGCGCCAACGCTGAAACACTCGCCAGAGCGGGCGTGCCGCCCACGACCTACAACTTTTACGTTTCGCCAACGGGTTCTGACTCAGCCCCCGGCAGCAAGGACCAACCCTTCAAGACATTGGCGCGCGCCGCCAAGGCGGCCACCCAGCCCAGCACGACCGTCTGGGTGGCGCCGGGCAAATACGAAGGCGGCATCAAGACCACCGCCAACGGCAGCGAGAGCGGCCGCATCTATTGGGTCTCGACCGCCAAATGGCGCGCCAAGATCGTGCCGCCTGCCAACTCGACCACCGACAGCGCCTGGGACAACCGCGGCAACTACGTCAGCATCATCGGCTTCGAAGTCAGCGGCAAGAAGCCGGGCAGCGGCACGCTCTGGCGCAGCGGCATCTACACCGGCGGCTCCTACAGCGTGATCGAAGGCAACCACGTGCACCATGTGGCCACCACCATCCCTTGCACCAGCGGCGGCGGCTCCGCCGTCGGCGTGGACAGCTACTACTGGGGTGTCAAAGGCGACGTGGTCGGCAACCGGGTCCACGATGTCGGGCCGGCTGGGTGCCGCTTCGTCCAGGGCATCTACATGAGCACTTCAGGCAGCGTCAAGAACAACGTGGCGTTCCGCATCAGCGGTGCTGCCATCCACCTGTGGCACGACGCAAAAGACCTGCAGATCATCAACAACACGGTCAGCTCGTCAGATGTCGGCATCGTCATCGGTGGCGGCGATTTCTATCACGACAGCAGCGGCGCGAACAACGTCCACGTGCACAACAACATCGTGTTCGACAACACCTACGGCATCTCGGAGCAGGGCAAGACCGGCACGGCCAACACCTACCGCAACAACCTCGTCTACCAGAACGACACCTACGACTGGTCGCTGCAGAACGGTTTGCAGCACTACGACACGGTCAGTGCCAACCCGTTGTTCGTCGGCTACTCGGCGCCGAAGCCAGACTTCCACCTGACCAGCCATTCGCCGGCGATCGGGCGTGGCCTCGGCACCTACGCGCCACCGACCGACTTCGACGGCAAGCCGCGCAACCAGACCACCGGGTACGACATCGGCGCGTACCAGCACTGAGTGGCGTTGTTGGGGCCCGACTCGTCGGGCTGCAGGCCGAGCCCGCACGTGGAAACGCGTGCGGGTTTTTTGGTGGCCGGCGATCGTCTCGCGCGCCGGGCGATTGGCCGTCTTGCCCGGCGCGTTGATTGCGGCCTATTTCCAGATGCCGAGCACGCCCCCCATCAGCGTGTAGGCAAGCACCTGGTAGCCGCTGTTGATCAGCCACAGCTTCAGCGATCGCTGCTCGAACAGATAGATCACGCCCAGCGACATGGCGACCCAGCCGATCGCCGCCGCGGCGCCGGCAAACAGGCCGAAGCCGAGGCTGGCTTTCGGCCCGATGAAGGCCGCCAGGTTGAAGGCCGTGACGAGCGAGGCCAGGCCGGCCAGGCCGAAGATCCGCCCCATCGGCGCGTCGCGGGTCTTCTGCTCGCTCAGGCCCGCCTCGTTCATCCAGGCCCTGGCAAACAACAGCGGCGAATACCACAGCCCACCCAGCGCGAAGCTGAGCAGGGCGGCCACGAATATGGCGGCGAAATTGAAATGGACGGGCTCCATGGTGCTCGGCTCGCGTTAGTGTTGAGGCTTCACAGCCTGCCAACGCAGCGCCGCCCACGCCACCCGCCGTTCGCCGAACCCGGAAAACCACGTGCTCAAGGTCGACATCTCGCCGCCGAACTCGCCGCACCTGCCGCATCTGCCGCCCCTGCCCGGCGTCCGGCAAACGCAGACGCCGGTCCAGTTGGACGACCGGCCGGTGATGGTGGTGGGCATCTTCGCCTTCGGGCTGTCGATCCCCTGGCTGACCGGGCTCTACGGCCCGTTGACGCCCCGACACGGCATGTACTGGGCGGGCACGGTCGGCTTCATTGCGCTGGCCGCGGCCATCTGGCTGGGCAACCGCTGGCTGCTGTTCAAGCAGCGCGAGCACTTCGACTGGTTCAACACCCCGTGGCGGAAGTTGATGATGGTGGTGGCGGCCAACGTGCTGTACACGGCGCCGATCACCGCGCTCGGCCTGTTGCTCTGGTTCTCTGCCGCCGCGCTGCCGGTGGATGCCAACGCGCTGCAGCTGGTCGTGCTGACCAACGTGATCTGCGTGCTGTTCGTGACCCACGCCTACGAGACGATCTTCCTGATCCGCGAACGCGAGTCCGACTTGATGCGCGTGGAGCGGCTCGAGCGGGCACGAACCCAGGCCGAGCTGGCCGCGCTCAAGGCCCAGGTCGACCCGCACTTTCTTTTCAACAGCCTGAACACACTCGGCCACCTGATCGCGCAGGACGCCGGGCGCGCGCGCGAGTTCTGCGACACCCTGGCCGAGGTGTACCGCTACGTGCTCGACAGCCGTCAACATGACCTGGTGCCACTCAGCGACGAACTGGCCTTCTTGCGCCACTATCACCGCCTGCTCGAATTGCGGTTCGGCGATGCGATGCCGCTGCTGGGCGCAGATGCGCTGACGGCAGTGGCATCACGTTGGCTCATCGTGCCGCTGGCCTTGCAAGGCCTGCTCGAGAACGCCGTCAAGCACAACCAGGCCAGCAGCACCGAGCCGTTGCCGGTGCACCTGGCGCTCGATGAGGGCGTCGTCAGCGTCGGCAACCCGGTGCGGCCCCGGCGCAGTGCGCTGCCATCGGCGGGCGTCGGTTTGTCCAACCTCGATGAGCGTTGCCGCCTCATGACCGGAAGGCCGCTAGCGCTGAGCCAGCACGGCGGGCGCTTCGAAGTCCGGGTGCCGATGGTGGCCGCCGAATGAGCGCCGGTCGGCCGCCCGCAGGGGCTCATTCCCGCTTGGCGGGGCCGGCCGCAGGCCGTGGGGTGCACCCATGACGGCCGCGCTGCGGGCGTTCATCGCCGAAGACGAACCGCCAGCGCGCGAGCGGCTGACGCTGGCGCTCGCGCAGGTGGCGCCGCACGTCACCGTGATCGGCCATTCAGACAGCGTGCGCGGCACGCAGGCCTGGCTCAGCGCCCATCCACCACCCGACCTGCTGTTGCTCGACATCCAGCTCGCCGATGGGCTCTCGCTCGAACTGTTCGCCGATGGCCAGTTGGCGCTGCCAACCATCTTCACCACCGCCTACGACCGCTTCGCGATCGACGCCTTTCGCGCACTGGCGGTGGACTACCTGCTCAAGCCGGTGGCCGAAACAGCGCTGGCGCAGGCACTGCAAAAGGTCGAACGCCTGCGCCGATCCTTTGGCACCGACGTGATGGCGCTCTTGCAGCAACTGGGCCCGGCGCCACAGCGCTGGCGGCAGCGGCTGGTGGGGCGCAAGGGCTCGCAGTTCCATGCGTTGAGCGTCGACCAGCTCGCCTGCGTGGTGTCGGTGGACAAGCTCGTGTTCGCGATCGATGCGGCGGGCGAGCGCTATCTGCTCGAAACGCCGCTGGCCGAGTTGGAAGCGGCCCTCGACCCGACCCGCTTCTTCCGGGCCAGCCGGCAAGTCCTGGTCGCGGTGCACGGCGTCGCCCGCTTCGCCCCCGCCGGCAAGGGCCGGCTCAAGGTGGAGCTGCGGCCCGCCGGGATGGACTCGGTGATCGTCAGCCAGGAGCGCGCGGCAGCATTCAGGGCCTGGCTCGGCGGCTAGGTGGCCAGGCCGAGGCCCCGCTGGGCCGAGCCTCAGCGCACCGGAATCGGCGTGCCGCGGTCTACAGGCACCGCAGTGACGCTGTTCTTCGGCGAGCCTTCGATGACGCGGTCCGAATAGGTGAGGTAGACGAGTGTGTTGCGTGCCGAATCGACCATCCGCACGACGCGCAGGCGCTTGAAGACCAGCGAAATCCGCTCGCTGAACATTTCATCCTGCTGCTTGAGCGGCTTGGGAAACGAGATCGGCCCGGTCTGCCGGCAGGCGATGGACGCCTCTGCCTTGTCTTCCGCCAGACCGAGCCCCCCCTTGATGCCGCCAGTCTTGGCTCGCGAGACATAGCAGGTGACGCCCTTGACATCGGGGTCGTCATAGGCGTCGACGACGATCTTGTGATCGGGGCCGATGAGCTTGAACACGGTATCGACTTCCCCCACCTGCTCGGCGTGAGCAGCGAAGGTGGAAGCCAGCAAGGTGAGGATGAGAAGGCGTTTCATGACCCCATTGTGATCATTTCGTGGCCGGGGCTGGTCGCACCGGTTGAGTGTCGGTTGGCAAGGGGAGCTTCGGCTTCGCGCGGCAAGCTGCGGCAGCGCAGCGGTTGCCCCTGTCGGCCTTCAGCGTGAGCACCTGCGAGGCGGTCACGGCGAGACAGAGGCAGCCGCAGAGCTTGGGGCGGCCGACCCGGGCATCGCCTTCTGCGGGGCCCACACCATGGCGTCGAGCGCCTGTTCCACCGCAGCATGGGCGACGGCATGGGCCGCTTTCGAAGCGCTCTCCACCGTGACACGGATGCACACGGGATGGTGGAGGACGAGGAACAGTTCGAGCCATGATCCGTTGGTCTTCCGGACGGTGACGGAGTACACGTCACCGCCCGATGCAAGGCGACGAATTCGCAGCGGCTGCTGGACCGACGCCTGCAACCGGGCAGGCAACTGCTCCAGTTCTGCCCTCGCCTGCGCGGCTTCGTCGCGAATGATCTGCTCACGCATCGCAGCGGGCCACTCGCCCTTGAACACACTGGTCTCCACACTCACGACCTGGCCACCGTCGCCGACGAGGACACTGTCGTAGTCTCCTTTCAGCAGCCAGTGTCCCGGCATGGAAAGGACGAAGCTCTCATTGCGCACCGGCGTCGACTGCGCTTGTGCCGCTTGAGCCGCTTGAAGCGCACCCAGCGCAATCAGCGATGTGGCCAAACAAGTTCGCAGCACTGTCATCCACTCAGTCTAGTCGCCGGCACGCACCAACGAATCACGGCGCAATGGGCTTCAAGATGAAGGTTCGCATTTCGCCCTCGACCGTGCCCCAGCCGATGATCTCGCCGGCGTCGTTGATCCCGGTCAGGCGATAGATGTCTTCCAGGCGCTCCTTGTCGGCGGGGCCGAGCAGGCTCATCACGTCCACGGCGCTGCCGTTCTCCCACAGGAAAAAGTCGGAGCCATCGGAAGCGCTCCACGCGCCGACGATCTGGTGATGGTTGTTGATGCCGGTCGCCCAGCTGGTGCCCTGATTCGGCACCAGGTCGATCATCTGGCCGTCCTTCCACAGGAAGGCGCGCGGGCGGCCCTTCGGGTTCTTCGACTCGCCCACGACCTCGCCGTCGTCATTGATGTCGTTCGCGTAGCAGGTCGATCCACCGAGCGTGCCGATGTCCGTCATGACCTTGTCTTTGTAGATGAAGCAAGAGCCCTCATGGATGTACCCCGCCACCGTGCCGGCATTGTTGATGGCTTTGGGTCGGGAGTGGTTTTTCCCCACGCCTGGAATGAATTCGAAGGTGGCGGTCGCAATCGAATACACGGCGCCGGTGCGGCGCCCGCTCACGTCGTAGTGGGCGCCGGCCACTTGGCCCGCATCGTTGATGTCTTCCGCCGTGAACCCGCCCGGCTTGATCGTGTGGCGGCCGGTCTCGTCTTGATAGAAATCGTCGCGGCTCTCCGGGCCCGGCGACCAGCCGACGACGACACCAACGTCGTTGATGGCCACGCCCGAGGCCGGATCGACGGAAGGGATCTTGTGATACCGACCGTTGACATAGGTGAACATCGAGTCTTCCATTGTTTTCTGGTTGTCGTACGAGCCTGTGATTCGGCCACCGGGACTGATGCCCTCGGGCTTGACCCACTTCCCCGTGGGCCCCACGGTCTCGAGCGTGTAGCGGGCGGAGTTGCTCGCGTGAACGTGGGCGCACGAAAGCGCCAGGGCGAGGCCGGCGGCCCAGTGCGCGGTCGTGGCGATCTGGCAAGTCAGGTGCTTCATGAAAGAGGTCTCCAACGATGGTTTGCAAGGGGCGCATGCTATTGACGTCGCATGCGCGTGCGGACCCCTAAGCTTTCATGTCTTCGACTGCCGCCGAATTTCGTCTTTGGCACTGGCGGGGCGGCGATTCCTACGAGCTCTCGTAGTGCCCAACACCCTCACGAAGCTGACGAGCGCGGAGACCGCTGCGCCCTTGTCACCGGTCGTTGGCGAGGTTCCGCCAGCTAGCCGACCTGCGAGCGCCTGCTTCTGTCGAAGGTGACCCGGCTCAACCCAACCCAAAGCGGGTATCCGGCCGCCAAGATTGACAGCCGTAGAGCAGCCGTTAAGCAGTCGTTGGCAGGCGCTGTCGCGGCCGCCACACCAACGCAGCTCTCTGGACGCACTGCAGCGGCGAGATCACCAGATGCGCAATGCGGCAGCGGCAAGGCTCAGCGCTTTCGCCACACACTCGCCAGCCAAGGCTGCTGCTCGATCGGCAGGCCCGCCGGACGGTAGAAGTGGTCCAACTCGTCGAAACCGGCGGATGTCACCAAGGCGCGCCAAGTGGGCCAGTCGTGGAATGCGCCGTAGCGCTCACCGCTCCAGCCCTCCTGGCCATCGCCGCGCGGGTTGGAACTGAACAGCACGCCGCCCGGCCGCAGGCAGTTCTGCAGTTGTCGTAGCACCTGGGGCAGCACCTGGCGGGGCACATGGAACAGCACGGCATTGGCAAACACACCGTCGTAGCGCTGCGAGGGTAGTTCGAGTTGCAGGAAGCTCTGCTCCAGCACTTCGCAGCCGCTGTGAGCGCGTGCCAACGCCGCCACGCTCGGCGCGCCCTCCAGGCCGACGACGCGGTGGCCCAGCGCCTTGAAGGTACGCAGGTCGCGCCCGGGCCCGCAGCCAAAGTCCAGCAGGTCGAAGGGCGGTGGCCCGGGCATGTGCTGCAGCAGTGCCGCGATGTTCTGGCTGACGTCGTGGTCGCGCGTGCCTTCCCAGTAGCTCTGGGCGTGTTGCTCATAGTGCGCCAAGGTGCGCGTGGCGATGTGCTGCAGGTCTTCGGGACTGAGTGGCATGCTGCATCATTTCATGCGGCGATGTTGGGGTCCGACTCACCGGCTGCGACGCGGCGCGCATTCAGCCGGTGGCTTGTCGTGAGAGGTGCCGCGCTCAGTAGCCAGAACGGGCAGCTACCAACGGCGGCTGACGTCTTTGTGAAATCGGCGGACGCTGTGCATGCTGTATCTGCAGCCAACGGCGACTAGAGTCGACTTGTCTCCAACCGTCGACCTCGGAACCTCGCCATGAACCGTTTGCAACAGGAACTGCAGCGCCTGTACCTCCCCCAGGCTGGCGCCCGCCAGGACCCGGACCTCGACGTTCGGGGTCTGGTCGATGCGCAGGGGCGGGTGCGGGCGATGGTGCTGGAACTGGCCAGGCCGGCCGATTGGGCCGCGCTCTCGGCAGTCTGGGGCGGCGTTCAGGCTGATCTGGCGCTACCTGCACCGGCAATCGCGATCAATGGCAGCGATGGCTGTCAGCTCTGGTTCTCACTGCAGGAGCCTGTGCCAGTGCCACAAGCCAGGGCGTTTCTCGACGCCTTGCGGCGCAGCTACCTGGGCGACATTGCGCCCGTTCGCGTGGCCATGCTGCCCGCGGTGGATGGCACGTCAGCGAGCGCGCCATTGCATGCCCGGCCGGTCCCCGCCCTGCAGGCCGACAGCGGCGTGTGGTC
>Ga0307516_10000553_pt1 | contig 50262 bp, 47 predicted proteins | sample 19_EM_MG_FD_203310 | JGI IMG/M metagenome (GOLD analysis project Ga0307516, IMG submission 203310) | Populus trichocarpa ectomycorrhiza microbial communities from riparian zone in the Pacific Northwest, United States - 19_EM | ecosystem: Host-associated > Plants > Roots > Unclassified | place... | reverse complement strand
GGCCGTACAGGATCTTGCCCGGGTTGTAGACCTCGCCGTGCCGCAGCACGTGCACCGTGGTCCTGGTCGGCTCGCTCAAGATGTTGCTCCCCCTGCTGCCGCGGCCGCGCGCGCTGCCGCCGGCAGCGCCGCGCCGATCTGCTCCAACGCGGCGTCATCCAGCGCCGTCGACACGAACCACGACTCGAACGCGCTCGGCGGCAGGTAGACACCGCGGCAGAGCATCGCGTGGAAGAACGCCTTGAACGCGGCCGTGTCCTGCGTCTTCGCCGAGTCGTAGTCGACGACCTCGGCGGCCGTGAAGAAGATGGAGAACATGTTGCCGGCGAAGGAGAGCCGGTGCGGGACGCCCGCGGTGTTCAGCGCGTCCGAGGTGAGCGCGCCCACGGTGGCGGACAGCTCGTCCAGCCGCTTGTAGACGGCGTCGTCGGCCAGCCGCAGGCTGGTCAGCCCCGCCGCGCAGGCCAGCGGGTTACCGGAGAGCGTGCCGGCCTGGTAGACCGGCCCGGCCGGGGCCAGCCGGGACATGATCTCGGTGCGGCCGCCGAAGGCCGCGGCGGGCAGGCCACCACCCATGACCTTGCCGTACGTGAAGAGGTCGGCGTCGACGGGCTCGAGGCCGGCCCAGCCGCCCGGTGAGACCCGGAAACCGGTCATCACCTCGTCGACGACCAGCAACGCGCCGTTGGCGTGGGCCAGCTCGGCGAGCCGCCGGTTGAAGCCCTCGCGCGGGGCGATCACGCCCATGTTGCCGGCCGCGGCCTCGGTGATGATCGCGGCGATGTCGTTTTCGGCGGCGAACGCCGCCTCGACCGCGGCGATGTCGTTGTAGGGCAGCACGATGGTCTCGCTGGCCGCCGCGCCGGTCACTCCGGGTGAGTCCGGCAGCCCCAGCGTGGCGACGCCGGAGCCGGCCGCGGCCAGCAGGGCGTCGACGTGGCCGTGGTAGCAGCCGGCGAACTTCACGATCTTGCTGCGCCCGGTGAAGCCGCGGGCCAGCCGGATCGCACTCATCGTCGCCTCGGTGCCCGAGCTGACCAGCCGGACCTGCTCGACCGGGGTGCGCCCGACGATCTCCTCGGCCAGCTCCACCTCGCCCACGGTGGGCGTGCCGAAGCTGGTGCCGAGCGCGGCGGCGGACTGCACGGCGGCGACGATCGCCGGGTGGGCGTGCCCGTGGATCAACGGGCCCCACGAGCAGACCAGGTCGACGTAGCGGCGCCCGTCGGCGTCGATCAGCCACGGACCCTCGCCCCGCACCATGAACCGGGGCGTACCGCCCACGGCCTGGAACGCACGCACGGGTGAATTGACCCCGCCGGGCACGATGCCCTTGGCGCGGTCGAACAGGGCCTGGGAGACCGGGGCCTCGTCCGGATACGGACTGCCCGCGGCGCGGTATGAGGTGGTCACAGCAAATCCCATTCTGTCAGCGCCGGGCGGCAGCCGCCGTAGCAGCCCCGCAGGCGGGTTGTGCAGGTCACGATGAGCAGGTCCGGCACAGCCGGATGAACCGTGCCCAACAGGCTGGATTCCCTAGTCCGCGATAGGCTGACCAGGTGGAGCGACCGGAGCTGTCCATCGCGCTTGAGCGAGCCCCCGACGAGGTCGTCTTCCACCTCGCCGGTGAGATTGACGTGCTCACAGTCACAAAATTGTCGGCCATGGTGAACGAGACTCTGCTGGAACCACCCTCCCGAATCGTCCTCGACATGTCCGGCGTGACCTTCTGCGACTCGCAGGGCCTGGGCACCCTGGTGGTGCTCAGCCGTAAGGCCCAGCATGCCCGCACGGTGCTGGCGCTGGCCAACGTCGGCGACTTCCTGCTCCGCGTCCTGGACATCACCGGCCTCCGCAGTGCCCTGATGATTTCCAGCTCTACCTGATAAGTTCCTGTCGAGCCCCGGATGGGCCGACACGGAGGGGGAATCTGTTCGGCCACCCTCCGTGGGCTCATCCGCTATGGGTGGCTGCTCTCCGTGATCAGGATCGAGCAGTAAGGAAGACCTTGAGCGCAACGTTCAACCACACCATCATCGCTTCGAAGGACCGCGCCGCCTCGGCCGCCTTCTACCGTGACCTCCTCGAGGCGGCCGACGCCCCTTCCTGGGGCTTCTTCACCAACCTGCGGCTGGATGGCGGGGTGCTGCTGCAGTTCGCCGAGCCGCCGGTCGAGATCCAGATGCAGCACTACGCCTTCCTGGTCGACGACGATCTGTTCGACCGGGCGTACGCGCTGCTGTGCGAGCGAGGCATCGAGCATTGGGCGGACCCGCAGATGAAGCGCCCGGGCGAGACGAACACCGAACACGGCGGCCGGGGCGTGTACTTCAAGGACCCGGCCGGCCACGCCCTGGAACTGATCACCAGGCCGTACCTGTGACCGCCGTACGCGTCTCGGCGTAGCCACAGTGTCGCTCCCGGGATGATGACGCCGTCCCGGGGTGGCGCCAGGCTATGACCATGACATTTCGATTCGGCGTAGTGGCAGCAACGGCGCGGACCGGCGCCGAGTGGGTGGCCACCGCGCAGCAGGCGGAAAAGCTCGGCTACGACTCACTGCTCGTGCCGGACACCGTTCACACACTGTCACCGTTCGCGGCGCTCGCCGCCGCGGCTGCCAGCACCAGCAGGCTCCGGCTGGGCACCTACGTGCTCAGCGCGCCCAACCGTGCGCCCGGCCTGGTCGCCTGGGAGACGCGGAGCCTGCAGCTGCTCAGCGGCGGGCGCTTCGAGCTGGGCATCGGGGGCGGGCGGCCGGGCGCGGAGCAGGATGCGGCGATGCTCGGCGCGGAGTTCGGCACGCCGCGCGAGCGGTTGCGGCGGGTGGCGGACACGATCCGGGCCGTCCGGGAGGGTCCGGAGTGCCCGCCGATCCTGGTGGCGGCGAGCAAGCCGGGGATGCTGCGGCTGGCGGCCGAGCAGGCCGACATCGTGGCCCTCGGCCTGCCACCGCAGTCCTCCGAGGAGGAGCTGGCGGGGATGGTCGCGCGGCTGCGCGACTTCGGCGGCTCGCCGGAGGTGCACGTCAACGTGGCGGCGGTCGCGGTAACGGCCGACGCGATCCCGGAATGGGTCGGCCGGATGGTCGGCGCCGACCCCCGGCCGATGGCCGCGGCCGGGGGCATCGGGTTCCTGCTGGGCGAGCCGGGCGAGATCGCGGAAAAGCTCCGTCGCCGCCGCGCTGACCTGGGCATCTCCTACATCGGAGTGAACGGCATGTTCATGGAACAGTTCGCCCCGGTGATCACCGCCCTCCGCGAGGGTGGGAACGGCTAGTTGCCCCAGCGGGCCTTCTCCAGCAGCTCCAGCGCCTCGCCGGCGGCCTCGTCGCCGCCGGCCCGCAGGGCGCGGGCCGCCTCGTCCACCAGGTCGGTCAGCCGCTGCCACTGCGCCTCGCGCTCGCGGCTGGCATCGGCCTGGGCCTTGAGCTGCTGGGTCTTGGTCCACAGCTCGACGAAGATGGACACCTTCGCCCGCAGCACCCACGGGTCGAACGGCTTGGTCAGGTAGTCCACCGCGCCGACCGCATACCCGCGCAGGGCCAGCTGGGCATCGCGGTCCGCCGCCGTCAGGAACAGGATCGGCACGTGCCGGGTGCGCTCGCGGCGCTTGATGTGCCCGGCCGTCTCGAAGCCGTCCATGTTGGGCATCTGCGCGTCCAGCAGGATCACCGCGAAGTCGTCCGTGAGCAGCTGCTTCAGCGCCGCTTCGCCGCTCTCGACCGCGACCGCCTGCACGGGCAGGCCCTGCAGGATCGCCTCCAGGGCCAGCAGGTTGTCGCGCCGGTCGTCGACCAGCAGAGCCTTGGCTCGCTCAGCCATGCTCGCCCTCCATCCCGGAGTTGTTCGAGTTGTCGGATGCGTTCACCCATCGGGCCATCAGCTCGATCAGCTCGTCCAGGTCGACCGGCTTGGTGATGTAGTCGCTCGCACCCGCCGCCAGCGCCGACTCCCGGTCGCCGGGCATCGCCTTCGCTGTCAGGAACACTACCGGTAGGTCCGCGAAGCGCTGATTGCGGCGGATTCCGCGGGTTGTCTCGTACCCGTCCTGCTCCGGCATCATCGCGTCCATCAGGACGATGTCGACCTCCGGGTGCTCGGCCAGCAGCCGGACCCCGTCGACGCCGTTGTCGGAGTAGAGCACGTTCAGGCCGTGCATCTCCAGGGCGCTGGTCAGCGCGAAGACGTTGCGCACGTCGTCGTCGACGATGAGCACCGTCGCGCCGTCGAGCTGGCGGCTGGCCGGGCTGACCGTGTGCGATTCCAGCTCCGGGCGGGCCGTGATCAGCGGCAGGTCCAGCGAGGACAGCGAGCGGCGCGGCTCGCCGGCCGAGCTGGACACCGGGAGCTGCGGCAGGGAGGGCACCGGGATCGCGTCCCCGACCAGCGCGTCGGGCATGTAGAGCGTGAAGGTCGAGCCCGCGCCGGGCGACGAGGAGACCAGGATCGTGCCGCCGAGCAGCGCCGCGAACTCGCGGCTGATCGACAGGCCCAGGCCGGTGCCGCCGTACTTGCGGCTGGTCGTGCCGTCCGCCTGCTGGAACGCCTCGAAGATCAGGCTGAGCTTCTCGTCGGAGATGCCGATGCCGGTGTCGGACACCGCGAACGCCACCACCTGCCGGGCCGCGGCCAGCGCGGGGATGCCGAAGTCGGTCTCCGGCGGCGCCGGGTGGATGCGCAGCGTCACCGAGCCGGTGTCGGTGAACTTGACCGCGTTGGAGAGCAGGTTGCGCAGGATCTGCTGGAGCCGCTGGGCGTCCGTGACGATCGACTCGGGCAGGTCGGCCGAGACCTCCACCCGGAACTCCAGGCCCTTCTCGTCGGCCTGCGGGGTGAAGGCCTGCTCGACGTAGCTGCGGACGCCGTCGAAGTCGACCTGGTCCGGCTCGACGTCCATCCGGCCGGCCTCGATCTTGCTGAGGTCGAGGATGTCGTCGATCAGCGACAGCAGGTCGGAGCCGGCGCTGTGGATGGTCCGGGCGAACTCGATCTGCTTCTCCGTCAGGTTGTGCTCGGAGTTGTCGGCGAGCAGCCGGGCCAGCAGCAGCAGCGAGTTGAGCGGGGTGCGCAGCTCGTGGCTCATGTTCGCCAGGAACTCGGTCTTGTAGGCCGACGCCCGGGACAGCTGCTGCGCCTTCTCCTCCAGGCCGAGGCGGGCCAGCTCGATCTCCCGGTTCTTCGTCTCGATGTTGCCCTTCTGCTCGCTGAGCAGCTGGGCCTTGTCCTCCAGCTCGGCGTTGGTGCGCTGCAGCTCCGCCGACTGGTCCTGCATCTCGCGGGCCAGCCGCTGCGACTGCGCGAGCAGTTCCTCGGTGCGCCGGTTGGCCTGGATGGTGTTGAGCGCGACGCCGATGGCCGCCACCAGCCGCTCCAGGAAGGTCAGGTGCAGGCCGGAGAACGCGGCCACCGAGGCGAACTCGATCACGCCGAGCATCTCGCCCTCGAACAGCACCGGCAGCACGACCAGGTCGCTCGGCGGCATCGACATGAGACCCGAGCGCATCGTCAGGGCGCCGTCGTGGGCCGCCCGGACCCGGATGGTACGGCGGGAGACGGCGGCCTGCCCGACGAGTGCCTCACCGGGCCCGAAGGTCACCTCGTGGTCGCGGGCGACGTAGCCGTACGCGGCGGCGAGGCGCAGCCGCATCACGGCCTCCTCGTGGTCGACCATGAAGAACGCGCCGAGCTGGGCGTCCACCAGCGGCGTCACCTCGGTCATGATCATGCGGCAGACCTCGCCGAGGTCCCGCTGACCCTGCAGCAGGCCGCCGATGCGGGCCAGGTTGGAGTCCAGCCAGCCCTGCTCGGCGTTCGCCTTGGTGGTCTCCCGCAGCGTCACGATCATCTGGTTGATGTTGTCCTTGAGCTCGGCCACCTCGCCCTGCGCCTCGACGGCCACGCTCTGGGTCAGGTCGCCGCGGGTCACCGAGGTGGACACCTCGGCGATGGCGCGCAGCTGGGTGGTCAGCGTGGAGGCGAGCTGGTTGACGTTGTCGGTGAGGTCGCGCCACGTACCGGAGACGCCCTTGACCTCGGCCTGACCGCCCAGCTTGCCCTCGATGCCGACCTCCCGGCCGACCCGGGTGACCTCGTTGGCGAACGAGGAGAGCTGGTCGACCATCGTGTTGACGGTGTCCTTGAGCTCGAGGATCTCGCCGCGGGCGTCGACCGTGATCTTCTGCGACAGGTCGCCCTTGGCCACCGCCGTGGTGACCGAGGCGATGTTGCGGACCTGGGCGGTGAGGTTCGACGCCATGTAGTTCACGTTGTCGGTCAGGTCGCGCCAGGTGCCGGCCACCCCGCGCACCTGGGCCTGGCCGCCGAGCTTGCCCTCCGAACCCACCTCGCGCGCCACCCGCGTCACCTCGTCGGCGAACGAGGACAGCTGGTCGACCATCGTGTTGACGGTCGACTTCAGCTCCAGGATCTCGCCGCGGGCGTCGACCGTGATCTTCTGCGACAGGTCGCCCTTGGCCACCGCCGTGGTGACCGAGGCGATGTTGCGGACCTGGCTGGTCAGGTTCGACGCCATGTAGTTCACGTTGTCGGTGAGGTCGCGCCACGTACCGGAGACGCCCTTGACCTCGGCCTGACCGCCCAGCTTGCCCTCCGAACCCACCTCGCGGGCCACCCGCGTGACCTCGTCGGCGAACGACGAGAGCTGGTCGACCATGGTGTTCATGGTGTTCTTCAGCTCGGCGATCTCGCCGCGGGCGTCGACCGTGATCTTCTGCGACAGGTCGCCCTTGGCGACCGCGGTGGAGACCTGGGAGATGTTGCGGACCTGGTCGGTGAGGTTGGCGGCGAGCTGGTTGACGTTCTCGGTGAGGTCGCGCCACGTACCGGAGACGCCGCGGACCTGGGCCTGACCGCCCAGCCGGCCCTCGGTGCCGACCTCGCGGGCCACCCGGGTGACCTCGTCGGCGAAGGACGACAGCTGGTCCACCATCGTGTTGACGGTGTCCTTCAGCTCCAGGATCTCGCCCTGCGCGGCCACCGTGATCTTCTGCGACAGGTCGCCCTTGGCGACCGCGGTGGAGACCTGGGCGATGTTGCGGACCTGGCTGGTCAGGTTCGACGCCATCGAGTTCACCGAGTCGGTGAGGTCCTTCCAGGTGCCGGCGACATTCGGTACGTCCGCCTGGCCGCCCAGCTTGCCCTCGGTGCCGACCTCGCGGGCCACCCGGGTCACCTGCTCGGCGAAGAGCCGCAGGGTGTCGGTCACGCCGTTCATGGTGTCGGCCAGCTCGGCCACCTCGCCGCGCGCCGACACGGTGATCTTCTGCGACAGGTCGCCGCGGGCCATCGCGGTCGCCACCTGGGAGATCGAGCGCACCTGGTGGGTCAGGTTCGACGCCATCGTGTTGACCGAGTCGGTCAGGTCCTTCCACGTGCCGGCCACCCCGCGCACGTCGGCCTGACCGCCGAGTTCGCCCTGGGTGCCGACCTCGCGGGCCACCCGGGTCACCTCGTCGGCGAACGACGACAGCTGGTCCACCATCGTGTTCACGACCCGGCCGATGCGCAGGAATTCACCCCGCAGGGGTCGCCCGTCCATCTCCAGCGCCATGTGCTGGGACAGGTCACCGTCGGCCACGGCCACGATCACCCGGGAGATCTCGGTGGTCGGGCGGCCGAGATCGTCGATCAGCGAGTTGACCGAACGGGCGCTGTCGGCCCAGGCTCCGTCGAGGCCCTCCTCGTCCAGGCGCTCGGTCAGCCGGCCGTCCCGGCCGACGATCCGGCTGATCCGGCGTACCTCCAGGTTCTGCCGCTCCTGCAGCGAGACGACCTCGTTGAACGCGTCCGCGACCTCGCCCGCGACACCGCTGCGCCGGGGTAACCGCACCTTGAGATCGCCGCGGCTGACCCGGCGAAGGGCCTCCGCGAGCTCGACGAGCACGTCGGCCTCGTCGGGCACACCGACATTGACCTGTTTGGTCGCAGTCATGCTGTCCTCACTCGCTGTGCAACGGTCGGGGGCGCTCCATCATCCCTCGCCGGGGCGGCCTGGCGCGAGGTCCGGCTTTGTGCATCGCCCGTCGGCGGGAGAGGATGCAGGCGTGTCGGTAGAGGCAGGACGTCTTGCGGCAGTTCTCGTGCGCCGGGTCCGGCTGCCCAACGATCGGCGTACGCCCGCCGCGGCCCGCGCCCTGGTCCGCTCGGTGCTGGCGGAGGCTGGGCTGGATTCGCTGGTCAACGAGGCCCTGCTGCTGACCACCGAGCTGTCCACGAACGCCGTCGTGCACGCCGGCACGGAGCTGGACATAGACGTCGAGGCCGACCCGGCCGGCCTGACCGTGACGGTGACCGACTTCGCCCCCGGGCCCGTCGAGCAGCTGGCCGTCGGCCCGCGCAACGAGCAGCCGGACATCGGCGAGGTAGCGGAGCGGGGTCGCGGGCTGCTGCTCGTGGACCACTTCGCGAGCCGCTGGGGCACCGTGCACGAGGGCACCGGCAAGGGCGTGTGGTTCCGGCTCGAAAACAAGGGGCCGGCCGGCGACGACAGCCCGGCGGCCACCAAGGAGGTAGCTCCGACCGTCGGCGAGCTGACCACACTGCTGCAGATCAGCCCCGAGCGGCAGACCGACGAGAGCATGGCCGAGTTCGCCACCGAGCTGCTCTCCCGGCTCTCCCGGCTCACCGGCGCGACCGGCGCGGTGGTCCGGCTGGACCGGGGGGACGGCGGCGGCCGGCAGCTGCTGGCCCGGCACGGACGGGCGCCGCGCGACGACGCCGACACGATCCGGGTACGGCTCGCCGTGCAGCGGCCGTACTCGGGTGAGCTGGAGCTGGACGCGTCCCCGGCCGGCTACGCCCAGCCGTTGGCCACGATCGTCGCCGAGCGCTTCTCCCTGCACCTGGAGAACGACCGGTTGCGCCGCGCCGACCTGCGCCGGCAGACCTGGCTGACGTTCCTCGCCGAGGCCAGCGAGCTGCTCGCCCAGTCCCTCGACGTCAACCTGACGATGGCGCTCATCCCGCAGCTCGTGGTGCCCCGGCTCGGCCAGTGGTGCGCGGTGCACACCACGGATGCGTGGGGCCGGCTGCAGCTCGCCGCCGCCACCCACGCCGACGAGACCGCGGTGCCGCAGCTGCACGCGCAGCTCGCCGAGACCGGCCCGGACACGATACTGGCCCGGCTCGAAGAGGCGTCCCGGCTGGGCCAGCAGGTCATGTTCGGCACGCCGCCGGAGGGTTTCGCGGTGCCGCTGGTCGCCCGCGGCCAGCGGCTGGGCACCCTCGCGGTCGGCCGGCACCTGCGGCACCGGCACGACGGCGACGAGGTGGCGGTCCTGGAGGACGTGGCCCGCCGCGCGGCGCTGGCCATCGACAACGCCCGGATCCACGACGAACGCCGCAAGGTCGCCCGGACCCTGCAGGCCTCGCTGCTGCCGCCGGAGCTGCCGCACGTCACGGGCATCGGCTTCGCGGCGGAGTACGTGCCGACCGGCTCGGAGGTCGGCGGCGACTTCTACGACGTCGTCCCGGCCGGCGACGACAGCTGGATCGTCGTCGTGGGCGACGTGTCCGGCAAGGGTGTGCAGGCCGCGACGGTGACCGGCCTGGTCCGCGACGTGATCCGGATCCTGGTCGACGACCGCAAGCCGATGACGGAGATCCTCTGCCGGGTCAACCGCACGCTGGTCCAGCGCGGCGGCGGCCGCTACTGCACGCTGGCCATGGCCTCGGTGGCCCGCGCCGGCAACGACCTGGAGGTCTGCCTGCACCTGGCGGGTCACGACCGGTCGGTGCTGGTCCGCGCGGACGGCAAGACGTCCTTCGTCGGCGAGGGCGGCACGGCCCTCGGCCTGCTGGAGACGATCACCTCGCCGGACGTGGCCGTGCTGCTGCACCCGGGCGACTCCCTGATCTTCTACACCGACGGCGTGACGGAACGGCGCCGCGGTCGCGAGCTGTTCGGCACGGCCCGGCTGCGCGACGCGGCGGCCCCGCTGGCGGGCTACTCGGCGGACGTGATGGCCGCGCGGCTGCGCTCGACGACGATCAACTTCTCGGTCGAGGAGCCGCGCGACGACATCGCGATCCTGGTCCTGCGCAACGACGCTTGAGCCCCTCAGTGCGCTAGCACCCGCTGGTGCAGCGCGGTGACGGCGGCGCGGGCCGAGACGAACGCCCCGTGCTGCCACGCCACCTCGTGGCTGAGCCAGTCCCCGGCGAAGTGGACCCGGCCGGCGGGCCGCAGCAGCAGGTCGTAGCCGGGCGTGCCGTACGGCGGCGAGGTCCAGGCGCCCTCCAGATACCGGGTGCGGTGCCAGGCGACGGAGAACGAGGCGGCCAGCTCGGTGCGGTACTTCTCGCCGTGAATCTTCACGCCCTGCTCGACCGCCCGCTGGGCGCGCTGCTCCGGGGTGAGCGCGCCGTAGGCCCGTGCCGCCGCGCCGGTGTGGTAGTAGCCGACGATCAGGCCGCGGGCGGCGTGGAAGTCGTACGACGGATACCAGACGTGGGCCAGATCCAGGTCGGTCTCCGTGATGCCGCCGTAGATCCGCAGGTCGTTCTCCCACCAGCGGCTGCGGTACTCCAGGCCGATCTTGCCCGACGCGGTGACCGGGAACGAGGCGAGCGCCGACTGCACGGCGGCGCCGAGGTTGTGCGGGATCCGGGCCAGCAGATGCGGCGGCAGCGTGGCGACGCAGAAGTCGGCGCTGATCGCCCGGCTCCGGCCATGCTGCAGGTAGGTCACCTCGACACCGCCCGGGCGGTCGGTCACCGCGGTGATCTCGGCGCCGAGCCGGATCCGGCGCGTGCCGACCGCGCGGCTGAGCGCGTACGGGATGCGGTCCATGCCACCCACCGGCTGGAACATCATCATCGCCTGGTCGTAGCCGAACTCGAAGCTGAAATAGCGCCCGACGTTGCTGGCGAACACGTCCGCCAGCTGCGGCAGCCCGTCCAGCGGCGTACCGGAGTCGTTGCCGGCGCCCGGATAGCTCGCGAAACCGCGGCGGCCGGTGCCGGTGTACGCCCAGCCGGCGGTCCGACCGCCGATGGCGCCGAAGCTCTGCAGGAAGGTCAGCAGCCGCTCCTTGTCCGTGGCGGTAAGCCGTCCGTCGAGCGCGCCCTGGTCGGTAGCCTTGGCGAGCAGCTCGGAGACGTAGCCGTAGACGTCGGCCTTCGCGGTGCGGTAGCGCATCGGCGCGCCGGGCTTCATCCCGGCGGCCTCGTTGTAGATGAGCGCGTCCGCGTTGGCGTTGACGAAGGGCTGGATGGGCACGCCCAGCTCGCGACAGTAGTCGAGGGTGACCATCCACTGGGCGATCCGGGCGGGCCCGGCGTTGAGGTAGACACCGTCGGAGTAGGTGGCCCGCTGGGTCTGCCCATCCAGATCGGTCTCGGTGGTGCCGCCGCGCACGGTGAAGTTGCGCCCGCCGGCGACGCCGCGTGCCTCCAGGATCGTGCAGTCATAGCCGGCCTTGCCCAGCTCGTACGCGGCGGCGAGGCCGGCGACGCCGCCGCCGAGGATCACCACCCGCTTGGCGCTGCGCCCGGTGAGGCTGAAATCGGAACGGCGCGGGGCCTGGAACGGCGGCGCGGGGGAAGCCGCGGCCGGGGCGAGGCCCAGGGCTCCCATGGTGGCGAAGAGAGCGCCGGCGCCACCACTGACGCCGACCGACTGCAGGAACCGCCGCCGGCTCACGCCGGGAAGGTCATCACGCACGGCTGCCTCCGAAGATCGCGATCACGGAAGGCCGATTCTGTAATCGTCCGATTACGGGCAGCGTCGGCAGACGTTTCGGATAGATGTCGATGTATTACTCGGCCTCCCCGGTTTTTGTCGTACCCCTGCGGCAAGGTGGGTTCCGTGCCGAAGACGCAGTTCTACACCGCCACCAGCATCGACGGCTTCATCGCCGATGCGGACAATTCGCTCGACTGGCTGTTCGAGGCCGACCGGAGCGGCGAACACGAGGCGGCCAACCCGTTCGCCGCCTTCTTCGCCGACGTGGGCGCCTTCGCGATGGGCGCCACCACCTACGAGTGGGTCCAGGCGCACGACGCGCTCCTCGAAAAGCCAGTGAAGTGGGCCGACTACTACGGCGACACCCCGGCCTGGGTGTTCAGCCACCGGAGCCTGCCGTCGATCCCGGGTGCCGACCTGACCTTCGTGCAGGGCGACGTCCGCCCGGCGCACGCGGCGATGGTCGAGGCCGCCAAGGGCAAGAACGTCTGGATCGTCGGCGGGGGCGAGTTGGCCGGGGCGTTCGCGGACGCCGGGCTGCTCGACGAGCTGATCCTGGGCGTGGCGCCGGTGACGCTGGGCGCGGGTGCGCCGCTCCTGCCCCGCCGGATGACCTCGCAGCGGCTCAAGCTCACCGCGATGGAGCAGAAGGGTGATTTCGCCTATCTGACCTACCAGGTGGGTCCGCCAATGACTTGACCCGGTCCACGGTCCGTCGCTTGTTGAAGCCCCGCCACGCGTGACCCAGCGGGTGCGCGGGGCACGAGCGTGCCGGAATTGGACTTTTTGTCGGCTAAGCCGTGGCATCGTGTTGGACGTGGCAAAGACGCAGTACTACACCGCGACCAGCATCGACGGCTACACCGCCGACCTGGACAATTCGCTCGACTGGCTGTTCGAGGTCGACGAGGGCACGGACAACCCGTTCGGCGCGTTCTTCTCCGGCGTGGGCGCCTTCGCGATGGGCGCGGCCACCTACGAATGGGTGCTGAAGAACGACAACGTGCTCGAAGAGCCGGAAAACTGGCACGAAATGTACGGCGAGGCACCGTGCTGGGTCTTCACCCACCGCGAACTGCCGCTGGTGCCGAACGCCAACGTCTTCATGGTCAGCGGCGACGTGCAACGGGTACACGAGGCAATGCTGGTGGCCGCCCAGGGCCGCAACGTCTGGCTGGCCGGCGGCGGCGACCTGGTCGGCGAGTTCGCGGACGCGGGCCTGCTCGACGAGATCATCCTGGCCGTGGCACCGACAGTGCTGGGGTCGGGCACGCCCCTGCTGCCCCGCCGACTGACCTCACAGCAGTTGGCGCTGACCCACGTCGCCCAGATGGGCCAGTTCGCCTACCTGACCTATGCCGTGGGCACCCTGGCCAGGCTGGGCCGCCACCTGGCCGCGGACGCCCTGTCCCGCGAGCCCGCCTACCGCTGAGCCGGCTCCAACGGCCCGCAACTCCACCACTCCCATAGCTCCACCACCACGAGTGTTGCCGAATGGCCCTCACCGCAGCGGCCAGATGACAGTCAGCAGCCGGCCACCCACCGAGGTCTGCGGAATCGGGCCCCAGTCGCGCGAGTCCCGGGAGGCCGTGCGGTTGTCGCCCAGCACGTACAGCTGGCCGGCCGGGACGGTTGTCGGCCCGCCGCAGTCGACCGTGCGGGAAGTCTGCGGGTCGCCCGTCAGATACGGCTCTTCGACAGCCGTGCCGTCGCGATACACCCGGCCGTCGCGGCATTCGATGGTGTCGCCCGGGAGCCCGACCACCCGCTTGACCGTGTGATCGGCGGGGACGTCGGGGATCGGGAACTCGATGATGTCGCCCCGCTCGAAGCCCGTCACCCGGAAGCCCACCTTGTCCAGCAGGAACCGGCCGGCGACCGGCACTGTCGGCGCCATGGCGGTGCTCGGCATGTATCGGCTCGTCAGCGCGAACTGGTTGATGGCGAGTGCGGCCAGCAGGCCCAGGACCGCGGTCGCCGCGACCGCGCGTTGGATCCGCACCGCCCTCGGCAGGCCCCGGACCCGCGCCCGGCGCTCGTGCCACACCGCACGCAGGCCGCCCGCAGCCCAGCGCAGCGCCTCCCAGCGGCCGTTCGTCCGGTCGAACTCGGCCAGCACCGCCTCGCCCCAGGGGCCGCCTCGCTCGCGGCGCCCACGCACCGCCGCGACCAGAACCGCCCGCGCCGCCCGCCGCATCAGGCCTCCCTCGGGATGAACCCGGCAGCACCGCGCGCCGTCCGGGCCGCCGCGGCCAGGCGATCCTGGGCGAGGGCCGTGCCGTCGGCGGTGAGACGGTAGGTGTGCCGCGGTGGCCGGCCCGGCTCGTCGGACGGCTCCCAGTCCGTGTCGAGCAGGCGCTGCGCGGACAGGCGCATGAGAATCGGGTAGAGGGTGCCGGACGCGAGCCCGGTCTCTCGGCTCAGGTCATAGCCGTAGCGCCAGCGGGTGGGGTCACCCAGCAGGGCCACGAACAGCCGAAGCGTCTGCGGCGAGGAGTGCGGGGTTCTTGGCATGCCCGAAAGTCTACATAACTCGACTTACGAATGGTGGATCTCAGAAGAGGTCTCGGCGGCTGGCCATGGCAACCGTCGTGCTGATCGGCGGCGGGGCTGCGATCACCACGCAGCGGCCGCCACGCGCCAGGAGCACCCCGCGCACCGCATCCAGGATGCCTTCGATCTGTTCCGGCGGCAGCGTGCCCGGCAGCACCGCGTGCACCGTGCCCATCCCGGCCGATCCCCGCACCGGAACCGCCATCCCCGCGGCGTCGCGCAAGGCATACACCGCCGCGTGCAGATCCGCGATCGGCACCGCGATGCGCAGCGCCACGTCGGCCCGCCCGAATGGATATCTGCCCCACCATCGCGGCGCCGTCGGGGAGATCGTGGCCGTGTCGCCCAGCACCGTCGCCAGCTGCCTGGCCCGTGCGGTCGCGTCGGCCTGGGCACCCTCCAGCAGCACCGCGAGCGCGCCCGACGGCTGGATAGCCGCCCGGCCGCCGCCCGGGATCGGCAGGTCGACCTCGATCGCGCTCGGCTTCACCTGCTGGGCCAGCGTTGCCGCGACCAGGTCGTGCACCTGCAGCGGGGTCGAGACCGGCAGGATCACCCAGCGCCGGGCCGCCGGCAGCGGCTGGAGGCGAAGGCTCGCCGAGACGATCACCCCGGTCACCTCGGCGATGCCGGGGTTGCCGTTCTCGCCGTCGGACTCGGCCTGGCCCCCGGCGCCGTCCACGTAGCTGATCCGGTCGACCTGGGCGGCCGGGCTGCCGTACCGATGACGGAGCGGGCCTGACTCGTTCACCGCGAGCATTCCCCCGATCGTCGCGGTCGGCGACGGCGGGTCGACCGCCAGGCGCTGGCCGCGCAGGGCCAGGGCGGCCTGCACCGCGCGCACCGGGGTGCCGGTGCCGACCTGCGCCGTGAACTCCTCCGGGCGGTGGTCCCAGATCCCGTCCAGGCGGCCCGTGTCCAGCAGCAGGTCGAGGCCGCGCGGCGGCGTGCCCCAGTCGATTTTGGAACCCCTGCCGCGCGGGACCACGGCCAGGCCGCGCTCCGCAGCCAGGCGCAGCGTGTCCATCACCGCGCGGGGCGTCGGCGGCGCCGCGACGAAGCTGGCCAGGTGGCCGGCGACCATGTCGGCGGCGCCAGCCTGCCGGGCGAAGTCGGGGCCGCAGATGTCGACCAGCGCGCGCAGCAGCGGCTCACGTCCGGGAAGCGCGGTAACCATCAGCCCTCCCCGAAGATCGCACGGCTCGAAGATCGTCCATTCTGGCCTATCGTACACATGTTCGAATGGCGAGGGGAGAGGTACGTGTGACCACGACTGGACGCGACGGCCCGGTAACGTGGTTCAGCGTGACCACCGACATGCCCACGACCCCACCCGCGGTTCGTCAGGTGCCCGCCGAGCGCACCTTCCACGGCGACACCGTCACGGATGAGTTCTCCTGGCTCGCCGAGAAGGAGAACCCGGACACGATCGCCTACCTCGAGGCGGAGAACGCCTGGACCAAGGCGGCGACGGCGCACCTCACCGACCTGCAGGACACGGTCTTCAGCGAGATCAAGGGCCGCACCCAGGAGACAGATCTGTCGGTGCCGAGCCGCAAGGGCGGCTACTGGTACTACACCCGCACGGTCGAGGGCAAGCAGTACGGAATCCAATGCCGCGTCGCGGCCGCGCCCGGCGAGGTCGATCCGCCCGCCACCGGTGACGGCGCCCCGCTGCCCGGCGAGGAGGTGCTGCTCGACGGCAACGAGCTCGCCGAGGGCCGGAAGTTCTTCGCGCTCGGCACCTTCGACGTGAGCCCGGCCGGCGACCGCCTGGCCTACTCCGTCGACTTCGACGGCGACGAGCGCTTCACCCTCAAGGTCAAGGATCTGCGCACCGGCGAGGTGCTGAGCGACGAGGTGCCCGACGCGTTCTACGGCAGTGCCTGGTCGGTCGACGGTTCGACGCTGTTCTACATCACCGTCGACGAGGCCTGGCGGCCCAACAAGGTCTGGCGGCACATCGTCGGGCAGCCCGCCGCGGACGACGTCGTCGTCTACGAGGAGGCGGACGAGCGCTTCTGGGTCGGCGTGGAGCTCACCCGCAGCGAGAAGTTCATCGTCATCGACGCCAACAGCAAGGTCACCAGCGAGGTCCGGGTCATCGACGCGCGGACGCCGACGGCCGAGCCCGCGCTGATCCGCGAGCGGGTCCAGGGCGTCGAGTACGCCATCGAGCACCACGGTCACCGCTTCCTGATCCTGCACAACTCCAACGCCGAGGATTTCGCGCTGGCGTACACCTCGGTGGACAACCCGGGCGACTGGGTCGAGCTGATCCCGCACGAGCCCGGCACCCGGCTGGAGTCGGTCGATGCGTTCCAGCGGCACCTTGTCGTCTCGCAGCGCCGCGACGGGCTCACCGGCCTGCGGGTGCTCGCCGACGGCAGCACCGACAGCTACGACATGGCGTTCCCCGAGCCGATCTACAGTGTCGGCCTCGCGGGCAACCCCGAGTACGAGACCAGCGTGGTGCGGATCAGCTACACCTCGATGGTCACGCCGGACTCGGTCTACGACGTGGATCTGATCACCCGCACGATGGTGCTGCGCAAGCGGAAGCCGGTGCTGGGCGGGTACGACCCGGCGGACTACGAGCAGTTCCGGGAGTGGGCGGTCGCAGACGACGGCACCCGGGTGCCGATCTCCGTCGTGGCCCGCAAGGGCACGCCGCGCAATGGCACCGCGCCGCTGGTGCTGTACGGCTACGGCTCGTACGAGATCAGCATGGACCCGTACTTCTCCGTCGCCCGCCTGTCCCTGCTGGACCGCGGCGTCGTCTTCGCCATCGCGCACGTCCGCGGCGGCGGCGAGATGGGCCGGCGCTGGTACGAACAGGGCAAGATGCTGACGAAGAAGAACACGTTCACCGACTTCGTGGCGTGCGCCCGGGCGGTCGTGGCGGCGTCGTGGACCAAGCCGGAGCGGCTGGTGGCACGCGGCGGCTCGGCGGGCGGCCTGCTCATGGGCGCGGTGGCGAACATCGCACCGGAGGCCTTCGCCGGCATCGTCGCGCAGGTGCCCTTTGTGGACCCACTGACGTCCATTCTGGACCCGTCGCTGCCGCTGACGGTGACGGAGTGGGAGGAGTGGGGCAACCCGCTCGAGAACGCCGACGTGTACGCCTACATGAAGTCCTACAGCCCGTACGAGAACGTCGCCAAGCTGGCGTACCCGAAGATCCTCGCGGTGACCAGCCTCAACGACACCCGGGTGCTCTACTCCGAGCCGGCCAAGTGGGTCGCCCGGCTGCGGTCGGTGGCGCCCGACGGCTCGTACCTGTTGAAGACCGAGATGGGCGCCGGGCACGGCGGTCCCAGCGGCCGCTACGACTCGTGGAAGGAAGAGGCGTTCGTGACCGCCTGGACCCTGGACACGGTCGGCCTGGCCTGATCCGGGTGCGCGGGTCTGGCCGGTCGGCCGGGCCCGCGCCGGGTCAGGATGCGCTGCGGCGCAGCGCGACGATCGCGATGTCGTCGGCCTGCTCCCCCGCGCCGGCGAGACGCACCAGGAGCCGCTGGCAGAACGTGTCCAGGCTGGGCTCCACCTGGGCCGCGCAGGTCGCCAGCGCGTTCAGGCCCACGTCGATGTCCGCGTCCCGGCGCTCGATCAGGCCGTCGGTGTAGAGCACCAGCGTGCCGCCGCGGGGCAGCACGAACTCCAGATCCGCCGGCCGGGGCGTGGTGATGCCCAGCAGCGTCCCGCGCGGCGCCAGGAACTGCGCCTTGCCGTCCACGTGCAGCAGCGGCGGCAGATGACCCGCGCTGGCCAGGCGTACGCGACCCGTGTCCGGCTCCAGCGTCAGCAGGCACAGCGTCGCCGACTCGGCCGGCAGCACCGTACGCATGAAGCGGTTGACCAGCTCCAGCACCGCGCCCGGCGGATGACCCTCCACCGCGTACGCGCGGACGGCGTGCCGCACCTCGGCCATCACCGTCGCCGCGTGCAATGAGTGGCCGGCCACGTCGCCGATCGCCACCAGCAGCCGGCCGTCCAGCATGGTGAGCTCGTAGAAGTCGCCGCCCACCTCGGTCTGCGCGCCGGCCGGCTCGTAGCGGACCGCGAGCTCCACCCCGGCCACGTCGGGCAGCCGCGACTGCAACAGACTGCGCTGCAGGGTGACGGCGATCCGGTGCTCCTCGTCGTACGAGCGCTGCGCTTCCACCGCCGCCGCCACCGCCTGCGCGAGCTGGCGCAGCACCGGCGAGCCCGGGCTCTGCGTGCCGGCCGGAACGGCCACGTAGACGGGCGTGCGGTCGCCCCGCAGCCGGGCCGACGCCACCGCCACCGACTCACCCTCGGGCCACGGGCCGGCGCCGCTCCAGGCGGCCTGGTCGTCGGTGCGCAGGGTCGACCCGACGGCGATCTCGTGGTGCTCGACCGGCCACGGCTGCACCGTCGCCGGCGAGCCGTTCGCGACCGCGGCCAGCCCCTCGCCGTCGGAGGTCTCGGCGAGGACCACGGCCGGCCCGCCGAAGATCTCGTGGGCGCCGTCGGCCGCCGCCTGCAGCAGGCCGGGCAGCGTGGGGGCCGAGTTGATCGCCAGCGTGGTCTCGGCGAGCCGGACCATCCGGGCGGCCAGCGACTCGGCGCGCTGCCGGGCCCGGTAGTAGCGCAGGACGGCCTGCGAGGTGGCGATCAGCTCGTCCGGCTCGATCGGCTCGACCAGGTACGCGTCCGCGCCCCGGTTCAGCCCCTGGGTCCGGTCGACCACGTCCACCGCGTGCGCCGACACGTGGATGACCGGCAGGATCCCGTACTCGGGGTCGGTTTTGATCCGCTCGCAGACCTCGAAGCCGTTCATGTCGGGCAGCTTGACGTCGAGCACGACCAGGTCGACGTCGACCTCGGTGAGCCGGCGCAGGGCCTCCCCGCCGGTCTCCGCCTCGATCACCGTGAAGCCGGCCCGCGACAGCCAGCTCACCAGCAGATAGCGCTTGGTGGCGCTGTCGTCGACGACCAGCACCGTCGCCGGGGTCATGGTGACACCGGCAGGGAGACCGTGAACGTGCTGCCCACCCCGGGCTCGGAGGTGACCCGCAGCGCGCCGCCCAGGATGCCGACCAGCCGGCGCGCGTAGGGCAGCCCCAGCCCGGTGCCCCGGCCGCTGAGCGCGTGGCTGCCGGGCACCTGGTAGAACTCCTCGAAGATGCGTTCCTGCAGCTCCTGCGGGATGCCGGCGCCGGTGTCCGCAACCGTGAACTCGACCTCGTCCCCGATCACGGCGACGGCCAGCCGGACCGAGCCCTCGGCGGTGAACTTGATCGCGTTGGTGAGCAGGTTACGCAGCACCTGGGCGAGCAGCACCTCGTCGGAACGCAGCCGGACGGCCACCGGCTCCTCCACCACGAAGTCGACCTCGGGCCGGGTGGCGAGCGGGCGCAGGGTGCCGCGGAGCTGGCCGAAGACGGCCTTGAGGTCGACGTCGGTCCAGTTGGGCTCCAGCCGGCCGGCCTCCGCCTTGGCGAGGTCCAGCAGGTCGTTGACCAGGGAGAGCAGGTCGGCGGCGGAGCCACGGATCAGCTCCACCTGGCGGTCCTGCTCGGCGGTGAGCGGGTCGGACGAGTCGTCGCTGAGCAGCCGGCCCAGGCCGATGATCGCCGTCACCGGCGCCCGCAGCTCGTGGCTGACGTTGGCCAGGAACCGGCTCTTCGCCTCGCTGGCCGCGCGCAGTTGCACGGACTTCTCGTCCAGCTCGTTGTAGAGCGCCACGACGCCGCGGTTGGTCTCCTCCAGCTCGTCGGAGAGCTGGTGGTAGAGCGCCATCACGCCGCGGTTGGTCTCCTCCAGCTCGGCGTTGAGCCGGGCCAGGTCGTCGCGCTGGGCCCGTACCTCGTCCAGGGTCGTGATGAGCTGCTGATTTTGCACCGCCAGCTCGTCAAACGGGGTTCCTGGCACGTGGCCGGCGAGTTCGGCACGGATGTCATTCATACGGTCGGGACTCAGGATCGGTGCGTTCGGTGGGAGTCGACGCGACATCCGCACCACCGTTCCGATCTCCCCATCCCTTACCTCCATCGAGTCCACCAGGCGTCCGACCTGTGCCAACTGGGTGGCGAGCCGGGCCGCGTCCCTGGGCCCCGGGTGCTCCAGCTTCACCGTCAGTGCTGGTACCCCATCTCGGGCCGCGGCGAACACCACCTCGGTATCGCGTCCCGCGGCGACCATCAACCGGCCGACCTCACTGAGCGCGGTGGCTATCCGGATCTGGTCCTGGGCCTCCAGGCCGACCAGCCGGCCGACCTCGCGACCCAGTTGCCGAACCACAAAGACATCCTGCTCCACCCGGATCCGCGTGCGCACCAGCGGATCGGGGGTCGTCATGAGACACGCGCCACGGCAACGACGGCGTCGTCCCGCCGGGTGCCGGCATCGCGCAGCACGGTCGCCGCGATGACCTGCGGCGAGTGCGAGAGCAAGCCCGGGTAGTCGGCCGGATTCCAGCGGTCGACGACGCCGTCGGAGTGCATCAGGACGATCCCGCCGGGCGGCAGCGGGTAGTCGTACTCGCGAAGCTGCCGGCGCTGGTGCCCGGCGATGCCGGGCAGGGAGACCATGCCGCGCCGGGCGTTGTCGGGGCCGAGCACGGTGCCGGCGATGTTGCCGAGACCGGCGTAGCGGACCAGGCCCGCCTCGGGGTCGAGCTCCGCGACGGCGACCGCGGCACCCCGGGTATGACTGATCTTGCGGTGCAGCGCCTCCACGACCACGGCGGGCGGGGCGGCCGGTGCGCTCAGGAAGGCCCGGACCGCTTCCTGCGTGGCCGCGTACGCGAGCGGCCCGTGCCCCAGGCCGTCGCAGACCAGCAGTTGCCGGCGCCCCTCGGCCTCGCGCACGGCGAAGCCGTCGCCGCTGACCGTCTCGCCGGTGAGCGGGCGGATCAGCCCGGCCGCCCAGGCCTGCGGTGGCGTCTCGCCGGACCAGGCCTGTACGGCCATGACAGTGCCCTTGCCGGGCACGGAGTGCAGGTCGGACCAGCTCGACTGGCGCACGATGGCGCCGAGGCCGATGCCCAGCGAGCCGGCGGTGGAGTGCCCGTCGCCGGCGGAACGGATGACATCGGCCATCCCGGGGCCGCGGTCCAGCGCCAGGATCTCCACCCCGGCCCGGTCCGGTACGCGCACCGCGCGCACCAGCAGCATCCCCTCGTCGGCGTGCTTGACGAGGTTGCTCGTGGTCTCGGTGACGACGATGGCGAGGTCGGCGATGCGCGCTTCGGGCATGCCGAGCTCGGTGGCGAGCCGCTCGGTGGCCCGGCGGACCGTGGCGGCCGTACCGGCGGCTTCGACCCGAAACCAGACTCCCGCGTCGAGGAGCCCCTCGGGTAGTGACGCCACCGCGCCTCCGCTCATCGGCACCACTTCGTCACACTGATCGTCGTACCCTGACCGACTTCGGTGTCGATGTCGAACTCGTCGACCAGCCGGCGCGCCCCGCTCAGACCCAGGCCCAGGCCGTTGCCGGTGGTGTAGCCGTCGGTCAGCGCCAGTTCCAGGTCGGGTATGCCCGGTCCCTGGTCGGCGAAAACGATCCGGATGCCGATGCGCCGGCCGTTGTCGACTCGGCCCGCCTCGACGATGCCGCCGCCGCCGTAGACCAGGGTGTTGCGGGCGAGCTCGCTGGCGGCGGTGACGAGCTTGGTCTGGTCGACCAGCGAGAGCTTGACCGACACGGCGAGGGTGCGTACCAGCTGGCGGACCCGGACGACGTCCTGGTCGGAGCGGATGGCGAGGCGCTCCATCCCGGCGATGTCGCCCCCGGCCGTCACGACGCGGCTACGACGGCCTCGTCGGCGTCGTCCTGGTCGTCGTCGCCGATCAGGTCGTCGATGAAGTCGTCGACCCGCTCCCGGGCGAGCAGCTCCATGCCGAGCTCCACGTTCAGGGCGGTCCGGATACCCGGCAGCGACAGGCCCAGCTCGACGAGGGTGATGGCCACCGCCGGGCGCATGCCGACGACGACCGTCTCGGCGTCCAGCACCCGCGAGACCGAGGCGATGGTGGCCAGGGTGCGCCCGACGAACGAGTCGACGATGTCCAGGGCGCTGATGTCGATGATCACGCCGTGGCAGCCGGTCTCCACGATCCGGTCGGCCAGGTCCTCCTGCAGCTGCAGGGCGACCTGGTCCTCCATGTCGATCAGGATCGACACCAGCAGGATGTCGCCGATCTTCAGGACCGGTACGCGTTCCATCGGGTCAGCTCTCCCGCCGTCCGGCACCGCGCCGGGCAGCCCTGACATCGGTCTGGCGCAGGACGTGCCGGAGCGCGTCGGCGAGGCTCGCCTTGGTGGCGATGTCGCCGAACTCGATGCCCAGCGCCACGATCGTCTGCGCGATCTGGGGCCGGATGCCGGAGATGATGCAGTCGGCGCCCATCAGCCGGGCGGCCACCACGGTCTTGAGGATGTGCTGGGCGACCTGGGTGTCCACGGCCGGGACCCCGGTGATGTCGATGATCGCGTACGGCGATCCGGTGTCCACCAGCGTCTGCAGCAGCCGCTCCATCACGACCTGGGCGCGGGCCGAGTCGAGGGTGCCGACCAGTGGCACGGCGACGACGCCCTCCCACAGCTTCACCACCGGGGTGGAGAGCTCGAGCAGCTGCTCGGCCTGACCGGAGATCAGCTCCTCGCGGGCGCGCACGTAGGTGTCGAAGGTGAACAGCCCGGCCCGGTCAACGAAGGCGGAGAACGCGACATAGTCACGCAGCGTAGCCGCGTCGATGGCGACGCCCTTGTCGAGAACGGTCAGCACCGCGTCCTTGAGGGCGAAGACGCTGATCGCCGTCTCGGTGGCGGTGAAGCCCTGCCGGGCGCGCGTGTTCGACAGCTCGCTGAGCAGCGCCCGCAGCTCGCCCGCGGCGTCGGACTCCAGATCGGTGGCCCCGCCGGAAAGCGCCCCCCGAAAGGCGTCCTGCAGATCGGCGCTCTGCCGGCGCAGCTCGGCATGGCTGAGCCGACCGCGCAGCAGGGCGGACACCGCATCGGTCCAGGCGGCGGTCAGAGCTTCGCCGTCGGCCTCCAGCAGGCCGGCGAAGCGCCCCACCTCGTCGGTACTCAACGCCACCGCCGCCTCCCGGCTGTCAACATGTCCAAGGACGGCCGGACTTTACCACCGCATTCTTCGTTACTTGCTGTAGGCCAATTAAAGTCTCGGTATCAACCGCTCCCCGTTCTGCGCGCTCCCCCGGCCGTGGAGTAGCGTTCGTGGCATAACTGGAGGTCCTGCATGTCCCTGACGGTACAAACGGAACAGCGCGGCGAAATGGTCGTCGTGTCGGTTGCCGGTGAACTCGACATGGCCACCGCGCCGCAGCTCCAGGACCAGATCAGCGACCTGCTGGAGAAGGGCCGCATCCGGCTGGTCTTCGACCTCGCCGAGGTGTCGTTCTGCGACTCCACCGGGCTGTCGGTCTTCGTACGGGCCAAGAACAGCACCGACGACGCCGGCGGCGTCGTGCGGCTCGCCGCCCCGCAGCGCGGGGTGCTGCGCATTCTCGAGGTCAGCGGCCTGGTCGAGGTGCTGCACACCTACCCGACCGTGGACGAGGCCGTCACGGCCGAGGCGCCCGCGCTCGACTGAGTGGATCACCTGGTTTGTCGCTGACCTGGCGTGGGAAACTGCTGGCCGGCGATCCCCGGCTCACGCGCAGGAGTGACTCTATGTCCATGTTCAAAGGCTTCAAAGACTTCATCATGCGGGGCAACGTCGTTGACCTCGCGGTCGGCATCGTCATCGGCGCTGCCTTCACCGCGGTCGTCACGGCCTTCACCAACGCCTTCCTGAAGCCGCTCATCCAGCTGATGGGCGGCGACACCGGAGTGAACGCGGGCGCCTGGCGGGTCGGTGCGGTCCGCTTCGAGTGGGCGAGCTTCATCAACGCGGTCATCACGTTCCTGCTGACCGCGGCGGTGCTCTACTTCCTCGTCGTCTACCCGCTCAACCGGCTGGCCGAGCGGCGTAAGCGCGGCGAGGAGCCGCCGCCGGAGGCCCCGAGCGAAGAGGTCAAGCTGCTCACCGAGATCCGGGACGCGCTGGTGCGCCAGCAGGTCTCGCCGGGCGCGGTCAACGACATCCTGGGCCGCCACCAGCAGCAGGATCCGCCGCGCTACTGATTTCGGCAAAAGATCAACCCACCCGGCACTGTTCGAACAGATGTTCGATACAGTGCCGGGATGGAACAGCGTAAGCACTGGTGGAACGGCAGATGGGGCCGCATCGCCCGCAAGGATGTCTACCTGCGGACGAGCGGTGACCAGTGGTACGTGGAGCAGCGCGCCGGCGGCTCCGAGGGCGTCTCACACTTCTTCGAGTACGACAGCGAGGACGCCGCGCTGGACATGGTGCGGGCGCTGCTGGTCGGCCCCGACGAGTGGCGTGAGCTGTCGGTCCGCCCGCGCGACACCCCCTAAGCGGCCCGGCGCCGTGCCCCGTCCTCGTCCGGCGTCGCCACGGCGGTGAGCGGACCGCGCGGCACGAGGCGCAGCTTCGGCAGGGCCGGCTCGGGGGCGACCTCGTCCTCGACGAAATCTTCGACGAAGTGCCAGCCGTTCCCGCCGGCCGCCCGGTCGCCCGGCGGCCGTGCCGAGTCGCCGGTGACCCGCGACAGAGCGACCACGATCAGGTAGCCGAGGATCACAAAACCGTGGCTGACCAGCCGTTCCGTGTCGACCCGGGCGGCCGACAGGTCGTTGACCGAGAGCAGCAGCAGCATCCCGACGAACGCGGTCAGCATCGGCACCAGCCCGGTGGGCCGGCTGCGGCGCAACGCGATGAAGAGGAAACCCGCCCCGACGGCGACGTTCCACGCGGCCGATTCGTGCCACAGGTGCCCGGGGGTCGCGTCCAGCCCGGTGTGCACGTGCGCGCTGCCGGCCCCGCCACCGACCTGCGCCAGGCCGAGGATGAGCTGCACGGCACCGACCGCCGCCAGGGCCACGTACAGCGGCCCGGAGCCGAGCCGTCGCCGCTTGCGCACCGGGACGGGCGGCAGGGCGGCCAGGATGGCCGCGCTGAGGTCGGGCACCTCCGCCACGAGACCCGTACGGGTCAGCCGGTTGACCGTGGCCGCCCGGTCGAGCCACTCCCGGCAGCCGGCACAGCCGGCCAGATGCTCCTCGACCCGGGGCCGATCAGCCGGGTCGTCCTCGCCGTCCAACTGCGCGGACACCAACTCGCGCCACCGCTCACACCCCATATCCCCATAGTCGCCCACCGGCGGCGTCTGGTTCCCGCGGCTTCAGCGCAGGTCGGGCCGCTGGACGCTGGGGCCGCCCAACTGGTTGCCGGAATTGCCCATCAGCCGCTTGCGCTCCCGGAACGCCCGCAGATTCGCCGTGTTGCCGCAGGTGCTGACGTCGTGCCAGACCCCGCTGTTGTTGCGCGAGGTGTCGAAGAACGCCGCCCGGCAGTCGGCGTTGTGGCAGAGCTTGAGCCGGGGCCAGAGGCCGGCCTGCTGGGCGAGCAGCGCCTCGGCCCACAACGCCGACGCGAGCCACCGGGTGCCACGGCCGCTGGGCACCATCCGCACCCAGCCGTCCGCGTCGGGCACCAGGCTGACCGGGACGTCGGCCGGCGGCAGGGCGCCGTCCGGCTCGGGATTGCGCCCGCCGGCGAGGATGACGCCCTCGAACGTGGTGCGCAGCCGGCGCAGCGAGCGCAGGTCGGTCGACGACAGCAGGATGACGGGGGCGGGCAGGCCGGCCACCCGGGACCAGGTGCCGAGCGCGTCGGTCAGCCAGCGCTGGGCGTCGTCGGCGGTGCCCAGCAGGTCTGGCGCGTAGGACATGGTCCCGCGGGTGTTCACCAGATCCTGCACGAGGGCGAGGCCGGCGGGCGCCTCGCGTACGCCGTGCCGGGCACTTGCCTTCCAGGACATAGGCGAAGGGTACTTGATTCTTTTTCATACCAGCATCCACCGGTCGCCTGACCATACGGTCCACGCAGCGTCTCGGCGCACTGACACAGCGCTGATCATGATCACATTGGAACTTAAATTAACTATTAGGACTGTTAACCTTGCGGCCTAACAGATCGATGAACAAAGATGTGAGCAGCGGCCGCCCCGTCCCGCAAGCCACTGCTTCCCCAAGGACATCACGTGGGTAGAAAACTGCTCGGACGCGCCCTCGCCGCCCTCACCCTGCTCGCCGCCGGCACCTCGGGTCTGGCCCCGCGCCCCGCCGAGGCCGCCGCGGTCGCGCCCTTCAAGGTTCTGGCCTTCTACAACGGCACCTGGGACGCGGCGCACATCGACTTCGACAAGGAAGCCCGCGACTGGTTCCCCCGGGCCGCCGCCCAGTACGGCTTCACCTGGGAGGCCACCACCGACTGGAGCCGCCTCAGCACCGCGAACCTGGCCGCGTACCGGGTCATCATGTTCCTCGACGACGCGCCGCCGGCAGCCCAGCGGCCCGCGTTCCAGCAGTACATGCAGAACGGTGGCGCCTGGCTGGGCTTCCACGTCAGCGCCTTCACCACCGACGCGAATTCGTGGAGTTGGTACTACAACACGTTCCTGGGCTCGGGAAACTTCGCCACCAACACGTGGGGCCCGACCGCCGAGACGCTGCGGATCGAGGACCCCGGCCACCCGTCCACCGCGGGCCTGCCGGCGACGATCCCGTCCGCGGTCAGCGAGTGGTACTCGTGGAGCCGTGACCTGCGGCAGAACCCGGACATCGACATCCTGGCCACGGTCGACGCCGGCAGCTTCCCGGTCGGCACCGATCCGAACCAGCAGTGGCGCAGCGGCTACTACCCGCTGATCTGGACCAACCGGAACTACAAGATGCTCTACGCCAACTTCGGCCACAACGGCATGAACTACGAGACCAACACCCGTACGTCCTCGACCTTCGCGAGCGCCCAGCAGAACCAGTGGCTGATCAACGGCCTGCTCTGGCTCGGCGGCGCGACCGGCACCCCGCCGACGACCCCGCCGATCGATCCGGCCGCCTGGTATTCGGTGAGCAACAAGAACAGCGGCAAGTGCGTCGACGCCCGCGCGGCCGGCACCACCAACGGCACGGCGATCCAGCAGTACGCCTGCAACACGAGCAACGCGCAGCAGTACCAGTTCGCGGCGGCGAGCGGGGACTACGTCCGGATCAACAACCGGGGCAACAGCGCTCAGGCGCTGGATGTGACGAACGTGTCGACGGCCGACAACGCGCCGATCCAGACCTGGGCGTACTCGGGCGGCGCCAACCAGCAGTGGCAGCCGGTCGCCGAGGCCGACGGCTCGTACCACTTCGTGAACCGCAACAGCGGCAAGTGCCTGGACGTGCCCGCGGCCGCGACGGCCGACGGCGTCCAACTCGTGCAGTACGCCTGCAACGGCACCGCGGCGCAGAGCTTCCGGCTCACCGCTCACTGACCGCGCCGGCACCCGCCTCCCTCGAATCCGCCCTTGACGGGGCAATGGCCGCGCTGAAAGGTTCTCGCGTGTGACCATGGCGTAGCGAGGGAGGCGTGGTGCGCAGAGCTCTGACGTATGCGGCGGTGGTGGTCGCCACCGTCACCCTGGCTGCCGGGTGTGACTCCGGCGGCTCCGATCAGGCTGCGGCGCCCACCTCCGTACCGTCGACGGCCCCGGCCTCGACCCCCACGACCGCGCCGGCGCCGACCGAGCCGGCGCCGACGGCGTCGCCGAAGCCGACCGCCTCGCCGAAGCCGCAGAAGCTCAAGGCCGGCGTCAAGGGCACCCGGGTCGTCGCGCTGCAGCAGCGCCTCACCGACCTCGGCTACTGGAACGGCAAGGCCGACGGCACCTTCGGCGGCCAGACCACGCAGGCGGTCTATGCGCTGCAGAAGGCGGCGGGCCTGACCCGCGACGGCGTCGTCGGACCCAAGACCCAGAAAGCCCTGGACCGGGGGGTACGGCCGAAGGCGAAGAGCACGAGCGGCCGGGTCATCGAGATCAACCTCAAGCGCCAACTGCTGATGCTCGTCGACGACGGCACCGTCAGCCAGGTCTTCAACACCTCGACCGGCTCGATGGAGCACTACGAGCAGAAGGGCCAGACATACCTGGCGGACACGCCGAGCGGCAAGTTCCGGGTGTCCCGGCAGATCGACGGCTGGCGGCACGCGCCGCTGGGCCTGCTCTGGCGCCCGAAGTACTTCAACGGCGGCATCGCCGTGCACGGCGCGAACAGCGTGCCGCCCTACCCGGCCTCGCACGGCTGTGCCCGGCTGTCCATCTCGGCGATGAACTGGATCTGGAAGAACAACAAGATCCCGATCGACACCCGGGTCTGGGTGTATTGATCACCCGTCGATCCGGGTGATGTTGCGGATCTTGTTGCTGGCGTCCAGCGCCGCGACCTTGTAGGCCTCCGACAGGGTCGGGTAGTTGAAGACCGCGTCGACCAGGTAGTCCACCGTGCCGCCGCAGCCCATCACGGCCTGGCCGATGTGCACGATGTCGGTGGCCGCGGTGCCGAAGACGTGCACGCCGAGCAGCCGGCCGTCCGCCGGCGAGACGAGCAGCTTCAGCATCCCGTACGAGTCGCCGACGATCTGACCGCGGGCCAGTTCGCGATAGCGGGCGATGCCCACCTCGAACGGGGTCGCGCTGTCGGTCAGCTCGTCCTCGGTCTTCCCGACGAAGCTGATCTCCGGAATCGTGTAGATGCCGATCGGCTGCAACTCGTGCATCTCGCGCACCGGCTCGCCGCACGCGTGCTGGGCCGCGAGCCGCCCCTGCTCCATCGAGGTCGAGGCGAGCGCCGGGAAGCCGATCACGTCCCCGACCGCGTAGATGTTGTCGACCGCGGTGCGGTAGCTGGTGTCCACGTCGATCCGGCCGCGCTTGTCCGCGCTCAGCCCGGCGGCCTCCAGCGCCAGGTCGTCGGTCTGCCCCTGCCGGCCGGCCGAATACATCACCGTGTCGGCCGCGATCTTCTTGCCGCTCTTGAGGATGCAGAGCGCGGCCGTCTGGTGGCGCTCGACGGCGGCGACCTCCTCGCCGAACCGGAACGTCACCGAGAGGTCGCGCAGGTGGTACTTCAGCGACTCGATGATCTCCTCGTCGCAGAAGTCGAGCATCTTCTCCCGCCGCTCGACGACGGTGACCTTGGTGCCGAGGGCGGCGAACATGGAGGCGTACTCCATGCCGATCACCCCGGCGCCGACCACGACCATGCTGCGCGGCACCTTGTCCAGGTTGATCACGCCGTCCGAGTCGACGATCGTCCGGTCGTCGAAGTCGACGCTGTCCGGCCGGGCCGGCCGGGTGCCCGCGGCGATAATGATCTTGTCGGCGGTGACCTTGGTGTCGCGGCCGCTGCCGTCGTCGATCGACAGGGAGTGCGCGTCGGTGAAGTGGCCGGTGCCGGTCAGCATCGCGATGTGGTTGCGGGCGAGCTGGTTGCGGATGACATCCGTCTGCCGGGTGATCACGTGCGAGGTCCGCGCGGCCAGGTCACTGACCGTGATCTGCTCCTTGACCCGGTAGCTGCTGCCGTACAGGTCTCGCTGGCTCAGGCCGGTCAGGTAGAGCACGGCCTCACGCAGAGTCTTGGAAGGCACCGTGCCGGTGTTTATGCAAACCCCGCCGAGCATGTCGCGGCGGTCGACGATGGCGACCCGCTTGCCCAGCTTCGCGGCGGCGATGGCCGCCTTCTGACCGCTGGGCCCGGAGCCCAGCACCAACAGGTCGTAGTCATACACGGATCCCAGCGTGACAGGATCCCCCGGGCCGCGCCCGCGCTATTGCGCGTTTTCGCACATGACCTTGATCGGGATGTCGATCTCCGGCGCGTGGCCGGGCGGCCAGGGCGACCCGTAGAGCTCGGCGCACATGACCACGGTCATCCACGGCACCCAGGGCCCGCGCAGCATGATCGGCTGGGCGCCCTGGAAGTAGAGATTCACCGACCAGTCGAGCGGGTTGGGCTGAATCATGATCAACGAGCGGAAATCGTACGCCACGCCGCCGAGCAGCAGCCGCTGGCTGGTGACGACCACGGCCTGCCGCGCACCGTCGCGCCAGCCGTCCCGGGTCTCGGTGCTGTGCTCGGTGAAGAACAGCCCGCCGCTGGCGAAGATGCTGCTCGAAAGGTCAACCGTCTTGGAGAAATACGCCGAGACGTCGACGAGGAACGAGCCGTACTGCTTCTCCCCGGCCTGCAACTCCACCGTCGGCGCCACGCCGGCCGGGTGACCGCCGCGCTGCACATGCCGGACCAGCATGGACATGGAACGCCAGCCGGCGTCCGTCTGCTCGGCGTTGTAGGCCCGGGCGGGCACTTTGGATAGATCTGAATTCACCAGCAGAGACTCCCACGCGGAAACAGGCGACCACCAGCGACTTCGCTCTGCCGTGAGCTGAATTGTCCGGAGCGCGAAGATCAGCCACCCGAACGTCCGGCACGCGAGCGCTGGTGAGCCGGCGTGTCAAGGTTGATCATTTGTCCTGTTTAGTCTCCCGAACCAACCTTGGCCCGGGCGGCGCGGCGCAGGAACTCCGTGTTCGTGCTCGTGGCCTTGAGGTGCTCGAGCAGCTGCTGCAGGCTCTGCTTGCGGTCCTGACCGGTCAGCGCCCGGCGGAGTTGGTGCATCAGGGCCAGCTCGGTCGGCGCCACCAGCGTCTCGTCGTGCCGGGTGCCCGAACCGGTGACGTCGATCGCCGGGAAGAGCCGGGACTCGGCGAGCGACCGGTCGAGCTTGAGCTCGGCGTTGCCGGTGCTCTTGAACTCCTCGAAGATGACGGTGTCCATCGCGGAGCCGGTGTCGACCAGCGCCGTCGCGATGATGGTCAGCGAGCCACCGTTCTCGATGTTGCGGGCGGCGCCGAGGAACCGCTTCGGCGGATAGAGCGCGGTGGAGTCGAGACCACCGGACATCGTCCGGCCCCGGCCCGGCGCGGCCAGGTTGTAGGACCGGCCCAGCCGGGTGATCGAATCCAGCAGCACGACCACGTCGTGACCGGCCTCCACCAGCCGCTTCGCCCGTTCGATGGCGAGCTCGGCGAGCGCGGTGTGATCCGTCGGCGGCCGGTCGAAGGTGGCCGCGATGACCTCGCCCTTGACCGAGCGCTGCATGTCGGTGACCTCTTCGGGCCGTTCGTCCACGAGCACGACCATCAGGTGCGCCTCGGGATTGTTGTGCGTGATGGCGTTGGCGATGGCCTGCAGCACCATCGTCTTGCCGGCCTTGGGCGGCGACACGATCAGCGCGCGCTGCCCCTTGCCGATGGGCATGACCAGGTCGATGACCCGGGTGGTGAGGATGTGCGACTCGGTCTCGAGCCGCAGCCGCTCCTGCGGATACAGCGGGGTCAGCTTGTAGAAGTCGGGGCGGCGGAAGGCCAGCTGCGGCTCCTCGCCGTTGACGGTGGCGACGTCGAGCGTGGCCTGCTTGCGGCCGCTGGGGACGTGCGCGATGCCGGTGATGTGGTCACCGCGGCGCAGGCCGTGGCTGCGCACCTGGGCCGACGACACCGCGATGTCGTCGGGACCGGGCAGGTAACCCTCGGCGCGCAGCCAGGCCTTGTCGTCGACGATGTCGAGCAGGCCGTCGATCGCGACGTCGGCGCTGGGAGCGCCGGGGCCGGTTTCGGCCGGGCGGTTGCGGGGCCCTCCGCCGACCGGGCGGCGACGGGCATTGGTGGTGCGGCGTTCGCTTGAGCGAACGTCGGTGTCGGTCATTCGTACTCCTCATCTGAGGTACGCGGATACGCGTCGGCAAGGCTGCGGAAAATCAACGACAGCCCGTACGCCGGAAGGAAACTGATGGGGCCGGTGTCTGAAACTCGGCCGATTTGGGATTCCCGGGAGCGGCAGCGCCGCCTGCGTCCGGGTCCCGACTGCGATAAAGGTAGCGTGCCCGGGCCTCCGCCACAAGCATCGTCTCAATTGCGGGCAAGCTGAGCCATGACCTCGGTCACTTCCCCACCATTGGCCCCACCTGTCGCCGACCGGTGCAACCAACGCCCCGAGCGGATTGTTCCCGCCCCTGCTCCCTCACTGGTCCGGTACGGGTGGGGTGGGCAGGGTGACCGTCACGGTCAAGCCCCCGCCCGGCCGGGGTTGCGCCTGGGCGTCGCCGCCGTGCGCGCGGGCCACCGCCCGGACGATGGAAAGCCCGAGACCAAACCCGCGGCCTCCGCCGATCCGGTCGCGGTGCAGCCGGCGGAACGGTTGGAACAGGGCCTCGATCTCGTACGCGGGCACGGCCGGGCCGGTGTTGGCGACGGTGAGAATCGCGGAGCCGGCCGTCGTGGTGGTGGCGACGGCGACCCAGCCGTCGGGCACGTTGTGGCGGATCGCGTTCTCCACGAGATTCTGGGTGAGCCGTTCCAGCAGGATCGGGTCGCCGGTCGTGGTGGCCGGCCGCAGGTCGCGCCGGGTCTCCAGGGCCGGCGCGGCGCTCTGATCGAGGACGTGGCCGGCGACGTCGGCCAGATCGACCGGTGACCGCTCGGTGATCGCGTTCTCGGCGTCGGCGAGCATGAGCAGGCCGTCGATGAGGCGTTCGTGGCGGTCGTTGACGGCCAGCAGCGATTCGCCGAGTTGTTGGATCTCGGCGGTGGCGCCCTGCCTGGTCACGGCCAGTTCGACCAGCGCGCGGTTGAGGGCGAGCGGGGTGCGCAGCTCGTGGGAGGCGTTGGCGACGAACCGGCGCTGACCGTCGAAGGAGCGGTCCAGCCGCTCGACCATCAGGTCGAAGGTGTCGGCCAGCTTCTTCACCTCGTCGCGCGGGCCGGGCAGGGCGATTCGTTCGTGCAGCCCGCGGCCGACGCCGTCGGCGCCGGCGATCCGCTGGGCGGTCTCGGTGATCCGGTGCAGGGGTTGCAGCCCGCGGCCGGCCACCAGCCAGCCCAGCGCGGCGGCTGCGCCGCCCACCCCGAGCAGCGCGATGCCACCCTGGGTGAGCAGCGAGTTCATGGTCTCGTCGCGGAACCGTTGCTGCTCGGCGCGGACCTGCCGGATCGTGTCGGCGAACTGGTCGCTGGTCAGGCCCCACGGTGCCGCGCCGTCGGTGAACGACGCGGCGATGTCGGGATTGGCGCCCACCCGCCCGTCAAGGCTCTGCGCCACCAGCAGGTAGGTGACGGCGAGCAGCAGCGCCCCGGCGACGAAGAACAAGCCGCCGTAGAGCACGGTGAGCCGTACCCGGATTGTCCAGCTGTTCATACGATGCGATACCCCACTCCCGGAACGGTCTGGACCACCTGCGGCTCGCCCAGCTTGCGCCGCAGCTTCATCACGGTGACCCGGACGACGTTGGTGAATGGGTCGATGTTCTCGTCCCACACGTGTTCAAGCAGGTGCTCGGCGGAGACGATGTCGCCCGCGGCGCGCAGCAGCTCGGCCAGCACGGCGAACTCCTTGTTGGCCAGGGCGACGGGCCGCCCGTCGCGGGAGACCTCGCGGCGGGCCGGGTCGAGCCGGACGCCGGCGCGCGCCAGCACCGGCGGCGCGGCCGGGCGGGAGCGGCGCATGAGCGCGTGGACCCGGGCCGAGAGCTCGGCGAACGCGAACGGCTTGGTGAGGTAGTCGTCGGCTCCCAGCGAGAGCCCGGAGACCCGGTCACGGACGGCGGCCGCCGCGGTCAGCATCAACACCCGGGCCGGCGTTCCAGACTCGACGATCGCCCGGCAGATCTCGTCGCCGTGCACCACGGGCAGGTCACGGTCGAGCAGCACGACGTCGTACTCGTTGAGGCCGAGCCGTTCCAGCGCGGCGTCGCCGTCGTACACCACGTCGACGGCGAACGTCTCGCGGCGGAGCCATTCGGCGATGGCGTCGGCCAGGATCCGTTCGTCCTCCGCTACCAGGATGCGCACACCCACCATGATCACGCATCGGGTGCTAACGCCAGCGTAAACACCTGCGGTTACGCCGTGGTTATCCCCGGCGCGGTTCAGTTCTCTGCGCGGCTCAAGTCGCATGGTTCTGAGGCAGAGGAGATCTTTCGATGCGACGACATCAGTTGCGGCTCGTGTTCGCCGGCCCGGCGCTGGCGCTCGCCATGACCTTCCTTGCCGGGTGCGGCGGCGACACGGCGAAGGACGAGGTCGCCAGCGTGAGCGCCGGCGGGGCGACCCCGACGGCGAGTAGCAGCGCCGCCGCCGACCCCGAGCAGGGGCGCAAGTTCGCCGCGTGTATGCGGGAGAACGGGGTGCCGGACTTTCCCGACCCCGGCGCGGACGGCCAGTTCGACATGAGCCAGCTCCGCGGTGCCGACATTGACCAGCAGAAGCTTCAGTCGGCTCAGCAGGCCTGCCGCGATCTGGCCCCGAACGGCGGCCAGCGCCCGCAGCTGGACGCTGCCCAGCAGGAGCAGCTCCGGCAGTTCGCACAGTGCATGCGCGACAACGGGGTGGACATGCCGGACCCGGACCCCAACGGCGGCGGCTTCGGCATGGGTGACGGCAACTCGTCGTTCGACCAGAACGATCCCACGTTCAAAAAGGCGATGGAGGCATGCCAGGACAAGCTCACCTTCCTGCGGGGAGGGAACTCGTGACCACCACGACGGCCAGCACCGAGGAACTGGCCCCGCCGGCCGCCCCCGGCAAGCCCGCCGGTGGCCGCAACCGGCGACGGGTGCGGACGGTGGCCGGCGTGTGCGGTGCGGCCCTCGTGCTCGTGGCCGGCACCGCCGCCGCGGTCGGCTTCGGCGACGGCGACACGCCCGCCACCGCCCGCGCCGACCTGCCGCCCGCGACGGCGACCGTAGCCAAGACGACGCTGACCCAGACCGAGACCGTCGACGGTACCCTCGGCTACGGCGACACCACCGTGGCCAAGGCCCGCGGCGACGCGAACGCCACCGTGACCTGGCTGCCGGCCGAGGGCAGCACCGTCAGCCGTGGCCGGCCGGTGTACAAGGCGGACAGCGACCCGGTCGTGTTGCTCTACGGCTCGGCGCCGCTGTACCGCACGCTTCAGCCCGGCTCGGAGGGCGCCGACGCCAAGCTGCTGGAACGGAACCTGTCCGCCCTCGGATACGACGGGTTCACCGTCGACGACGAGTACACCTCCGCCACCGCGGACGCGGTCCGCGACTGGCAGGACGACCTCGGCCTGCCCGAAACCGGCACGGTCACACCCGCGCAGGTCGTCGTGGCCACCGGCCGGATCCGGGTCACCGCTCTCCAGCTCGCGCTCGGCGACACCGCGAACGGGCCGGTGCTCAGTTATTCCGGCACCACCCGGGCCGTCACCGTGCACCTCGACGTGGACAAGCAGGAACTGGCGAAAAAGGGCATCGCCGCGACCGTCGAGCTGCCCGGCGGCGCCCAGGTCAAGGGCACCGTCACCAGCGTCGGCACGGTGGCCACCACCACCGGCACGGGCGACCAGGAGACCACCACCATCGACGTGACGGTCACCGTGGCCGACCAGAAGAAGCTCGGCACCCTCGACGAGGCGCCCGTCGACGTCGTCCTCCAGGCCGACCAGCGCCGCGACGTGCTCGCCGTACCGGTCAACGCGCTCGTCGCGCTCGCCGAGGGCGGCTACGGCCTGCAGGCCGTCGACGGCTCCACCACCCGGTACGTGGCTGTCAAGACCGGCATGTTCGCCGGCAACAAGGTCGAGGTCTCCGGCGCCGGCGTGACCGACGGCCTGGTTGTCGGGGTGCCCCGATGATCGTCGAGCTGGACGCGGTCTCGAAGGTCTACCCCGGCGGGGTGGCCGCGCTGCGTGGTGCGTCGCTGACCATCGGCCGGGGCGAACTCGTCGGCATCGTGGGCCCCTCCGGGTCCGGAAAATCCACGATGCTGCACCTGATCGGCACGCTGGACCGGCCCTCATCGGGGACCGTCCGGATCGACGGGTACGACGTGGCCACGCTGACCGACCGCGAGCTGTCGGCGCTGCGGGCCCGCACGATCGGCTTCGTGTTCCAGCATTTCCACCTCGCCGCCAGCGTGCCTGCGCTGGACAATGTGGCCGACGGCCTGCTCTACGCCGGCGTCGGACTCGCCGAACGGCGCCGGCGCGCGGCCGCCGCGCTGCACCGGGTCGGCCTCGGCCACCGGCTCGACCACGAGCCGCACGAGCTCTCCGGCGGCGAACGCCAGCGCGTCGCCATCGCCCGCGCGGTCATCGGCGACCCACCGCTGCTGCTCACCGACGAGCCCACCGGAAACCTCGACTCCGTGTCCGGCGCGTCGGTGATGGCGCTGCTGCGCGACCTGCACGCGGGCGGCACCACCGTAGTGATCATCACGCACGACCGCGACATCTCCGCCGGCCTGCCCCGGCAGGTCGAGATGCACGACGGCAAAGTGCTGGGGGCGGCGGCATGACCACGATGACCACGGAGGCCCCGAAGGCGCGGGCGTCACGACCCAGGCTCGTTCCGGCCCGGCTCCGGCCGCGCGACGTCCTCCGCGTCGGCGGCGTCGGGCTGCGCACCCGGCCCCTGCGGGTCTTCCTGTCCGCGCTGGGCATCGCGATCGGCATCGCCGCCATGCTGGCCGTGGTCGGCATCTCCACCTCCAGCCGGGAAGACCTCAACCGCCAACTCGCCGCGCTCGGCACCAACCTGCTCACGGTGGCGCCCGGCCAGTCCCTGTTCGGCGAGGAAGCGCACCTACCCGACGACGCGATCGACATGATCGGCCGCATCGGGCCGGTGGAGTCGGTCAGCGCCACCGGAAACCTGGACGCCCGCGTCTACCGCAACGACCACATCCCCTCCGGGCAGTCCAGCGGCATCGGGGTACGGGCCGCGCGCACCGACCTGCCCGCCACCGTCGGCGCGACCATCGCCAGCGGCGCCTGGCTCAACGACGCCACCGCCCGCTACCCGGCGGTGGTACTCGGATCGAGCGCCGCCGACCGGCTCGGCATCGGCCACGCCGGACCGGACGTACAGGTCTGGCTCGGCGGGCACTGGTTCACCGTGGTCGGCGTGCTCAACCCGGTACCCCTCGCCGAGGAACTGGACACCTCGGCACTGGTCGGCTGGACCACCGCCGAGAACCTGTTCACCTTCGACGGCTACCCCACCACCGTCTACACCCGATCATCAGAAGACGCCGTCGAGGACGTACGGAACGTGCTCGCGGCCACCGCCAACCCGGAGGCACCCAACGAGGTCCAGGTCTCCCGCCCGTCCGACGCCCTGGCCGCCAAACAGGCCACCGACGCCACCCTCAACGGGCTGCTGCTCGGCCTCGGCGGGGTCGCGCTGCTCGTCGGCGGCGTCGGCGTGGCCAACACCATGGTCATCTCCGTCCTGGAACGCCGGGCCGAGATCGGCCTACGCCGCTCGCTCGGCGCGACGAGAGGCCAGATCCGCCTACAGTTCCTGGCCGAGTCGCTACTGCTGTCCGCGCTCGGCGGCGTCGGCGGCGTGCTGCTGGGCATCGGGGTGACCGCTACGTACTCCTCGATCCAGGACTGGCCGACCGTGGTACCGGCCTGGGCGATGATCGGCGGCGTCGCCGCCACCCTGGCAATCGGCGCAATCGCCGGCCTCTACCCGGCCGTACAGGCGTCCCGGCTGTCCCCCACGGAAGCCCTCACCGCTCCGTAGCGCCCGTCCAGAGACGGCGCAGATCGACGTTGCCACCGCCCTCAGCGGGTCGCTTACCGTGCTGCCGTCGCCTCGATGACGGCAGCACGGTCCCTGCGGCCCGATTCCCGCCGCGGGTTGACCGGGATGCCGGCAACGGTCCTGGATCAAGAAGCTCGGCGATGGGCTTCGGGCCGGTTAGCGGCATAATGGGCGGGTGGACGTTGCCGCACTACCGTCGCGATTCGCCGAGTCGCACCGCCGCATCCCGCGTTCCTGGCAGGAGCTGCGTGGTCCGGCGACCGGGGTTGTGCACCTGCCGAACCGGCTGTGCTGGTCCGGGCCTGCCGATTTCGATGTCACCGACGCCGGGCAGCGCCTCACCCTGTACACGACGCTGCTCGACTGCGGACAACTCGACGATGTCACTGAGTACGTCAACCCGGACCTGCTGGAACAGGACTGGCCGAAGATCCGCCGGCTGACTGCTCGCCAACTGGTCCAATTGTGGGAGCAGCGGCTACCGCAACTGGCCGTGGCCTGACGACCCGCGGTATGGAAACGTTCCACCAGCGGCTAGCCGCACGCTGTAAGCCAAGCCGAGACAGCGACGGTTGGGGATGTCTCGCCAGGTCACTGCCGGTTCACTACGGGTGCATCCGCCGATCGGCGGCCTGTTCGGCAATCTGAAACGCCTGCTGCCAGGGGAACAGCGCTTGAATGCCGGGGCCGGTACCGGGCGGATGGGGTTCCCAGTTGTCGTCAGGGCCGGACAGGACGCGGACGCCTTCGGCACGCAGGTCGACGATGGCGCGTTGGAAAGGTGCGCGGGCGGCCAGCGCGGCGTTGACGAACGGAATGATGACGGTCGGGATGCCGCGTCCCATCAGCTCGGCGGCGGAGGTCAGCGGGTAGGTGTCGGCGACGCCGAGGGCGAGCTTGTTGATCGTGTTGTAGGTGGCCGGGGCGATGATCACGGCGTCGACATGTGGCAGCGCTCGCTGGTTGTTGGGCTGCGTCTGGTAGGAGGTGCGTACCGGGTTTCCGGTCAGTTCCTCGATCATCGGGACGTCAACGAAGGGCAATGCGCCTGCTGTCGCGGTGATCGCCGCCGTCCAGGATCGTTCCTGAGCGGCCTCGATCAGCCGATCGACGTCGGTGGCGGGTCCCGCGCCACACACGATGATCTGGAGGTGGCCGCCACTCATCGGCGGACTCCTGCGGTGGCGGCGAAATCGATGACCTGGCTTCGGGCGATGCCCGTGCCAACACGCGCGTTGGCGTCCCAGCCGGTCCACGTGATCATGATGGTCATCGCACGTCCCTCCCGGGCAGCCGACGTCACTGACGATCGTAACCATGCGTGTGGCAACGATCATGTTCCGTTAGCGCACCGTGCGGGCATTCCGAAGCCAGGCGGTTATCGACCTGCCGATCCGCGGCACGAACCCGTTCAGTGAGGTCACTTGCGAACCTTGACCGCCGCGCTCGTTGTCCGGCCGTCCGCGTGGCCGTTCTTGCGCGCGATCACGGTGACGGTGATCTTCTTGTTGCGCATCGCGGAGGTCAGCTTCAGGGTCGCGCCCGTCGCGCCGCGGATCACCTTTCCGTTCACCCGCCACTCGTACCGGTAGGAGTCGGCCTTCGGCGACCAGGTGCCGGCCGCCGCCCGCACCTTCCGGCCCACCTTGGCCGTACCGGTGATCTTCGGTTTCTTCGTCGCCTTCGGCGCCTTGCCCTTCACGACCGACCGGCTGGCGGCCGACGAAGCGACGCCGGACGAGTAGCCGGCGCGTAGCGCGGTCACCTTGGCGGTGAGCCGCTTGCCGAGCAGGGACGCGGGGATCGTCAGCGAGGCGCCGGTGGCGCCGCGGACGGCGACGCCGTTTGCGAACCACCGGTACTTGTACGAAGTGGCCGCCGGCGTCCAGGCGCCGGGCGCGACCTTCACCGGGGAGCCCACCGCGACGGTACCGGTGATCTTCGGTGCCGCGGTCGCCCGCACCTCTCCCAGGATGACGGTAAAAGCGTTCGCCACCTCGGCGTGCGGGCCGTACTGCTTGTCGAGGACGAGCGTCCATGCGCCCGCGGCGGCCTGGGCCAGGTTGAACGAGACGTCCATGGACGTGCGGTCGGCTGCGACGTTCGCGACCGCACCGGGGATCGGGTCGGATCCGGGACGGGTGAGCTTGACCTGCACGTCGGTGGAGAACGAGTCGCCGGTGAGCGTCACGACGGCCGTGGTGTCCCGCTGGGCGTACGTGGGTGAGAGCTTCGTCGGGCGGATCGCCGCGACCACGCCCAGGTCGTACGCGGCCGGTTTCGCCGGATCGACCGTGAACACCGGGCTCTCGCCGCTCTGCGAGTATTTGCTCTCGGAGACCAGCCGCAGATCGGAGTCCGTAGCGTCGCTGCCGACGTCCGGCTTGGTGAACCGCCAGTTGGAGCGGATCAGATCGGTGAAGATCTTGTATCGCTTACTCGGGACCGATTCCCGGTAGGTGCCGTCGGCGGTGTTGGAGAATCCGTCGCTGTCCTCGTCGTCCTGCGACCGGATGGACATGCCCACGTCCGTGACCGGCGGCTCATTCGCCTGTCGGATCCCGTCGGCGTTGAGGTCGTTCCACAGGTTGCCGCGGATCTCCCCGTTCGCCACGATGCGAATCGGACGGGAGGCGGTGTTGTCGGCGGTCGTACTCTCCGGCGTCGACGTCGTGCCGGTCGCGCCGACCTGGAGAGTGGTCCCCGCCTGCACGCCCTCGACCATGACGGTCTCCCGGATCGCCCGCTCGGACGCTCCCGGCGCGAGGTCGCCGAGGTACGTGCAGGTCAGGACCGGAGATCCCCAGTCGCAGTCCCAGGAGTTGGTGCTCTCCATCGTGGACGGTCGGAGGCCGGCCGGCAGGGTGAGGCTGACGCTCACCCCGGCGGCCGGGGCCGAGCCGGCGTTGCGCACGAAGACCTGCACGTCGGACCAGCCAGACGTGGACAGAATATTGCGAGCCGCGGTGACCTCGACGACGACATTCGCCGAACCAGGGTCTGCCGATGCGGGCATTGTGGACACGAACGCGCCGGAGAGACCGGTCAGCAACGCCGTGGGCAGGGTCAAGGAACGCACAGACGGCACAGTTTCCCCCATGAAATCTTGAGCCACGTCGAATGGATCTTCTCAACGGGCGTCAATGGGTAGCTATTGCCGTACCAGATGGTGGGAACAGGCGCCTCAGCCAGCCGGCACCCTGGGCAGCGGGATCAGCGGCAGCGACGTGCGGAACTGCCCGGGTGTGGCCGGCTCGACCCCCTCCTGCCACGGGTCTCGATAGGCGTCGGTCGATGCCCGCATCCGTTCATCGAGCCCCTCGCCGAGGCCGTCCACGTCATCGACGATCAGCTCCCGCAGCCGTTCGATGCCGATCCGCGGCACGAACGCGTACGTGCGCTCCAGCCAGTTCGCGTGCTCGCGGTAGTACTGCAGGAACCGCCCGGTCAGCTGGATCACCTGGTCCGGCGTGTCCACCGTGGCGAGCAGGTCGCCCTTGCGAACGTGGGCACCGGCCGCCCCGCCGATGTAGACCTCCCACCGGCCGCCGTCGATGGCGACGACGCCGAGATCCTTGACGTACGCCTCGGCGCAGTTCCGCGGGCACCCGGTCACGGCGAGCTTGAGCTTCGCCGGGCTCTCCAGGCCCTGGAAGCGGCTCTCGATCGCGATGCCCAGCGCGGTGGAGTCGCCGACCCCGAACCGGCAGAAGTCCGAGCCGACGCAGGTCTTCACGGTCCGGAACGATTTTCCGTACGCGTACCCGCTGGGCATTTCGAGGTCGGCCCACACCGCGGGCAGGTCCTCCTTGCGGACGCCGAGCAGGTCGATCCGCTGGCCGCCGGTGAGCTTGACCATGGGGATCCGATATCTCTCGGCCACGTCGGCGATCCGGCGCAGCTGGTGCGGGCTGGTCACGCCGCCCTTCATCTGCGGGACGACGGAGAACGTGCCGTCCCGCTGGATGTTCGCGTGCACTCGGTCGTTGATGAACCGGGCGTCGCGCTCGTCGATGTATTCGTCGGCCCACATCATCCGCAGCAGCGACGCGAGGCCCATCTTCGATTTGGCGTCCTCGCCGAACGGGGCGAGCGCGGCGAAGACGGCGGAGACCGACTTCAGTTCCATGTTCCGGATCGTGGTCATCAGCTCGGGCTTCGGCATCGGGATGCCGGGCACGTACCACGATGCGGACTCGTCCTCCTCGACGTCGCCGTCGGCCGCCCATTCGACGATCTGCGCGACCAGGGTCTTGCACGAGCCACAGCCCTTGCCGGCCCGGGTGGCGTCCGCGACGCCGCCGACCGTCCGCACGCCGCCCTGCACCACGTCGACGATCGCCCGCTTGGTCACCCCGTTGCAGTTGCAGACCTGCGCGGAGTCGTCCAGCTCCGCCACGGTTGTCTCAACGCCCGGCGCGCCAAGGTCGAAGAGCAGCCGGATCCGCTCCTCCGGCAGCGGGGAGCCGCGGTCGAACGCCTGGATCAGGTAGCCGACCTTGCTGATGTCGCCGAGCAGCGTGGCGCCGACCAGCCGGCCGTCCCGGACGATCACGCTCTGGTACACGCCGCGACGGCGCTCGGCGAACACCACGGTCTCGTCGTCGTCTCGCTCCGGTTCCTTGAGGCCCATCGCGGCCACGTCCACGCCGGCGACCTTGAGCTTCGTGGCGATGCGCGAGCCGTGGTAGGCGGCGTCCGGATTCGCGCCGGTGACGTGGTCGGCCAGCACCCGCGCCTGCTCCCACAGCGGGGCGACCAGCCCGTACGTCTCGCCGCGGTGCTGAACGCACTCGCCGACCGCGTAGATGTCCGGCTCGTCCGCGCAGCGCATCTGGTCGTCGACGACGATGCCGCGCTCGACCTCCAAGCCGCTGCGTTCGGCCAGCGCCGCGTTCGGCCGGATGCCGGCCGCCACCACCACGACGTCACACGGGATGGTCCGGCCGTCGGCGAGCTTGACGCCGTTGACCGCGTCCTTGCCGAGGATCTCGGTGGTGCGGGCGCCGGTGACGACCTCGATGCCGAGTGCCTCGACGGATCGGCGCAGGATCGCGCCGGCCTGCGGGTCGAGCTGCGCGTTCATCAAGTGGCCGGCCGAGTGGACGAGCGTGACGTGGGGCAGGTGCGACTGCAGGCCGCGGGCCGCCTCCAGGCCGAGCAGGCCGCCGCCGATCACGACCGCGCGCTGGTGCTCCCGGGCGTACCGGATCATGCCGCGGGTGTCGTCGATCGTGCGGAACGTGAAGACGCCCTGGTGGTAGCCCCGACCGGGCCGGTGCAGGCCGGCGATCCTCGGCACGAACGCGTCGCTGCCGGTCGCGATGATCAGCTTGTCGTAGGGCGTTTCCCCGCCACGCTCGTCGACCACCGTTCTGGCGAACCGGTCGATGCGGGTCACCCGGACGCCGGTATGCAGGGTGATGCCGTTCGTGGCGTACCAGTCCAGGTCGTTGAGGAAGATCCCGGACTCGTCGTCGACGCCGCTGAGCACGTTGGACAGCAGGATGCGGTTGTAGTTGCCGTACGGCTCGGCACCGAACATCGTGATGTCGAAGAGGTCGCCGCCGCCACGTTCCAGGATCTCCTCGACGGTCCGGGCGCCGGCCATCCCGTTGCCGATCACTACCAGCTTCTTCGCCATCTCAGACCTCGACGAGGCCGAGGTCGATCACCACTGCGGCGGCGAGCCCGACCGGCGCGGCCACGTGCAGCTCGATCGCCGTCCCCGGCTCCAGGTCCTCGACCACGCGCAGCGGTACGTGGACATCCCCCTTCGCGCCGATCGGGAAGTATCGCATCGGCGAGCCGTCCCGCATCAGGATCACGATGATCAGCTCGTGCGCGGCGTTCCCACCCCGGAAGTAGACCGGCTGCGTCACCGTCCCGTCCGGGACCGTGTAGGTGAGCAGGCCGTCCAGCAGAAACGGCTGGTCCAGCCCTTTGCCCTCGAACCTGTAGATGCCCTGCAAGAACCGGGGTACCGACTGCATCAGAGCTGACTCCTTCGTCCAGAGGTCGCGTCAGGAGGTGCATGTCGTCGGGCCCGCCGGCGGAAGGACGGCACACCGCGGGGCGGCTCACCCGCAATGCTCACCCCCGCATGTTTCGCCGGGGTTTGCGGGTGACTCTCGATTCGTTTCCGACGGCTCGGCCACGAGATAGGGCGTCAGCGGCTGGCGAGTGCCGCGTGCACCGAGGAGACCGCGCTCGCGCCGTCGCCGACGGCGGTGGCCACTCGTTTGGTCGAGCCTGAGCGCAGGTCACCGACGGCGAAGACCCGGGGCGCGCTGGTCTGGAACGGCAGGGGCGTACCGGACGATCGGGCGGGCAGTTGGCTGTCGGTGAGGACGAAGCCGGCGTTGTCCTTGGACACGCCCGCGAGCCAGCCGGAGGCCGGGTCGGCACCGATGAAGCAGAACAGTGCGCGACTGTCCAGCCGGTCTTGGCGCCCACCGGAACTCTCGGCGACGATCGAGGTGAGGGTGCCCTCGCCGGCCAGTTCGCGGACGGTGCTGTCGGTGTGGACCTGGATCCGAGGGTGGGCCCGGATCCGGTCGGTCAGGTAGGAGGACATCCGGGCTTCGAGGTCGGCGCCGCGGATGATCAGGTTCACCGTCGCGCCGCAGGCGGCAAGGGACAGGGCCGCTTGTCCGGCTGAGTTGGCACCGCCGACGACCGTCACGGGTTGGTTTTTGTAGCCTCGGACGTCGAGTTCGGTCGCGGCGTACCGGATGCAGCTGGACTTCTCGAAGGCCTCCCATTGTGGGATGTCGAGGCGCCGGTAGTGTGCCCCGGTCGCGGCGATCACCGCGCGGCACTGGATGCGATCGCCGTCGTGCAGCAGGACGGTTGGCCGTCGATGGTCGGCGAGGTCGAGGCCGGTCACCGTGCAAGGCGAGTAGATCCGTACGCCGAACTTCAGCGCCTGGACCATCGCGAGGCGGGTGAGGTCCTCTCCGCTGACCCCGTTCGGGAAGCCCAGGTAGTTCTCGATCCGGGCACTTTTCGCGGCCTGCCCACCGAGTCCGGTGCGGTCCAGCAGCACGGTGACGAGGCCCTCGGATGCCCCGTACACGGCGGCTGCCAGGCCCGCCGGGCCGGCGCCCACCACGACGAGATCGACGGGAGCCCCATCGGGTCGATAGGTGAGACCGAGCGCCTCCGCGACTGATCCGGGCGTCGCGCGCCGGAGCACGGCGCCGTCGACCAGCGCGGCTGGGAGGTCGTCGTCGCCGAGCCCGGAGAGCGTCATCAGGGAGCGCCCGTGATCCGAGGCGGCGTCGAGCCAGCTGTGCGGCAGGAGGAACTGCGCCAGGTAGGTGCGCAGAGCCAGCGTCTCTGCGGCCTCCGGCCGGCCGACAAGCTCCAGGGAACTGCCGGCCGCGGCACTGATGACCTCGCGCCGTTGCTGGAACGCCGCGATCAGAATGTCGCCGATGTCAACCTGCTCGGCGAGGGCCCGGCGCACCATCGCCGCGCCGATCCGGACAACCGTTCCGGCGGACACCACCCGGGCCGTCAGGTAGACGTACTGGCCCGTCAACAGGTTGAGCTCGCCGAGGAAGTCTCCCGGGCCGCCCCGGTAGATCCGACGCTGCGGCTCGATCGCCGTCGGTTCCCGGACGATGTCCACGGTGGCCGTCCGGAGCAGGAAGAAGTCGTAGGAGTTGTCACCTGATGTGAACAGTTCCCGGCCGGCGTCGACGTGCTCCGGTTCGCCGTAACGGGCGAGCCGGTGGAACTGCTCGTCCTCCAGGACCGGTCCGCGCGGCGGGGTCTCGTCGTTCACCTGGGCCCGGGCGCCGGCCGCGGTCGCGGCGGATCCGGCATCGGCTTCCTCGTACTCGACCATCCACGCCCCCAGTCGTCGGTCCTTTCGGGGGTCAGATTGGCGGGGCCGACTTTATTCCGACGGAAGGATCTGTGAATTCCTCGCCGGTGCGTCGCCCGATTGACCGGTGACGCCGATCACCGCCCGGGCAATCAGATGTCGAGGTCTTCATGTCCGGGCGGGGCGGCGGGTTCACCCCAACCGCCGAGGTCGACCAGGCGCTCTGGTTGCCGGTGCCCGAGGCCCGGACCATGCTGACCCACCAGCGCGACATCACCGTCCTCGACGCGCTCGCCAAAGCCACCACAGTCGACGCCGTGCTGCTGCTGGTCCGCCATGCCAGCGGTGCGCCCGCGCTCGACGGTCCAGGACACCGGCAGGTCCGGGCGCTGCGCCACCTACTCCCCGGCTTCGCCCCCGGCCGGCTGCTGTGCGTACCCGACGAATGGCGCCGCGACACTCTCACGCCGCTGGCCGCTCGGTTGCGGCTGCCCGTCGGGTACGGGCGGGACCTTCATGAGGCGGGCGGCTGCCACCGGCGCGCGGGCGACCCGCACTGGGTCCGGGACCTCGCCGCCGAGGGAGGCACCACGGTGGTCGCCGCCCCCGGATCGGTGATCCGCAACGTGATCACCACGCTCGCCCGCGACGACCACGTCAAGCTGCCCCGCGTCCGCGCCAAGAAGGGCAGCGTCTGGGCGCTGTTCTTCAACCGCGCCCGGCTCACCGGCGCGGACTACTACGCCCGCCTGGTAGAGCCGGGCCACTGAGGCCAGAACGTCGAACGGCCTCGCCGCGCCTGCCGGCCGAGGATCCGCGATGCTCAGCGACCCGCGTACCGTGCGCGGTCGCCGAGTTCTTCCTCGATCCGGATGAGCTGGTTGTACTTCGCGGTGCGGTCCGAGCGTGACAAAGAGCCTGTCTTGATCTGGCCGCAGCCGACGCCGACGGCCAGGTCGGCGATGGTGGTGTCCTCGGTCTCGCCGGAGCGGTGTGACATCACCACCCGGTAGCCGGCCTTGTGGGCGGTGTCCACCGTCGCCAGGGTCTCGGTGAGGGTACCGATCTGGTTGACCTTGACCAGGATCGCGTTGGCGTAACCGCCGTCGATGCCGTCGCGTAGCCGGTTGACGTCGGTGCAGAAGACGTCGTCACCGACCAGCTGGATCCGCTCGCCGGCCGACGCGGTCAGCCGCTTCCAGCCGACGAAGTCGTCCTCGGCCATCGGGTCCTCGATCGAGCTGATCGGGTACCGGGCGGCCAGGTCGATGAGGTAGTCGATGTGTTCTTGCATGGTGCGGGTGCGGCCCTCGCCGGCGTAGTCGTAAACACCGTCGCGGAAGAATTCCGAGCTGGCCGGGTCCAGGCAGATGGTGATGTCCGTGCCGGGTTCGTAGCCGGTGTCCTCGATGGCGCGCAGCACGAACCGCAGTGCCTCGTCGGCGTCGGCGAAGTTCGGCGCGAAGCCGCCCTCGTCGCCGACGTTGGTGCTGTGCCCCGCCGCGGCCAGGGACCGCCGCAGAGTGTGGAACACCTCGGAACCCATCCTGACGGCCTCGAAGAAGCTCGGCGCGCCGACCGGCGCGATCATGAACTCCTGAAAGTCGAGCGGGTTGTCAGCGTGCGCGCCGCCGTTGACAATGTTCATCATCGGCACCGGCAGCAGCCGGGCGCCGACCCCGCCGACGTAGCGGTAGAGCGGCTGGCGGTGGACGAGCGCCGCAGCCTTCACCGTCGCGAGGGACACCCCCAGGATCGCGTTCGCGCCGAGGCGCGCTTTGTCCTTGGTGCCGTCCAGCTCGATCATCGTCTCGTCGACCAGTGCCTGGTCCTCCGCGTCGAGGCCGGTCACCGCCTCGGCGATCGCCCCGTTGACCGCGGCGACCGCATTGCCGACGCCCCTGCCGTGAAACCGCGTGGGGTCGCCGTCACGAAGTTCGACCGCCTCGTTCGCACCGGTTGACGCGCCGGACGGCACCGCGGCCCGGCCGATCGAGCCGTCCGCGAGGACCACATCGACCTCGACGGTCGGGTTGCCGCGGCTGTCGAGGATCTGCCGGCCGATCACCCGGCTGATAACCGTCATCACACACTCCCTGCTCTCGTGCCCTGTTCTGGTGATGTTCGCGGGTCAGAGTGGCAGAGATCGGCGGTCGTGCCACGGCGACGATGAACACCTTGACCCGTACCCCGGGGTGCGGGTTTAGGGTCGCGGGATGCGGGTGGGTGAGTTGGCGCGCCGGAGCGGTACGACGGTGCGGGCGTTGCGGTATTACGAGTCGGCCGGGCTGGTCGTGCCTCGGCGGCTCGGCAACGGTTACCGCGAGTACGACCTGATCGCGGTCCGCCTGGTCGCGCAGATCCGCGAGCTGATGGCGCTGGGTCTCAGCGTCGAGGAGACCCGCCCGTTCGTCGAGTCGATCATCTCCGGATCCGACGAGGCCGACGTGTGTGCCGCGGCGCTGGCGACGTACCGCAGCACCGTCACCAGCCTGCAGGAACGCATCGGTAAGCTGACCGCCCAGCGGGACGCCCTCGACGCCCGCCTCGACGACGCCGCGAGCCAGCTGGTGACCGGTCGCCCGGGGATCGGCGGGGAGCCGGGCGGCCTGGTCGGCCGGCGGTTGCCGGCGCTCGGCTTCTACGCCACCGACGGGCGGCCGGTCGACCTGGCCGCGCTCGGCCCGGGGCGCAGCATCATCTTCGTCTACCCGCTGACCGGCCGACCCGGCGTGGACCTGCCCAACGGCCTGCTGGAGATCCATGGCGCGCGCGGCGGCACCGAGCAGGCCAGCTGGTTGCGCGACCACCACGCGGAGATCCTCACCGCCGGGGCGGCACGCGTGTACGGGCTGTCGGCCCAGTCGACCGGCTATCAGCGTGAGCTCGTGCACCGGCTACGGCTGCCGTACCCGCTGATCCCCGACCCCCGGCTCACCCTCGCCGACACGCTGGGGCTGCCCACCTTCACCGCAGCCGACATGACCCTCTACGAGCGGCTGACCCTGATCGTCGCGGACGGCCTGGTCGAGCACGTCTTCCACCCGATCCCGGAACCCGCCTCACATGCCCGGGACGTCATGCGGTGGCTCACGAAACGACGCCCGGCCGCGCGGTGAACGCCGACGTGCTGCGAGACGAGGCGCCGGCCGGCGGTCGCCCCGCAGCGAGCGGTATCTGCTGCTGACCCCAGGCGGAGGTGTCCTGACGTATCGCAGCATCCGCATGCTCCGGGACCTGCCGTAAAAGGGAGGCGGTCGTCGCCTGTGATGTCGTAGTCTGGCCGACTTTGCTTCTTCAGGAGGTTTGAGTTGACCGAGTACCCGCCGGAAGTTGTCCAGCGCTTCCACGGCACCCCCGAGCAGATGGCTACCGCCCTGGTACGCGAACCGCCACAGGGGTGGAAGACCATCGCCATCGAGGACTACGACCCGGCCTGGGCGGATCGATTCGCCGCTGTCAGCACCTCGCTCCACGACGTTCTCGATGGCCTGATCATCGGCGTAGAGCACGTCGGATCCACCTCAGTGCCGGGCCTGGCAGCCAAGCCCATCATCGATGTCGATCTCCTCATCGCGGACACCGCCGACGAGTCCCGCTACCTCCCCACCCTGGAAAAACTCGGCTACTGGCTCGTTCTTCGCGAGCCATGGTGGCATGGACACCGGATGCTCGTTGACGCCGCCGAAGACATCCACCTGCACGTCTGGCCACAAGGTGCACCCGAACCCGTCCGGCACCGGCTCTTCCGCGACTGGCTGCGCACCCATCCCGACGACCGGGAGCTGTACGCCTCGACCAAACGGCGCCTCGCGCGGGACACCGCAGAGAACCCCGGCGACTACACCTTCGCGAAGAGCGACGTCATCGACGACATCTACGCCCGCATCTTCGCGGCAGCCGGCGGGCAAGCGCGAGGCTGATCCCGGGCCACCGAAAATGTCAGTAGCTCGCGCCAATCGTCTCGCTGACAGGGCGTCGATGCTGGTGCTGACCTCGCCGGGCGACATGACCGGGTCCGCGTGTCGTCCGGCGTCGGAACCGCCGACGCAGACGGCGAGCCGTGCGCTTCAGGGAGTGGAGCAGCAGGTCGGTCACAGGGTGCTGATGAGGCCGCCGTCGATGGTGAAGTCGGCGCCGGTGATGTTCGCGGCCCGGTCTCCAGCCAGGAACACCACGAGGTCGGCGACCTCCTCGGGCCTGGTGAACCGCCCGGTCACCGCGTCGCCGGCGGCCTTCTTCGCGACGGCTGCCGGATCACCTCCGGTGGCCTTCGCGATGGTCGCGGCGACGCCGCCGTCGCCCAGCCACAGCGCGGTCGCGACCGGGCCGGGGCTGACCGTGTTGACCCGCACACCGGACGGCCCGAACTCCTTGGACAGCGATTTGCACAGGCTGGACAGCGCGGCCTTGGCGGCGCTGTAGTCGATCACCAGCGGGTCGGGCAGCACGGCGTTGACCGAACTGACCGTGACGATGCTGCCCCCGCCGCCTTCGACCAGCCGGGGCAGCGCGGCCCGGGTCATCCGGACCGCGGACAGCAGGTTGATCGTCAGCGTCGCGTCCCAGTCGTCGTCGGTGACCGACAGGAACCCGCCGACCCGGGGCCGGACCGCACCGACGTTGTTGACCAGCACGTCCAGTC
>Ga0307516_10000552_pt1 | contig 50286 bp, 36 predicted proteins | sample 19_EM_MG_FD_203310 | JGI IMG/M metagenome (GOLD analysis project Ga0307516, IMG submission 203310) | Populus trichocarpa ectomycorrhiza microbial communities from riparian zone in the Pacific Northwest, United States - 19_EM | ecosystem: Host-associated > Plants > Roots > Unclassified | place... | reverse complement strand
CGCGATCAGGGCCTGCAGCAGCTCCTGCGGCTTGCGTAAGCGCGGAGGGATGGTGATAGGCGCATCCCCCATGAGCAGGCGAAAGCGCCCCAACACATGGATCCTGAACAGTTCGCGGTCGGACATAGCAAACCCCTGTCGGCCATTGACCGTGTCGAGTCGAGACGGGGGAAATTCCTTTGCAATTGCGCTCGTCATGGTGAGGCCCTGTCTGCTGGTTGTTAACACTTGTCGTCTTGGTGTGCATCGTGGAACCGGTTGCCACCAGCGCGCAGCCCCAATTCGAGTGGTGTTCCGGCGATATCGGATGACTGGTGGCCTCTGTCGAGCCGCAAATGGGCTTCGTTGGGGGCCAAGGAATACCCACTTATGGGCGTGAGAACTCACTCATCAGGAGACGAGTCCTGACTTTTTCGATCGCGAATCTCGAGTCGCCTCCAACCAAAGAGGCGTGCGTCAATAGACCACGCCCCCGGCCCGATCAGTGCCAGAGCGGCGCCCAGGGTTGCCAGCATGATCCAACGCCACGGATGACCGGACGTAAAGACATTCCACAGCGCCTCGGCCGCCACCAGCGTCCCCGCCACCGGCGTCCATAGCCCAGCGAGTAGGAGTATCCCCAGACCTACCGAGAGGGCCTGAAATAGGACCGCTCCCAGCGGCAGTCCGGTCAGCAGTTCCGAGACCCCTTGAACGGCCATCCCGATTCCGGCCGACAGGCGCATGAGCAAGAGTCCGACACCGGGCGGGCCGTGGGCAAAGGTTGAGAATAGTCGACGCATGTACCCACGAGGTTATGCGCCAACCGCTCTCCGCGGATACCCCCAATAGGCTGATTCCGAGGACTCTTTCGAGCGATTAGAACTCGATGATCCCGCGCTTGAGCCCGATCATGGCGGCGTGCGTTCGGTCCTTGGCGCCCAGTTTGGAGAGGATGTTCCGGACTTGGCCCTTCACCGTGTCCTCGCTGGTCGAAAGCTGCGCCGCGATCTCTTTGTTGGCATTCCCCTCGGCAATGAGGCGCAAGACACGGACTTCTGCCGGGGTCAGCGCGTCGTCGGTGGCATGTTCGGCGAGCCCGAAGGAGACCTCGGGGGATATGGATTTTTTTCCGGTTTGCACGGCTCGAATGGTGTGGAGGAGTTCTTTATGTAAACTGTCCTTGAGCAGATACGCCCGTGCACCGGCTTTGATTGCCCGCAGCGCTTGCACGTCCCCGGCATAGGTGGTCAAAACGATGATCCGAGCCTCGGGAAACTCGCCGCGGATCGCGATAATCGCATCGAGTCCGTTCATCTCCGGCATCTGTAAATCCATCAGCGTGATATCCGGACGATGCCGATGAAACTGCTGGATGGCGTCACGACCATTCGCGGCTTCCGCGATCACTTTCATATCGGCTTGAGTTGCGACGAGGCCCGCGACACCTTGGCGGATGAGAGGATGATCATCCACCGATAGAATCCGAATTGGGCCAGGATCGCTGCTCACATCTTGCTCCGCACGCTTTTCCAGGAAAACTTCTCAGCAACCCACGAACGGCGTGGAGATGCGGCGTAAGCGCGGGCCGCCGGAATGATGAGCTCGATCTCCGTACCGGACTGCGCCGCAGTCCAGACGGTCAGCTTGCCGCCCATCAGCTTGGCGCGCTCGCGCATGCCATGGAGACCGAAGTGCCCCGTACGCCCCTCTGCCGTCAGGAACGTGGCGTCGATGCCTTTGCCATCGTCCCGGACCCGCAATCGAAATTGCCGCTGATCATAGCGGAATTCCACTTCGATCTGTTGCGCCTCGGCATGTTGGAATGCATTGCGCAGGGCTTCGCTCGCGATCCGGTAGATCTCGTCTCGCACGATCGGGTGCAGGTTCCGCGATGCGCCTTCCACCGCTACATGCAATCCGGCCGAAGTGGCACTGCTTGCTTCGGCCGCGAGCTGCTCTCCCAAAGTCGTGATGGCCTGCGCCAGGTCATTTCTCTCGACCGTCGAGGCCCGCAGCCCCTGCACGGCCTCCCGACCTTCGGTGATGGCCTGCGCGGTCTGATCAATCGAGCTCCGAAGGACCTCCTTGGCCTCGACGGGACGCGATTCGCATAGCGCCAGCACCGTTTGGAAGCGCAGCAATAGACCTTGAAAATTCTGCAGCAAGGTATCGTGCAACTCCCGGGCCACCCGCCCGCGCTCGGCAAGCCGTTCCTCAAAGCGGGCATTCAGCAACCGCGTCAATTGACGCATTCGTACGAGATATGCCGCTAGAGCTACAAGCCCAACGCACAACATTATTGCCGATCGAAACCACCAGGTTTCGGAGAGCGTCGGCTCAACTTCAAATCCGATCGCGGCTTCTGGCCCGTTCCACAGCCCCTCGCTGTTGCTGGCGACCAGCCGGAATTGATAGGAGCCGGGCCCAAGATTCGTGTAAACGGCTTCTCGCGCTGCAACCGGCTGGCTCCAGCTACCGTCGAAACCTTCCAGAAAATATCGAAAGCGAACCCGGGCGGGCGTCGCGAGGCTCAGCCCTGTGTACTCAAACGTGATTCGCCTGGGAGACGGGGGAATTCGAACGGAGGCGGCAAGGTTTGCAGTGTTATTATCCGCGGTGATCGCCTCGATGTGAGGCAGCGCGGGAACTGAGTTGTCATCGATCTGGGATGGAGTAACCACCGACAAGCCGCTGGTGAGTGAAAACCAAATCCTGCCCGCCGAATCCGAGACTACTGATCGGCTGCGCTTCACTCCTTCAGTGCTCTCGAGACCATCCGCCTGGCCATACTCGCGAACATCGATCGCATTCACATCACCGCTTAGTAGCTTGTCGCGCGGAACGCGCAAAACATGATTTGAGGTCGCGATCCAAAACCTTCCGCTCTTGTCCTCTGCCATTCCCACTACTTGTTCGCGCAGATCGTCGGGCGGCTTTTGAAGAGATTGAAAACGGTTAGAGGCAAAAAAGGCAAGACCAGCAGACGTTCCACTCCAGAGAATTCCGGATGAATCCTCGAAAAGGCAGTTCACATCTGGCGAGGGTAAGCCCTCTACCGTTGTATAAGTTCGCCACTGGCCGTTTGAAAAGGAACTCAGCCCGCTAGGTGTGGCAAACCACATTGCACCATCGCGCGTTTCAAGGACGGCAGAGACGGTATTCGAAGCGAGGCCATCGGTCGTCGTGTAAGTGGTGAAGTGCCCGTCTTTGAATTTGCTGACGCCGCCGTTTAGCGTGCCGGCCCACACGGAGCCATCGCGGCTCTCATAAACGGCATAGGCACTGTCTTGGGCCAGTCCGTTTGCCTTTGTATAGCTCTGGCCCACCATCGAACCGTTGCGAAATTGTAGACGGGTGAGTCCCCCGCGTTGACGTCCAGCCCACACCTCATCTGCCCGTCCACTGATGGAATAGACGACCTCATTTGCCAGTATCGCGGATGTAGCAGGTTGAACGCGGCCATTCTGGAGAACATACAGCCCACCTTGAGCGGGAGCCAACCAGGTGCGGCCCCCCGGGTCGACATATACAGGGCCATTGTGTTCGAAACGACGATCGCTGACCGATGAATAAGTTACGAACGCACTGTCCCGAATGCGGCCCAGCCCTCGCGCACCTCCGATCCAGAGATTTCCTTCGCGGTCCTCGAACAGAGCGTTAATTCCGCCGTCTCCGCGAAGCTCATTTTCTTCGGAGAACGAAATGCCTTTCCCGTTGATGCGCAGTAGCCCGCGCGTCGTACCCACCCATATATTCGAGTCTCGATCGAGCAGGAGGCACAAAACTTGGACATTACCGAGGAACGACGGCAATTCGAGCCGACGAAAGTCTTTGCCATTCCCGTGATACAAGCCCGTGTCGGTGCCGACCCACAACTCTTCACCGATCGGCAGCAAAGAATTGATCTTTCGGTCGGGCAATCCTGCGTCGATGTAGGTAGCTCCCCCGCCCGCAAGAAAAAAAAGGCCATCGCCGAGTGTCCCCAGCCAAACCTTGCCGTCTGCTGTTTCGGCCAAAGAAATTACTGGCGGTGAAGAGGGTCCCAAATTCTGAACGCTGTCCGCCGTGAAACGGAAAGCGCCCTGCACGATGTCGGAAACGAGTACTCCGCCGTGGCTATCTTTTGACAGGGCGGTGATTGCGGGCAAGCCGTATCTGACGCTCTCAAACTTGTGATCTTTCTGGCGTACGAGATAGGCCCCCTGTGGACGGATCCACAGCTTTCCGCCAGCGTCCGTAAGCAGTTGCATTATGGGAACGTTCGAAGCGGCGGCGATGGAAGTAAACGAGACAGGCCTGAAATTAAAGCCGTCGAAACGAATCAAGCCTCTGTCGGTTCCAATCCAGAGGTATCCATCTGTGGTCTGCGCGATGCCATTGACAGCGCCGCCGGGAAATCCGGTTTCGGTGGTCCATTGCCCGCGGACGTACTGCGAAGGCCGACGGTTGGGATCGAGTGCACGTGCATCGGTGACAAAGCCCGCCAGCACGATTCCGATAAGAGTCCATCGAGTTTGCTTCAACCAGGAAATCACGGGAGGTACTCGAATTTGTCGATGATGACCTCATTTTCGTTTTGCAGGGGTATTTTGCCTTGATGAAATACATACAAACCAATGCGTACGGATCTTCCCTCCGGGGAAGGCACACCAGATGTAAACACGTGCCGGTTAATGACACGGCCACCTGTATCGCCCGATCCGGCTGCGGTCGCAAAGATTACTTGCCCCTGTTGCCAGCGGAAGGAATGTGTGTAGGCACCGGGGGGCACTCGAAAGGCAACAAAGTTCGCTGGAACGTAGTAAGGCTGGACGACATAATTCACGTTGGAATTCTCAAGGTATCCCCAACGACCAAGCTCAATGTCCAACTCGCGCCGGGTGCTCTCCGTGCCAACGCCGTCCCAGCTGATTAGTGTTAGAAGAGCGGAAGGTTCGAGATGAGAGACATCGCGCAGCTGGAACCTGTAGGTTCCGTATCCCATGCTGCGCGTGAGCTTCACCTCCGCCGCAGCCCACTTTCCCGGGCTTCCCGAAATGCGAAGATGCAATGCACCTCTTTCGTCCGTCCAAACGTTCGCAGGATCGAAGAAGTTTCTTGACCCGGCGCGAAAAATTGGCCCCGCGCTCGCTGTCCACTCGTAACCGCTAAAGTTCAGAATCTTCGGCGACGGGAGTACAGGGGCTGGCCCTTCCCCGTTGACGACCGCCAGCGCCACCACGCCGTTGCCCACGATCGGCAACGATTCGATTTGTTGTGCCGGATTGTAGTTTGGATCAACCAGCAGAGCGGCATATTGTAATCCCAGGTGGACTGAAGCTTTCCACCGGCCGTCACTTTCGATATCGATAAACGGCTGATCTGATTGCTGGCATAGGCCCCATCGCCCGTCCGTGTTTGCGTACAACACGATTTGCTGCCCGGGTCGAGCCCCTGTGACACGGCCATCGATTATGTCTGTCTTGTAGTCAAGTTCCGACATGTCTGTCTTGTAGGGACTCTCCTGATATGCAGCGGCAACCTTACTGAATGAAACTGTCGGAGCTGAACTTTTTGATGAAGAGTGGCATGCGGTCAGCGCGAGAGACGCCAATAGCACTGACATTGTTGTGGTACGTGCGAGTATCTGCAGGCGCGACACGATCGATCTCCGTCACGAAGGATTAAGCGCTAAGTTCGCAGGAGTGAGCCGTGTGGTACCCGAGACTGCGATCTAAAATATTTCTGAACACGAACACCTGCCCGATTTCTTCTTGCTCTGCACGGGGAGCGCGCCGCTCGCGTCGGTCCATACATTTCCAGGATCGTAGAGGTTGCTCGTGCCTCCCCTGTCACTCTCAGTCATGCGAACATCCCAGTCCACAGGAAATCGCTGCGCTGGTCGAGGCCTCGGGGGAAGATTGTGCGCTGCGGTCCCGCAAAAGTCCCGCACTGGCGATTGCGTGCGCGGAGCCAAGTACTTGATTTTATGGTGGTGAGAGAGGGGCTCGAACCCGAATCCTCGGCATTATGAGAGCGATCGGCAAGAAGACAGTCTGAGTAAATTCAACAACTTGCTGCGTGGCGCCCGCCGACGACGACTGGCAGTGACATTGCCTGATCCCACAAGTCGATCGACAAGTTGAGATGCGATTCGTCCACGATCACACGTTGACGCAACAGCGTGGCCAGTGGTCGTCGCCTCCTAACACCGCCGTCGGCCGGCTGCGCGCCCTTAAGCGACATAGTTCTTCAGAATCCGCAGATCAGTGACCGAGTACGCCATGCCGAGCCGATAACCTCGCCCAATTCGCAACGGCGCGAGCGAATTCATGTCCTCGCCGTGCACTTCTGGAATCGTCAGCTCAGCCGAGCCCGCCCACACATCTACGATGCTCAGATTGTCGGTAAGCGACATCGTGAGCTCATCGACCGGTGGCTTCGTCTGGCGCGCGGCCGCGAGTTGCGGGAAATACCGCCGCATTGCCGTTGGACGATTGAAGACCTTCGCAGGATCGGTGACCTTCTCCTCGAGCTGCAGACGCGCCGTCGCCAATCGCTCGCCGTGCGCCGCAACGCTGGCGCCGAACCGGCTCCCCTTCGCGAGAGGGGCGGCGGCCGCACTTGGCGCGGAGAAGCTCCGCGTTTGGTAGATGCTGCCATGTTTCTTCGGAAAGCCTTGCGCCCAGCCTCGAGCAATGGCTGCGTCATTATCGACGAATATGAAGGGACAGTAATTGATGGGTGTGCCCTCGAAGAGGGCCTCGACCAGCACGAAGGCTTCGCGGTATTGGTAACGCGCGGGATCGGTGACCTCATCATTTGAACCCGTAAACTGCCAGTCGAGAAACCAAAAGAACGCCCGACCCCCGGATTTCTCGTCCGGCGTCACGCCGGGCGGCAACAACGCCGCAATCGCGGCTGGATCGGTCCAATATTCGATGGCGAGGCAGTCGCTCGAGTAGTGCCAGGGAGGCGGCGAGGCCAATGCAGATTTGCCCTGCGGCGTCAGAGGAACAGAAAATCCGTGAAGCATGCTGGTGGACCCCACATGAAAATAAACCGTCACAGTGAAGGTGCGGACATTGTGTGCCCCTAGTTAAGAGGTCTTTATCCCCCAGTTGGGGGAGCACCGGCTTACCGCGGCTTGGCCCGGGCCACATGACGTGCGGCGCACCGAGTCGAGTTCCGCAATCCCGCAACTTCGATCGCCGGCCGAGGGCGCGGGCGAAAAGGCACGCGTGTAATAGCCGACCACGACGCGCCCCGCGGCGGCACCGCGTTCAGCGGCGTGACGTCAAATCAAGTGAAGCTCGTTACCTCCGCGGATCGGCGAGAGGCCGCAACTCTCCCCGGTGAATTTGGCGATTAATGTCAAATGCGACGGATCGCGTTTTCGCTGCCATTCCCGGAACAGTGTCTCGAGGCGACCGTCGAGTACCGCGCAGCGCACCTGAAGGAGGAAATGGGCACCCTCCAACGACCACCACATCGGATGGTGCTTGCCCGGGCGGGACTCCGCCGCCGCTGGCAGCGGGCGTCCGCTATCAGGTCATGTACTCCGTGCCCGAGAACTGGGCTCCGTTCATTGAGGCATCCAGCGGGCTGGCATCAGAGGCCGATGACGACCGTTTTCATCTGCGTGAAGGCCTCAACACCGGATGCTCCGCTTTCGAGCCCCAAGCCAGATTGCTTGTAACCACCGGATGGCGTTGACGGATCACGGCGGCCGCCATTGATGTTGACGAGACCCGATTTGATTTTGCGGGCAATCAAGTGAGCCGTGCTCAGATCCCGGGTCCAGATATAGGCCGCCAGACCATAAATGGTGTCGTTCGCCAATCGCGCGATGTCGTTGAGATCCTGATTGTCGAAGGGGACGGCGCAAAGCACCGGACCGAAGATCTCCTCCCGCCTGAAGTTCATCTCGGGGCAGGTTTCGGTGACGATCGTCGGCTCGACGAAATAGCCCTTGCGGTCCAGCCTGCGGCCACCCCGGACGATGCGGGCCTGCTTCGAGGCACTGTCACAAAAGCTCAGCACCTTATCGAGCTGAGTGGCCGATATGATCGGCCCGAGATCATTTTCGGGCTCGGTGCCGGGTCCGACCCTGAGCCTGGAGGCACGATCCGAAATGCCCTCGACGACGCGGTCGAACACGGACTTATGGACGAACAGCCGGGAGCCCGCGGTGCATACCTGACCCGCATTGAAAAAGATCGACGCTGCGGCCGTCGGGACCGCCTTTTCCAGATCCGCATCGGCGAAGATGATGAATGGTGATTTGCCGCCGAGCTCCAACGTCAGCCGCTTGAGATTGCTGCGCGAAAGGTCGATCAGCTGCTTGCCGGTCGCCGTCGAGCCGGTGAAGGTGATCTTGTCGACGTCCATATGGGCGCCTAGCGCGGCACCAGCGGTGCGACCGAAACCGGGTACGACGTTCAGTACGCCATCCGGGAGGCCGGCCTCCATTCCGAGTTCGGCGAAGCGCAGGGTCGAAAGCGGGGTGATTTCGGCGGGCTTCAGCACGGCCGTGCAGCCTGCAGCAAAAGCCGCTGCAAGCTTGTTGGCAGCCTGCGCCATCGGGAAATTCCAGGCCGTTATGGCGCCGACCACGCCTACCGGTTCGCGCAGCGTATAGCCGTGCCAATTCTCCGGGCCCTGCCCGCTGAGGGTCGCTCCTGAGAGCTTCGTGCACCAGCCCGCGAAGTAGCGCAGACGCTCGGTCGTCTCGTTGATGTCGAGGCGCATCGCGGCGGCGTAGGGTTTACCGATATCGAAGGTCTCGATCATCGCGATCTCGGCCGCGTTCTTCTCGACCAGATCCGCCCAGCGCCACAAGATCTTTGCGCGCTCGGACGGCAGGGTTCTTGCCCAAACGCCCTCGAAAGCGCGGCGCGCGGCCTTCACCGCGAGATCGATATCCGCCGCATCGCCTTCGGCAACATGGCTGATCACCTCCTCGGTCGCAGGATCGATGACCGGGAATGTCTTGCCCGAAAGCGAGCCCACCCATTTGCCGTCGATCAACATCTTGTGCGGGCGCGCCAGGAATGCGCGTGCCTCCGCATCACCTGGTAGTCTCTGCGCAATTGTCATCTTGAGCTCCTATTTGTCTCCACCCCTCACAATAGGGTGTTGCCTCCGTCGATGGGGATGTGCGCGCCGGTCATAAAGCTGGACGCCGACGAGGCCAGATACAGCGCGAGCCCCTTGATGTCATCGACTTGGCCGATACGTCCCATGGGTATGGCGGCGCCGATCGCGCTCTTGAGCTGTGGATTGTGCAACGCGCCGCCCGCGATATCCGTTTCGACGGTGCCCGGCGCGATCGCGTTGACCGTGATGCCATGAGGCGCAAGCTCGAGTGCAAGGTTGCGCATAAGATGAGCCACCGCACCTTTCGACACCATGTAAGGCGTGCCGATCATTGCCGAGTTCTTGACCGCCATCTCCGAGCTGGTGATGATCAGCCTGCCCCAGCCTTTTTTCTTCATGTAACGCACAGCTTCCCGGGCAGTCAGAAAGACGCCCGTAAGATTCACGTCGAGGACACGCCTCCAATCCGCCAGATCGTAGGAATCGATCTCTCCCTCCCGATTCGGAGATTTATCGAAGCCGATCGATCCGGGCTGCTCGGGCGAGATACCGGCGTTTGCAAAGGTGATGTCGATGCCATTCTGAGAGGACGCTGCGCCGTCGAAAGCCTTTCGGACATCATCGACGTCCGTGACGTCGCACACTGCGCCGCGGACACGTCCTTCCCGGCCGGATAGTTGCTGCACGGCACGATCGAGCTTCGCGGCGTTGCGATCGAGCAGCGTCACGTGAGCGCCCTGATCCGACAGGATATCGGCGATGGCAAGACCGATCCCACTGGCGCCTCCAGTGACGACTGCGGAACGCCCGGCGACAGCAAACAGCGTGGATAACTTCATGGCAGCCCCTCAGGAGAAAATGACTTGCACGTTCTCCCAGGCGTAAAAGTTGAGCTGCTTGAGGTCGCGATCCGGAGACCCAACAAGCTGCACGTGTGAAAACCGTTTGATCAGCTCCTCGAATAGGATGTTGATTTCCAGTCGGGCGACGGCCGCCCCTATACAGAAATGCTCGCCGAATCCGAAAGCGACATTCGCCGTGTTGCGCTGCCGGGTCACATTGAATTCCTCCGGTTTCTCGAAGGCGTCTGCGTCGCGATTACCGGACATGAAGAAATTGAGCACGCGCTGTCCGGACTCGAGCTTCCGGCCTTTGAACTCAACATCCTGTATGATTGTCCGCCCGAATCCCCGCACCGGGCTCACCCAACGCAAAAACTCCTCGGTCGCCACCTTCACCAATGCCGGCTGCGCCGCGAGCGCCCGCATCTGGTCGGGGTTTTGGGCCAGGGCGATAATTGCGCCATTGAGCGTATTGCGTGTCGTCTCATTGCCGGCCGTCATTATCGCCCTGAGAAGCGACAGTATCGTCGGGGTGCTGACCAGGCCCTCGCGGCGCGCTTGCTGAAGAATGCCGATCAGGTCGCCGGTCGGATTCTTGTCGCGCAGGGCGAGGAATGTCTCGAAATAGTCATCCGATGTAGCAATCCGTGCGGCAATCTCGGCGATCTCCTCAGGAGATGCATCCAGGCCGACCTTGATGATCTCGTCGCTGTAGTATTTCAGCGTGTCATATTCCTCAACGGAAATACCCATCAGAATGGCGATCACGAGCAGTGGCAGAGGCTCGGCTATTTGCCGGGACCAGTTGACCGTCTCCCCCGGCTTGATCCGATCCAGCAGACCGCAGACGACTTCACGAATTCGATCACGCATTCCGGCGAGAATCTTCGGCGCGAAAGCCGCTCCGGCAATCCTGCGAATTTCATTGTGCCGCGGCGGGCCCAGCAACCCGATGTTTTCGGCCTCGCTGTGGAAAAACTGGACCTTGGTAACGTCACCGTACCGGAAGTCGTGAAAAAAAATGCCGTCGCGGTTCGAGAATATCTCAGGAGTGCGACCCACATGGCGGATGTCCTCATATTTGGACACCACCCACATATTGAGGGGCTTGTAGAAGAAGACTGGATCCTCTTGGCGGAGTCTTTGCAGGACAGGATAAGGATTGTCCCAGTAAAAACTCGGATCTTCCAAACGAACGAGTTCGGATAGGCCTTTCATTCTCCGCCTCCACCAGATCGTGAGCCCAAGTATCGGCAGATTTCGCTGCCGATGTAAGTAAGTGGTTACTTACTTTAACGATTCTAGGCCTCAGTGGCCTGTTGTCAAGCGAGGCGGCGGTTTCAGCCGGCTCGGGCGGCGGCGAGGCTTCGGATCAAAATGGTTCGAGAGCCACGCCGTAGCCGTCTGCAGGCCGCCTGGCCTGCGCCATCGTGCAGATCGATCACACGGTACGCCGATATCAATCCCGATAAATCAGCCGCAATGACGTTCGAAGTTGGAGCGGTGGCCCGCTACCGCTATCGAAGCCACGATTCTCCCAGCGATTCAATACATACCGCACATCGCCAATCGGCGGTGCACGAGATGCGCCCTGACTCGAGCCATGCTTCAATGAGACTATGATGCAGAGGACCAACGCCTCGAAGCTGCGCGCTAACGCGCGAACGACCCGTGAGAGGATCATCCACGCCGCACGCAAGCTATTCATTTCCAAGGGGTTTCATTCCGCAACGACCGCTGAACTCGCGGCTGAAAGCGGGGTCAACATTAGCCTGATCTACAGACACTTTGCTTCCAAAGACGATATCGTCTTCACGATCGCGGAACAGAAAGTCCATGAGCACATCCTGCGGAGAAACGCGATCTTCGATGCAGTGAAGCGCAGCGAGCTATCGGTATTCGAAGCGATCAAGGCGTTTGCTCATGAACGGTTGGCCGATTCCGAAGGCAGTCTCTTTTTCGAGGTGCTTGCCGAATCCTACCGAAACCGGCTTGTGGCTGAGCGCATGAGAACCCTGACGCTGATGTATCGCGAAAGCATACGGTACCTTGCAGTGCTTGCGCGGCCCGATGCTCCGCCGGGCAAGCTCGACGCCTATGCCGATCTCATGACCGCGTGCTTCACGGGGATTGGATATCGCCCTGCGGTCGGTATTGCAGATGCTGAAAAGGCCAGTTACGAAATCGCGTGCCTCTTAATGACGGCTCTGGGCCTGCCAGAACCGCTGCAGCCCAAAGTAGCTTCCAAGAACGCGCTACGTTCCCCGCCGAAGCAGAGGAGCAGATAAATCTCGATGGCAGCGTCTGGCACTAAATGGGGTAACAAATTGACGATGCTCTCAAATCCCGACCACCTCGCTCGAAGCTTGCCGCACGGTCAAAATTGGAATTCGCGCATCGCGGCTATCAGCCACGCAATCAAGCTCGCGGAATCAGCCAGAGTTGCCGCGAGCGCGCCTGCACTTTGCCTGCGGCGTCGAAGATCGCCGTTCCGGCGTGCAGCTTGCGGCCCTCCTGTGCTATGGGCCAACCGATGACCGTGTATCGGTGGCCGACCTGTAACCGCTGATCGATCACAGCGGTCATCCGTGCGGTGAAAATTGCCGTCCCGGCTCCGAGGCGGTGGGTCCACGCAAGGCCGCCCGAACAATCCAGCGCAGCCCAGGTCGCCTCGACGGCCAGTTGACCACGGGCATCTGTTTCCAGGGACGGCGGCGTCCAGGTCGTGGCAACAATCCCATCGTTCCCCACTGGTCCCGGCACGATGCCCAATCCGTCGCTGCGCGCGAAGCCACAGCTGAAACAGTGGGCATAAGGCCAGTTCGCTCCGTGTTGTGCACTCACCTGCTGGGCGAGCACGCCGGCGGCTTCCGCTTCGACCGGGTCCGGCGCCACCGGTACATCCAGGTCCAACGGAGCCACGGCGGCTTCGGCCACCAGAGTGCCGTTGTCATCGAGCGTCGCAGTGCCGTCGTCGCGCCAGCGTACACACATGGGCACGGCCAGCGGTACCGGTGCGCGTAGCGCGACCGACACGGACACGTCGCCGAACAGGCGCGCCAAGCTACCAGCCATCCAACCGCCGTTGCCACTATCAATCGGACCGTTGTAGCGCCGATCGATGATGACTGTCTCAGTTCGGTTGAGTGGTTTGTCGGTGGTCATGCGCGGGCATGCGGGTTATGAGTCGATAAAGTGTACAAGAGTTCGCAAAACCTGATGATACGCCGGCGCAACAGCGTTACACCGACGCCAGCCAACTGTTGGGCCGCCGCTTCTACGATGAGATAAGCAGCGTGTTCAGTCGGATCATTGAGCATCCTCTCCTCTATAAGCAATTCGACCCGCCGGCGCGCCGCCTGTTCGCCAACGGATTTCCATATGCAGTGATATCATCGGCCGGCATAAAAAGTCATGATTTGATGACGCGAGCGATTCGGTTTGGCTAGCCAAAAGAAGCCGGCGCGCTGCGCAGATCATTTAGGGATAAGCTTGATTTTCGTGCCGCGAGGAGGCTTCAGATGAGCACTTTCACCGTTTACTGCCACGGCACCGGCTTCAACAGCATCAAGGGCACCGAGAAGAACGAATTGGTCGCCTGGTTCCACAACCACACCGATGGCAACCGGGTTCAGTTCGCCGGTTCGGCGGTCACGGGCGGCAGCTACATGATCAACGAGGGGCCCGGCCACGGGGGCACGGGAGGTCTTGCGCTGCCGCAGCAGGTCAATCCGATGACTGGCAATGACAAGACCAATCGCACGCTGGGTCAGCGACTGAATCCGTTTTCGTCTCCGAGCTTTGCCGACCACGCGAGCGGCAACACCGGCGGTAAGACCAAGGTACTTGCCAACATGAAGGGCAACATCGCAGGCGAGGGCTGGGACGAGAACGTGCTGCGCACGGTCAACATCATTCAGGACCTACAGTTCGAGAAGGGTCAGAACATTGACCGCGTGAACCTCGTCGGATGGAGCCGTGGCGCGGTCACCTGCATTCGTATCGCGCACAAAATGTACGAGGTATTCAACGACTCCATCGAGTGCAACATCTTCGGCGTCGACCCGGTGGCGGGCATGGATGCGGGCGAGAAGATGGTCGACACCCAAGTGCTGAATCCGAACGTGCGACGCTACATCGGTGTACTGGCTATGCACGAGATGCGCAAGACCTTCTCGCCCCAGGACTGGAGCCGCATGGCCGTGGACCCGGCACACACCACCGCCATCCTGCTGCCCATGCCTGGCGTACACAGCGCACAGGTCATTGCCGGTACGCCGCCTGATTCAGCCTACATCACGCGCAACCTCGCAGCCGGCTTCCTGCTCAACTTGGGAACGCCGCTGAACGGCACACCCTACAGCCACCTCAGTACGGTGTCCGACATGTGCGAGGCCTATGGCCGTCTGGTGCTGTCGCTGTCCGAGCACCAAAGTTATCAGACCAGCAAGCTCAAAGACCGCTTAGTCGGCACTGGCCTTCGCCGGCGCGGATTCGCCAAGCATTCCAAGATGGATCTGTACACCCGCGGCGGCAAGGAGAGCTACTGGATTAACGAACACCACCGCGCCTGCTTCGAGGCAGCCTTCCCCAGGGCCTACCACGCTATTTTCGAGAGTGGAGCAGGGGGGGAAGAACTGCTTTCAAAAGTAGACAGCGCGCTGTTCAATTGCATCGGGAACCGGCCTGCGATCCGACACTCGCTGATGGCCAAGGGCTTGCTCACCGACGATCCCACCTACAAGGTGGGCATCGGGGGCGGTCGGTATGGCAACGCTGATGCAAGCGTCAGCTGGCCAATCGGCTTCCCGCTGCATGCCTGAGTCGCCCGCGCCGGCGGCACACGTAAAACGGCACACGGCCAGTGCATTGGAGTCGCCGTTTCTGCATGCAAGTCATCGATTTTACTGGTGGTGAGAGAGGGACTCGAACCCTCGACCTCGGCATTATGAGTGCTATTTCAGGGGTTTTCGCGAAGGCGCGTACCCCTAACCTATTGTTTTCATTGGACCACACCGTCCAGCACTTACCGCTGTTTTCCCTGGTTGCCGCACAAAAACCGGCACGGCATCAGTAAGCGGGAATGCGAACGTGGCCGCCGCGGCGCAGCGGCGTGGCAGGCGGCGCAAAGGTTCCATCATCGAGTTTGGGATTGACCAGCACCCGATCGATCACCAGATTGTCGGCGGCCTCGCTGCCGATCGCACCAACTCCGGTTTCGATCCTGCGCGCCACAAGCACACCGTCCACAGTCGCGTAGTCGCGATAGTACACCGAGACGGGCGCCCCCGGTTTGAGCGGATTGGTCGCGGGCCGATCGAGGCGGATATCGAGATTCGTCTTGATGTCGATCCACACTTTGCGCTCGGCACCATTGGGCAGCTTCAGCGACAGCCGGTAGGCCTTGCGCCCCTCCACCGTGTCGATGCCGTCGAGATCCGCGGTCACGCCCTTGGCCCGGTAGTCGATGAGCGGGCCATCGATCGCGAATTCGGTGCGAGCAAAGTTCACCTCCTCGGATGAGAGCGCCTTCGTCTCCGGGCGGCCGTCGGACCCCGGCCGCACCTTCCAGCCGTGCGCGCCGTCGAAGATGCGGGTGAACTGGTCGAATTGCTCCTTGAGTTCGAAACGCGTGAGATTCGGGCGCTTGAGCGTCATCACGAACGGAATCCGCTGAGTCCCGCGTCCACCGTGTTCGAGATGGCCCAGCCACACCATGGTCTCGACCTTGCGCCAGGCGTCGAGCCCGCCCCTCGCGGCGACGTTGCGGTCGATGACCTCGGCGGCGGTCGTGGCTGGACTCCCCTCGCCGGTTTGCTTCTTCGGCGGCGCGGGTGTGGCGCCCAGGGCGAAAGAACCGCAGCACAGGGCGCCGCAGAGAAGGGTCGATACGAGCCAGCGCATGCCGGGCCTCAAGGTTTCCTCGGACCCAACGTCGCGAGTGCCGCAAGCTGCGGCTTCTGGAACAGAGAATCGTCCATCGGCTCGTTCACCGCTACGCGCGAAATCGTCATCTTATAGGTTTGCTTCATGCCCTCGACCGCGGTCTCCTGCACCCGTGGGGTGGTAAGGCCGTGCTCGGTCTTGTAGTCGCGGAAATAGACCGCAACGCTGTGCAACCGGCCATCGACCTTACGCGGTTCGCCTTCCATCTTGAGTTCGAGGAAAGTGCCCGCGTCGATCCACAGGTTGCGTTTTTCGCCATTGTGCAGCGTCAGTTTCAGCTTGTACGCCGGATGGCCTTCCACCGGATCAGAGCCTGCGAGTTCGATCTGCGTGCCCTTCGCGGCATAGTCGACCAGCAAGCCGTCGAGATCCTGTTCCGCCGCGGCGGATTTCATTTCGGCAGGCGTGTACGTCTCCACCTCGTTGCGGTTGAGGAAGGGACGTACCTTCCACCCCTGTTTACCGTCGTACACCTGTGCCGAGATCTGATCCTTGAAGACGATCTCGAGCCGGCTCTTGCGCGTACGCTTCTCCTTGAGAACGAACGGCAGCGCATGATTCGGTTTGCCGCCGGCGTCCATGTCCCCGGCCATGGTCAGTGTCTTGGTGGCCCGCCAAGCGGCAAGTCCGCCGCGCGCCGCGACATTGCGTTCGACGATCTGATCGACGCTGAGCGACGCCGGGACGTGGGCGGCAGCCGCGGCTGCGGCGATGACAGGGCTGTTGGTGGCAGCGCCCAGCGACAGCAGGCAGCCGGCAAAAAAGTAAACACGGTTCATAGTTGATCCTCTAGAGCACATGATAATCACTCGACGAGCAGGCCGTCGGCGTGGAATTTTCCGATGATCACGTTGACCCGTTCACCGGGCCGCACGAGATTGCCTTTGTTCGAGAACGCCATCCAGTACTCCTTGTCGGCTTCGGCGGTATTGATCTGCCGGAGTTGACCGATCTTCTCCATCGTAGGTATTTGCAGCATGGCGTGCGAACGCGGTGCATACAGGTACGGCGTCGACTCGTGATCGCCGAGCGCCTTCGCAAGCTTGGGCTCCAACACCCGGTAGCTGAACCGAATCAAATTGCCGGACGAGGTGGAGCTCACCCGCAAACGATCGATGCCCCACACCGCGGGATAAAACTCGCGCGCCCGTTCGCTCAACTTCATGCGACGATAAGGCGAACTCTTACCGGGGTGGGTCGCGGGTGGCGCAGCCGCGAGCGTAGGCGTGGGCGCCTGCCCTAGGGAGACCGAGGACGTGGCGCAGCAGAATACCAGGCCGAGGCCCGCGCGGAGTCTCATTTCGACGGCGCGCCCGTATGGGACTTGCGGGCTTTTCCCATGCCTTGCACCGACGTCGGGGCGTGACCCACGGGGGGCTGGCCGAGGCGCTCGCGCTGCGACGCCGCGCGGGCATAAGGCGACACAACATGCTTCTTTGATGCAGGCTTTGGCGCTGCGGCCGGCGCGGTCGGCGTTGCCGCTCGGGACGAAGCCGCCAGGCCGGCGATCGCTGCGATCAACATCGCGGCAACGCCATGTTCTTGGAGAAATTTACCAACTCGCGACATATGATCGCTCCTGATCTCGAACTAGGGATGCTGCCGAGCTTGCTGTTGCATCCAATCGGCAACATTGGGCGCGGGTGACTCCGCCCCTTGCGGTTTAGGCGGGTTGTACAGTTTTTTTTGTTCATCGGAGAGGATGGCACGGATCTGGTCGGCCGTTCGCTCCTCGACGGCGCGAGTTGCCGGTGTACGCTCGGCGGGCGATAGTCCAGGGTTGTGCCAGATTTTCGCGACTGCCGCTCTCTGGTTGTCGAGAATCGTCAGCAACTCGGCCCGCTGCCGCGCATCGAGTTGGAGCGCTTTGGAAAGGACGTCGACTCGATGCTCGAGCGATCTTCCGGCGCGCGCGCGTGCCGCCGGACGCGGCGCAGGCGATGCCCCGACATTGGCCGAGTTTGCGGATCCGATTGCCGGAATCACGATCGCACCGATCGCCATCGCAGTGATCATCGAGCGCCAACTCATTTTGCTGCATTCTCCATCCGGTTTTAGCGGGATCCAGGCTGCACAGGGTGCTGCGCTCCGCGCCTGGGGCCGAACACTCATGCTGAATGTCCGGCCCCGGCAGACCATCGGTCAGTTCACGGTGAACGTCTTGGTGACAGTCGTATTTCTCGGAGTTGTAACGCTGACGAAGCGCGAACCCGTCGCTGCACCGCTCGTGATCACGAAGCTCGCAACCAGCTGCGTGGGAGTCGCCGACGTGATGGTCGGCGTCACACCGGTGCCGCTGATGTTGATCGACGAGCCTGCGGTCGTGAAGTTCGTACCCGTGAAGGTCACGTTCACCGTCGTCCCATGCGTTCCAGACGTCGGAGAGATACTGGCCAGCGTCGCAGTCGGCGGATTGGAGATCGTGAACGTTCGCGAACCGCTGGTGCCGCCCGCCGTGGTGACCGTGACATTCCTCGCACCGCCGTTGTTGAGCGAAGCGTTCGCATCGACCACCAAGTTGGCCGTCACGTGCGTGGCGTCCACATAGGTGACGTTGCTTGCCGTCACCCCGCTTCCGCTCACGTTGACCGCGAGCCCGGCCGCGGAGAAGTTCGTCCCCGCCAAGGTCACCGCCACGGTATTTCCGCGAGTCCCCATGTTCGGCGTGATCGACGTCAGCGTGGGCACCGGCGGCTTGGCGACGACGGTGAAGGTTACCGGCGCCGTAGTGCCGCCCGAAGTACTGACCGTCACAGTTCGAGCACCCAAGGCTGCATTACCGGCAATCACGAAGTTGGTCGTGATCGAGGTGGCGGTGATGGTCGCACCGAACTGATTGATGCCGCTGCCGGAGATTACGACGTTGCTGCCCGCCGTGAAATTGGTGCCGGTCAAGGTCACCGCCACGCTCATCCCCTGCGCACCGGCATTCGGCGAGATAGCCGTCAGCGTCGGCGCCGGCACTGCGAGTTCCACCGCACCGATGGACACGCCCGTCGTCGGCCGCGTCTGGCCGTAGAAGTCGTGGTTCGGCGTGCCGGGAGCCGCCGCACTGCCCGCACCGACCGCCGCCGAATCGGAGGCGATCGAATACGCGCCCTGCGCGATGCCCACCGCGGCGCTGCCCACCGTGGGCTCCGCGGACGCTGTCGAGCCCGCCGCCGAGAGCGGCGGACGGCCCAGGCTCAACGGACCGTAGGTCATGTTGATCCAGTTATTGCCCTCGTCCACCGTCGCACTGGCCTGAATGCCGTTGAAGACGAATACCGGTGCGACGCCGACGGTTTCCGACTGGCCGGCCGGCGTGAAGTAGCCCTTGCACATGCCGGGATCGTTCGCACCCTGGTTGGATGCGCACTGCTCGGGCGGTACGCGCGCGCCGTTGCAATACTGGCCGATGACTGGCGTCTTGTTGGGCGCGACGTTGCCGACGGAGCCGACCGGGTTCAGGTTGGCTGCATTCAGCGAGTCGCTGAAGATGGAGTACGAGGCCGGGAGTCCGATCGGACCCGCGTCGTTGAGATTCGCCGTCACTCCGCTGCCGCCGTTGGCTTGGTCATAGGAGCCGGCGCCCACGGTCGCTGCGTTGAAATTCAGCGCATGCCCGTTCTGATTGGGCAACAAGTCCATCCGCACGCCCAGATCCCAGTAAAGTTCCTGGCCCGCCGGAGGTGCGACGCACTGTCCCGTATAGTTCTGCGTGAACATCGGCAGCAGTGCCACGATGTTCTGATGCGACTGGTTTCCCTGGCCGTTCGGGGTCGAGGTTCCGTTGATCGCATTGCCGTTCTGATCGACGATTTCGACGTGGAACGCCCGATTTTGCCAGAACAGATCATTCGAGATCCGCGGCAAGCTCACCAGCACGCAGCGACCGTTGGTGCGCGAGGACGTGGTGTCCGCCGCGTTGCCGTAGCCGAAGCCCGTCGGACAGACCACGCCGCTCGGCAGCTGCGACATCATGTTCGGCGTGTTCTGCTGCGTCACCAAACCAGCCGGCTGCGGGATGTGCGGCGCATTCGGCAGCATGCAGTTCGGATTCTCCGGCTGCGACGGATCCGGGGTCGGCAGGCACCCGGGAGGCGGCGAGGACGCATCGATCGCACCCAGCGTCTTGAACAGCACGCCCGCGGACGCGGTGGTGTCGTTGGATGCCACGGTGTTGTTGGTGAACGTGATCTTGAACGCATCCTGCATGGACACGCCGCCGCCATCCCATCCCGCCACATTGTTGGCGATGATGTTGTTGGTCACCGTGATGCCATACCAGTTCTGCGGGCTCTTCAGGAATTGCGCGACCTCGGCGCCGTTGACCTGCCGCATGCTGAGACCGCCGCCGCTGCCGTCCTCGGCGCTGTTGCCGAGAATCAGGTTGGAGTCGATCACGAGGCCGGGTCCGGTGCCGTCGCCCATGCCCGGCGGGCAGTCGAGGTCGTTGAGGCTGCCGCACTCCAGGCCGTTGGCCAAGGTGCGATCCTGCTGTGCGCCCATGACGATGATGCCGCCGCCATCGACCGGCAAGGTCGGGTTGTTGGCCTGATTGAACAACACGAAGTTGTTGTGGATCTTGCCGTTGAAGCTAACGCCCATGTGGGCGATGCCGCCGCCGTCGCTCGAGGTCAGATTGGCCGCGATCCAGTTGTGATCCAGCTCGTAGTTGTCGGCGCCCGCGCTGATCGACACACCGCCCGCACCGGCCGGCGAACCCGAGAACAGCGCGTCGCCGATGGACGCGTTATCCACGATCTGATTGTGGTGAATGTGCACGTTGGTATTGAACTGGAACGGAATCTGCCCGTTCAGCAACGTCGCCGGTACGTTCGTCAACATGGCGTTGGGGGTGTTGGGCGGACACAGCGGTGCCGGATTGGCGCCGGTGTTGCCGCAAATGGTGTTGTCCACCAAGTACGACGGCGGTACCTCTCCATTGCCGACGTTGATGCCTCCCGACAGCGTTCCGGCGTTCGCGGAGATGCGGTTGTTGGCGATCTGCAGGTTGTGGTTCCAACCGTGCATGAAGATGCCGCCGCCGCCCTGGGAGCTGTTGATGATGCTGAACCCGTCGATGCTCGAGGGGTTGCACAGGAAGTTGGCCGAACCATAGTCGGTGACGACCGCGGCGGTCGTTGCCGAGCGGCAGTCAGTCGTACCATTCACGTAACGGCTGCCGTCGGCGAACGTGCCGCCGCCAATGGCCACACCCCAGAGGTCGCTGGCCGAACGGGGCACGCCGTTCTGGTTGACGCCGCGGCCGAGTACCGTGACGGCCGCGCCTTCGTAGGCGCCCATCAGCGAGGGCTCCTGCAGCACCTGCGCCAGATTGCCATTGCTCCCCGCATCCCAGCCGACGAAGCCCTCGAACGGGATTCGATCCGACCGGAAGTACATCGCCGCGGGGCAGCTATACACTCCCGTGGGGTCGTACATCGTGTTGTTCACGTTCGGTGCGCCCTGGGCGGTCAGGCCGAACAGACAGCTCACCCGGTAACGCCAGGCGTCCATCTTGCCGGCGGGCTGTGCATCCCCGTTGATGACGGCGGCACCGGCGCCAACGCCCTGCAGGCGCACCGGCTTCCACATGATCAGATTCTCGCGGTAGCTGCCCGCGTCGACGATGATGAGATCGCCGGGAGTCGCGTTGTCGACTGCCGTCTGCAGCGGATTGGTATAGAACTCTTGCCAGTTTTTGGTACTCGGGCTCGACGTGCTTACGTACGTCGGGGTCTTGCCGCCCACCGTGACCGTGATGCCGTCGATCGATTGCTTGCCGTTGCCGGCGGTGATCACGACTTGGCCGCAACCAGCCGGCGGCGGGTTCGCCACATTCGCCACCAGGCTGCGCTGCTGCACGGGGCAAAGCGCCAGTGTCGGGACGGTGACGATGATCTGCGTATCGGACCAACCGGTAATCGTGGCCGGCTGGCCGCCAACGGTTACGCTCGACACGGCAGCGCAGGCGGCGCTCTTCGCCGTGCACCGTGCGCCAAAACCATAGTGCCGCGTGATGGTCTTGCTGTTGTACGGGAAGGTCGTTGCGGACGGTCCCGAGAACTGCGGATTCTGCACGTCCCGATCGCCAAACGCCGTAAGGACGAGCGGCAAGGAAGTGGTCGGTCCACTCAGCGCGGCGGTCGCTGCCGCCGTATTGACTCCGGCCGTGAAGGTCACAGTCGGAATGCCGGTGTAGCCTGCGCCCGGTGCGGTGACGGTCACGCTCATCACGCCGAGCCTGGTGGTGCCTGTGGCCGGCCCGGGGCTGAAGCTCACCGTCGGCGGCGTGATGTAGCCGCTACCTGCGGTGTTGGTGCCGCCGTTCAGATTGACGCCCGTGACACGACGCGTGGTGCTGCCCAGGCCGTTGCTGGACATCTGCGCGGTACCCTTGGCCTGCACGCAGGTCGTGCCGTTGATGGTGCACGGCGGCGCGGAGAAGGTGACCGTCGGCGTCGCAACGTTGTGGTACGAACCGCTGGCGCTCACGACATTGACCGTGGCCACACCCGCGAGTGCCGTGGCGGCCGCGCCGCTGCCGCCGCCGCCGGTGAATCCGACGACGGGAACGGTGGCGTAGTTGCCTTTGGTGGTGACGGCCACGCTGGCGATACCGGCGCTGCCGGGCGCCCAAGGACCAACCGAACCCGTGCCCAAGCCGTTGCCTTGGAAATCCGCCCGTTTGATGACCGGCGTCCCGACCGGGTACTCCGCGTCCGGCAGGTTGTAGTGGTCGGCGAATGCCATCACCGGGGTGACCGGCGTATCCATGTAGGACGTGAAGCCCGGCATGAACGGTGTCTCGTAGCAGAAATCGCTGTACGCCGGGTTGTAGGCCGGGTCCGTGATCATCTGCCCATGCGTGGGCGAGGCCGGATCGGTGTCCAGGATCGGACCCGGGTCGTTCATGCACGCGATCGACATCTGCGGAGCATAGCCCGTCGGGTTCGGCGGATTGACTTCCCAGCTGGAGAAGTACAGGCCGTTGTAGGCGCCCCACTGATCGCCAACCACCCGGGTCACCGGATTGCCGACGAAGTCGCGCATCTCCACCGGGAGGTTCGGCACGCCGAATTTCTCGCCGAATTGCGGCGAGAAGGGATCGAACTCCGACGCCATGTCGTTGGTCATGAGGCCGACGAAGTGGCCGGCAACATGGTTCTTGGTGAATGCATAGAAGCGCGCGCTCACGCCCATCTGATCGGTCAGTGTGATTTCCTTGCGGTCGCACAGCGGCCGCGACGCGCCGGCGAATGGAGCCGTCTGACCCACCGCGGGGAACAAGCTCATGGTGTCTGGCACGATGCGCGTCTTACCGACGCAGGGCCACATCTGGTCGTTGGTCGCGAAATCTTCGCGCGGGTTCAGCACGCCGAGATTGGTGGTCGAATTGAGCGGATTGTTCGCGTTGTAGTACGCGTTGATCGCCGCTTGATCGGGCAGGATGAAGACGTTGCCCAGGCCCGCGAACTGCTGGGCGATCGGAGCGACGTAGATGTCGCCCATCAGAATGTTCTTGTCCTCTTCCTTGACGATTTCGAAGCCGGGCGGCATGACCGCCTCGACCACGTACTTGCCGGCAGGCAGCATCGGAGTGCCGTCGTCCGGATTGGCCACGCAGATCGAGCAGTTGGTGCCCACCATGGGACTGGCGACGCCGTTGAGCGAGCCTGAGCCCCCGGGACGGCCGGTGACCGGATCGAGTTCGACCGTGCTCGGGAAGACGTACTTGCCGTCATAGGGCGCCGGCACGATCTGGTTCTGCATGGACCAACCGTCGAAACACTTGAATTGCGAACTGTAGGCCAGCGACTTCTTGTTGCCGGTGGAGTCCGCGGTATCGAGCCACATCTTGCTGCCCTGCAGGGTCGCGAAGAAGCCGCTGCTCGGGTCCTGGCCCGGGCAGTTCATGTTCGGTACGTAAGCGTTGCTGATCTTGCCGTCATTGATGGTGCGCAGATTGCCATGGCCATCCGTTTGAAAGCCCTGGGCCCAGTTGTCCCAACTGGACGTCAGCGTGGTGTCCACCAATTTCAGCGTCGTCGTGCCGTCAGGCGCGGTGCTCTCCTGGTACAGATTCACCTGCACGTTCGCCACAGCCGGCTCCCATTGCAGCTGCACATCCAACGACGGGTCGTCGAACGGCCGGGTCGATGCGTAGATCACCAGCCCTTGGATGCCGCCGTTCTCGTGCGGACCAAACGGCTTCATGCCGAAGTCGATGAAGCTGTGCTGACCGAGCAGGCCCTGCCACGCTTCGGAGTGCCACGGCGGATCGATGCGGCCGCTCGAGAGCCCCGTGGTGATGGCCTTATTCTTGCTCTTGTCGGTCGTCTTGGTGTAGTAGGCACCGTTCAGAATCGATTCGGTCGGATCGGTGCAGTCGGCATCCGTGCAGTACACGGCGCCGGGCACTCGCAGCGCCAGGGGAAGCGAATTCGACTCCGCGGTGCTCGCAAGCAACGCCGCAGACTTCGAACAATGGCCGTCGCCGCCGTACGCCTTGACCGCGTCCGGCGAGCAGTCAACCGGTCCGCCGAAGTCGTAGACCACATGTTCGCCCGTCGGTTTGTAGCGCGTCTGGTCGGGTTCGACGACCAGCCAGTTCATGAAGGGAAACACCTCGTTGTAGGTGGCGTAGCCATTCAAGTCGGTGCCGTTGTGGAAGCCGATGCTGCCGTCGCGATAGCGGATCAGGATCGGCAAGAGCGGTGCGCCGGGCTCGAGATCGTTGCCGGCGGCATCGCGATCGGGAATGCCGTTGCCGTTCAGATCGAGATAGGTACGGGTGTAAAGATTCGTGCGCCACTGGGTCGAGGTGGGATTGATCTTCGTGTCGCCGTTGATGGTCACGTTCGTGACCAGGCCGTCGAGCATGATGTCGTTCCACTGATCGAAGACCGCGACCTTGTAGGTGCCATTGGGCAGACCCGTCATCGAGTAGTTGCCCTCCGCATCGCACTTCGCGAAGGCGAAGTCCTGCTGGTCCGGAATTCCGAGAGACACGTAGCACTGCGTGAACCCGAACTGGTCGTAGCTGCCGCTGTCGTACGTGCGCTCATCGGGGGTGCGGCTCAAGTGGTTGCCGTGGACCTGACCACTGACGGTATGTGTGCAGTCTTGGAGGCCGCCGCCGTTCGGCGCCGGATCGCACAGGCCGGTGCCCGCGGCATTGGTGCGCCGATCGTTGATGATCTTGGGGTTGGCGAACCCGATCATCACGTGGAAGCCGCCGGGACCGAACTCTTGGAAGTAGGCGGGCTCGCCCGGCCGGACAAACGCCTCGTGCGGTTTGCCGCCGTCCAGCGTGTTCGTCTGCAGCCATTCTTCGCCGCGTGCGATGCGATCGGCCGCCGGGAATGCCTGCACCTCATACAAGCCCGGGTACAGGTTGGAGATGACCGCCTGGCCGGCGAGCGGCGACATGGTCTTGCCGTCGGCTTCGTAGGTCGGACAGGTGACGACCCTGCCCACGAGATTGTCAGGATTCGAGCTCAGCGGACATGCGTCCAGATTGTGATTCATCGGATCTGGCGTGCCGGCCAGCGAGTTGCTCACCGGCATATTGAACATGTCGTAGGTGATCTGGCCGGTGGCGTCCCCGAGGGCGCCCGCCAAATCCAACACTTCGATTTGAAAGCTGCCGAGGCCGGCTTCGTTCGGCGCCAGGATGTCGACGCCGCCGCCGGCATCGTTCTCGCCATTGAGGGGATAGTCATCCTGGTACACGAACACCGCAATTCTCGCCGTGGGCAACGGCGTCTGCGCCAACGGAATGGTGACCGACGGGGCTGCCGGCACGCCGGCGGACGTGAACTGCGGCCCGATCTGGGCGCCGCCCATGTTGTGGCCGCAGTTGCCAGTGCCAGGCGCAAAGTCCGTGACGTTCGGACAGTCGATCCCCGGGTCCAACTGCCGCATCCCCGGCTTGCCATTCTTGTCTGTGTACGGCACCGCCCCGCCGGCGCCCTGCAGCGTCGGATTGATGCCGTCGCCCGGCATGATGGAGATGTAGTAGTGCTTGTTGGGATCGAGGTAAACCTGATCCGGCGTCAGCTCCGTGCGCGACGCGGTGGTCGGCAGCGGGTTGCCGCCGGCATCGGTGGTGCGGCAGGTGCCGTCGCCCGCATCGCAGACCGCGGGCGCGCCCAGAACCGTCTGGCCCTGTTCGCACGACATGGCGCCGACGCAGCCGGTGGCCACCACCGGCATGGCGGACGAGTGGAAGTTGTAGCCGAACGCCTCGACCGGTGTCGGCGGGCAATTGCGGCCGTAAGAATCCTTCGGCCGCGTCGCGCTGTTGACCTGGCACTTGGTGTCGATCCAGAAGGTACGATCCTCTTCGATGATCCACCGGTAATCGCCCTTCTTGGTGGCATCGGCGATGTCCCAGGAGGTGTCGGACTGATGCAGCTGATCGACGAGCCTGACCTGCAAGCCGGAACCTGCCGGAAAATTGAGCGTGACCGTCGCAGGCGCGATGCCCGTCGTATTCTGCGAATTCGTCACGTTATAGGTGAATGTATACGTGCCCGCGGCGGGCGCGACGGCGCTGAAGGAGCCGTCGGGATTGACGGTGAGGCTCGTCAGGCCGGTATTGTGGACCGTGGCGGGATCCACGCTCAACGGCCGGCCGTCAGGATTGATGTCATTCAGCAACACGCCCGGCGGATTGATGGTCAAGACTTTGGCGTTGTTTCCCTTGAATGTGTCATTCACCAGCGTCGCCTTGCCGCTCAATACACAGCCCGTCGCCGAATGGCTGCTGGCATCGCACTCGGCGATGGTCGAGGTCACCGACTGCGAATTGTTTACCAGGTAGGTGAAAGTTCCGCCGCAGGCGGCAGGCGGGGCCGGCGGAACAGCAGCCGGCGGAACATAGGTAAACGTACCGTTCGACTGGACGGTCAGCGTGCCCGGCAAGCTGGTCGAGGTTACCGCCACGCCGTTCGCACCGGTCGAGCCGCCGAGCAAGCCGCTGAGAGGGTCGCTCACCGACAGGGTCGTACCGGCGACGCAATAGAAAGTCTTGGGGGTAACGCCGGCGAGCGCCACTCCGGACCCGGCCGCAGACCCGGCGCCCGTTGCGGCGCCGCCGGCCACGCCGATGTACGCCTGCATGCCGCCGTCGCGCTGATTGTTGGTGGAGAGGCTCAACTGCCGGTCGAAGAACGCGAGCGTCGCCGCACTGTATGCGCCCGCGGCCTGAGTCGGCTTGATTTCGACGTCATAGGTCTTCCCGGCGGCCATGAAGACTTCATTCTGGATGCGCGGCTGACCCGGCAGCGGGTTGCCGTCTTCGGCGATCAATGTCATCGACTGGTTGACGATCGCGGGAACGTGCATGCGCAGGCCCGCGTTGGCGAGTCGCAGAATGACGTTGCCCGTGTTCGCGGTGGCGGGCGTCGCGAGGATCTGCGCCGTGGAGGACGAAATCTTGGTCCGGTCGAAGGACACGCCGTTGACGAGGTAGTAGCGCGGGCTGTAGTTGACGGCCGGCGGATAGCAGGTGTTGAAGGTCGCGGACGCGGAGTTGCCGCAGCCGTTCGGTAGGCCGCTCCACACCGCCGTCTCGGAGAACCCGGCAGTCTCCACCGCGGTGGCGACCGAGCCGTTCTGCACCGGATCGATTTCGCTCAATACGAGCGGCAGATCCGCGTCGTATTGAGAAGCAGCGAGGCTGGTAACGGGTAGGCCCGCAACCGTCGGATACGCAAGGCCGGGGGTCGCGCCGTTGACTGGCGTGGTGACCACCAGAATGCCGTACAGGCCCATGGGAGCTTGAATGGAGGGGTGGGTTCCCGACTCGATCAAATACGTGCCGGGTCGCAGGTTGCTCCAAGTAAGCGGCGTCGTCGCACCGGCCGGCACTTCGGTGCCGAAGGACTGCACGCGCGGCGCCTGTGCCGGAGGCGCGGACGTGGTGGTTGGATCCGCGGTGGGCCAGGTGACTCCCTGACCGCTGTGCACGGGACTTGCCGTGGTCGTGTGGTGGGTGCCGGCCGACCCTATGGTCTGTTCAAGGCCGCCGCCCAGCTGACCGACGATGACCAACGACGTGGGAATTGAATTCGCGCCGAACGTCAGGTTGTTGGTCAGGTTGATCGTGAGGCTGGTGGTCGAGGACGTGGCGGTACCCACATAGGGCACCGTGATGACGATCGGCGACCAGCCCGTTCCGGCGGTCTGCACGACCGGGTTGGCCGCTGCACAAGTAGCGCCGTGGCTGCCTGCGTCGGTGCAGTGGTAGCCCCACATGGGCACACTCTGCCCGTCGGGCAAGGTAGTGCTGGTGGACGCGGCGGTCAGGCTGACCGTCTGCGCCTGCGACGCGTGTCCCGTCAGCAGGAGAACTAAAGCCGCCAATCCTGGGATCAGGCGGCTCGTCTTGGATGTAAAGAGGTGCATCTAGATTCTCCTGAATATCAATTCGTTTCGTCGATCGCGAAACTACGTGGATCGACGAGCATCATCATCATCATCCCGCCCGGAAATACGTTGGACGTCGTGATCTCGCGCTCGTTATGCGAGTGCCACATGTAGGCGTAGCCCGCCTCGCCGGAGGGCGAGTTGGCAACGGTGCCCGCGGGCGGAATCGGCGTACCGCCCACCGCGCGAACGGTCGCTTCGCCTCCGAGATAAGGACTGCCGCCGTACCAATTGCCGTTCGTGACGATGTTCGGATCCGGCAAGGTCACCGGCCCGCCGGCGGCCACCTGCCCGAAGGGGTGCTTTTCGAGCGCCTTGTTGTGATCGCCGCACCACTCGTAGTAGTTCGGCGCGGTCGGGTCGCTCGTGAAATAGCCGTTGGTATCCGGGACACAAACGAAGGGCTTCTTCGTATTCGAGTCGACCAGCGACGGATCATGTCCGAACGCGTCCCAATTGAGGCCTCTGCCCGTCCAGTAGAAGATGCCGTCCATCGTCATACCGGGCGTGGTGGTGGTGGTGAACATGAGCGGACCCGCGGGCAGGGTGCTGGTCGGATCGCTGGGATTCGTCGGCGGACTCAGCAACAGATTGCCGTCGCGGGCCAGCACTCGCACGTGATTGGCATGCTCGTGGAAGGGATGCTGCCACCGGCCCTGGCCGATGATGCGTACCAGCGTGAGCTCACCGGGGTGCATGTGCGGATTGCCGTTGTATGGCTGGTTGGGATACTGCGGTACATAGTTCGGATCCATGTCGTCCGGCATCGAACGGCCGTTGACCATGTAGTAATCCGGTGCATAGGGTTCCGTGGCAATCACGAGACACCCGGTGGGGCTCGTGCATTGCGAACCGACGGCCTTCGCCTGATCGGCCTGCACTTGAGCCTCGGCCTGCGTGTGGATGTTGTCGTCCATTTCGGAGAACTGGAACAGGTATTCGCGGTCGTAGCAGCTGGATGGGTGATCGTAGGCCGCGTGCGCCAAACGGAAGTCGGTCTCCCCTGAGGTCGCTTCGGCAATCACGTTCGCCGCGGCGAGCCCGGAGTTGCAATTGGCCGGTACGGTCTTCGGCAGCACGATGAGCGCACCGTACATACCCATCTCGACCTGCAGGTCGCCCTGGGTCCCGCTGTAGTAGGAGTGCGTGCCCGGGGTCGAGGCTGTGAATTTGTAGGTCACGGAATTGCATCCCGCGGCAACGCACGAAGCCAGACTCGGGGCCTCCTGCGTCAGCAATCCAGTGGCGCCGCCTTGTGTCGCCACTTGAAAACCGGGGAAGAGAATCGACGTGTTCCCCGCGGCGGCAGGCAGGCCGTTGGTGAGATTCACCGTCACCGTGTCGCCTTCGGTGACGATCAGGGTGGGACCGGGCAATTGTGCCGTCGGGCAGGTTTCGCCGCGCATGGCCGGCGCGAAACTGTTCCCCGCCGTCGAGGTGCAACCGTAGCCCCAAGAGTACAAGCTCTTGCCGTTCGGCTGCGTGATGCGCATGGCCGCGGCGTTCAGGTTGAAGACCGGCGCACCGGAAGTTCCGGTGATGCCCGGAGCCGCCGCGTGTGCGGACAGTGCAAGCATCGACCCGAGCGCTAAGGTCGCGCCAAACAGGGCCTGCCCGGGCAGTGATTGAGTGTTCTTAGCGCGCATCGCCGCTCTCCTAGATGTTCGTGCAAGCTTTGGTCTGGGGGTCGACCGAGCTACAAATGTTGACCTCGGTCATGAGGCCGCCGAAGTTCTCGGCGTCGTTCGACAAGTGATCGAGGTTGGGTGTGTACAGATAGAACTTCTGGCGCGGCTGCAGGCCGGTCGCATCCAGGATGACGTCGATCGATTCACCGCCCGCGAGCGTGATCGAATTCGTGTTGTACGCCATGTTGTTGCCGGCCATGTCGCGCAGCAATCGCGCGTTGAGGCCGACCACCCGCATGGGGATGCCGAGCGACGCGAGGGTCTGATACTCGCTCACGTCGAGGTCGGAGATCCGCAGCAGCGCGTGGCCGTTGGCGGGAATGTTGATGACCGTCGGCAGCGGTTGCGAGGCATGGTTGGTGCCGTCCGTCGATTGCGTTTCCATCGGGCCCGGCGCCACGGTGACGCCGTTGACCGTGACGGCTTGCGAACCCGAGCATGCCGGCAGCGTGTCGCCGGCCGTGCAGACGTGACCGCCCACGGTATCGGGGTAGCTGCGGCCGTTCAGCAGGAAGTACTTATCCTTCATGTCGTTGAACGACTCCGGGTTGAAGGTCATGCCGACGAAGTGGAAGTTCGGGTCGAAGCCGTGGATCTGAATCGGGTATTCGACGTCGTAGTAGGTCGTGCCGTCGCCGTCGTTGTAGGCATAGTTGCCCGTGGGCGCACGAGTCGCAGCCGTGGCCGTCGGCAGCGGCGTGGAGCAAAGAAGGTCCGCCGGAATGTTCGCGGCGCCATTCGTGCCGCCGCAACGCTTGCGTATCGGCTCATAGGTGGCCCAATCACTGGGCGTTTTGGGATTGCCGACCGGAGCGGGTGCCGTTTCCCACTGGCTCAGCGCCGTGTACAACGACGCACCCGACGTCACTTTGTTTTGTCGCGGCCGCACGTACAGCTGACCCACCATGCCCATCTGCAAATGCTCGGGAGGAGCGATGTGGCAGTGCCAGAAGTAGGTGCCCGCGTCGGGCGCCAGGTAGTAGTACGTGAAGCTGCCGCCGACGTTGATGGCGATCGACGCGTCCGGCACGCCGTCGTAGAAGGCGGAGGCGTTCGGGTAGCCGTGGAAGTGGACCGTGTGCTGTTCGAACAGGTCGGGACGCATGATCATGCCGACGTTGGAGAGCGTCAGGAACAACTCGTCGTCTTCGTCGATGGCAATCAACGGCGCCGGCTGGTTGGCGTTCATGACGCCGACGTCCATGATGGAGCGGGCATCGACGTGGCCGTCGAGCAGCGTGCCCTGGTAGGTCCAGTTGACGCCGCCGTCGAAGAAGGTGCCGGTGCCGGTCGGAGCGTTGGCGCCGGAAGTGCCGGCGCTGGTCGCGCTATAGATTCCCGCCGCGGTTCGGACCGTCGCACCCTGGAGATACCCGCTGCCGGCGGCCCAGGGATCTAAATTGTAGTCTTCGGTGAGACCGATCGCGCCCTTGAACGTGAAATTGCCATCCGGCATACCGACCAGGGTGCTCGGCGTGCCGGTATCCGGTCCGAACGTCGTGTTGAACACTGTGTTCACCTGCGTGCCCGGCAAACCGTTGTAGATGTCGGGCAGGCCCGACAGCGGCCCGAAGCCGAACAAGTAGGTGGTCGAGCCGTCGCCCATGGTGGCGTAGCCGTCGCCGCCCGCGATCTGCTGGCACTTGATGTTGGTGTTTGGCGTGCCATTGGCATTCAGCGGATGAGATGGCGTACTCATCGGGCACTGCACGCGGAAGCTTTGCGCCTCGGCGTCCAATGCTCCCAGCAGCAGCCCGAGCACGGGCAGTAGGAGAACCAAGTATCGGGCGTTGTTCATGTCGAATCCTCCATCGGCGCGTGAGCGGGCATCACTCCGCCCGTGATGTTGTTTGTCGGAGTGCGTGGGCGGGTTGAAACGAAAATTGGGCATGGGCTGTTGAGCCTCACCGGGTCGCGCGGGCGAGATTGGAAGTTCGCGGTACCGCTGCGCCGAGGGCGCTCCACATCGGAACCACTGCAAACCCCATCCCGCGCGATAGTCTTAATTCTTATAAGCATATTGCTTGTTATAAATGAGCAAACTGCCATTTTATATAAGCAGAATACCTACCATATATTGATAAATGCCTACGGTATTTAGGAAATAGGCGTGGAGAGAATTACGTATTCCTCTCAGAGTGGAGACAGGGATTCACTAGGGGAGGCCTGGATTCACCGAATGGGGTCGGTCCTTCACGCATGCCGGAGTCACCCATTTCAAGACCGAGGGAATATCAGCTGAGGCACGACCACTCAGATCGTGTGCGAACCCGTTGTGCCGCTCCGCGGAGTGCGAGTTACTTGAACACCTACTGAGACTCCGGCATGCGTGACTCTCGGTTGGGAGCCTCGCTTTTCCTCTGAACGCAAAGCGCAGCGGCGCGCTTGCGCGCCATCCGCACGCGCGCTTCGTCCGACCTACCCATGGCATCGGCAGGTCGGTATGCTTGTAGGAGCGATCGATGCCCTGCCAATTTGCCGCCGCGCAGAAGCTGCAACACCCTGTTCAGGCGATGCTGGACGAACTGAAAGCAAACGTTTTGCTCCGACGCGAGTTGGGTCAGTGTTCTCTGCTCGCAACCGATGCCGAAATAGCTTTCGATGATTCTCCGATCCCGCGCCGTGAGCCGTAGTCCGTCCAATGCTCGACGAATGACCGCCCTCTTTGCCTGTTCGTCAGCATCCTCCAGAAGTTGCTCGTCGGGATTCTCGAGCAGCGGCCGTTCAACTCTGCCAATCAACTTCAGCAATCCGGATTCCGTGATATAGCACTCGCCATGATTGTCGCCCAGCGACAGCGTTCGCTGCGTCTCGCTGAACAGGTCCTCGCAGGTACATCCAAGCACCTCCGCCAGGGCGGCAGCCGAGGGGCGCCAGCGTCCATCCGCCATCAGCGGTGGAACTTTCAAGTTGAGCAGCGCACCGATCCGTTCCGGATGCAGCCCAGATTTGCGGCACAGTTCGCTGACGCTGGCAAACCCGCACTCGGCGATCCTGCGCCGGATGCGTCCGTTGCGGACCTTGACCGATATCGCGTAGTCGCTCATGTCGCGGGAGTCTCCAAGCCAACAGCCATGTCCATATTAAGCATATCGCTTGATTTAATCGGGCGTTTGGCTCGATTTATATGGGGTGTACTACCACTACTAATTGAGCTAATGGCTTAGTATCATCGGGCTATCAGCCGAGGTTTCCTGCGAAGGAACGTAGCATACGCTTAACATAAAGCACCTGAGGAGACAGACGGATCTGACGCACGCTGCCGCTGGAAGCATTGTCCCGCCTGCAGTGTTTCGCGTAAAAATCCGGGCGTATTCCTCGATATATTCAGGGTCGCGGGTCATGCTTGGAGAACGGCGCTTGGCATCCTGGGAGCATCAGTTTGATCAACATCATCATCGCTGATAACCACATCCTGGTTCGCAAGGGCATTCGGGCACTGCTTGTGAGTCAGTCCGATCTCAATGTGGTTGCCGAAGCCGGGACTTATGAGGAGGCGCTTGAGCAGCTACAGGTGCATCGCGCCGACGTGGTGATTTTCGATCTCGCCATACCCCCCGCCCCGGGAGGCGACAGCCTGGATCTGATCGCGCAAGTGCGCGCAGTGCAGCCGCACGCCCATACGATCGTGTTGACCATGCACACGGAGAGTGAATATGCGGCGCGAGCCCTCAAAGCCGGGGCGCACGGCTACCTAACCAAGGATGTCACCCCTGAACTTCTGATCAACGCCATCCGACGAGTCGTCACCGGCGCACTCTTCCTCAGCCCCAATGTCGCGGAGAGCCTCGCGCTGCGCGTGGCTTTGGAGGACGACATCGGACCTCTGTACAAACAACTGTCAAAGCGCGAACTGGCGGTTTTCAGCCTCATCGCCGACGGCAAGACGATTAACGACATTGCGCGGCGCTTGACGCTCAGCGCCAAGACAGTCAGCGCCCACAAGCTCAACGTACTTCGTAAGCTCAAAATGCGCACGGTGGCTGAGCTGGTGCGCTATGCGATCGAGCATCGGATCACCTTCTCATGACCGGCCCGCCTCAGAAAATTGAGCGATTTTCGGTCTGTGGTACAGCGGAGACGACTGCCAAGTCCTGGCTGCCCCTGCCTCGGGGAGTAAGCGCCGGCATCACCTCGGTGTTGCTCGCACTCGCCATCGGCACCGGCATCCAGGTTGCACGCGACTTCAGTCGCCAGACGGACGCATGGCAGGCTGAAGCTCAGAAGCGCCAGCTCGCGCTGCTCGGAGAGCTCGAACTAGGCCGCGCCGTGCAGGATTTCAAGGATTGCCTCCTGCGTGACGACACCTCTTATTGCGATGACTTTGATCGACATATCCGGGCCGCGGACCACACCGTCTTTCTGTATGGCGCACAAGGCGCCCTGCAACCGGCTGAGCGTAGGGTGTTTGAAACGCTCCGGCCGGCACTCGATGCGTATCGATCAGCCCTCGATGAGGTGCGCAGCATGCAGAGCAGACACGCGACCATTCAGGAGATCGACAGCGCAGTGAAAGGCGACGACCGTCCGGTTGCGGCGGGACTCAGCGAACTCGCAGCCCTCTCATTGAGCACAACCTCTCGCTGGCATGTGCCGCTCGGCCAGGCGTTCTGGCTGATGGTTTACTCCAGCCTGGCAGCTTTGGCGCTATATATGACCTTCCGGTCTTCCATACGCCGTTCGCAAGAAACCGCGCAATTGGTACGGCAGCTGTCAAACCGAATGATGGAGTGGGAAGAGGACAAGAAGGCCAAGGCGTTTGAACGCCTGCACGATGGCGTTTGCCAGTCGCTGGCCGCCATCATGTACCTTCTGAGGAGCACACAGCGAGTCGCAGCCGACAGTGGTCAGTACTCTTTAGCTGAGATCATCCCGGAACCGGTCATTCCTTCGCTGCAGGCGGTCATCCAAGATGCTCGCGCCGTTGCCCTGCAGTTACGGCCCCCGAGAATGCAGAAAGCCGGTCTGCTCGCCACGCTCAACTCGTTGTGGGTTGATTCCAAAGCGCTTTACCCCACCTTGCTGATCGAGGCACGCGCCCAGATCGAAGAGAGGGACATTCCGGAAGGCCTGAAGCCCGTGATCCTGCGAATTGCCCACATGACACTGGACTTCGCCGAGCAAAATCCCGCCGCGTGCCGGGTCGCTTGGCTGCTCGAGCGCAGCGGCGAAATGCTGCGGCTGTCGATCGACATCGCAGTAGACGACCACGCATCCCCACAACAGTCGCCGCGGCAGCCGAACCGCCCGGCAACGGCGCTCAATCCTTTAGAGGCGATTCGAGCTCGGGTGGCGCTGTCGGGCGGCAGCTCAGAGTGGGATACCAATGTCGCCGGGGGCAGGACAATCGTCTCCAACTGGCAGGGCTGAATTGTCGATTCGGTGTGCTCCCGCGCATCGCCGACGCGCACGAACATTTCATCGGGTGTCGTTCATCGACTAGCGCAAAACTCCCGCGCGCACTTCATCAGAAGAGCCTAGTACCGAAGTGCAGGGAGGAGTTCCTGAATCAAAATATTTGGCGCGCGCGATCAATGCCGCCTCGAGTAACTCGTTCTTGTACAGGCGTCGTGCCACTGCAAGCCGCCGCTCGTCCGTCGTTAGGCCACTTGGAGTGGATGACTCGACAATTTTTCGAGCAGTTTCAAATAGCGATGATGCTGCCAACCAGCGCTCTTCCGGCGTCATCGAGCGATGACGATCAGCTACACCTTTAAGAATTTCGGCAGAACTGTCATTCATGGCAACAGTTCGCAAAGCACGCAGTGATTTTGGTGGTGAGAGAGGGACTCGAACCCTCGGCCTCGGCATTATGAGAGCAGAAAGCCAGTAGATAGCCTCAGTATTTTCAACAACTTACCGCGTGGCGCCCGTTGCAATTGGCACCACCGAGCATAACGAAGCAGCACCGGGTCCCGCAAAAGTCCCGCCAACTTCTGTGATTGCGCTGAGCACCATGTTGCTGGTAATCGAGCTCCGATGCAGACTTAAGACCGATGCCGCTCCCCGTAGTTGACGATACCAGACGTTGTTATCAGGCGATTTATTTTTACACCGGAACGTGCTTAGCCGAGACCATCCGTAAACCGACCATCGATCAGAACGAAGGCGATCCGACAGTTCCTGCCAGAGCGATTCGCCCAGCCGTGATTGGTGCCGCGCTGGACGACGATGTCGCCGGCGTGCACTGTCGTCTCGCCGTCGTCGACGATCAAGGTTATCTCCCCCTCGAGCACGATGCCGTAATCGATCGACTGCGTGCGATGCATGAAGGGATGCCTGGGCTTCCCCCCACCGTGAGTCGAGGCCTCGGCGGCGCCGACCGCGGCGAAGTGCTCGCGAGCCTCTGCCGCGTCGATCTTTGCCATATCCTCCGTTTCGGGCGGTATATCGAGCACGCGAATTCGGGTACCGTGATTCGGCGGTGCCAGCATCAACTGCGCCTCGGCGGGCTCCGCGCTGGCGCGGTCGATGAGAGCCGGCGTCTCACGCGTATTCCAGACTTCGTAGAAGGTCGGCCCGCTGCGGCCGACGACCTGCACCCGGGTCGGCGGTGCGTCGGATTGGATGATCGCTCGGCCGGCCTCGTCATGGCCGGTCACGACCCGGCGAAATGGCTTCAATGTCATGTTCTAGCTCCTTCAACGACCATCTGTTCAATTGCGCCAAATAGCGGATGGGCGCGGCCGGCAATCCACGCCTCCATGCGTACACGCTCGCCGAAGCGGAGAAATCCCGTCCGCGGTGCGCCAGAATCCACCATTTCGATGGCCCGACGTTCAGCGATGCAACAGGACCCCGTGTCTCGAAACGACGCCGACGAAATCGTGCCCGAGCCGACAATGGTACCGGCACAAAGGCTGCGAGTTCGCGCCGCATGTGCAATGAGATCGTGGAAACCAAAGGCCATCTCGGCGGATGGCACCGCGCCGAAGGGTGTTCCGCCGCGCTGCACATCGAGGGTCGCGAGGAGGCGGCCATCCCCCCACGCCGGGCCCAGTTCGTCGAGCGTGACGGCCACTGGTGCCATGCTGCAGGCGGGCTTTGCCTGAATCCACCCGAAACCGGTCTTCATCTCGATCGGGGCCACGGCGCGCAGCGACCAATCGTTGATTTGCACGGCGAGCAGCACGCGCCCAAGGGCGCTCGCGGCGGTGGTCCCCATTGAAACCGCGTCGGTGATGACGCCGAACTCACCCTCGAAATCGATGTCGTCCTTTTCAGTCGCGAAAGGCACGTCTTCGGTAGGTCCCAGGAACTGATGCGACATGCCTTGATACATCAGCGGTAGATCGGTGACGATTGGCGGCAGGTTGAACGCCCGCTGCATTAATTTACCATGCGACGGAAAGGCCGAACCGTCCAGCCACTGCCACGCGCGCGGCAAAGGCGCCCCCATGTCCTCCGGACGGAAGGCCGTTGAATTCTCGACGCGGCCGGCGTTCAGGCGATCGTAAAGCGCAGACAGCGCCGGCGATAGCTCCTCCCAACGATCGATGGCGGCCTGCATGTTCGGCGCGATAAAGTCGGCCGGTGCCGTGATGTCAAGGTCGCGAGACACCACAACGAGACCCCCGTCGGGCAACCCATTGCGCTTGCTTGCCAGTTTCATGTCAGCCTCCACGCTCCATCAGACAGGGTCCACTTCGATGGGCAGGGACTCGACCGCATGTAAGGTGTTGTTGAGCCGGCGGGTGACCTGCCCCGTCAATCGAATCGAGCGCACCCGCCTCAGCAGTGCATTGAGTACGAGCTCTGCCTCTTGCCGCGCCACCATTTGGCCGAGGCATTGATGCAGACCAAAGCCGAATCCCGCGTGACCGAAGTTCTTCCGTTCGATGTCGAAACGCCCTGGGTTCGTCCAGTGACGCGGATCGCGGTTGGCGGCGGCGAGGAACAGGAGCACCTTCGACCCCTCGGGAATAGTGACGCCGGCGACAATCGCATCGCACGTGGTGGTTCGAAAAAATGTTTGTACCGTCGAATCCCAGCGCAGGCTCTCGTCGAACACTCCGCGGGCAAGCGCCGGTCGTTCGCGCAATTTCTCCCACTCCTTTGGGAAGGCCGCGAAGGCAAGCATCATGTGGGCGATCCCGTTCACGGTCGTATCGACACCCGCAGACAGGAAGGAGCGCACGAGTCGTTCCGCCTCTTGCTCGGTGCACTCGCCACGGTCCGCGGCTGCAAATACCGACATTCCCCAACCGCCCGGCGCAAGGTTCTCGCGCCGGCACGAATCATTGACCCAACGGATGGCGTCGCCGGCAACAGCCGCGCTGCGTTCGAATATCTCATTGCGTGGCCCAAAAGCATTGAAGGTGCTCATCGAGTAGGTCAGCAAGTGCTCGCGTCCCGTCTCGCGCAGCCCGATGGTGTCAGGAAAGACCAGCATCGCATAGGCCTCGGCCAGATCGCGGACTGCATCGAACGCGCGCACTGATGAATCGCATCGTTTCGCTGAGCGCACTCAAGGCCGATCGAGTCTAGCCACACCACCGGGCCCGCATCGCGCAGGGCATCGTGGTGGGCGTAAGGGTCGGCGAGAAAGGCCTCGTCGAATGGATTCGTCATGAGGGTGGGCACGCCGGTCATCGGCTAGTCGTCTTGGCGCTTCGGAATAAACCAACACGCTTGTTGCCAGGAATTCGCATCATGCCGGTTCGACCGATGAATTGAGCCGCACAGTAATCACCCCGTCGGCACGCAACGTGATCGGCATGGCAGTCAGTGATTGCCCCATGCAGGGTCCTAGCAGGCACAGCCCGGTCGCGATGTCGAACAGGGCGCCATGGGCATGGCAGACGATGCGGTTCCGGTCGGCATTGAGGTAGGCATTTTTGCGCCAAGCCATCGGAGTGCCGCGTTCATGCGGGCAGGCGTCCCGCCATGCGTACAGTTGATCCTCTTGGCGCACGACGAACAGCGTATCGCGCCCCTCCCGCAGGGGATCGAAGCCGCGGGCGTCGCCGTCGACCAAATCAGCCAGTCGGCACAAGGGCACCTCAAAGCTCATTTCGAGCCTCATATGTCTCGAGACGACTGGTAGCGCCCGAAGAGAGCCAAGCGAACGCGATGCGGTAACAAGTGAAGGAAACGACCCCGATCACCAGCGCGACGATGCCGAGACTCGGTATTCCAAAGCCCGCAACTAGGAGACCCCCCAATAAAGGCCCGATGGCGGCGCCGCTCATCACCATTGCCGGCGTAAGCGCGACCGCACGCCCGCTTGCATCATTGGATGCCAGCCATCCGAATACGAATGTGTGGGTGACGATGATGACTGTAACGAACAAAATGCCTGAAAAGGCATAGGGCAGAAAGCCGCCGTTGAAGACCAGGATCATTGCCAGCATCGCCTGCAGCACGGCACCGCATAGCGCGACCCGCGACGGCTGGATGAGCCGTTCCGAAGCGCCCGCGAGCGCCGCCGATAAAGGATTGACGAGAGCCGACGTGATTAAAACACCTTGCACACGTCCTTCAAAACCGCGCGCTGCGCCGATCCGCTCGAGAAAGCTGAACATCGTGGACTGCAAGACCGCCATCAAGGTCAGACCGGCGATTGCCAACCACACTGGAGCGCCGATTGGCTGCACCATCGCGCCCTGTGCGATGCTACTCGCATCGGCTGCGTCCGCTGCTGCCGGTGGCCTGGGAAACGCGACCGCCGTGGCGATCGCGGCGATCGCCATCAAGGCGGCGAACAGCGCAAACAGCACGGCACCGCCGTGAACGGGCACGAGACTCTGAGCAATTCCCAAGAATGCAAGGCCGCTCACTCCCAAGCCAATGGTGACCATGGCAAACAGACGGTGAGGCCGGTCACTACGACCGATTGTGCCGTGCGTAAATGATAGAGCGGTACCCGCGCTAAAGCCGGCCAGCACGTGTAAGGCAATCATTGCGTTGGGGTTCGCCGTCCTCGTCAGTACAACGAATGCGCCGGCAGCCATCGCGTAGCCCATGGGAGCCACTCGTTGCGCGGTTGACGGGTGAAAGCGTGGCGCAAAGGTGAGACTCCCTGCCACCACGGCCAGGAGGTACGCTGTAACCATCGCTCCTGCCAGGGGTGGACTGAAGTGATATTCGCCGATCAGGGTAGTACCCACCCACACCGGCAGAGCTACCAGGTCAATCATGCCGGCAACGTGGGCAAGCATCAGCACGATGCGGCCTGGCCAGTGTTCCGTGTCCGTCTTGATCATTGAGAACCGCAGATCGAGCGAGCCTCGCAAATCGTCGGGCGCCTCATTGCTTGGCGCCACCGCCCGGCGGACCGCCGGGCACCCACTTATCGCGCTGCTGAAATAGGAACAGCTGGGATGCATCGGCACTCAGCGGCACCTCGCGTGCCACCCAGGACTCATCGTGCAAGTCCATATCCGCGTCGTACTCCACGTGGCAACCGAGCGGACTGTTGAAATACCAGAACCAGTTGGAGCCGAACCGATGCCGTCCCGGACCCCAAAAGCTCTGATAACCCTTGTTCACGAAGCGCGTACCCGCCTGCATCAGTTCAGTCGGGCCAGCCAGGTGAAAGGTAAAGTGTTCGCAGCCCTTCATGAAGGGCGGCGTCTGGATCAAGAATAGCGTGTGATGATCGAGGTTACCCGCGGGCCGCAGGAAGGGTCCGGCGTCGATGAAGCGGTCGGTACATCGAAACCCAAGCCGCTCGACGTAAAAGGCTTCGGCCTTCACCGCGTCCGGAACAAAATACACCACGTGCGATAGCGTGCGCGGCACGATCACCGCGTTCTCGTCGACCGCGACCACGTTGGCAGGCCGCTGTGGTGGGGCGCCCGGCGCATTGATCGCTTCCGCGGGCAAGTGTAGCGGCCGGCGTACCGTCACCTGAAAGCCGATCACGAATCCCATATCGTCCAGACTTTCGATTGATTCATCGGGTAACTCTCGCACGGCGCGGTCCTTGCCGAGTTCGGTGGCAATCGACGCGAGCGTCGCCTTGTCCTGTACGCCATAGAGGGTCTTGCGCAACATACTCGCCGTACCCAGCGGCGGCGGCAACGTAGTGTCGTCTTTGTGCTTGATCACAACCGCTGTGCCGTCGAGCGCCTCAAAGCGTCCGCCGGCAGCATCTACCCCGACCGGACGCAGTCCGTAGTCAGTCAGGTACTGGGTGCTGCCGCCGACATCGTCGACACCGAAAACCAATGCATCAGGTCCAATGACGTTCATGTCTCTCCTATCTAATTGCGGGCACCTAGAACTTCACGCCCAAACGCACACCATAGGTTCGCGGCGGTCGAAGCGTTGCCGCCTCGAGTGAAAATCCGGCAAGCGGATGGGGAAAGGTGCCCTGGATGACGGTCCTATTCGAAATGTTGTTGATGTAGCCGGTCACGTCCCAACGGTCCTTGGGCGCATGAAACCCAAGGGTCGCGTCGCTCATCCAATAGCTGCCTTGCATCTCGATCGCGGCAAATTCCAATCCGGTGAGGGTCGCCGATTGGTAATGCGTGCGAGCATCGGCCACGATCGAGCTATTGCCGATCGGAAATGTTTGCTGCAAACCGAAATTGAATGACCGTTTCGGAGACTGCGGCGGGATCTGTCCGCTGCAGTTGATCTGATACTTCCCGCCCGCCAGCGTCGTTGAGGGGCAGGCGGTGGTCGGAGGAACGCCAAAATTCGGCGCCGTATAGACGTAGTCGTTGTAGGTGGCGTCCAAATATTCCAGGTCCGCCATGAATAGCGTCGTCGGCGTGATCAAATACTGTCCCTCGAGTTCAACGCCTTTCAGGGTTGATTTGCCCACATTTGAGGTGGGAAAAATCACGGTTCCGGTGCTGTCCTGGCCGATTTCCGAGACTTGCTGACCTTTGTACAGCCAATAGTAGACCTCGGCGTTCAACTGGAGCCGGTTGTCCAGGAAGCGGTTTTTCGAGCCCACGCTATAGGCCGTAATTTTCTCGGGCTGATACACGGGAGCATCGTGGCTGAAGAAAAATCCACCCGCTTTGAATCCGGTTTCGACCGTGGCATAGAGCAGCGATGCCGGCGTGACGTCATATTCGACGCCGCCGCGCCACGTCGTTTCTTTCCAGCTATTGCTCGGAGATATGTGGATCGGCAGGCTCGGAACGATCGCCTGGCCCACGCCCCCGAAGCAGAACTGCGGCCCGAACGGAGGCGGAATGAACGACCCGGGGCATATGACCGCACTTGCATCGAGAGCCCCGTTCATGCTCTTCTTGTCATTGGTATACCGTATTCCGCCGGTCAGCCGAAAGCTGTCGCTGATCGAGTAGCCCAAGCGGCCAAAGGCGGCATAACTCTTGGTCGTTAAATCGTACGTTTGCGTCGATTGGTTATCCTGTTGGTCGTAGATGGCATGGCCGCCGATCTTTTCGTCGAGGTAGTAAATGCCGGCGAGATACGTCAGCGGTTGGTTCGTGTTCGAAGCGAAGCGGGCTTCGAAGGAACCTTGCTTGTCGGTCTCCCGTTGGTCGATCAAGAAGCCGGGGGCGGTACTCGCGTAATCGAGTTTGCCGTGGCGATAGGCGGGAATGATCGTCAAGGTCCCCGCGTCGGTTTTCCAATTCGCGGTCGCACTCAAGCCCCAGAAGTCGTTATCCTGGCGGACGCTGACGGGTAACGGCGATACCGCCAATGCTTTATCCAACAGAGGCCCAAAAGTGTTGCCGGCCAAGAAAAAGAAGGTCTGCGAGTAGAGCGCGTTGATCGGCGCCGAGGTGTTACCGATGCGGGGGTTGCCGTCAACGAAACTCCCGTTACTCTCGATGACTGTCGAACCCGGCCCCTTGCCTCCCTGGTGATAATAGTCCGCGCTCGTGTCGATGCTCAGGGCATCGTTGGGGGTAAATTTTAGCTGCAAACGCGCAGCGCGCCCCTTTTCGTCGTCGGTGCCATCGGACAGGTAGCCGTCGTGTTGAGTCGATTGCACTGCCAATCGCGCAGCGACGGTTTGACTCAGGGGCACGTTCAGAACACCATTGAAATTCTTCGCGCCGTAATTGCCGAAATCAATGGTCGCTTCTCCGCCCAACTCGTCGGTGGGTTTGTTGGTAATCACATTGATCGCACCGCCCGTCGCATTGCGTCCGTACAAGGTGCCTTGTGGCCCTTTCAACACCTCGATGCGGTTGAGGTCATAAAACGTACCGCTCGTCGATGAGGGTCTGGAGATGTAGACGCCATCGACGTTGAAGGCAATGGCGGCATCCGAGAACGCATTGCCGTTGAAGTTGCCGACCCCACGCAGATAAAAAAGCGGATAGGGACCCGCCGCCGTGGACACCTGCAACGAGGGCACGAGTTGCGTGAGGTCCTGTACTCGAATTGCATTGGCGTCGGACATCAGACTACCGGTAATCGCCGTCACCGCGATCGCCGCATGTTGGAGGTTCTCCTCGCGCCGTTGCGCAGTAACTACAATTTCTTCGAGAGCCGCTCCGCCAATCGATTCTGCAGCGGGAGCCGCCGTTTCACCCGCCGTTGCCGCGGTTGCAACAAAGGCCAATATGCTCCCCACAACCGCATGAGTGACTTCGTGTTTCATCCAGAACTCCCCCTTCGCCAATGCATTATTGAGATTCCGAGCCAAGCGCGAATGCTAGCCCCCTGCCGGTACTCGCACGCGTGATTGCGCAAATGCTTGGAATCGATTTTGTTAATACGTCGCAATAAAACCACGACTGGAAGCACCCGCTGCGTGGGGCGTATGCGCATGGCGTCTACCGACGGGCGTAGTCAACTCGCGGGGCTTGTTACGGCCATCTGCTCGGCGTGCATTTTCCGTTGCAGCATTCGTCGCGCGCGCATCGCGCCGGCATCGCCTGGCAAAAGCACTGGTTTGAGGGACAGGAGGTCAGCCGTTCCCATGCACTCTTGTTGCGCCTCGAGCATCCACTTGTCTTCAGTGACGAAGATCTTCTCGATGAAGCCTGCCGTGAACGCATTGAATCCTGCGTCCATCACATTAAATGTGCGGGTACCGGCGTAAAAATAATGCGTATACCTCTCGTCGCGTGGCGTCATCAAATGGACGTTGTGGGTGTCGACCCCCTCTTCCGTGGGACGTCCCACGGGAGATGCCCCGGTGTGCAGCAGCATATTGCCTGGCGCACTCCAGAAAACCTCCGTCCAAACATCCGCATTGGCTTTTGGATCAGGAAGGTGAGCGCCAAACACCGGTGGCGGCACCTCGTTCGGCGACATCCACTTGACGTGCAGCCGGCCATCGTTCAACTCGGTCACGTCGATTTTGGTGCGACTGATCGCACCGCCGCCCAGCGTATCTGCATGAAGATAGTCGACGTGCGACAGATCCATGATGTTGTCGGCAATGAGCTGATAATTCGCGGCGGTCGGCAAGTAGCCGCGAAATCGGGCGGGCGCCGCCGTCGACTCCAAAAATGCGTAATCCGGTATCAAGGCCGAGTCCGCGGATGACGCATCGCCCATCCAGATCCACACGGCTCCATGGCGCTCGGTTACCGGATAGGATTTCACGTTCGCCGCCGAGGGTATTTTCCCCCTGCCGTGCGGGTTATGGACGCACCGGCCAAATCCGTCGAAGCGAAGACCGTGGTAGGCGCATTGAATGATGCCTCGGTCCAGCTTTCCCTGCGATAGCGGTGCGAACCGATGCGGGCAGCGATCGGCGATCGCTTTGATGATCCCCGATTCGTCACGGAAAAACACGATGGGCTCTTCCAAAATAACCCGCGCGAAGAGCTTTCCCGCCTCGATATCGTCATTCCATGCGGCGACATACCAGGTATTTCTGAGATAACTCACAACGCTGTCCTTTCGCACATCGGCCGCTACGCGACAACATTCGGGCGTTGAGACATCTCTTCGCGAATCATTTTCTCCAATACCCGGCGCGCCCGGACTGCGCTCGCGTCCCCTGCGAGAAGCACAGGCTTTTGCGACCATAGGTCACTGGTTCCCATCGAACGTTGTTGCCGCTCGAGCATCGGCAAATCCTCGTGCGTGAAGGGAACCTCAACGCCGGCAACGGTCGTTTCTGCCAGTTCTGCCCCAAACGGGCCCATCGCCTTCGGGTAGCAGGCTGAAAACCAATAATGCGTGGTCGTCTCTGTCTCGGGGGTAAAGAGGTGCGGGAAATGCGTCTCTGGTCCTTCATTGCGAGGTTTCCCGGTTGCAGTGGCGCCCGCCAACAGCAACATGTTCGCCGGCGCATCCCATCGCACGTCGAACCATCGATCGACGAGCATTCCTCGCGGCAGCCCCATATGGTCATATAGGAAGTCCGTCATGATTTCAGCCACTGTCTGTCGATAAGCCCAAATGGTATGGCCTCTTTGCTCAATCGACGCGATAGCGCTGTTGACGGCTGCACCACCGAGCGTTCCCGGGTGAAGAAATTCGATGTGAGACAAGTCCAGTATGTTGTCATTCTCGAGCAGATAGTTGGCTTTGACGTGCAAGTAGCGTTTGCCCACAAACCAATGATCGGAGTCCATGCACGAGAAATCCGGAATTGTCGACATATCCGCGGCGGCCGGCTCCCCCATCCAGATCCAAATGGCGCTGTAGCGCTCGATGACCGGATAACTCGTAACCCGCGCCGCCGCGGGGATCTTGCCGCCCCCGTGGGGATTGTGAACGCAGGCACCGCTGCCGTCGAAGCGCAAGCCGTGATACGCGCACTGCACGATTCCTTCCGCCAGCTTACCGAGTGATAGCGGAGCAAACCGGTGCGGGCACCGGTCTCTCAGTGCGTGGACGGTTCCCCGAGAATCGCGGAAAAGGACGATCTGTTCGTCGAGCAGTTTCCTGCTCAACAATGACTGGCTCTTGACTTCGCTATCCCAAGCAGCCACATACCAGGTGTTGCGTAGATAGTTCATGAGACTCCTTGATGAGATTCAAATCGGAGCCAGCAGCGTGGCCATCGCCTCGCGCATCAATTGCTGATGCGCTTCCTTCGGGCCACCCTGCCGTTCCAGATCACCGAGACGTACGGAGCTTTCCACAACAACACGGCATCGTTCGAAGCGGCGGTCCATGAACCGGTTCAAGGCGTCGTCGATACTCGACGCTTTGGAAAGCTCCTGCGCGATGACAACAGCGTCCTCCACTCCGATTCCAGCTCCCGATGCGAGATGAGGTGTGGTGGCGTGTACTGCGTCGCCAATCAACAGTACCCGTCCCGAATACCACGGAGCCGGTACCAATAGCTTCCAAAACGGCCGGTACAAAATGCGCGAATGTTCGCCCAAGCCTTCGCGAATCGGCCCGATCACTCCGCCGAATTCGGCGAGTAGAGCGCGCAAAGTTTCAATCAGTTCGCTCTCGTTCACGAATTCCGGTGTATCCCTGGGTTCAGTCAAAAAGAGATACAGTTCCTCTTCCGAAATGGGATTGACGCCGACCTTGAGCGGGCTCCCCATGTACATGGCAGCTCCCTTGAGTTCCGGAGGTCTGGGCGCCACTGCGCGCCACACCCCCTGGCCCGTGTAGCTCGGGGCGGGAGCGTCTTTGAGCACTGTTTTGCGCACCGCGGACTGCAGTCCGTCCGCGCCGATCACGAGATCATAGGATTCGCGGCGCCCGTCGGTCGTACAGACCTCAACTTGGCCGTTTGACTGCTCAATCGAGGCAAACGTAGTTCCGCAGCGTACCGCCGTTCCGGAAGCCAACGTGGCATCGCGCAATATACTCGCGAGCACCGGACGCATGATGCCCCCCGAGCCCGGCACTTCGGGGCCGGCAATGCGCGGGGTCGGCACATCGGCAATCTTATTGCCCTGTGCCGTGCACAGTTCCAGACCGTCGGTAAGCGAACCGTGCTTGTTGAGCGCATCGATGATGCCGATCTCTTTGAATGCGCGCAATGTGGGACCGGACAAGGTGATGCCGGCTCCGTAGACGCGCCAGTCCTTGTCGATCTCGACCAGATCAACTTGACTCCCCAATTTGCGCAGCTGAATGGCGACGCTCATGCCGGCGATTCCGCCACCGATTACCAGCGCTTTGTTTATCAAGGCCATTGCGGTCACCTCTGTCCGCCGGTGCGGTGGCTGGCGAAGTTGCTGTAATATACGAAGCGGGCTATCAGTCGTAAAATCGATTCCCTAAATGGCAGTCATGAATGAAAATGCGGTCTCCTGCAATTGTTAGCGAAGGCTCCCGTGGGGTGCGCGAGCCGACCGGCACAATTGCGTTCCCGCCGTAGGTCCTAGCATGCGATTCGAACGCCTCGATTTGAATTTACTCGTCGCTTTGGATTCGCTTATAGAGGAGAAAAGCGTCACCGCAGCCGCCGATGCTCAACATCTGACCCAATCGGCCATGAGTGCCGCTCTGAACCGGCTTCGCGAGTACTTTCAAGACAGTCTGTTGGTGCCGGCCGGCCGAAAAATGATTTTGACCCCAAAAGCGGAGGAATTGGCAGGTCCGGTCCGAGAGGTCTTGATGCTGATCCGGTCGACCGTTGCGACTCCCTTGCACTTCGATCCGCAAACATCGGACCGCCGCTTTTACGTCGTCAGTTCGGACTACGTGTACGCGGTATTGCTGGCCGAGGCGTTGAAATGCGCGTCACGTGAGGCGCCCAAGGTGACGTTCGACATCTCGTCCCCAGATCAGGTCGCGATTGAGCGACTCGAACATGGAAATGTCGATTTGCTCATTACGCTAAATGATTATTTATCGCCAAAACATCCCTCGGAACCGCTTTTTGACGACGAGCTGATTTGCGTTTGCTGGACTGGAAATACTGAGATCGTCGATCGTCTGGACGAAAGCCTATTCTTCAAACTTGGACATGTCGTCGCCCATTTTGGTCCACAGCGACTTCCCGCTTTCTCAGAAGCCTCTTACGAAGCCAAAGGCGTCGTTCGACGGATTGAAATGCGGGTACCGTTTTTCTCCGCGATACCTGACGCCATCGTGGGGACCAATCGTATAGCGACGTTGAATCGACTGCATGCTGAGTATTTTGCCCGGACCTCGGCTTTGCGGTTACTTCCGATTCCTATCGCAATGCCGGTGGTACAAGAAGGCCTTCAGTGGCACTCCATGCGTAATAGTGACCAAGGGCTGCGCTGGCTGATTGCACATGTGAAATCACAGGCAATCGGTTTGTGAGGATGAACGGTATCGATGGGTGGTATCTAATCAATCAATTGTACCCAAACACGGGTGATTGAATAAGGTGCCGGCATGTTCAAGTACTTCCCCACGAATTACGTTTGGAACCTCTCGGTCAATCTTGCGATAGAGATGGGCGCGCGGATGGGCGAGATCGAGGAGATGTGCGCTCCAGTTCTGGAAGCCTCCAAGCAATCCGATGCGGAGGGCACTCGCGCCTTTGTGCAAACCTGGGTGAGCATGGGAGATAGGCTATGCACACTGGCCGCGGAAGATGAGGAGCGCGGCCGCTTGATTTCCGCGGGGGAAAAATTGCAGCGAGCGTCGAGCTACTACTTGACGGCCGAGCGTATGCAGGGCCACAGCAGCCCTGGGCGTGCGGATCTGTATGCGCAGCTGCAGACTGCGTTCCGCCGGGGCATTGAGCTGGCAGGAAGCAGCTGCGAGCGCATCGAGGTTCCATACCAAGGCGCGCATATTGCGGGACTGTATGTGCGCGCGGAGCGCACCCATGGGCCGGCGCCGATCCTCGTGCAGATCAATGGATTGGATAGCACCAAAGAAATGCGGTATTTCGTCGGGCTGCCGCGATGGCTGGCTCAACGAGGCGTGTCGTCCTTGGTCATCGATCAACCCGGCACCGGCGAGGCGTTGCGTTTGCATGATATGAAGGCGGTCTACAACACGGAAGTATGGGCGAGCAAGGTGGTGGACTATCTCGAGACGCGTTCAGATGTCGACCCGAAGCGTATTGGGCTCGAGGGCGTCTCGCTTGGAGGGTACTACTGTCCGCGGGCGGTTGCCTTCGAACCGCGATTTGCTGCCGGGGTCGCGTGGGGCGCCAACCACGACTGGCGGGATGTGCAAAAGAAGCGTCTGCTACGCGAGGGTACCTTCCCGGTTCCGCATTACTGGGAGCACGTCCGTTGGGTGTGGGGCGGCAAGGATACGGACGAATTCATGAAAATCGCGGAAAACGTGTACTTGGATGGAGTGCTCGACCGCATCAAGGTCCCTTTTCTCGTGACGCATGGGGAGAAGGATTCGCAAATCCCACTCCATTGGGCACAGCGCACCTACGACCAACTAATCAACAGCCCCAAGCGGGAACTCAAAATTTTCACGGCGCGCGAGGGGGGTGTCCAACACGCCAGTTTCGATAACTCCGCGAATGCCGGCGCCTACATCGCGGACTGGGTAGCCGAAAACTTGGGAGGGAGAGTTGCGGTGCGCGAAGCTGTGCCGTGAAGATCCGCTTGTATTACCGGGCGCTCCCGTGTTCATTGCACCGCTTTTCGGACCGCCGCCGTTGAAGCGGCTGCGTCCAACCCGGCACAGCGCCGGGTTGTCGAACCGGTCTCGTTTGTCTGTCGGCGGTTCGAACAGCCTACCTTTGGGGACCACCTGACGCCGGCAGTACTTCTCTCCATGAACACCGGACTCCGACGCGGTGAGCTTCTGGCACTACGATGGGATTCCATCGACTTCAGCCGCCGGATCCTGACCGTCGAAGGTGGAACGGCCAAGAATCGCCAGACTCGTCACGTCCCCTTAAATGAAGAGGCGATAGGTCTCCTCAATCGTTGGCGGGAACAGACAAACGGGGGGCGACGCATCTTTGAAGTCAGCACAGGATTTAGAACCGCCTGGGCGAAGCTTCTCAAGCGCGCCAACATCACGAAATTTCGCTGGCACGATCTACGCCACCACTTCGCTTCGCGCTTAGTCCAGCTTGGTGTACCCCTCAATACGGTGCGGGATCTGCTCGGCCACAGCTCGGTGGCGATGTCCTTGCGATATGCCCACTTGGCGCCCGACCAACGGCGCGAGGCGGTCGCCAAGCTGAACGCGAAGCCGCTTCTTGCGCTTACCCTGCGCTTACAGCCAGATCGCAATCCGGCCGTGCATTTCTATCCGATTGATTTAATTGGTGGTGAGAGAGGGACTCGAACCCTCGACCTCGGCATTGTGAGAGATTTGACCCGGATTTGGTTAGTTCTTGGTCTTCAAGATCTTGCCTTAAAATTGCACTGAAATCCCTATTTTTACTGCATTAACGTGACTTTGACCCAACCCGCTTGAGTACGCCGAGGCGCGCCTAGCCTAAGTTGCGCAGTTAGAGCCTGAGTTTGCCCATTTTTTGGAGCGCACGGCGAGTGCATTCAGGCACTTGCGCGCGAGGGGTGGGGGTTTTAGCGGTGTAGTGCCGACCTTGCCCCTTTTCT
>Ga0307516_10000551_pt1 | contig 50317 bp, 61 predicted proteins | sample 19_EM_MG_FD_203310 | JGI IMG/M metagenome (GOLD analysis project Ga0307516, IMG submission 203310) | Populus trichocarpa ectomycorrhiza microbial communities from riparian zone in the Pacific Northwest, United States - 19_EM | ecosystem: Host-associated > Plants > Roots > Unclassified | place... | reverse complement strand
CCCCTTGGGGGCCCCCACTTCCGGGTAACAGTATGCAGACAAAACTTTGGTGGACAGAAATTGGATTCCTGGTCAGAGTCATCGTCTGAGTACTCGTTGGAGTGCTTAGGAGAAATCCGACAAGTAATCCAACAAGCACTCCAAGGAGCACTCCAACGAGTCATCTGACAAGGACTCCAACTAGTGATCCAACAAGGACCCCGGACTCCTACAAGTGATCCCAGCAGTGATCCAACAGGTACGTCGACAAGACATCCAACAAGTAAGCCACTGCGAAAGCTGTCAACGAGTGTAAGACATGAAACGTGCAATCCAACAAGTGATCCGACAAGTGATCCGAGGAGGTACTGTCATGTGATCCGTCAAGCTCAGTAACAAGACATCCGACTCGTCAGCCATGTCAGCTGCTGTGAAAGCCGCCCACGGGAGTAAGGGATGAGAGGGGTAGTCCGACCCGGACTCCGTCCAGGGCTCCAGCGGGCGCATCAACAAGACATTCGACACATGAGCCACAGAGAAAGCCGTCGACAAGTAACAAATGAGACAAGCAATCCGATGATCAGTTCCAGCAAACGAGCTACCTACTGATGTGGACTGTAATCCGCTAAGCAATCAGACAATGGTATCACTGCACTAGCAATCTTCACTTTCATCACTTCGGCTGCACACTTTTCCACCTGGGACCTGCTTGACTCAACATTTTCGGATGTGTGCTGCAACTTGAAGTTACCCCCAACTTGAAATTCCATGTTAGTGCAGGTGACTCATCTTGTCCACATTATGTACATCTTGCACGGATGGATGGAGACATTATAATGGCGCTCGCAGCTCGCTAGTAACCTATTATATCAAAGAACCCAAATGCTTTCTATCATGAACAATCCACCACCCGCTGGTCAACCCCAGCCCCCACCCGGATCGATACCATTGCACCATCCAGGTCCTGGCCGTCACCCTTATCTGACCTACCCGCACCCACTGCCAGTGCCACCAGTGGTGCATCTTAATGCCAACTCTCCCTCTTGGCAACTGGGGACGAGGGCGTACTTCTGTGGGGTGTTCCTGCTTCGCAGGGACTGGAAGGGCAGAAACCTTCATATTCTCGCTGACGAGCTGCAATCCCATTGGCATCACCTCCAAGGCGTCCCTCTCAGGGAGGTGAGAAGCCTAATGGTCCGGCTTGCCAGCCGGTTCCGTCAGCAGCTGGTGGACAACATAACAGATGTTGTCCTGGAATGGCTTAGGGGAAGGCCACTGGGCCTGTGGTGGCTCAGTCAGAGCCTCTCTACTTGGCCAGATAACCCGGAGAGTTACCTGCCCACTACATGGCATATATGGTTTTCGGAGACAGTGACACAAGCTCAGCTCAATGCCGGATTCATTGGAACCAACGAACAGCGCACATTTGTCGACTTCCATGCCTGGTGCCTCCGACCCGTCAATGTGGTTCACATCTGGTCACATGCAATCGGATACCTGGAGCCTGGCCTGGTGACCAACTGGGTGAACGGCGGTCCGCAACCCCTGCCCCTATCACTGGCACTCCGTGCAGTTACTGCAAACATGCTCAAACCTACCTTGCAGCACGTGATGCAGAATATATTTTGCCGACATGCGATGCACTGCTACGGATATGGCGGGACTCTGATGCGTCACCTATATCACCAAGACGAAATGACTGCGGGACACCACGGAGACTTGGTACCAGCTAATGTCAACCCGGATGTTGGCCGGCACCAGGCCAGTGCCCGACGTATGGCTTGGATCGATGGCCTCAACAATGAGTTATAGTTTCTTCTAGCCTTCTAGGGGACCGGCAGTGATGAGTGAGCGGCTGTGCACAGTACAGAATGGAACTAGCATGTCAGGTAGGGGGCAGGTGTGGGCAGGTGCGTGGGGCAGCTGCCAAGTGCGCAATGGAATGGGAGAGCATGTGAGCGAGCGGCTGGGGGTGCTGGCGGATCTAATGAGCACGTGTGGCTGTGGGCGTTAGGGTGAGCAAAGGGAGAGTTTGTGATGTAGCTGCTGTGCATGTAGTGGGATGGTACAAGCACTAGAGTAAGCAAGCGCGGGCCTGCTGTAACCGGTGTGATGGTGAGGTCCGGAGACAGTGTGATAAAGTGGGATAGCTTGTGAGTGACTGAAAGAGCTGGTGGAAAAGGGGCTGTGCATACCACTGGATCAAATACACAGGTGCAGTAGCCGGTGAGCAGGTAAGGGAGCAGGAGACCGGGTGAGGTAGCTGTAGTGCCGTACCGGGGGTGGTGATGAGGTTATATCAGTGACATGGAGCACTGGGACAAATGGGGGGCACCTTGCGGGAAAACAGTCAGTAGGGCTCCAGGCTTCTCCCGGCAGGCAAGCCCACTCTGGAAGGAAATAAGCAGTACCACTCGCAAGCAAGCTTGTATCCGCCACCTGGAGTGCTGGGACAAATGGGGGGCACCTTGCGGGAAAACAGTCAGTAGGGCTCCAGGCTTCTCCCGGCAGGCAAGCCCGCTCTGGAAGGAAATAAGCAGTACCGCTCGCAAGCAAGCTTGTATCTGCGACCTGGAGCGCTGGGACAAATGGGGAGCACCTTGCAGGGAAAGAGTCAGTATGGCTCCAGGCTTCTCCCGACAGGCAAGCCCGCTCTGGAAGGCAATAAGCAGTACCGCTCGCAAGCAAGCTTGTATCAGCGACCTGGAGGGCTACAACAAATGGGGTAACTAGTGGGAACCGGTCCGGGAAGGATTCGACGTGACATCGGACGCGGCACGACAAAGCCATGATGTCATGATGAAGGGCCGGTCGTTGGGGGAAGGAATCGATGCTGCGAAGATGACTTGCGGGTGGGAAGGACTCTATGTGACATCGGACGCGGCGCGGTCAATTCATGATGAAGGATGCGTCGTAGGGGGAAAGAATCGACTCTGGTGAAGAACACTCGAGGGTGGCAAGGACTCGACATGACATCGAACGTGGCGCGGTCAAGTCATGACGAAGGATGCGTCGTAGGGCGAAGGAATCGACTATGGCGAAGAACACTCGCGGGTGGCAAGGACTCAACGCGACATAGAACGCGGCGCGGTCAAGTCATGATGAAGGATGCATCGTTGGTCTTAGGAATCGACTATGGCGAAGAACACTCGCAGGTGGCAAGGTCTCGACACGACATCGGACGTGATGCGGTTAAGTTATGATGAAGGACTCGTCATTTGCGGAAGGAATCGATGCGGGCGAAGAGGACTTGTGGGTGGCAAAGACACGACGCGACATCGCACACTGCGTCAAGTCGTGATGAACGACTCGTCGTTTGCGGAAGGAATCGATGCGGCCGAAGAGGACTCCAGGGTAGGAAGGATTTGACGTGACATCGGATGTGGCGCTGTCAAGTCATAATGAAGGATGCGTCGTAGGGCCAAGGAATCGACTCTGGAGAAGAACACTCGTGGGTGGGAGGGTCTCGACGTGACGTTGGACTCGGTGAAGCGAAGGACTCGTCGGGACATCGGGCTCGGCGCGGTTAAGTTAGGATGAAGAATGCGTCGTAGGGCGAAGAAATCGACTCTAGCCAAGAACAATTGCGGGTGGGAAGGCCTCGACGCGACATTGGACTCGCTCAAGTGAAGGACTCGACCGACATCGGACTTGGCGCGGTGAAGTTGTGATGTCATGTTGAAGGACTCGCGGTTGGGGGAAGGAATCGATGCGGCCGAAGAGAATTCGCGGGTGGGAACTGATCGGACGCAGCGTAGTGAAATCATGCTGAAGGACTTGTCCTTGGCACAGATCGGTTCACCGTTGCAGAAGGCAACTCGGTTGCCTTTTGAAGGATGTACCTGCAGCCATCAGGCAGCAAGTGGCGTGACTAATCCAGCTCCGCTGCCACCAGGTGCACCATTCGGTTATGCCAAGCAAGCACCTGCTGTCCCGACATCGGACTCGGTGCGGTGAAGTTATGATGTCAAGTTGAACCGGTCCGGGAAGTATTCGACGTGACATCGGACGCAGCGCTGCGAAGAGGACTCGCGGGTGGACAGGACTCGACGCGACATCGGACGCGGTGCAGTCAATTGATGATGAAGGATGCATCGTAGGACGAAAGAATCGACTCTGGCGAAGAACACTCGAGGGTGGCAAGGACTCGACGCGACATCGAACGCGGCGCGGTCAAGTCATGATGAAGGATGCGTCGTAGGGCGAAGGAATCGATGATGGCAAAGAACACTCGCGGGTGGCAAGGACTCGACACGACATCGAACGCAGCGCGGTCAAGTCATGATGAAGGATGCGTCGTAGGTCGAAGGAATCGACTATGGCGAAGAACAATCGTGGGTGGCAAGGTCACGACGCGACATTGGACATGATGCGGTTAAGTCATGATGAAGGATGCGTCGTAGGTCGAAGGAATCGACTATGGTGAAGTACACTCGCGGGTGGCAAGGTCACGACGCGACATCGGACGCGATGCGGTTAAGTTGTGATGAAGGATACGTCGTAGGGCGAAGGAATCGACTATGGCGAAGAACACTCACGGGTGGGAAGCCCTCTTCGCGACATTGGACTCGGTCAAGTGAAGGACTCGACTCGGCGCGGTGAAGTTGTGATGTCCTGTTGAAGGACTCGCGGTTGGGGGAAGGAATCGATGCGGCCGAAGAGAATTCGCGGGTGGGAAGCGATCGGATGTGGCGTGGTGAAATCATGATGAAAGACTCATCCTTGGCGCAGATCGGTTCACCATTGCAGAAGGCAACTCGGTTGCCTTTTGAAGGATGTACCTGCAGCCACCAGGCAGCAAGTGGCGTGACTAATCCTGCTCCGCTGCCACCAGGTGCACCATTCGGTTATGCCAAGCAAGCACCTGCTGTCCCAGACCTAGCTTGGTGCGACGTTTCCGCTACGTGTACTTCAAGCTTCAAGTCACGCCCAACTTGAAGCTTCGTGTAGATCCCGGCTCGAGCGTCATGTAAGGCCCAAATTGAAGCTTCGTGTAAGGTGCAACTTAAAGCTTTTTTGCTGTAGGTGAGGTTCATCTCGTCACGTTATGTACAACTTGCACAAAGGACGGAGACATAATAATAGCACTCGTCACTCGCCATTAACTCATTATATTGAATAAACTAAACCGCAACATGAATCAAGCACCCACTGGTCCACAACCACCACTGCACCATCCCGGGCCTGGGCATCACCGGTACCTAACCTACCCGCACCCACTGCCAGCGCCTCCAGTGGCGTACCTAAACAACAACATTTCCACATGGCAATTGGAGACAACGGCATATTTCTGCGGCGCTTTTCTGCTGCGCAGGGACTGGAAGAATGGCAACCTTCATATGCTCGCCCACGAGCTCAAATGCCAGTGGCACCACCTTCACGGGATCCGTCTCACGTAGGTGAACAGTCTCCTGGTCCGGCTCGCTAACGGGTTTCGGCAGCAGCTGGTGAACAACATCACGGATTTCGTTCTTGAGCGGCAGAGGCGGAGGCCGCTGGGCCGGTGGTGGCTCCGGCAGAGTATTTCTACTTGGCCTGCTAACCCGCCGGGTCACCTGCCCCTGACCTGGCAAACATGGTTTGCCGAGACTGTCACCCAAGCCCAGTTTACAACTGGCTTTGTTGGAACCAACGAACAACTGGCATTTGTGGATTTCCATGCCTGGTCCCTGCGACCAGCCAACGTGGTACGAATCTGGTCCCACATGATCCAATACATCGAGCCTAATCTCGTGGCCAACTGGGTAAACGGTGGCCCGCAACCCCTGCCGCTGCTACTGGCACTCCGTGCCGTTACGGCGAATATGCTCAAACCTACCTTTGAGCATACGATGCAGAATATATTTCGGCGTCACGCCATGCACCAGTATGGATATGGGGGAACCCTCATGCGTCATCTTTACCACCAAGATGACCTGACCGCCGGCCACCATGGAGACTTGGTGCCGGCCAACATCAACCCAGATGTTGGCTTGTACCGCGTAGGTGCCCGACGTCGCGCCTGGCTCGACAGCCTCAACGATGAGGTGTAGTCTCTTGTGGGCTTCTACGGACCAGCAGGGAACAAATAGCCACATGCGCTGCTAATTCGACTGAGCTCACGGCCGTGAGTGAGGTGGGAACTCCGGGGGCGGAGGGAGCGGGAGGCTGAGGAGTTGGGTACCGATAAAGGGAATTGCGGGCAGGTCATGTTTTCCTCTGTTCTTTCCTTTGTCTTTCCTTTGTTATTTCTTTGGTGCGTGCTTCATGTCTTCTTGGTATACGCCTGGGTGGAGTGCGAAGGGGAGCCTGCAATGTACCGCCACTGTGCCGATTGCGGTCAAAATATACGCCGCCTTATTTTTTGCTCCATTTGTAGGAACACGGTAGCACGCTATGGTGATAAGCACTCATTGGTTTCCGTCTACCATGGTAGTCCAGACATTCTGTACCAAAGTTGCCAGTAACTATTAAACCCTCCCCATGAAATCCACACGTCGACATCTACATTACAGGATTGTTATCAAGCTTGGCCAGATTCTCGCCAATACGTGGATCCATTTCCTCCAACCACCGACGCAGCCGCCAATCGTCCGAAGCCAGTGTGCTGCGATTTAGACCACCATTTTCCGTCGAGGGAACTGATACCGCGGTTGCAATGGTCAGGTGGTCGTGCTGTAGCAGTGTCGGCCGGAGCTGTGCCCAATTGTCGAACCTCGCATGCCGCCAGAAGTCGTGCGTGCGTACGTACCGGAATACTGGTTCCAACATGTTGGCGGTCACCTGGCCCAACGACACTAGGTAGGGGTCGGTGAATTGATCGAGCCGGTATGGGGTAACGTAGTCGACCGTGTCCTTCCACATGAATGCCATACAACCGGGGCGAGAAAAGAAGTCTACCAGGTCCCGATGATGGACGCCGCCTTGCCACGCGAGTGGGAACCATGTCTCCCAGGTGACAGGCTGCGTACGCCCTATGTGGAACTGGGTATCGAGGCTGGGGTCGCGACAGCTATCGACGTACTCGAGACCTCGCACCGTCGTGTAAAGCCACTCCTCAACCACCACGCACATGTTTTTGATTAGACTGCCGTGCCACCTGGGCTAAGCGTCAGTACCGAATGCTATGGGGGGGATCGGAACACTAATGTCGTAAACAGTCGCCTCAGGTATTTAACCATCGGTGCCACCAGTTGATTGGCGCTCTGCAGCGGGTAGGCTGCATCTAGCGTAGCTATTAGCTGCTGGAGGCGATTCTGCAAATGGTCTCGGGACACAAGAAATGCACCCTTTGCGCAACCCCTTAACATCAGACGCCACTCATAGTCACCGTGAGCGAACTCCGGCGGTGCTGGAAGTGCCATTAGTCTGTTAAATTCCGGAATTCTTCTAGGTCGGTACGGGGTAGGTGACGGAGGGATGCGTTCTGAATGCTCGCACTTTGAATGTTCCCAACAAGTTTAGTATTCTTGCGAATAGGCCTCTCTTCATCGACTTATATCCTACGTCTCCAAGTAGCTGAAAGGAAATGGCCAGTATGCAAAGCTCGAAGTAGCAGCTTGAAACAAAGCTCCTTTGTTCCCACAACTGACAAAGAAGTGGCTTTGTAGTTACCAGCAGCCACCTAAGTGCCTTACGTCATTGGGCATTGGAGCTAAAGGCTAACCCACACCTTTGGCTATCAGCATTGCGCCCTGGAGCGAAGTGGCAATCCTTGTCAGCCCCTGTAGCGACTCAGAACCCTTGTCTTGCCCTGATTGGCCACTTCAGATGGCAACGAGTTGCCTTCTGCACCTCTGTCAGCATTGTGCCCTGGTGCGAAGCGGTAATCCTTGTCAGCCGCAGTGGCAACTCGGAACCCTTGTCTTGCCCTGATTGGCCACTTCAGAAGGCAACAAGTTGCCTTCTGCACCTATGTCAGCATTGCGCCCTGGAGCGAAGCGGTAATCCTTGTCAGCCCCTGTGGCGACTCAGAACCCTTGTCTTGCCCTGATTGGCCACTTCAGATGGCAACGAGTTGCCTTCTGCACCACTGTCAGCATTGCACCCTGGCGCGAAGCAGTAATCCTTGTCAGCCCCTGTGGCGACTCAGAACCCTTGTCTTGCCCTGATTGGCCACTTCAAAAGGCAACGAGTTGCCTTCTGCACCTGACTCCGCCCAAGTATGGCCACTTCGGGAGGCAGCCACTATATGCGACACGACCGTCGCTTCCGGTCTGCACATTCGGCATAGCAGTTACCGGGGTTTGACTGGAATTTACACTAGGCCTGATTCGTAGGTGTTTGCTACCGTGGCTTCCGCACTTTTGTTGGCAAGGATTTTCAAGGAATCATTCTTCACGATGATGAGCCCCTTTTCCATTATCATACTCCTTCGACGTCTTCCTTCACATCACCTTGAAAACATCATCCTTACTGCTGCTCGACTTCAACCTCACTCGCCGAACTCAGCAAACACACGATATCATGTATACTGGACGACGTTCCGCTAGCCAACAGCGCAAGTCAACTTCACCGACATCGGCAATGCAATCAACGGAGACGACTGCCGCTGCTATGGTCAGTGGCTGGTGTGCTTGTCTTCACGATCAAACTTTAACGTGTGTTCTATCTTTAGAGCTTGCAGCTTTACATTGAGCAGAATCCAACCATTGGCCCCGACAGTTAAAATTCCTTCCTGGCCAGCGTAGCATCAACCAACCGCGACAAATGGACAGCAATATGGGATGCAATCGATCCATCGCAACACGTTTCCGTCCTGCGATGGGAAAAGAGGACTATGGTTGAATACTTGGAGGGTTACGAGGAGTTGGCGGTGTCCCTGCACAACTCATTCTCGAAAGATGCAGATCCTTTGGTCATGGAAGAATGGAAAACTCCGGAATACGGTATTGCAATCCGTCGACCCACGGAAAGGGGGTTAACCACAATGGGTGAGAAGCTGTGGCAGGACAGACTGATCGCAGAAAGCTGGGGTGATGATTGGAATGAGTACGCGCAGCCATGTTTGTTTCCCCTATCCCACTACAATGCGGAACTGATTTGTCCCAGATTTCGCGCGAGATTTATTCGTAATGGCCAGACATGGCTGGTGCAAGCTGAAAAAGATTGCAAAGCACCCTGCATTCAAATCCGAAATGAAGTTCGCCCTCGAGCTGTTACACCACGTGATGAAGGAACGGATTGAGGCAAAAATCGCACTCAGGAAGGAGGCCTGGGCAAAGCGTCCAGGCCAGCTGATGAAGGACATTACTATCGAAGATCTTGAGATCCTCATCGCTCAGATGGATGACGATGAGTATTTGCGGGAGGTCCGCATTAAATTAATTGGGGAAGGAAAACTCATCAGCACCGCTGTTGTCACCCCGATTGCTCCCTTTGCTCCGCTCTCCTCCAGCGCGCCCACAGGCTCACCTCCCAGCCAAATCGCCATGGTGCCTCAGCTGTCGAGACCAGATTCCCCGCCGTCCCCGTCGCCTTCTGGGAGGCCAACACAGTCAGGAAAATCGCTCAAGACGATTGCTATCCTACGGAAGAAGTATGCGAACGAACAAGAGGCCGAGGCCGACGAGCAGGAGGAGGAGAAGGACGAGGAGGGGAAGGGGGAGGAAGAGAACGAGGAGGTGGAGGTGGACGAGGATGACCAGGAGAAGCTACGGGAGCAGCAGACCGAGGCCAAGGACGACGACGAGGAGGAGGAGGAGGAGGGGAAGCGGGAGGAAGAGGACAAGGAGATGAAGGTGGACAAGGATAACGAGAAGCGAGGGGAGCAGCAGGTCGAAGCGGAGGACGAGGAGGAGCAGCCGGCGGAGGAGGTGCATGATGAAGACTGCCAGGTCGAAATACATGACGAGCAGCAGTACAGTAAGGTATGAAGTCCGCTCGACTAGTTGTATAAGTGTATTGCTGATGCATGTACTACTACAAAGGATATCTGTACGGGAGAAGCTAGGCGGCAACTTCTGGCTGTCGTAGTACCCCTACCACCACGACTGCGGAGGCAAGATACCGACGCGTCGGCATCTGGCTGGACTCCATATAACACGCCTTCCAAGTCCACTCAGTCGCAACTTGCGGAGTCACCGATCGACCTCACGCCCAGCAGCCCCAGCTCCATCACAAGCGGCGCTACCCAGGCAACCCACAACCCGACAACGTTTGCTGCCATACCAACCGTGGTACTTCCGGATGAAACGATGGAGACGGATGCTACAAGTGTTAAGCCGAGAGAAACGGAAGACTCAGCGGCGACAGTCCTACGCGATACCAATCTTGATGACACCGGAAATACCTCTTTTGTGCCCCCTCGGATTATTACTCCTGCGAAGGACGTAATCGAAATTGTGGACGGAAGCGGAAAGGTTGGCAAAGAGTTATGGATTCCAGCCACCGCCATCGACGCATATCTAGAGATGTTGAGCAATCACGCCAACTCTAGGGCGGGACGAATGGTAGTCGGAGTGTTGTCCAGCGCCTTTTGGGAATGGCATGGATCTCGTTTCCTGTTCTTTGGCCAACGTGAGGCTAGCCTTCCCTCCGGCATGACTACTATATTGGTACCACGACTAGCCAACTCAAACCATTGGCAACTAGTCCAGATAGACAGGCAACAGAAAGAGGTCCGACTCTACTGCTCGTTAGGCTGTGGAATGGGGCTGAAGGACTTCTTGGTTAGTACTGCAAGTGTCATACGTTCCACTGAAGCTGACTTGCCAACGTCTAGCTGTGCACAAAATTCCTTGACCAGTTGCAGTGGGGCGAAAATGGAGCGGCGGCCAAGTGGACCCTCACACAACCAGCATGCGCACATCAAAAGGACACCACTTCCTGTGGAATTCTTGTGATGGAGAATGCGAGGCGTATCCTTCGTGGCCAGTCGGTGGAGGGAACAGATGTCAGTCTTCCTGGCATAAAGGCGCTACGTCGCAGGATTGCTTCTGAGCTGGCTGCTGGCATCTTGACTGCTTTCGAGTTGCTGCCAGCCACCCCATCAAAGCGAGTCGGATTCCCGGCACCCACGATCGAGCTCCCGGCCCTATCCGAAGCAAGACCGGCCCCCTCCTCTGTGGCACCAATCATGTCAGCGGGACATACCGACCAGGTACGTTCCGACACAGCCGCCAAGAGGAAGTTCGCGATGCCGGTAACACCACGGAGGACGCCACGATTCACCTGCCCAGCTATCGGGGATACCATAGCGACCACCAAGCGACCTCTCGTTGCAGCTGTGCCATCAGTACTCCCAGCCAACGAAGGTCCGGAGGCACAGTACCCCCTCACGCAACTAGCCGAGTTTATTCTTGGCGAGGGATACGAGGAGCGGCTGAGAGCTGGGGAGACCTTATCCTTTCAGGTGTTCCCCGGGGGTCTTGATCAGCGTACCGTTGACCTTCTCGTCGCTGAGATCGAGATGTACATTGATCGGTCGCCTGTTGTGCCGACGTATAAGGATACGCTACCGAACATGGTGCATAGCCTTCTCCAACAGGCTGTACGTCAGAGTCTCTCGGTGTGGATCGTGTCGTCAGTACTATTCGGAACCGCCCAAGTCATCTCGATCCCGTCGCCGGGAGTCATCGACAGCCCCATGAAGGACGGACGCTGGGATATCGACCAGCAGGTAATCCTTCAGGCTTCTGTCTCGCAGCACGATGGAATCCAACACCCTTGGTCGGGTCTTCGTGTGGAACCAGTGTTCTACTCTGATGACGTCAGTCTAACAATGGACGAAGCCCAGATAGGAACAAAAAAGAATTGGATGGGACTGCAGGCGATACAGCAAGCCAACGCTTGCCTTGGGTGTGTGGTGCTGGACGATAGGCAATTTCGGATGACAGACTTCACCGACAACCTCGCTGTAAGAGCCACGCTCTCGTCACCTATCTCGCAGGCAATGCTGGGCACGGTGTCATGGGAACACGATTCGATCCACCGCTTCCTGCCTACGACTCAGGAATTGAATAAGTTCCGGGGTGAACTGGCGGCACAATGTCCCACACTCGCCAGCTGAGCAACTGACAGCCTGAGACGTGAATACTTCCAACGAAGGTGTGAGAGTTGGGTTGTTGCCCGCGCAAAGACAGGAGACCAGCGGGATGTCCGGTGGCTAGCCGATTTCAAGTTAACGGTTGGTGACGCATGGGTTGAGGCGTGTGTACTACGGGAAGATGTTGGGACACTACCAAGGGAGCTGCACTCCCGATTAAAGAGGTCGGCGAGCTTCGACGAGACGGGTGCTTCCGTAAAGAAGGTGAAAGTGTCGGAGATTGCTGACTAATTGATTTGGGGGGTTTTATTCCTAAGGTTTCGCTATTTCTTCGGTTTCTTCGGTTTCTGGGTTTTTGGGTTTCTGGGTTTCTGGGTTTCTGGGTTTCTGGGTTTCTGGGTTTCTGGTTTCTGTGTTTCGAGTTTCGAGTTTCGGGTTTCTTTTCTGGCATGGTATATACCAAGATCTCAATAAAGCGTAGTGCTGAAGATAGTCTGCTGTATTAAAGTGACAGTGTGGGTTATTACGCTGTAAGTACAATGTGGGGTAATCCAGATATGACGAGCCATTTTCAAATCCAGTCATGAACTTATTCGGGTTGAGGGAGGTCGGGACGTTGAAATGTGTGATGAAGGAGCAGAGCTGGAGTGGTGGTTTAAGCACCTCGTCGCAATGTTCATTGTGTAGAACCTTATCCATATGTAGAACCGTGGGAAGTGCATCACAGCACATGTCGTCATTCGTGTTGAGTCGCCCAGAATTCCATCATCATTGCCGTTGCCATATGTCGATCGTTGTTTCGCCTCACCTGTCGGAGTTACGTCGTCATAACGATTTGCTGGCGACGAGAAGTGCATCATTGTGGAACATCGAAACGAGCATGGTTATCACGTGCCGTGCACCGCCACGCAGTTGCCATAGCATCAGGGGTGTGAAGTAGATAGTATGGAGATATTGCTGCCATTATTAAGTGCAGCATCGTAGCATTACTGGGAATTAAAAAAATGAATCAATTATTGTACAGACTCTTACGGCTTTGCAATCTTCCACAAGTTATGTCACAGGCCCAGCCAGTTAAACACCAATCCCATATCGACACACCAACTTCCGGATCTTGGAGATCTCATCGTCATTAATGCAAGTCTCGCCGGTTGCGAGCACCTCGTTCAAGAGATCTGCAACACCAGTCTTAGGCTCCTGGTGGGTAACAGCTAGCACGCTGAGCCAGCTGCCCTCAAAAGCCAGTATTGCCGCACTTCGCGCATGCATTCCCACTTGATATCCGAGAGCATCGTCATCGGAGGACACTTCGAACAGCATGGAAATGAAGCCGCTGACAGCGGCATCCTCCCAATCCGCTTTCCCGACAAGCGCTTGGGATATCGGGTTCAGTTGTGTTACCCCGGGTACTGGCTGTAAACCTCGTGTTGGCCTCCGCTTCAGCAATCCCTGCGGAGTCTGTCCAAAATATGTCGCTGACGGTGCCTTGCGGACTACATCCCAGTGAATACCGTCACCGCGAGGAATGAAGTGGATGTTGGTTCCGAGCCAAAAATAGTGCGCCGGATGTTGACCAGAAGCAGAGACTTGGATGGCAGTCCCTTCCTCCTTCCAGTTGCAACATAGATCCAGCGTGGATGGTACAGCTATGGCAAGTAGCCTGTAGTCGTCTAATACCAGGGCCGCAAGTGCCCACAAGCCTAAATCTTGTCGAAGAAGCTGCTCCAGGACTGTATTGGTCGGCAGCCGGTGCTGAGACTTCAACGTCTGCATCTCCAGTGCGATCAAGCTAGAGACCGATGGGTCGCCGTCCAAGCCGGCCACGGCAGGAACCAGCCAGCGGATGGTGTAAACCTGGGTGGTAAAGACGGATGCGCCAAATGTTTTCGTGGCTATCCGCTGCAGAGCTTCCCTTTCCCCCTGTGTTAGGCCGTGGATGTGTGAGGGTGGACCGCTCACAGTCGGTTGCGTAGGGGAGTTCACGTGGCTATTCTCGCTCGATGGCAGTGTTGAGGACTCGCAGGGTTCTGAACCATGCGCTGGTCTGCTGGAGGTGGTGGTGCTGGGGCTTGAAAATCTATGCCGCTTCTGGGTTCCAAATACTTCAGGAAAGGCACCACCCAGCAAGGCAGGGTCAATTATGCTTGTAGGCCTTGACGGGCTTTGAACAGTATATGCAGCAACCGGTGGGTTAACTGTCTGAGACGTCGCTGACTGTTGCCCTTCATCTGCGAATCGGACGCTTGCAGCCTGGAGATCTCGCGGCTTGCCTGTTGACAAAACCGGGCTGTACCTCTTTCCAACACGTGCATGCATTTCGCCGATCGCAGCTGCACCAAATGATTTTGGAGGAATTCTCTGCCGTATGAGAGCGTATACCAGCAAATTGTATCCGTCATTCCGTAGGTTTTTCACCCAAATTCCCGCTGAGGTCATTAGCAAATGCTCGAGCCACTTTTGGGGTGTACATACTCGGGTCCAGATCTTTTTCCCAACTGGTTCCCAAAGTCTTGGTCAACTGTCTGGTCATTGCCGAGAGCCAATCCGCCTTCCGCATCCTTTCCCAGGCATCCTTTTGAATCATTCTGAACAGTTTGCTCTTCTTCAGGTCCTGCAGGGAAGGCAGTTCCGATTCTTCAATAAGCTTGCAAAGTCTTACTAAAAAGGCATACCAGTCGGTGACATTCTCAATGCCACCAACCAAATGTTGCCGCACAATGACCGAGAAAATGTTTCCGGGAATGTCCGAAAACAACTCTTGCACCAAGCCATCCGACAAAGTACCTGAGTTGACAAACGATTGCAGATCGACAATCATCTGCGCTCGGTCCAGAGGCAGCGGCCATGTCTTCGTCGGGCGAAGGTACGTGAGAAGTCGCTCCGTCGTCAGCTCCATGTTTGCCGGATATTAACCTCGTAGGCTTTTATTGAGGAAACAAGACAAGCAGCAAACGACGAACCGAGCACGCTGCCTATAAAGGTGGCCCCGAGCGGGTCGACCAGTGAAAATGTGACCTATCATCCGTTAACAGTATCTACATACCGCTTGTTTGCAGGAATAACGCTGCCCTTGGAAATAGTTTTCTCCATTTGCGTACCCGTCAAGCAGGTCCAGTTGCTTGGTGATCGATGGATGAAGGATAATGTTTCGAGTTTGGATTCCACGCGCGCGTGGAAATTTCTTGTGTTGGCTAGCGAACAAAGGATACCTAGGGTTTCGAGTTTGGATTCCGTGCGCGCGCGGAAATTTCCTCTGTTGGCTAGAGTACAAAGGATAGCGTTTCAAGTTCGGATTCCGGACGCGCGTGGAAATTTCCTTGGTTGGCCAGTGCACGAAGGATAAAGTTTCGAGTTGGCATCGTAGGCTTTCGAAAATTTCATGTTTTTTATTTCATATGACTTAACTAGATCATGACGATTGTATACATTGTCCGTTTGTCCATGCGAAATCTCGCGCAGGCCTGTCGCAAGATATAGAGCGCACCAAGGAATAACAAAGGAAACGAAAGTGCGTCGGGTACAAAGGATAAAGTTTCGAGTTCACATTCCGGGGAAATTGTTAAATACACCAAGGACATACAAAGCATAAGGTTACTAGTTTCATTCCGCGCGCGCACAGAAATTGCACGCCACAAGGACGGCCAGCGATGAGATTCCGATTTGCTGATGGTTGAGGGCAGGAGAGCAAAAAGAGTGACCCGCAATCCGACGAGTAATCCGACGAGTAATCCGACGAGCGAACCGCAGCGAAAGCCATCGACGGGTGTAAGAAAACAGCAGCGCAATCCGACGAGTAATCCGATGAGTAATCCGACAAACGAGCCGCCGCGAAAGCCGTCGACGAGTGTATGAAAACAGACCCGCAATCTGACGAGTAATCAGACGAGTGAGCCGCCATGAAAGCCGTCGACGAGTGTAAGAAAATTGACATGCCATCCGATGAGTAATCCGACGAGTGAGCCGCCAGCTTCGGGTTTTCCTTTGTTCACGGCAGAGCCTTTCACTGTGGCCATTCAAGGGTTCTTTGTTGGCTGAAAGGCCTTGCACTGTGATCTGTTTTGCAGGTTTCTTTGTCGTTGATGCAAAGACTTCCACTGGGTTTAGGTCGTCAGTGTCAATTCTCTACTCATAATAATTTGTCGCCGATCAAGGTTTTCGCCTGATTCCATGCCGGATGACCACCTGGAATTACTAGGACGTGATACAAGATACTGATATTATGAGTTATCAAAAAACGCAACATGGCTCTTTTATTGGATATTACATTAGTTCTGACCCCAACTGCCGCCGAATGACACTCTAAAGAACCCTCACTATACCTGCTACCGATGTACAGCCATCTATCGGCATAGCATAGGTAAATAGGCCACGCAAGACTATTAAATATACATGTATAAACAAAAGAAAACACCGTTGTGTCGCACTCCGGCAAAAAGCGGCAGCCCTTGACCGTGACTGTCGGCATCCCCCGCACGGTGCTGATGGAAACACGCCTGGCGGGATGTACGATGCCTGGCAACAAGAAGGACGCTTGATGTATCGGGCTCGGCGTGCAGTACGATGCACGGCAGGAAGAAATCGCATAGTGAGAGTGATGCTCGGCGAAACGTAGGGCGCACGGCAGATCAGTCACGGCGTGAAGAAGGACGCACGGCGAAGAAGGAAGCTCGGCAAAGAAGGACGTTCGGCGTGAAGAAGGACTCTGGGTGTGAAGAAGGATGCTCAGCGAAGAAGGAAGCTCGGCAAAGAAGGACGTTCGGCGTGAAGAAGGATGCTGGGTGTGAAGAAGGATGCTCGGCGAAGAAGGACGCTCGGCATGAAGAAGGATGCTCGGCGAAGAAGGCCGCTCGTCGAAGGAGGTCGCTCGTCGCAGGAGGAAGCTCGGCAAAGAAGGACGTTCGGCGTGAAGAAGGAGGCTGGGTGTGAAGAAGGATGCTCGGCGAAGAAGGACGCTCGGCATGAAGAAGGATGCTCAGCGAAGAAGGTCGCTCGTCGAAGGAGGTCGCTTGTCGAAGGAGGCCGCTCGTCGAAGGAGGTCGCTCGGGGAAGAAGGACGCTGGGTGTCGAATGATACGAATGATGCTAGCCGTGATGAAGGACGCTTTGTGGGAGGAAATATCAAACCAACAGAAAGGGAATAATTTTGAAATGTGAATGGAAATGGGGCGCACAGGGACCATCTGGTTGAATGTTGCTGCCAATTCAGCCCATCTTCTCTCTTATAGTCTGATGAAATGCGAAGACCCAACTATAACGGTTCGTACCACTCCACTTGGTCGTGAAGTGTTCTAACCTGTCCCCACGAATGCCAAGTACGCTGCCGGGCTGAAAATTCAGTTTATGTTTCAGCAATGTAATGCACATTAGCCCCTGTTCGAACTGCCCAAATGGTGTCAACCAGGCCCAGCCATTGGCCCAATCCTTGTGGTCCATATGTGGCTCAGTAAGAAGATTGACCAGAAGTGCTCGGAAATGGAATAAGTCATTAGATATCGTCTTTGAGATTCGTTTCGTTCCGATATCGCTGATCCTCTTGTAGGCTTCCCTGTATTCATCTCGTGTCCGAATGTCAATGCCTGTGAAACACGCATCTATTGTTTGGGTGATATTGCCACACCAGTCTTGTAATCCGTGGATCATGCCTGACGCATACGTTGGTCGAGACTTCATTTTGCCGGTGAGAACCGCATGTGTGTCCTGGCCAGTATCCCTCCAAGTACCGAAGTAGTACAGCCCCAAACGAGCTGCAACACCTGTCGCCCATGGTTGCCCGGCAGACTCTTTGATCCAGTCAAAGAAGAGACTATGTCTTCGCTGGTTCTTCGGAGGGGAAGGTCAAACAAATCTTGTCAATTTGTTGATGTTCTCAGTGGTCCGCTTGACAATGTAGGCACCCACATCAGGAAAAAAAATATGCGTTCGGACGCACAGGCTGTGTCCTGACGCACCAGGTGCTCGGGACGCTCTGGACGCACCCTGGCAGCGTACGTACCGCTCCCAACGCAAAACGCACAGGCAATGTGAATTCGGACGCAGCTCGCCACGGCACCATGCGTCTGGACGCAGCTCGCCATTGCATCTGCTTACTGGACAGAGCGTGGCAGGGCATTTTCGTTCTGGACGCACAGTGTCAGAGTATTTTCCTTCTGGACACACGGTGTCAGGGCATTTTCCTTCTGGACGCAGCCGTGTCAGTGCATTTTCCTTCTGGACGCAGCCATGTCAGGGCATTTTCCTTCTGGACGCAGCCGTGTCTGGGCAAATGGCATCCAGACAACGCGTGTCATGGCACCATGGTTACGCTGGCTGTCAAGGCACGGAACATCGCAGCAAATACTCGCGTCGCATTCACAAACACGCAGCGGGTTCCAGCATAGTGACTCAGTCCAGTTCTATTCTCTATATCTAATGTACATCTATATATGCTACTACCACACTTCGCGTTTCCAGCACAAGCACCCAGCGTCACATCCATCGCCGCTGTTTTTAACGCGCATAGCATTGCTCTGAGTGTCGGAAACAAAGGAAAGTTGGTAAATACGATACGACGCGATGAGCCCGACGCGATGAGCACGACACGATGAACACGACGCGATGAGCCCGACGCGATGAGCACGACGCGATGAACATGACGCCATGAACATGACGTGATGAGCACGATGCGATGAGCATGACGACTATGAGGAGGATGGCAATGAGGATGCCGGAGGCGTGGACGATAGCGAGTAGGACGCGGCGAGTATGAGAGCGAGTAAGATGTGACGAGTATGGGAGTGAGTAGGACGTGGCGAGGATGATAGCAAGTAAGACATGGAGAGGACGATAGCAAGTAGGACGCAGTGAGTATGATGGCGAGCTTTATGGTATGGTTAGCACATCTCTCAGAGTGACAGAGACACTGGGAAGTTGTAGAATACACAGTGACGAGTCGATGTCAATGAGGGTGCCGGCGGCAAGGACAATAGCTAGTAGGAGGCGGCGAGCACGACGGCGAGCTTTGTGGCATGGTTAGCACAGCTCTCAGAGTGACTGGAACAGTGGCGGGGAGTGGTAAATACGAGGTGAGGAGTACGATGTCAATGAGATTGCTGGCAGCGAGAACGATAGATAGCACGTAGGACGCGGCGTGTATGATGTCAATGCAACGTGCCAAGCCATTACCAACACTTGCGCTTCCGCAAGGTTCGAGGTCCTCATCGCTCCTAGACCCCTTTTTTCTTCTCCTTTCACCTCGTCCTTTGCATTGCCATCATACTCGCCGCCATCAAACTAATGATGTCTTATTCGTCGACATTTTCCTCATCAACATTTTCCTCATCAACATCTTACTCGTCGCGCCATTCTTGCTACATTTCTCGCTGCCATCCTCACTGCCATCAAACACATCGACATCCTCCTCAACGACATCGTACTCGTCACATCGTATTGTACCAGCTCCCACCGCTGTTTCTGTTACTCGGAGAGCTGTGCTAACCATGCCACAAAGTTCGCCATCGTGCTCGCCGCCTCCTACTAGCTATCGTCCTCACCGCCCGGCACCCTCATTGACATCGACTCGTCACTGTGTATTCTACAACTTCCCGGTGTCTCTGTCACTCTGAGAGCTGTGCTAACCATGCCATAAAGCTCGCCATCATACTCGCCGCGTCCTACTCGCTATCATCCTCGCCGCGTCTTACTCGCTATCATCCTCGCCGCGTCTTACTCGCTATCTTCCTCGCCACGTCCTACTCGCTCTCATACTCGTCGCGTCCTACTCGCTCCCATACTCGTCATGTCTTACTCGCTCTCATACTCGCCGCGTCCTACTCGCTATCGTCCACATCGCCGGCATCCTAATTGCCATCCTCCTCATAGTCGTCGTGCTCATCGCGTTGTGCTCATCGCGTCATGTCGTATTTGCCAACTTTCCTTTGTTTCCGACACTCAGAGCAATGCTATGCGCGTCAAAAACAGCGGCGATGGATGTGACGCTGGGTGCTTGTGCTGGAAACGCGAAGTGCGGTAGTAGAATATATAGATGTACATTAGATATAGAGAATAGAACTGGACTGAGTCACTATGCCTGGAACCCGCTGCGTGTTTGTGAATGCGACGCGAGTATTTGCTGCGATGTTCCGTGCCTTGACAGCCAGCGTAACCACGGTGCCATGACATGCGTTGTCCGGATGCCATTTGCCCTGACACGGCTGCGTTCAGAAGGAAAATGCCCTGACACGGCTGCATCCAGAAGGAAATTGCCCTGACACGGCTGCATCCAGAACGAAAATGCCCTACCACGCTCCGTCCGGTAAGCAAATGCCATGGCGTACTGCGTCTGGACGCACGGTGCCGTGGCGATCTGCGTCCGAGTTAAGCAGATTGCGTCTGAAACGTCCAGAGCGTCTAGTGCGTCCGGATGCTAAGGATGCAATTTTTTTTTCCTGATGCATGTCCTCTCCCCAATCCCGCTTGTACGCATCCTGATACAGGACAACCAATGGCTCTCCGTGACAATCTACCGCAAGATAGCTTTTGTTGGCAGGAATCTCCTCAAAGTCCTCAGCCATCTTTTAAGCCGCTTCCGTTGGTGTAGCCTTGGTGCTACTCTTGAGGTCCCTGAGGCTGATCCTGAAAAAAACCTCAACAACCTTGTCTCTTCCTTCAAACCTCCAACTTTCTTGTCCATTCGTCCTTGCTTCTTCCATATTTGCCTTCTGCTGTTTGCTCAGATCAAAGAATCCGTGAAACAGTTTGTCCGGATGAAGGAACCTGGAATTGGTCTTGCCCGGTACAGCACATTTGTTGGTTGGGGGGGTATAGTCCTTCAGGCAAAACTCTTCGTTGTCTACTCGGAGATCCGCATGCTGGAACTTCGCGCTCAACCGGGCTGGCGGCATGCAAAACGGATATGGCGGAGGTTCTCGAACGCCCACTTTGTTGGCATGCTTAACTTCGTACATGAATTTGGGAATATGACTCTTGTACGGTATTGCATGCGAGTCGAGAACTATGCTGCCAATTACTAACGTGTATCATGAATACTGGGAGAAGCGTACTGTCAACACTTGGGTCAACACTCCAATCATCATCTTGAATGTGAATGAAACGTCCGAAGCGACTAGGGTGGACGCCGTCGTCCTCGAGTCGGGATTTTATTGCATTCGGCCGTACGGACGATGTCGGGACACTTGATCCGGGTTTGAGATCGGAGTCTGGATCTTCGCCACCTGCAGCTTTTTTGCTGGCTACCCGATCGCTACATGAGGCCTTGCTGCTCCGCTTCTTTTTAGGTGGTTCGTGATCCTGCGAATTTCCTACTCTGGCTTTGGCCTCCGCATATGCCCCCGACTCATGCAAAACCCTTCTCTTCCGGCTCTCCCCTGAAATGAAGCTCCACTTTGTCCCCTGCCACGCCGGATACCAGAGTGGCACTGTACCTTCTGGGCGATCGATCCCCAAATCCACAGTACGCAAGATGTCATCGTTGACGAATTTGCCAGAGGCATGCAACCCGACGGAAGTGGTAGTCATAAGTTGATCAACGGAAGTGGTTATCAGTTCAGAGAACTTGATTGCCCGGTCGATGTTGGACATATTGCGTTCAAACCTCCGTTAGTGGACAAACCCACCCTGGATGGAACCAGTTAGTATGCCTCTCAGCTTCTGAAGAGATGGTAACCCACACTGGGAATATACTGAGTACGCTCGGAAGCCAAAAAAAGGTTGACGATGGACTCCATGGTTGAGCAAGGATGTATTCGTAACGAAGGATGGTCAACTTGACGAAGAATAGTCGTTGTGACGAAGGACTTTGGAAGAAGTACAAGTGGCGATGTGGCATGCGAGGCGAAGCACCTGGTACAATGAAGAACGGCAGACAATCAGAGAGGGGCGTTCGGCAATGGATGTTTGTGGTTGACTGTTACACCCTAAATACTGCGGGGTTGGAATACGGATACGGACGAGGCAGGAAGGTATCGGAAACTCGTCACACGGTCTTAGGACGGCATGCCGAGACCGGGCTACCGACACAGCCAGGGCTCGGCTCGGGTCAACCGACTCTGCGGCACCAGAAGGTCCCTGGGCCAACTACCGGCGCAGACCGGGAAAGCGCAAGCGCTGCCGCGGAGGAAGACAACCTTGGTGGTCATCATAAGGATAAGCAATCGGAAGGAGACGGGAACGCAAGGAGTTGCGAGTCTAGGTCGCGGAATAGGAGCGGGGTTGTTTCCAGAGGCACGGCGCCCAGAGGAACAACACCACGAGTCGGGAATCGCTGTATCGTTGCAGACGGCCGGAGGCCCGAGGCGATACTGCTGCATGACGTTGTCAGGAGACACGTGGGACCAGGCTACCACTCGCATCCTCGTCATTGACACCCGATTAGGGCGATGAACTCTGGGCTTTGCCAGCGCATGGCAGCATGAGCGTAACCCCCACCTATCCGAGAAGCTTATAATGGGTATGATGCAGGGCATACGCCGCACCAAGGTGAGGGACGTCGAGTTGAACGAATACTGGAGCGGATGTTTGACTTCAAGCCGATCCTGTAGCGCTGGGTAGCCCCCAGACCAAGTACCGGCTCGTGATTCGGGAAAGTGCAAACGCCGCTACAGGACAGCACCTCAGGAACAGTTCGAGAGTCTGTTGGGAGAGATACGGGGCGGAGCTATCTTGTGCCATTGCGGCCGGGAAGGACTAGCTGTACGGTTGAGGGTTCGTTATCTCCGGCCGAGTAACAAAATCAACCCCGCACGCAACCCAATCGCATCACCCAATCACGACGAGAGGACTTAAGGAGAGGCACCTGCTCTGGCCACTCTCAGGAGGATACTTGGAAGCACTACTCTCCAATCCAAATCGAGAGATTATCTGTGTTACACTGATGAAGTTTAACGCCAAGGCGAAGAGTTTTTCACGTCGCGGTGCGGGGTAATTTCCCCGCAGCACGTGGCTTTACCGAGCCGGATACTTATACGACGACCCGCCGACGAGCGGTGGGCAACGAGTCATCATCAAAAACGATCATCGGAATCATCAGCAGAATCATCACTTCAATCGCAAAACGATTAACGCACTATCTACCGGTCACCCAGACATCGAGTCAACGACCATCCCCCTACGAGCGATCCTACGAGCGTTCAACAGGAAACGATCCTACGAGTGATCCTACGAGTGTTCAACCGCGAACGATCCTACGAGCGATCATACGAGCGATCAAACGAGCGATCCTACGGGCGATCCTACAAACGATGCCGCGAACGAACCGCAGCAATACTCGCAAGCCGTCGGGCCGACCCTGGGCTTGCGTCGAACGAACCGCCACGATACGCCTAAGCGCCGCATGCGGGACGACAGTCGATCGGGGAAGGAGACGGAAGGAAATGTGAGGAGCTTGAGAGTCTAGGCGGGAGAGAGGAAATGCCAGATGGGCAACACGCGGGGGGCACGGCTAGGACCCCTTCAAGGAGTATAATCCCTGACCGCTACGCGGCGGACCTCCTTAGAAGGGTATAATCCCCGAAACCGATGCTTGAGCCGTCGTGGGGTCGTGACTTGAACCCAGCCATGAGCTGAGGGAATTGCACAGCCCATGACACCATTGGATGGCCTCCTATCGTCAGTACCGACCAGGACGAGTAGCTCCGGCCTTTGACCCACGCCCACCTTGGCTGGTGCATGCGTGAGCGTATTCCTTACCTTATCTTACCCGTGAGACAGAAGTCGCGCGAGCCGTTTGGCAGACGCCGAGGCGTCGGACGATCCACCGAACCGAAACGATATACGCACGCCGTCTGGCACGTCGCCGGGCATGCGTCGCACCATCCACCGAAGCGCGATACGCCTAAGCACCGCAGGTGGGACGATGGGTGATCGGGGACGGAGACGGAAGGATACGCGAGGAGCTCAAGAGTCTAGGTGGGAGTTAAGGAGCCGGAGACAGCTTACGGTCGTGAGATCATAACCTTGCGGGGGGAGATCGAACCTTGCGGGGATATCGGCCGTAAGAATCGACTCCGAGGTGGGTGCAAACGAGCTGAGGGAATATGGCCGAACTAGTCTCCTTGCGGGGAGAGGACACGTACGCAGAGAGTCTGGGTCCTTGCGGGGACTGGCTTAGATCCTTGCGGGGGGAGCCACGTACGAGGTCTAGACGCCAGTTCTCCGCTCGAGCGCATAAGACAGCTCACCTCCCTTATCTATACCCCGACCAGGACGAGAAGCTCCTGCCTTTGACCCACGCCCATCTTGGCTGGTGCGTGCGTGAGTGTATTCCTTACCTTATCTTACCTGTGAGGCAGTTGTCGAGTGAGCCGTCGCCACGAATCACCCGCCGAAGCGCCGTGCGCGAGCCGTCGGGCAATACGCCGAGCCCGTCGCGAACCATCCGCCGAAGCGCCGAGCGATCCGTCAGGCAGTACGCGGGCCCGCCTCGATCCAAACCTTTCACCGAAGCGTCGCGAACCATCCGCCGAAGCGATACAAGCGAGCCGTCAGGCAAGCCGCCGGGCTTGCGTCGAACCATCTGCCGAAGCGATAACGCAAGCCATCAGGCACGCCGCTGGGCATGCGTCGAACCGCATACACCGCCGCGCGAGCCACAGCGCACACCGCGCCGTCCACCAAGCGATCCGTCGAACAAGCCGTTGCCGCGGAGCCGCACCCAGCAGGCACCGCGGATACCGAACCGAACCCCTTAGATTATTAGCTGTGAATCCCTTAACGGTGGGTGATTTTTAGAAGGACGATCATGTGGGGTGTTATCTTGTATATTAGATGAACGCCGGCGAAGACCGCGCGTGCTCCATCTCCTTCGTGACTATCGAGAAACCTGACTAGTGCAATATTACCGTCACTCCGACGTTGACCGGACGTCCCAGTGTCACACTATAATCTAGGGTTCCAAGTCACCTTTCTCGAGAATTTCGACCTTCGCACGGCGTCGACTGTCAGCCACACACTCTCCCTCCGGTCGACTGCGAGACAGCCAGACACGCGAAGAGGAAGAGGATCCGGCTCAACGCCAACGGCGGGCAAGGAATTTTGGGTGGCCAGGGGTCGAGTTGAAGCTCGACGGGACCTGGCAATGCGCCGAAAGGGCAAGGAAGGAAAGACCACTCGCCGGCCGGAGCTGAGCAGTCGTGGTCAAGCCGAAAGGCAAGCGAGAGAAAGACCCCCAACCGGCCTATGAGCCGTAACTGGGAGGTCAGGCCAAGAAAGGAGCGTTGGGAGTCGGTCACAGCAGCGGTCGACGATAACTGCGAGAACCGCGCGAACCGCCCCACCAACGGCTCCGATGATGGGGTCCATCGCACCGGATGCGTGGCACCGAACACCAGCAAAGTCCGCCAGAGATGCAGTCCACGATGGCTGCTAAGGCCGGCAAAACGGCGAGGATTTTTTCGTTTTCCTTGGGCTGGATAGCAGGAGGAACGACTCAGGGTTGGAGCCTGTTCGACCAGAAAACCTGCGACCGAGACCTTCAACGGACTTTGAGCGCCGCTGAGCTTGTTTTTACTGTTTTTCACCGAAAACCGGACGAAAATCGCCAAAATCCTGTCATTTTGGGTCCCGCCGGTACCTCCGTTCCAGCTATTTCGAGCCGCAAAATCGGGTAATCGCGCTGCGTCCGACGGGTGGAATCCACACTCGAAGCCATTTCTCAGCATTGGTACGCAGACGCGCAACACCAGCTGCACGTCATTCGAGCTCGGAATCTAGGAATCGCTAAATCCGACGCATTGGGTCTCATGCTCAGTGCTATCCTTCTGCGGCGATAATGATGGACTACACCAGCACTCAAGGACTACGCGTCTGTCGACGAGCCCACAAAACACCGACGCCAGGCTCGCTGACTACAAGTACAGCAGCCCGCTGGCATTGACGATACATAATACATCAATATTTATCTCGTCTGTCCGGCAGCCGGAACGTCATATTCGACGCTCATTCAAGGCGTTCGGAGAACCGCCCTAGGAAGGGGGGGATAAGGATCACCAGAACACGGCGATTCAGGATGCATTCCACGTTATGGCAGCCGCAACCAGCATTGGCGGCAAAAGCTCTGTACGCGCGGTACCAAACATACGGTTAGGATGCCGTTCCGTGTGGAAGTGCCAGAACCGGTGGACAGGAAGGATGCCGTTCCGTGCCGAAGCGCCGGAACGGGTTGACCGAAAGGTCAGGGAGAATGCCGTTCCGTGCCGAAGCGCCGGAACGGGTTGGCTGAAAGGTCAGGGAGAATGCCGTTCTGTGCCGAAGCGCCAGAACGGGTTGACCGAAAGGTCGGGGAGGACGCCGTCCGGTGCCGAGCGCCGGGACGGATGAGCCAAAAGGCCGGGAATTGAGGATGGAAACGGGATGCCTTCACCGGAAGGTGGGCACCGGGCATCAGACTCAGGACATCAAGAGTCCCCCGGAATACGGATGGCATCGAGAGCAATACGATGTCGTGGTTATGAGCGGCGTCAAAGAATTGTCACCAGCTATGACCGATACGATCCGACGAACACGCCATTCGACAGTACCGGCTCCAGGAACGGTTAAAGAGTTTTTCCCACTGGGTTTTATCTCGATATCCAGAGCGGTAGACTGGGAGGCTATGTTCAAAGATCACCTTACTGAACCGTCATGGGTTTCCTCATTTTGAAACGCCAACGGACTATCTACCGGCTCACGATGATTTGAGATACTTTTTCCCACGCGGTTTTTTCAGTCTCAAGGATCGAACGGTAGCAGAGTATACGATCCTAATACGCCAACGGACTACGGGCTCACCGATTTGAGAGACTTTTTCCCACGCGGTTTTGTCTCAATAATAGAGCAATAGTACGGAGGCTGAAGGACTATACGCAACAACACCATTCTATAGCTTCGGGACGAAGCTTAGGAAGGGGGGGATAGTGTTACACCCTAAATACTACGGGGTCGGAATACGGATACGGACCAGGCAGGAAGGTATCGGAAACTCGTCACATGGTCTTAGGACGGCATGCCGAGACCGGGCTACCGACACAGACGGGGCTCGGCTCGGGTCAACCGACTCTGCGGTACCAGGAGGTCCCTGGGCCAAGTACCAGCGCAGACCGGGAAAGCGCAAGCGCTGCCGCGGAGGAAGACAACCTTGGTGGTCATCATAAGGACAAGCAATCGGAAGGAGACGGGAACGCAAGGAGTTGCGAGTCTAGGTCGCGGAATAGGAGCGGGGTTATTTCCAGAGGCACGGCGCCCAGAGGAACAACACCACGAGTCGGGAATCGCTGTATCGTTGCAGACGGCTGGAGGCCCGAGGCGATACTGCTGCATGACGTTGTCAGGAGACACGTGGGACCATGCTACCACTCGCATCCTCGTCATTGATACCTGATTAGGGCGATGAACTCGGGGCTTTGCCAGCGCATGGCAGCGTAAGCGTAACCCCCACCTATCCGAGAAGTTTATAATGGGTATGATGCAGGGCATACGCCGCACCAAGGTGAGGGACGTCAAGTTGAACGAATACTGAAGCGGATGCTTGACTTCAAGCCGATCCTGTAGCGCTGGGTAGCCCCCAGACCAAGTACCGGCTCGTGATTCGGGAAAGTGCAAACGCCGCTACAGGACCGCACCTCAGGAACAGTTCGAGAGTCTGTTGGGAGAGATACGGGGCGGAGCTATCTTGTACCATTGCGGCCGGGAAGGACTAGCTGTACGGTTGAGGGTTCGTTATCTCCGGCCGAGTAACGAAATCAACCCCGCATGCAACCCAATCGCATCACCCAATCACGACGAGAGGACTTAAGGAGAGGCACCTGCTCTGGCCACTCTCAGGAGGATACGTGGAAGCACTACTCTCCAATCCAAATCGAGAGATTATCTGTGTTACGCTGATGAAGTTTAACGCCAAGGCGAAGAGTTTTTCACGTCGCGGTGCGGGGTAATTTCCCCGCAGCACGTGGCTTTGCCGAGCCGGATACTTATACGACGACCCGCCGACGAGCGGTGGGCAACGAGTCATCATCAAAAACGATCATCGGAATCATCAGCAGAATCATCACTTCAATCGCAAAACGATTAACGCACTATCTACCGGTCACCCAGACATCGAGTCAACGACCATCCCCCTACGAGCGATCCTACGAGCGTTCAACCACAAATGATCCTACGAGCGATCCTACGAGTGTTCAACCGCGAACGATCCTACGAGCGATGATACGAGCGATCAAACGAGCGATCCTACGGGCGATCCTACAAACGATGCCGCGAACGAACCGCAGCAATACTCGCAAGCCGTCGGGCCGCCCCCGGGCTTGCGTCGAACGAACCGCCACGATACGCCTAAGCGCCGCATGCGGGACGACAGTCGATCGGGGAAGGAGACGGAAGGAAACGTGAGGAGCTCGAGAGTCTAGGCGGGAGAGAGGAAGTGCCAGATGGGCAACATGCGGGGGGCACGGCTAGGACCCCTTCAAGGAGTATAATCCCCGACCGCTACGCGGCGGACCTCCTTAGAAGGGTATAATCTCGGAAACCGATGCTTGAGCCGTCGTGGGGTCGTGACTTGAACCCAGCCATGAGCTGAGGGAATTGCACAGCCCATGACACCATTGGATGGCCTCCTATCGTCAGTACCGACCAGGACGAGTAGCTCCGGCCTTTGACCCACGCCCACCTTGGCTGGTGCATGCGTGAGCGTATTCCTTACCTTATCTTACCCGTGAGACAGAAGTCGCGCGAGCCGTTTGGCAGACGCCGAGGCGTCGGACGATCCACCGAACCGAAACGATATACGCACGCCGTCTGGCACGTCGCCGGGCATGCGTCGCACCATCCACCGAAGCGCGATACGCCTAAGCACCGCAGGTGGGACGATGGGTGATCGGGGACGGAGACGGAAGGATACGCGAGGAGCTCAAGAGTCTAGGTGGGAGTTAAGGAGCCGGAGACAGCTTACGGTCGTGAGATCATAACCTTGCGGGGGGAGATCGAACCTTGCGGGGATATCGGCCGTAAGAATCGACTCCGAGGTGGGTGCAAACGAGCTGAGGGAATATGGCCGAACTAGTCTCCTTGCGGGGAGAGGACACGTACGCAGAGAGTCTGGGTCCTTGCGGGGACTGGCTTAGATCCTTGCGGGGGGAGCCACGTACGAGGTCTAGACGCCAGTTCTCCGCTCGAGCGCATAAGACAGCTCACCTCCCTTATCTATACCCCGACCAGGACGAGAAGCTCCGGGCTTTGACCCACGCCCATCTTGGCTGGTGCGTGCGTGAGCGTATTCCTTACCTTATCTTACCTGTGAGGCAGTTGTCGAGTGAGCCGTCGCTGCGAATCACCCGCGGAAGCGCCGTGAGCGAGCCGTCGGGCAATACGCCGAGCCTGTCGCGAACCATCCACTGAAGCGCCAAGCAAGCCGTCGGGCAGTACGCGGGCCCGCCTCGATCCAAACCTTTCGCCGAAGCGTCGCGAACCATCCGCCGAAGCAATACAAGCGAGCCGTCCGGCAAGCCGCCGGGCTTGCGTCGAACCATTCACCGAAGCGATAACGCAAGCCGTCGGGCACACCGCCAGGCATGCGTCAAACCGCATACGCCGCCGCGCAAGCCGCTGCGCACACCGCGCCGTCCACCAAGCGATCCGTCGAACAAGCCGTTGCCGCGGAGCCGCGTACGATCCGGCGCTCAAGCCGCAGCCAGCAGGCGCCGCGGATACCGAACCGAACCCCTTAGATTATTCGCTGTGAATCCCTTAACGGTGGGTGATTTTTAGAAGGACTATCATGTGGGGTGTTATCTTGTATATTAGATGAACGCCGGCGAAGACCGCGCGTGCCCCATCTCCTTCATGACTATCGAGAAACCTTACGAGTGCAATATTACCGTCACTCCGACGTTGACTGGACATCCCGGTGTCACATTGACCTACCAATGCAACTGGTGATTTTGACGAATAGTTAGTATGCCATGTGAAGCGTGGTTAGGAGCCCCTGAAAAGGCGAGGCTGGCAATTAGTATTTGAATTCTTGCAACCAGGTTGCCAAGCCGCTTCTGTGTTAGCACTAATCGGTCGCCTGTGGCAGTAACCACCAACCTTGGGTTCCTCCAGGGAGACAAGCTCAGATGAACCGAAGTTGCAGGTGGATGTTATCGGCTTTTGCTGTGGCTCGCGTGTCGGATTACTCATCGGATTGCACGTCTCTTTTCTCACACTTGTCGACGGCTTTCCCGGCGGCTCCCTCGTAGGATTACTCGTCGCATTGCGCGTCTGTTTTCATACACTCGTCGACGACTTGCGCGGCGACTTTCGCGGTGGCTCGCTTGTTGGATTACTCGTTGGATTGCCCATCACTTTTTTCACACTCGTCGACGGCTTTCGTGGTGGCTTGCTTGTTGGATTACTCGTTGGATTGCCCGTCACTTTTTTCACACTCGTCTACAGCTTTCGTGGCGGCTCGCTCGTCGGATTACTTGTCGGATTACTTGTCGGATTGTGGGTCACTCTTTTTTCATTCGTCGACGGCTTTTGCTGCAGCTCCCCCGTCGGATTACTCGTCGGATTGCACGTCTCTCTTCTCACCCTCGTCGACGACTTTCCCGGCTCCTCGGTCATCGGATTACACGTCGGATTGCGCGTCACTATTCTTACACTCTTCGCTGGCTTTCGCTGCGGCTCGCTCGTCGGATTACTCGTCGGATTGCGCGTCTGTTTTCTCACACTCATCGACAGCTTTCGCGGCTGCTGGCTCGTCCGATTACTCGTCGGATTGCGTGTCACTATTCTTACACTCGTCGCCGGCTTTCGCTGCGGCTCGCTCGTCGGATTACTCGTCGGATTGCGCGTCTGTTTTCTCACACTCATCGACGGCTTTTGCGGCTGCTGACTCGTCAGATTACTCGTCAGATTGCGCGTCACTATTCTTACACTCGTTGCCGGCTTTCGCGGTGGCTCGCTCGTCGGATTACTCGTCGGATTACTCGACGGATTGCGGGTCACACTTGTTTCACTCGTTGACGGCTTTTGCTGCAGCTCGCGCGTCGGATTACTGGGCGGATTGCACGTCTCACTTCTCACCCTCGTCGACGACTTTCCCGGCGACTTGCTCGTCGGATTACTCGTCGGATTGCACGTCTCTCTTTTCACACTCGTCGACACCTTTTCCGACGGCCCGCTCGTCGGATTACTCGTCGGATTGCCGATTACTATTCTTCCGCTCGTCGGCAGCTATCCTACCGGTTTGCACGCCGCAATGCTCGTCGCATTGTGTGTCGTGTTTCTCATCGTTTCCGCATGTCGATCGCTATCCCGTTGGTTTGCGGGCCGCAATACTTGCCGACGGCTATCCCAATGGTTTGCACGCCGCAATGCTCGTCGAATAGCGCGTCGCATCTCATCGCTTCCGCTCGTCGACGTCAATCCCAACGGTTTTGCACGCCGCGATGCTCGTCGAATCGCGCGTCGGATCTCATCGCTTCCACTCGTCGACGGTTATCCCGTCGGTTTGCGCGCCGCAATAATTGCCGACGCCTATCCCAACGGTTTGCGTGCTGCAATTTTCGTCGAATAGCGCGTCGGATCTCATCGCTTCCGCTCGTCGACGGCCATCCCGTAGGGTTGCGTGCCGACGGCTATCCCAACGGTTTGCACGCCGCAATGGTCGTCGAATAGCGCGTCGGATCTCATCACTTGCGGTCGTTGACGGCTATCTTACCAGTTTGCATGCCGTAATTCTCGTCGAATACCGCGTCCTATTTCTCATTGCTCCCACTCGTCGACGGCTATCACCACGGTTTGCACACCACAATGCTCGTAGAACAGCATGTCGGATCTCATCGCTTGCGATCGTCGACTGCTATCACATCGGTTTGCGTGCCGCAATACTTCCCCACGGCTATCCCAACGGTTTGCACGCCGCCATGCTCGTCGAATAGCGCGTCGGCTCTCATTGCTTCCAGTCGTCGATGGCCATCCCGTCGGTTTGCGCGCCGCAATACTTGCCAACGGCTATCCCAACAGTTTGTGCGCTGCAATTTTCGTCGAATAGCACGTCGGATCTCAATGCTTCCGCTCGTCGACGGCCATCGCGTCGGGTTGCACGCCGCAATACTTGCTGACCGCTATCCCAACAGTTTGTACGCCACAATGCTCGTCGAATAGCACGTCGCATCTGATCGCTTCCGCTCGTCAACGTCTATCCCAACAGTATTGCACGCCGTGATGCTCGTCGAATAGCACATCGGATCTCATCGCTTCCGCTCGTCCACGGCTATCCCATCGTTTTGCGCACCGCAATACTTGCCGACGGCTATTCCAATGGTTTGCATGCCGCAATGCTCGTCGAATAGCGCGTTGGATCTCATCGCTTCCGCTCGTCAACGGCCATCCCTTCGGTTTGCGCGCCACAATACTTGCCGACAGCTATCCCAACCGTTTGCGCGCCGCAAAGCTCGTCGAATAGCGCGTCGGATAGCTCATCGCTTCTGCTGGTCGACAGCTATCCCGTCGGTTTGCACGCCGCAATACTTGCCCAGGGCTATTCCAACAGTTTGCACGTCGCAATGTTCGTCCAATAGCGCGTTGGATCTCAACGCTTCCGCTCGTCGACGGCTATCCTGTCGGTTTGCATGCCGCAATACTTGCCGACAGTGATCACAACGGTTTGCACGCCACAATACTTGTTGACGGCGATCACAACAGTTTGCGCGCCGCAATACTTGTCGAAGGCTATCCCAATGGTTTGAGCGCCGCAATACTTGTCGACGGCTATCCTAATGGTTTCCGCACCGCAATACTTGTCCATAGCAATCACGACGGTTTCTCCCCAGCAACGCTTGTTGAATAGCGCATCGAATGGCTCAATGCTTGGGCTCCCCGACGGCTATCCCGTCGGTTTACGCGCCACAACGCTCGTTGAATAGCGCATCGGATGGCTCAATGCTTCCGCTCATCGACGGCTATCCCGTCAGTTTGCGCGTCGCAATACTTGTCGATGGCTATCCCAATGGTCTGCCCGCCGCAATACTTGTCGTCGGCTATCCCAATGGTTTGCGCACCGCAATACTTGTCGATCGCTAGCACAACGGTTTGTCCGCTGCAACGCTTGTTCAATAGCGTATCGGATGGCTCAATGCTTCTGCTCCCCGACGGCAATCGCGTAGGTTTACGGGCTGCAACGCTCGTCGAATAGCGCATCGGATGGCCTAATGCTTCCGCTAGTCGGCTGCAATCACAACGCTTTGCGTGCCGAAATACTTGTCGACGGCTATCCCATCGGTTTGCGCACCGCAATCATGGTCGAATTGCTAATCGTAGTCCGATTTTTATTTCTTGTAGGCGGCTTTCCCAACTGCTGGCTTATCCGATTGCACATAGGTGTTAATGTAATTTCTAATGCAAGGTTGGGGTGATAATTTATGATGCTCAATCCGAGTGCCAAACGATTAGTTTTAAAACGAGTGATTTTACATGAGGCCTGCCTAGTGATATTTTATGATGATATATCAGCGTGATTTTTCATGCTGTTTATGCAGAGTGATATTTCTTGTTTTTAAAATGGTGCAATTTTTTAGGTTTCCTGAATTGAGGCATTTATATTGTTTAAGTGTAAGTTTTTTTAATTAAATAAATGTTCATATGCCATCTACCATAAAAATTTGCAACAGTATTTTCTGTGCGCCACACTACTTGTCGACGGCTATCCCAATGGTTTGCGCGCCGCAATACCTGTCATCGGCTATCCCAATGGTTTGGGTGCTGTAATGGTCGTCGAACAGTGCATTGGATGGCTCAACACTTCCACTCGTCGATGGCTATCCTGTCGGTTTGCGCGCCGCAATACTTGTCGACGGCGATCACAACGGTTTGCGCGCCGCAATACTTGTCGCTGGCTATCCCAATGGTTTGCGCGCTGCAATACTTGTCGAAGGTTATCCCACCTGTTTGCGTGCCACAATACTTGTCGATAGCTATCACAACAGTTTGTCCACAGCAATACTTGTCGACGGCGATCACAACGGTTTGTACGCCGCAATACTTGTCGACGGCGATCACAACGGTTTGAACGCCGCAATACTTGTCGACGGCGATCACAACGGTTTGCGCACCGCAATACTTGTCGAAGGCTATCCCAACTGTTTGAGCGCCGAAATACTTGTCGATGGCTATCCTAATGGTTTACGCGCCGCAATACTTGTCGAAGGCTATCCCAACGGTTTGCACGCCGCAATACTTGTCGATAGCTATCACAACGGTTTGTCCGCAGCAACGCTTGGTGAACAGCGCATCGGATGGCTCAATGCTTCCGCTCGTCGATGGCTATCCCGTCACTGTGCGCGGCGCAATACTTGTCGACGGCAATCGCGTCGGTTTGCGCGCTGCAATACTTGTCGATGGCTATCCCAACGGTTTGTGCGCTGCAATACTTGTCGCTAGCTATCCCTTTGGTTTGTGTGCCGCAATACTTGTCGACGGCTATCCCAACGCTTTGGGCGCCGCATTACTTGTCACTGGCTATCTCAATGGTTTGCGCGCCGCAATACTTGTCGATGGCTATCCCAACGTGTTGGGCGCCGCAATACTTGTCGCTGGCTATCTCAATGGTTTGCGCGCCGCAATACTTGTCGAAGGTTATCCCAACGGTTGGCGCGCCGCAATACCTGTCGACGGCAATCGCGTCGGTTTGCGCGCCACAATACTTGTCGATGGCTATCCGAACGGTTTGTGCGCCACAATACTTGTCGCCGGCTATCCCTTTGGTTTGCGTTCCACAATGCTTGTCGACGGCGTGCAAAACGGTTTGCATGCCGCAATACTTGTCGACGGCTATCCCAACGCTTTGGGCGCCGCAATACTTGTCGCTGGCTATCTCAATGGTTTGTGCGCCGCAATACTTATCGACGGCTATCCCAAGGCATTGGGCGCTGCAATACTTGTCGCTGGCTATCTCAATGGTTTGCGCACCGCAATACTTGTCGAAGGTTATCCCAACGGTTTGTGCGCCGCAATACTTGTCGAGGGCGATCATAACGGTTTGTGCGCCGCAATACTTGTCGATGGCTATCCCAACTGTCTGCACGCTGCAATACTTGCTGATGGAGATCACAACGGTTTGCGCGCCGTAATACTTGTCGATGACTATCCCAACTGTCTGCCCGCTGCAATACTTGCCGATGGCGATCACAACAGTTTGTGCGCCGCAATACTTGTCGACAGTGATCCCAACGGTTTGCGAGCCGCAATACTTGTCGAAGCCTATCCCAACGGTTTGCGCGTCGCAATACTTGCCGATAGCTATCACAACGGTTTGTCTGCCGCAATGCTTGTTGAAAAGCGCATCAGATGGCTCAATGCTTCCGCTCCCCAATGGCTATCGCGTTGGTTTATGGGCTGCAACGCTCGTCGAATAGCGATCGGATGACTCAATGCTTCCGCTCGTTGGCTGCAATCACAACTGTTTGCTCTTCGAAATACCTGTTGATGGCTATCCCATCGGTTAGTGTGCCGCAATCATCGTCGAATTGCTAATCGTAGTCCCATTTTTATTTCTTTTAGAGTGCTTTCCCACTTGTTGGCTTATCCAATTGCACATAGGTATGAATCTAATTCCTAATGCAAGGTTGGGGTGATAATTTATGATGCTCAATCGGTGTGACAAACGATTAGTTTTAAAACGAGTGATCTTACATGAGTCCCGCCTAGTGATATTTTATGATGATATATGAGCGTGATTTTTCATTCTGTTTATGCAGAGTGATATCTCTTGTTTTCAAAATGGTGTGATTTTTCAAGTTTCCTGAATTGAGGCATATGTATTGTTTAAGTGGAAGTTTTTTTCATTAAATAAATGTTCGTATGCCATCTACCATAAAAATTTGCAGCAGGGTTTTCACTTTCAATTAGATTCAGTATCTATGGTATAATAAACAATAGTTCGGTTATGGTAACCTGTGTCTCAGCTGTTGAATTGTAATGGGGCAGGGTCGGGCTTGGCTCCGGGTAGCGGCCAGGTAGGGTCGGGAACCGGGAGGGGAACAAGGAGGGAAACGGGGCCGAGAACAAGGTCGGGAACTGGTCATGAAACAAGGAGGAGAACCGGACAGAGAACAAGGAGGGGAACCAGGCCGAGGACCAGGACGGGAACCGGGCTCAGAACGAGGAGGAGAACCGGACAGAGAACAAGGAGGGCAACCGGGCCGAGGACCAGGATGGGAACCGGGCACGGAACAAGGACAAGGACAGGGACAAGGACAAGGACTGGAGAAAGGACAGGAACCGAGAACGGACGATCAAACAGCAGGCACGGCAATCGGAAACAGAGGACGGGCGAGCAGCCGGCGCATACGGCAATCGGAGACAGAGGACAGGCTAGCGAATCAGCGCTCGCGGCCATCAGGACTGGGACAGCTGGCGGGCGAACGGTGCGCGCAGCAACAAGGACAAGGACAGGAACCGAGGACGGGTGACCGAACGGCGGGCACTGCAATCAGGAAAAGAGGACGGGCGAGCATCTTGGCGCGTGAGGCGATCAGGACTGGGACAATTGGCGACCGAACGGCGTGCGTGGCGAGCAAGTCGAGGACAACTGGCGAGCAAACGGCATGCTCGGCAATCAAGACGAGGATAACCGGCGGCTTTACAGACCGTCAGCTTGCCGTATTACCTTGGTAAGTGTTTGGAGTGAACTTAAGATGTTTGAGAATTTTGGTGAAGAGCGTTGAACTGCTGTATAACAAGATCGAGTGTGGTGGTTCGAATCAGGTTTTCGCCGTGAATGGTTCTTCAGTATTTGGTGAAGACAGCTGGATATATACTTGTATGACTATGGTAGCAGCAGGCATCAGAAGGCAACTCGTTAGCGTGTTGCCTTCTGAAAGAATTTGTTGTGGTGAGTCGCGCACTGAGGGCACTCCAGCGCGACAACTCTCGTGCAAAAATTCACAGCCACTCCACCATTAATAAGAAAGTTTTTTCAGCATGGGGGAATATGCTAGATAACTCATCTGGCAACTCCATGCAACTTTCCGTTTTGTCATAGGTCAATTTGTTGTGGAGTTGTAGGTGATTTTCTGCTCGTGGTGGCCGAAGCGAGACCGAAAAAGCACCAGTTATTTGTGATAACTCTGCCTCCGTCGCATTGCCGGTCAATATGCTTACACATGTCGACGGCTTTCCCAGTGGCTCGGGTGTTGGATTAGAGAGCGCGTCGGTAAGTCGACAACGTCGGTAAGTCGAGAACTAGCGCGCCAAGTGGGCGCTAGTGAACTAGTGTACTCTTGGTGCGAGTGATATTTAGGTATAGATATATTTTCTTTTTTCTTCAGGTGTAAATCCACACGAAATGCGTGGACAGAGAGCTTCTTTCTTGCACCTACAGCATATCACCATGTCGAACACGAACGAGGAGACTCTTCCGGAATGCATTCGATTTCAAGAAGCACTCGATATGTACAGCTCAGGAATCATTTCACCCCAGACCGGTGCTGCAACAGCTGCGGAAATGCCACGGCCAACCTTCTCACACAGATTCCATGGAAGACGGTCGGCAGAAGACTACAACAAGGGGCGTCAACTGTTAAACAACGCAGAGGAGGGAATCCTAGTGTGGTACTGTGATAGTCTGCAAAGGACCGGATTTCCTCTGAGCGTGAAGGATGTCACTGCCCTAGCCGGAAAGATACTGCGAAAGCGAGACCCGGATGCAATCGTTAGCCCTCGATAAATCGATCACAGTTTTTATAAACGACATCCAGAAGTGAAAGCGCGGTGGAGTCAGCAGCTAGACAGGATCAGAGCCGTGCATGGAAACAATTTCGCAGCTCTTGAGCTGTTCTTCGAAATGGTACGAGCCAAATAACCAACTATACGGGAATTTACTGACATGAATATAGCTATATGAGGTAGTGGTTGAGCACGAAGTCAAGCCTCAAAACACCTATGACATCGATGAGACCGGGTTCGTGATGGGAAATACGCAATCGCGACGAGTTTTGGAAATTATTCGACATCCTCAAAGCGCCAATGGGCGTCTTTTTCCGGCAGATATGAAGGATCTACAACTCCCACCTGGCACACATGTTCAAGATGGGTCCCGCGAGTTTGCTACAGTCATCTGTTGTATCTGCGCGGATGGATCCTACCTCGACTCCACGATCATCATCAAGGCGATAAATGGGATGCAGGACTCGTGGTTTTCAAAGATGGATGATGTGCCTAGCAACATCCTTTTTGGAGTTTCACCCAACAGCTGGACAGACAACAGCAAGGCCATGGCATGGCTAAAACACCACTTCGGGCCTGGCAGTGTCTCTGAGATCAAGGCTGCTGGCGAATGGCGGATGCTTATCTTCGATGGTCATGTCTCCCATATGAATAGAGAATTTTTGTCTACCTGTCTCGACTACATGGTGTTGCCTGTTTGCCGTCCTCCTCATACCACCCACTTCTCGCAACCTCTCGAAGTTTCAATTTTTTCACCTCTGAAGGCAGCATATTCGAATATTCTTCACCGACGTACACAGGCCGGAGAAAAGGGAGTCTGGAAGGGCAACTTCTACAAGCTGTATGTTGAGGCACTAGAGATTGCCTTTACACCGGAAAATATTCGAAGTGGTTTCTGGAATACAGGCTTAGTCCCCTTGGACTTTGGAGCCCTACATCGAACCCTCAAAACTCCTACACCCACAGCCGTTAGCGACCCGGTCCCACCACAACCTTCAACCCCACCCCCGCGCGCCCTGTCGTCCATGTCCCCTACCGAGATCTATGCGATTACTACGCCCCGTGACCAGCGTTCCTTGGAACACCTCTTCCAATCAGTGTCTTTCGATCTACAAGGCAGTAATTCACCAAGCACTTGGAGGATAAAACATGTCATGGAAAAGGTCAAGAATACGGGGATTACATTTGGCCATGAGCGGGATTTTGTACAAGAGCGACTTGGAGCTGCAACTTAGCGACATGACAATCGAGAAGCAAAGCCCAAACGCCGACAGAGGATTCCAGAAGAAGGTATCGTCCTCAAAGACAAGAAAAGTCTGAACGAGCATATTAATAAGGCTGAGGCTGGCTCACGGTGTGCGCAGTTGGGCAAGCTACAAAGGTGGAAGGAAAAGGCCCCCAAGTTGGATCTTCGGGTGCAGGAGTTGACTACAAAAAAGGAGAAGTACCGAACCATGGAACAAGAGGGCAAAAAGCTACCGGCAAGCTGGAAGTCTGTAGCTAGACTGGAAGAGGAGGAGAAGAAGGAACTGGCCCGGTTCCAAAAGTTGAAGGGGGAGATAGAACTACTGGAGACAGAGTGCGCTGAACTTGGAGAGAGCGGTTCAGACACCGATGATGGTGGCGATGCTGAAGAGGAAGATGACCGGGAGGTGTTTGTACTTAGGTAGCTCTATAGCTCAGGTTCAGGATCATTTTAAGTCTTAATCAATTGGAGAAAACTCGCTAAGTAAGTCACAATAATTTTTATTTCTGTTGGGCACCGCAGCGTGAGCTCTTGGGCGTCGCGACAACGAGGACACAAAAAAAAATATCACCGGTGGCCTAGAGTACGCTAGTGCACTAGCGACCACTAGTGCGTTACTTCTCGACTTGCCGACGTTCTCGACTTACCAACGCGCTCTCTACTAGTTCGATTGCGCGTTTCTTTTCTTACACCCATCAACGACTTTCACGTCGGCTCGCTCGTCGGATTGCACATCTCTTTTCTTACACCTGTCTACGGCTTTCCCAGCAGCTCGCTGGTCGGATTACTCGTCGAATTGCTCGTCGGATTGCAAGTCTCTTTTCTTACACCTGTCGATGGCCTGTGCAGCGCCTGACTCATCCGATTACTCGTAGGATTGCTCGTCAGATTGCTTGTCGGATTGCGTCTCTTTTCTTACGTTCGTCGACAGCTTTCATAGCAGCTTGCTCATCATATTACTCGTCGGATAGGACATCCGCTCGTTCGTGAGTTCTCTCATTTCTTCCGCTTGGCTATGGTTTTACTGACGTCTTACGTGCTGCAGTTCTCGCCGATGGCATTCCCTACGATCCGCGTACCGTGCTTGTCGAATCGGGTCGGATTCCACCTCGGATTACTCGTCGGATTACTCGTCCGGTTGCTCGTCTTATTTGTTACACTCCTCGACGGCTTTCGCATTGGCCAGCTCGTCAGAATCCTCGTCGGATTGCGCGCCGCAATGCCCATCGAATGGGGCATCGGATGCCTCATCGCTCCCGCTCGTCGACGGCTATCTCAACTGTTTGCGCACCCCAATGCTCGACGACAGCTTTCACGACGGTTTGCGCTCTGCAATGCTCGTCGAATGGCCTGTCAGATCGCTCATCCCTTCCGCTCGTTAACGGCTCTTCTAACAGTTTGCCCGCTGCAATACTTGTTGATGGCTTTGAAGACGGTTTGCGTGGCGGAATTGACATCGAATAGTACGTCGGATGCCTGATCGCTTCCGCTCGTCGACGGCTATCCCAACTGTTTGCTCGCCGCAATGCTCAACGACAGCTTTCACGACGGTTTGCGCGCCGTAATGCTCGTTGAATGGCCCGTCAGATCGCTCATCGCTTCCGTTCGTCAACGGCTCTTCCAATGGTTTGTGCACTGGAATACTTGTCCACAGCTTTGACGACGGTTTGCGCGCCGGAATTGACATCGAATAGCACGTCGGATGTCTCATCGCTTCCGCTCGTCGACGACTATCCCAATGGTTCGTGAGCCGCAATGCTTGTCGATGGCTTTCATGACGGTTTGCGCGCCGCAATTGTCCAATAGCGTGTTAGATCGCGCATCACTTCCGGTCGTCGATGGCTATCCCAATGGTTTGCATGCCGCAATGCTTGTCTACGGCTTTGACCACGGTTTGCGTGCCGCAATACTTCTCGACGGCTGTAACGGGCGTTGCTCTCTGACTCCAGATAGCGAACCGGGAATAGGAACTTGGGCGTGGGGGCGCTGACGGATACAGACAAGACGTGGGGATACAGACAGGCAAGGACAATACTTGGGAGATGTGGATGGGAAGACTTCAAGGACGGGCAAGGTAAGGACGTGGAACAGGCGGTTGGGACGGGAACAGTTGCTAATGGTCAAGCCTGACAATGGCTGACGACAACAAGTAGTAGTAGTAGTAGTTAATTCCATTGTGCTTCAGTACTACAGACTATATGCACTCCTCCACGCCGTACCACCCCCATGGGGCTCCCATCTTTCCCATCCGCCAGATGCAATGACTTGTCCCAGAGAACAAGTTGTTGCGTGAAGAAGAAACATGCAAGACAGGCAACAGCCCACTCTTATATACAATGAGCGCGATCCTCCACATCCAGATCCTTCTTCACGCCACGCAACCAGAACCAGCAGAACCGTTCCTTGCCACACACCTAGAACCTTTCCTCGTCCCGCAACCAGAACCTTGTCGCGCAACCAGAACCTTTCCTCGCCGGGCAACCAGAACCTTTCGTCACCGTGCATCTAGAACCTTTCCCTGCTGCGAAACCAGAACCTTTCCTCGCCGTGCATCTAGAACCCCAAAACCCAAAACCTACTCGCGCCGTACAATCCAGAACCCGAACCTTCCTTGCACCGCGTCATCCAGCACGTTCCAGACTCTAGTCATTCGGCATAGGTGGTGACGGCAACGTCGTGCAGTTACAACGGCTTTAACAACGGTTTGCGCAATGCAATGCTCCTCGAATAGAGCGTCGTATCACTCATCAGTTTCGCTTGTCAATGGCTTTCACAACAGTTTGCCCGCCGGAATTGTCGAACAGTGCGTTAGATCGCTCATCGCTTCTGCTCGTCGACAGCTATCCCAACGGTTTGCGCGCCGCAGTGCTCGTCGAATGGCGCGTCAGATCGCTCGTCGGTTCCGCTCGTCATATCTGATCGGTTTGCGCACCGGAATTGTCGTCGAATAGCCAGTCAGATCGCTTATCGCTTCTGCTCGTCGACGGCTATCCCAACGGTTTGCGCGCCGCAGTGCTCGTCGAATGGCGCGTCAGATCGCTCGTTGGTTCCGCTCGTCATATCTGATCGGTTTGCGCGCCCGAATTGTCGTCAAATAGCCAGTCAGATCGCTCATTGGTTCCGCTCGTCGACGGTTATCTCATCGGTTTGCGCGCCGTAATTGTCGTCGAATAGCGCGTCGGATGCTTCATCACTTCCGCTCATCGACAGCTATCCCAACGGTTTGCCCGCCACAATGCTCGTCCAATAGTGCGTCGGATCACTCATCGGTTCCACTCGTCGACGGCTATTCCAATGGTTTGCGAGTCGCAATTGTCGTTGAATTGCTCGTCGTATTCCACATTTCTCGTGCTTCTAGACAGCTTTCCCACCGGCTAGCTGATTCGATCGGACGTAGATATGAATGATAATTGTCAATGGGAGTGATGTGGAGATGTGATGGTTGTCTTCATGTGACGGTGACGCCACTGCCTATATCTATAGCAGTGGTCACGAGGACTGACTAAGCATACACTACAACACTTCCCCCCCTTTCTGCATTCGCGCTGCACCTGAAATCCAATAAAACAGCGAAAGCAACTGAGCAGGAAAGTAATCATCAAAACAGTACATTGTCCCCGTCGGCCTCGTTAAAACCTACGCAGTAAAATGCTGTGGGATAAAAAACTGCTAGGAAAAAGAGTACTGGCGCCCTAACTCTTAAACATGACCGAAAAATATGCATCCAAGACTTCTAACAACCCCTTCGTAGACCCATACTCTGAACAAGACGCTGATGGCGTTCTGGCACGAGTGCCTTCGTCATAATATCGGCTAAATTGTCGTTGGTGGAAACATAGTCGAACTTGACAATTCCTTGAGTGTGAACCTCTCTGCTATCATGGAATCGAATGTCGATGTGCTTCGTCTTTGCACTTGACACGCCTGACCAGATATTCTTCAATGCGCCATTGCTATCGCAATATGTCGGTGGTACGACCAACTCGCCTGTAACGTCTTTGTGGAGTTGTATAAGGCATCGGGCCTTTCGGGTGGCTTCAGAGCAAGCGACATATTCCGCTTCAGTAGTTGAGGTTGCGACAAGTAACTGCTTCTTGGATTGCCAGTCTATCGGTCCGCCGTGTGCTCGAAAGAAATAACCGCCCTGAGATTTCCGGTCTGCTCGATCACCGGCAAAATCTGAATCTGTATAGCCATGTAGGACGCCTGTGCTGCTAGATGCTTCTGAATATGTATAGCCATGTAGGATGCGTGTGCTGCTAGACGCAGATGAGCCGGGAAAGACCAAACCGACATCTGCCGTGCCTTTGAGATAACGGAGAACGAGTTTTGCTGCTGTCATATGTGTGACATACGGTTTGGAATTGTATCGGCAAAGAGCTGCAACTGCATAGGCGATATCGGGTCGTGTCGATGTGGCTGTGTACATGAGACTTCCGGTAATTGATTGATAAACAGCTGCATCCGCTTCGCGATCCGTTGACATTTCGATGTCCAGTCGAGTCTTATGACATAAAGGCGTTGGCGCTGTATTTGCGTCTTCCATACCAAATCGCTTGAGGATTGAGTTGATGTATATCTGCTGGCTAAGAAGAATTGAGCCGTCGGGTAATCGAGTAATGTCTAGACCTAAGAACCGCTTCGCCGGACCGAGATTCGACATCTGATATTGCCTCATGAGAGCATTTCTGACTTCTATCGCTCTTTCGGAAGAACTGTCGGCATAGGCAACTAGCATATCGTTGACGTAAAGGAGGAGCAATACACCATCAGCGTGTATATAAAGATTCGGGTCGGCATTCGATCGATGGAATCTAATAGAGAGAAGAAAGCTGTCACGGCGCGTGCCAGCTAGGCCCTTGGCGCCGACTGGAGGGCGGGAGGATGGGATGTGGAGTGACGCCGTGCGGGCGACGGATATCCTTTTAAGGAGCCGTCGCCCACTTCTTTCTTTCCTTCTTCCTTTTTCTTCCTCACGCAACAACTTGTTTCCTTGTTTACCCGCTAGAAGAATATTAGTACTTCCCCACAACCCTCTCTCTCGCAGCGCGCCGTTCGCTCACTGCACGCCGTCCTTGTCCTGTCCTCGGCCAGCCTGCTGCGCGCCGTCCTTGTCCTGTCCTCGGCCAGCTTGCTGCGCGCCGTCCTTGTCCTGTCCTCGGCCAGCTCGCTGCGCGCCGGTGTCCTTGTACTGTCCTCGCTGTGCGCCACCAGCTCGCCGCCGCCCTTGTCCTGTCCTCGTTGTGCGCCGTCCGCTCGCCGCCGCCCTCGTCCAGTCTGCTACCGGGAGCCCGCCTGACCCTGCCCCGTTACACTTTGTTGCGTCAGCCAAACTCTCCCAGTGGCGAAAGAACCCCCGAAGCCTCCAAGAACCACGAACCGCTCAAGAACCCCCGAAGTCTCCAAGAACCCCGAAACTATGCCCGGCGAATCATCCGAAGCCCCGGCCCAACCCGCCCATATCGAGGTCTCACCTGCCTTGCTAGCAAAACTCCACACCATAGCGAATAGCGAGGCTTTTGCCGCGAATGCTACCCTGGAATCGGCTTTCCCCCACGTCAAAGAATTGGTCATGGAAATTCTTAAGGCTCCCGCTGCATGCCCTGCCTGGCGCATCGACGACCTGGAGGAGCAGCTGGCTTCGTCCAGACGAATCGCAGACCGGCTCGCATCTGGCAACTTCGTACCCAACCACGGCCGGGGCGACAAGATCCCGGACCCCCCCATTTACGATGGCAACCGTGAAGCCCTCGAGGGGTTTGTTGCTCAGTTGCGTCTCAAGTTGTTCAGCGACACCACTCGATTCCCTACCCCCGCCGTTCGGATGGCCTACACCTTCAACAGGCTGCAAGGACGGGCTCAGGCACAGGTTCTTCCCTTCATAAAAGGTGATACGATCAACCTGAATGACGCCGACGACATCATTCAAATACTCCACAATGCGTTTGGTGACCCGGACCCTGCAGCCACTGCCAGGGCCAAACTGTCAACTCTCAAGCAGGGAAAGAAGGAGTTCAACGCCTACTTTGCCGATTTCCAGATGCTCGTCTCCAAGCTCAATTGGAATGAGGACGCCAAACTGGATGCGTTGCGAGAGGGAATGTCGCACGAGCTACGTCGCTTGTTGGGAAGAACGAAAGGGCTGAGCTTCAACGAACTGGTGAAAATATGTCAGGAAATGGACACCGAGTCACGTACCATTCATCTCAGTGAAGGACGATCCTACCAGCAGCCCCGGAATGCCCAAGGCCACACCCACTCACGAGTGACGACCGCCGCTCCACTCGCCACCGACCATGCAGCCAACTCGGTCCCAAGTGGCAGTGGAAATGGACACTTGCCACACCCCGACGCTATGGACCTGAGCGCAACAGGTACTCGGGGAAAGATCTCGGAGGAAGAACGGGCGGCTAGTCTACCTGAAGGACGCTGCCTATACTGCGGAGGGATGGGACATATGGCGCGCAACTGCCCAAACAAGTCTAGGAATCCCTTCCGCTCCGCCGCGGCTCAGATCGAATCGGATCCGAACACCCTCACCCACCCGAACACAAGCACCTTGACGCATGTTAACCCCTTCAGTGGTGGTGGAGGAACCAGAGGTGATAATGGAGGAAATCAAAGCCAGTCGGGAAATGCTTAGACCAACAGCCGCTTGATGGCACTGTTGTTGGTCATATACTGGGCAAGTCTTTTTCGTTTTCCACACCGGTGTGTTTGTCTAGTTTGTCAGTTTCGGAGATAGTAATGGAAGGAAGGCATCTTGTGGTTCTGTGCAAGCTTTCTTTCGGCAATAAAACCATTGCTACTCACGCCCTGATCGACTGTGGAGCCACTGGAATCGCTTTCATAGACGAAGACTTCGCCCGCCATCACCAATTACCCCTCACACCACTCCAGTACCCTAGAAGCCTCGAAGTCATTGATGGCCGCCCTATATCCTCTGGCGACATCACCCATCTCGCCAACACCCACCTATCAATCCTCGAACACCATGAAACGTTACCGATGTTCGTCACAAAGCTCGGTCACTACCCCATTGTACGGGGCATCCCGTGGTTGGAGCTCCACAATGTGGCCATTCAGTTCAGCTCCCGTACCCTCACATTTGGGTCGCAATATTGTGCCTCGCACTGCAACCGGACACCGACCGTGGTTCACGCCGATTCTCTCGCGCCAAAAGTAGCTCAGGAGGAGCCAGCGGTAAGCGCGGGGGCCGGCGAATTCGAGGCCCGGTCATTTACGTCTCCCAAATCATTTTTTCAGAACCAAGTTGACCATGGCAAGGACTACAATTTGGGAATGGGCGCCCGATCGTCGAACTGGCGCGCCAGACCGCTGGGAACAAGTGCCGGATTGCCGAGTTTGAGCGCCGGACCGCTGGGAACAAGTGCCGGATTGCCGAGTTCGAGCACCGGACCGGTGGGAACGAGCGCCGGACCGCAACGAATGGATGTCAGGTCGCCGGACGCATCAAAGACAAGGCATCCAATCCAAATCTCAGCTATCGGTGGACAACCGTTCCGACGACTGGCATATAAGCAAAAATTGACGATTTTTTCGACTTCCCTGTACGAGATCAACCAAGTGCTCGGAGTGAAAGAGAAACCAAAGAAGGAGCTGGATCTAAAGACTTACATACCTGCCGAGTACCATGAGTTTCTGCCACTATTTTCGGAAGCTTTGGCAAAGAATCTACCACCCCACCGGCCTTATGACCACAAGATTCCCCTGCGAGAGGGATTCACACCTCCCTTTGGCCCGCTATACTCGATGTCCAGAACCGAGTTGCAGACGTTGAAGGAATGGTTAGAGGAGAATTTGAGCAAGGGATTCATTAGGGCTTCGTCCTCCCCTGCGGCCTCACCAATCCTCTTTGTCAAAAAGACCGACGGCAGCCTGCGGTTGTGTGTCGATTACCGTGGGCTGAATGCAGGAACTATCAAGAATCGTTACCCACTGCCGTTGCTGCAAGAAACATTGATGCGGTTGTCGAAAGCCAAATACTTCACGACTCTGGACATTCGCGGTGCATACAACTTGGTACGAATGGCAGAAGGAGAAGAATGGAAGACGGCATTCCGGATGCGTTACGGGTTATACGAATCCTTGGTTATGCCATTCGGGTTGACGAATGCACCGTCCGATTTCCAGGCGCTTATAAACGATGTGCTCCATGCCTACCTCGACGACTTCTGTACCGCATTCCTCGACGACATCTTCATATATAGCAATACCTTGAAGGAGCACAAGGAACAGGTGTATAAGGTGTTGGAAGCTTTGTCGCAGGCGGGACTACACCTGAAGCCGGAGAAATGTCATTTTCACAAGCAGGAAGTGAAATATCTGGGATTCATCATCACCACCAAGGGAATCTGGATGGATCCGGAGAAGGTGTCCTGCGTCTTGGGTTGGGAAACCCCAAAAAATGTTACAGATGTCCAATGCTTCCTCGGGTTCGCCAACTTCTACAGACGGTTTATCAAAGATTACTCGAAGGTGGTGACACCATTGACCAGAATGACGAAAAAGGAGGGAGGCAAATACGTTCCATTCGTGTGGGGACCGGAGCAGCAAGCAGCCTTCGATCTCCTCAAAAAAGCATTCACGTCGGCCCCCATCCTTCGCCACTTTGAATACGACCGAGAAATAATAGTCGAAACCGACGCTTCGGACTATGTCTCGGCTGGCATTCTCTCCCAGTACGACGACGAGGGTGTTCTACACCCGGTGGCCTTTTACTCCAAGAAACACAGCCCTGCGGAATGCAATTATGAAATCTACGACAAGGAACTCATGGCAATCGTCCGGGCTTTTGAGGAATGGAGGCCTCACTTGGAGGGTTCGCGCCACCCAATCCAGGTTTTGAGCGACCATAAGAACCTGGAATACTTCATGAGCACGAAACTGTTGAACCGTCGACAGGCCCGATGGTCCAAATTCCTTTCCCGTTTTGACTTCAGGATCACGTATCGGCCAGGAAAAGCAGGAGGAAAGCCGGACGCCTTGACTCGGAGATCAGGAGATCTCCCTAAGGAGGGGGATGAAAGACTGCTTGCCAACCAGCATGCCGTTTTAAAACCTCAGAACCTGTCGGACTTATACCGGGACGGACGGACGGACGCCGTAGACAGCTTGCAGTTACTGGCCAACGACGTTCCGGACGCCGGACAGCCGGACGCCGGACAGCCGGACGCCGGACAGCCGGACGCCGGACGGATGGACCTTCCGGGTGCCGAACGGATCGACGCCGGACAGCCGGACGCCGAACGGATCGACGTTCCGGACGCTGGACAGCCGGATGAGCGATGGATAGATGTGCCGAACGCCGGACGGATATCCACCTTACTCACTGAATCCTATCGAGCGGACCCGTTCCCGGCGCGGATACTGGGGCTGCTCCGGAACGGTGCCCGGCAATGTAAGGAGATATCACTAGCTGAATGCAAGGAAAAGGATGGTCGGCTACTCTACAGGGATTGTGTCTATGTGCCGGACCATCCACCACTTAGGCTGCAACTGCTACAAGACCATCATGACCCGCCGGCTGTGGGTCACCCAGGACGCACCAAAACCCTGGAACTTCTCACGAGGAAGTACTTCTGGCCATCAATGAGGAAGGATGTTGACCGATTCGTACGAAACTGCCATGTCTGCCGCCGAACGAAGTCCACACGACATGCGCCGTACGGAGTCCTGAGACCGTTGTCGGTACCGGATCGGCCATGGCAACACATATCCGTTGACTTTGTAACTGGCCTACCGCGGTCCAAGGGTTACGATGCTATCTGTGTGGTGGTGGACCGCCTGACCAAGCAGAGGCACTTCATTCCCTGCACAACGACGATTACGGCTGAGAAACTGGGCGCTCTTTTCTGCGACAGGGTCTTCCGCTACCACGGCCTACCAGAGACTATTGTGTCGGACAGAGGACCGCAATTCGCGTCCCGCTTTTGGAAGCACCTCTGTTCGTGTCTGAAGATTGATGCACGGCTCTCGACTGCATTTCACCCACAAACAGACGGACAGACCGAGCGAGTGAATGCAGTGGTGGAGCAACACCTCCGGGCATACGTCGCGTACCTCCAGGACGATTGGGCAGATTATCTCTTTCTGGCAGAATTCGCAGGCAACAACCAAGTATCAGACACCACGACCTTGTCGCCGTTCTTCGCCAATTGCGGTTTCCACCCCCGTTACGACTTCGAGCTGGATATTCAAGTGGATGCTCCGGAAGAGAGGGAGGCACAAACCGCAGCAGAACGATTGGAACTTATTCATGAAGTCGCCCGAACCGAGATGCGATACGCTCAGCTACGACAGGCAGACGGGGCAGACGCCCACAGAACTCCCGCACCAGCCTTCCGACCCAGTGACCTCGTGTGGGTGGACGGCCGGAACTGGAGAACGGCACGCCCAAGTCGAAAGCTGGAAAACAAGCACCATGGACCCTACCGTGTTGTCCGCACCATCGGAACGCACGCCTACGAGTTGCACATACCGGCAACCATACAAAAACACCGAACCTTCCCGGTATCACTCCTACATGCTGCCGCTGACGACCCGCTCCCTGGCCAGGTGGTTCCACCACCCCTGCCAGTAATGGTTGAGGGAGAAGAAGAATGGGAGGTGGAGGAGATTCTGGACAGTAGGAGGACGAGAGGACGGTTGCAATATTTGGTGAAATGGAGGGGATTTACGGACCCAACATGGGAACCCGAAGAAAACCTTGCCGAGGTAGAAGCGGTGGACATATACCACAGACGTTACCCGGAGCGGCCGGCACCCGTACGGGCTGCCCTCGTGGGAACTCGGGCCCAACGGGGGGCTACTGTCACGGCGCGTGCCAGCTAGGCCCTTGGCGCCGACTGGAGGGCGGGAGGATGGGATGTGGAGTGACGCCGTGCGGGCGACGGATATCCTTTTAAGGAGCCGTCGCCCACTTCTTTCTTTCCTTCTTCCTTTTCCTTCCTCACGCAACAACTTGTTTCCTTGTTTCCCCGCTAGAAGAATATTAGTACTTCCCCACAACCCTCTCTCTCGCAGCGCGCCGTTCGCTCGCTGCACGCCGTCCTTGTCCTGTCCTCGGCCAGCCTGCTGCGCGCCATCCTTGTCCTGTCCTCGGCCAGCTTGCTGCGCGCCGTCCTTGTCCTGTCCTCGGCCAGCTCGCTGCACGCCGGTGTCCTTGTACTGTCCTCGCTGTGCGCCACCAGCTTGCCGCCGCCCTTGTCCTGTCCTCGTTGTGCGCCGTCCGCTCGCCGCCGCCCTCGTCCAGTCTGCTACCGGGAGCCCGCCTGACCCCGCCCTGTTACAAAAGCGGTCGATCGTCTGATGCCATAATCGAGGTGCTTGACGAAGACCGTATAGCGCTTTATTCAGACGTAGAATGTATTGCTCGCGGGTCGGTGGCTCGGTAGACTCTGGTGGCTCAATAAAATCGATTGCGTCGGTAG
>Ga0307516_10000550_pt1 | contig 50318 bp, 48 predicted proteins | sample 19_EM_MG_FD_203310 | JGI IMG/M metagenome (GOLD analysis project Ga0307516, IMG submission 203310) | Populus trichocarpa ectomycorrhiza microbial communities from riparian zone in the Pacific Northwest, United States - 19_EM | ecosystem: Host-associated > Plants > Roots > Unclassified | place... | reverse complement strand
ACGGCGCTCTCCGAGGGCAAGATCAACTACATCGTCGAGTGCAGCCCGCTGCTCGGCCCACAGCTGATGGACCTGGCCAAGAAGGTCAAGGCCGGCGAGACGGTGGAGCCCCGCGTGCTGACCGAGGAGACGACGTTCACCCAGGAGCAGGCCAAGGCCGTCCTGGCGGACCGCAAGTACTGATCACGAACGAGCGGCACCGCCCCGGCCGGCAAGCCGGGGCGGTCCGCCGTCGACAAGGAGCAAAACGATGGGTGACCCGCCGATCCTGCAGATGACCGGCATCCGTAAGGCCTTTCCCGGGGTCGTGGCGCTCGACGGCGTCGACTTCTCGCTGCGGCCGGGTGAGGTACACGCCCTGATGGGCGAGAACGGTGCCGGCAAGTCGACGCTGATCAAGGTCCTGACCGGGGTGTACGGCATCGACGCCGGCGACATCCGGCTGGACGGCGCCCCGGTGCGCTTCGGCGGGCCCCTGCAGGCCCAGCAGGCCGGCATCAGCACGGTGTACCAGGAAGTGAACCTCTGCGCGAACCTTTCCGTGGCCGAGAACATCTTCATCGGCCGCGAGCCCCGCCGGTTCGGCAAGATCCGCTGGTCGGAGATGCGCCGCCGCTCGGCCGAGCTGCTGGCCGGGCTGGATCTGCACCTGGACGTGGCCGCGCCGCTGAGCACGTACTCGCTGGCGATCCAGCAGATGGTGGCGATCGCCCGGGCCGTGGACGTCTCGGCGAAGGTGCTCATCCTGGACGAGCCCACCTCCAGCCTGGACGCCTCCGAGGTGGAGCGGCTCTTCGAGGTGATGCGCCGGCTCAAGCGGGACGGCGTGGCGATCCTGTTCATCTCGCACTTCCTGGACCAGATCTACGCCGTCGCGGACCGGCTGACCGTGCTGCGCAACGGCACCCTGATCGGCGAGTACGCCACCGCCGACCTCACCCCCATGCAGCTGGTCACCAAGATGATCGGCAAGGAACTGACGGTGCTGGAGCGGCTCGAACAGGAGCCGCGGACGGTCACCGCCGACGCCCCGCCGGAGCCGTTCCTCGAGGCCCAGGAGCTGGGCCGGACCGGCGCCATCGAGCCCTTCAGCATGGCCGTGCGCGGCGGGGAGATCGTCGGCCTGGCCGGGCTGCTCGGCTCGGGCCGCACGGAGCTGGCCCGGCTGCTGTTCGGCGCGGACCGGCCCGACCACGGCAGCCTCAAGATCGACGGCAAGCCCGCCACCCTGCGCACCCCGCGGGTGGCGATGAGCCACGGCATCGCGTTCTCCTCGGAGAACCGGCGCACCGAGGGCGTCGTCGGCGAGCTCAGCGTGCGGGAGAACATCGTGCTGGCGCTGCAGGCGTCCCGCGGCTGGTCCCGCCCGATCCCGCGGCGCAAGCAGGACGAGCTGGTCGAGCGCTACATCAAGACCCTGGGCATCCGGCCCGCCAACCCGGACGTGGCCGTGCGCAACCTCAGCGGCGGCAACCAGCAGAAGGTGCTGCTGGCCCGCTGGCTCATCACCGAGCCCCGGCTGCTCATCGTCGACGAGCCCACCCGCGGCATCGACGTCGGCGCCAAGGCCGAGATCCAGCGGCTGCTGGTCGAGCTCGCCGACGGCGGGATGGCGGTGCTGTTCGTCAGCGCCGAGCTCGAGGAGGTGCTCCGGCTCAGCCATAAGATCGAGGTGCTGCGCGAGCGGCACCTGATCGAGGAGCTCGACAACACCGGCGGCGGTGTGGACGCCGACCGCGTCATGCAGGCCATCGCGAGCGGAGCGAACGCGTGACCACACTCTTTCGGCACCGGCTCTTCTGGCCCGCCGTCGTCCTGATCGTGCTGCTGGTCAGCAACGTCTTCTTCTCCCCACGCTTCTTCACCATCACCCTGCAGGACGGCCACCTGTACGGCTCGCTGATCGACGTGCTGCGCTCGGCCACCCCGCTGGCGCTGGTCGCGCTGGGGATGACCATGGTCATCGCCACCGGCGGCATCGACCTGTCGGTCGGCTCGGTGATGGCCATCTCCGGCGCCGTGGCCTGCCTGATCATCGGCGACCTGAGCGATCAGAACAGCGCCAGCGGCGTGCTGTTGGCGGTCGCGGTGGCCATCGGGCTGGCCCTCGTCCTGGGCATCTGGAACGGCGTCCTGGTCTCGGTGATCGGCATCCAGCCCATCATCGCCACGCTGATCCTGATGGTGGCCGGCCGGGGCATCGCCCAGCTGCTCACCGACGGCCAGATCATCAACGTGGAGTCGGATCCGTTCCGGGTGATCGGCGCGGGCTACGCGCTGGCGATCCCGGTCTCGGTGATCATCGTCGCGGTCGTGGTGGCCGCCTCGGTGCTGCTCATCCGCCGCTCGGCGCTGGGCGTGCTGGTCGAGGCCGTGGGCGCGAGCCCGACCGCCAGCCGGCTCGCCGGCATCCGGGCGCGTGGGCTGACGATCGGGGCGTACGTGTTCGCCGCGGTCTGCGCCGCCATCGCGGGCCTGATCTTCGCCTCCAACGTGCGCAGCGCCGACAGCAACGCGGCCGGTAACCTCATCGAGCTGGACGCGATCCTCGCGGTCGTCATCGGCGGCACGGCGCTGACCGGCGGCCGCTTCTCGATCGCGGGCAGCGTGCTCGGCGCGGTGCTGATCTCGGCACTGGACATCACCACGATCACCGTCGGCGTGCCGGCCGAGACCACCCTGTTGTTCAAGGCGGTCGTGGTTGTCATCCTGTGCCTGAGCCAGTCCGCCGCCTTCCGCGCCGCGGTCTTCCGCCGCCGGCGTACCGCGCCCGTCACTCCCGCAGCCGAGGTCCCCGCATGATCGACGTCAGCGCACCGCCCCAGCCGGAGACCACCGCGCCCGCGCCGCGCAAGCGGCGCGGCCTGGACCGGCGGCACATCCCCGTCCTGGCCACCCTGGCCCTGCTCGCCCTGATGTACGGCATCGGCGTCGGCAACTACGACAACTTCGCCGACACCCAGGTGCTGCTCAACGTCTTCGTCGACAACGCCTTCCTGCTCGTGGTCGCGGCCGGGATGACCTTCGTGATCCTCACCGGCGGCATCGACCTGTCGGTGGGCGCGGTGGTCGCCCTGACCACCGTGGTCGCCGCGACACTGCTGAACGCGGGCTGGCCCGCGGCGCTGGTGCTGCCGCTCGTGCTGCTGATCGGCACCACCCTCGGCCTGGGCATGGGCGCGGTCATCCACTACTTCAAGGTGGAGCCGTTCATCGCCACGCTGGCCGGCATGTTCCTGGCCCGCGGGTTGTCGCTGCTCATCAACCGCAACTCGATCCCGATCACCGACCCGTTCTGGACCTCGATGGCCCAGGAGCGGATCCGGTTCGGGCCGGGCGTGTTCATCTCCACCAGCGTGGTGATCGCCCTCGTGGTGGTGCTGGCCGGCGCCTTCGTGCTCGCCTACACGCGGTTCGGCCGCACCGTCTACGCGATCGGCGGCAGCGCCGACTCGGCGCTGCTGATGGGCCTGCCGGTGGGCCGGACCCGGATCGCCGTCTACACCATCAGCGGCTTCCTGTCGGCACTGGGCGGCGTGCTGCTCAGCTTCTACATGCTGTCCGGCTACAGCCTGCACGCGCAGGGCATGGAGCTGGACGCGATCGCCGCGGTGGTGATCGGCGGCGTGATCCTGACCGGCGGCTCGGGCTACCTGTTCGGCACCGTGCTGGGCGTGCTGGTGCTGGGCCTGATCCAGACCATCATCACCTTCCAGGGCACGCTCAGCTCCTGGTGGACGAAGATCGTCATCGGCATCCTGCTGTTCGCCTTCATCGTGCTGCAGCGGCTGGTCACCCGACGCAACCGCTGAACCGGCACCGCACGCGACTGCCCGGCAGGCCGCCACCTGCCGGGCAGTCCCCGCTCAGTTATCGCGTTGTTCTCCCTCGAGCGCGGGTCAGTGCCAGGGTGCGTGGAGGATGCGGTCGACGCGGATGGTGAGCAGTACCCGGGTCTGGTTGCCTGCGGCGTATGCCCGGTACGGCTGGCCGGTGTACTTGAGCGACAGCTCCTCGACGCTGGCCCGGCCGGCTTCGGTGTCGGTCGTGATGACGGTTCCGGCGACGGCGTAGTAGGTGGAGGGGTCGTCGCGGTCCAGGACGCTGACGGCGACCCGGGGATCCCGGTCGATGTTCTTCAGTTTCCGGTAGCCCCGCACCGTGTTGATAAGGATGTGGGTGCCGTCGGTGCCGACCCAGGTCTGGGTCAGCTGGGGTGAGCCGTCCGGGTTGGTGGTGGCTATCAGGCTTGGGCTGGGCGCTTGGAGCAGCGCGATCAGTCGGGCCGGCATGTCGGGTAGGTCGGTCATGGCGTTCTCCGGAGTATCGTGCGGACCTCGTGGGTGCACAGGTCGCAGTGTTGGTCAGCGGAGGTGGGCGAAGGTGGCCCGGATGTCGGTGACGAATCCGTCCGGTTGTTCCCACGCGGTGAAGTGGCCGCCGGCGGCGAGTTCGTTGAAGTAGATGACCTTGCTGTAGCGGCGTTCCAGCCAGCGTCGGGATTTGCGGACGTGCTCCTGGGGGGACATGGTGAAGCCCACCGGGAGCGCGGTCGGATCGTCGACGGTGGCGGGAGCCGACCAGTTCGCCTGGGTCATTTCCCAATAGAGGCGGGCCGCGGAGGCGGCGGAGTTGGGCAGCCAGTAGAGCATGATGTTGTCGAGAATCTCGTCGAGGGTGAACGTTGCTTCGGCATCGCCGGGTGTGCCGCACGTGTCCTGGACCATGGCGTAGATCCAGGCAGCCAGTCCGACCGGTGTGTCCGCCAGCGAGTAGCCGATCGTCTGGGGACGGGTGGACTGCTCCTTCGCGTAGCCGGAGAGGTTGTCCCAGAAGTATTTGGCACTGGTGAGCATGGCCAATTCGTCCGGGGTCGCGTCGGCGATCTCGTCGGGTGTGGGGCCGAACATCGCGAAGTTCAGGTGCATCCCGATCAACCCGTCAGGGGCGCGGCGGGCGATCTCGTCGGTGACGCCGCAGCCGAGGTCGCCACCTTGAGCCGCCCACCTGCGGTAGCCGAGGCGGTCCATGAGGGTAATCCAGGTGTCGGCGATGCGGCCCAGGTTCCAGCCAGGCTCGGCCGGTTTGGCGGAGAACCCGAATCCAGGCAGGGTCGGCATCACCAGGTGAAACGCGTCGCGAGGGTCACCTCCGTGCGCGGACGGGTCGGTCAGCGGGCCGATGACCTTGCGGAACTCGAGGACGGACCCGGGCCAGCCATGCGTCATGATCAGCGGCAGGGCGTCCGGCTCCGGTGAGCGTACGTGCAGGAAGTCGACGTCGAGCCCGTTGATCGTCGTACGGAACGGGTCCAGGCCATTGAGAAACGCTTCGCAGGCGCGCCAGTCGTAGCTGTCGCGCCAGTACTCGACCAGGGACCGCATCTTTTCCGGGGTCGGGCCCTGGCTGGTGTCAGTGACGGTCCGGCCCTCGGGCCACCGCACGTGCGTCAACCGCTGGTGCAGGTCGGCGAGGTCCGCCTCGGCGACGGACAAGCGGACAGGTTCGATCTGGTCTGACATAGCGATTCCTTCGTTCGAGTCAATACGGAGCGCGAATGCGGCGACATTCGTCAACGAACGCAAACGGCTCCCGATATCAAATGCACTACGGCGACACCCCCGGGTGCGTCAGCAGCGGCAGGAGGACACGATCGACGAAGGTCTCCCGTTCGGCCGCGTGCGGCGCCTCACCGTCGAGCATCGTTCTCAAGAACAGGTGGGCGACGGCCAGGCCGAGGACCACCGGCCCAAGGCGTTCATCGACCGCCTCGGCCCGGGCCGCGGCTCGCCGGCAGATCAGCAACCCGTCCTGTTGGCCGCGTTCGTCGATCTGGACCCGAATCAGCTCCCGCAGCACCGCGTCCGTGCGGATCGCCTCGGCCAACCCCGGCAGCGAAGGGCCGCCGTCCGCCGCGGTCAACGTCGACGCGATGGAACCGACCGCGAAGAGAAGATCACCGCGAAGGCTGCCGGTGTCGGGTATCTCGGCGGCTCCGCCCTCCGCGTGCTGTCGCAGCGCCTCGGCGACCAGCTCGGCTTTGCCTGGCCACCGCCGATACATGGTCGCCTTCGAGGCGTGGGCTCGCGCCGCGATCGCGTTCACGGTGACACGGTCGTATCCCAGCTCGGCCACCAACTGCGCTGTCGCGCTCAGGATGGCCTGCTCTCGTGCCGGACCCCGAGACAGCGAAGTCCGTCCTGTCTCACGCAACGAACCGGACATCGCGTTCAGCACCCCCATCTCGGCCAGCACTCCCAAACTGTACTGTACAGTACAGTACTGAAGCGTGCATCTGAGGATCGGCCGGACTGGTCGATTGGCCCCTGACCGCCCGTCGTGCCCGGCCGCCGTCATGACCGGAGGTGCCGGGGTCGTGCCCGCCCGGTGGCGGCGGGTCATGGGCCGAGGCGGGAGCGGCGGTCCCGCAGGAACGCCCGTTCGGTGTCGTTGGTGACCAGGGCGATGGCCTCGTCGTAGGCGGCGCGGGCCGCGGCGGGGCGGCCGAGCCGGGTCAGCAGATGGGCCCGGGTCGCGGGCAGCAGGTGGTATCCCGGCAGGTCGATGCTCTCGACGGCGGCCAGCGCCAGCGCCGGGCCGTGCACCTCGGCGACGGCGATCGCCCGGTTGAGCGCGACGATCGGCGTCGGGGTGTGCCGCAGGAGCTGGTCGTAGAGCGCCAGCACCTGGCCCCAGTCGGTGCTGGGCCCGTCGGTGTGCACGGCGTTGATGGCGGCCTGGAGCTGGTAGGGGCCGGGCCGGTCGCGGCGCAGGCAGCGGCGCACGAGGGCGTGGCCTTCCTCGATCAGCTCCCGGTTCCACAGCGACCGGTCCTGCTCGGCGAGGGTCACCAGCTCGCCGCCGGGCCCGACCCGGGCCGGCCGGCGGGCCTCGATGAGCAGCAGCAGCGCGCACAGCCCGAGGACTTCCGGCTCGTCGGGCATCAGCGCGGCGAGCTCGCGGGCCAGCCGGACCGCCTCCAGGCACAGGTCGGTGCGCAGCAGCGCCCCGGAGGTCGAGGTGTAGCCCTCATTGAAGATCAGGTAGAGCACGGTCAGCACCGGCGGGAGCCGGGCGGGCAGCTCTGCCGCGCCCGGCACCCGGTAGGGGATGCCGGCGTCGCGGATCTTCTTCTTGGCGCGCACGATGCGCTGGGCGATGGTCGGCTCGGGCACCAGGTACGCCCGGGCGATCTCCGGCACTTCGAGCCCGCCGAGCAGACGCAGGGTGAGTGCGGTCTGCGCGAGCGGCGCGAGCGCCGGGTGGCAGCAGGTGAAGATGAGTCGCAGCTGGTCGTCGCGCACCGGTCCCACCTCCCTCGGCTCGTCCGGCTGGTGCAGCAGCAGCGCCTCGGCGTGCCGGGCCTCGCGCGTGGACTCCCGGCGCAGCCGGTCGACGGCCCGGTTGCGGGCGGTGGTCACGATCCACGCGCCGGGGTTGGGCGGTAGTGTCTCCCACTTCTGCAGGGCCACCGCGAACGCGTCCTGGACGGCCTCCTCGGCCAGGCCGAGGTCGCCGAGGACGCGGGCCAGGGTGGCCACGCAGCGGCCGTACTCGGCCCGGTAGATGGTCGCCAGGTCGAGCCCGGTCGCCCGCGGGTGTTCGGTCACTCGCCGGGCTCGTCCTCGAACGGCCGGACCTCGACCGGGTTCATGCACGCCTGCGCGCACTTCTCGGCCCAGGCCAGCGCCTCGTCGAGATCGGCGCTGCGGATCACCCAGAAGCCGCCGAGCTGTTCCTTGGTCTCGGCGAACGGCCCGTCGGTCAGGGTGGTCGCGCCGCTGTCGACCCGGACGACCGTGGCGCTGTCGGCGGGCATCAGCCCACCGCCGAAGACCCAGACACCGGCGCTGCGCAGCTCGGCATTGACCCGGTCGACCTGGGCGAACGCGGTCTGCATCTCCTCGTCCGACGGCGTCGGCGCGCCCTCGACGGTGTGCACGGCAAGCATGTACTGCTTCATGATCGCTCCTGGTGAGTGGTGGACGGACGGGTGTCAGGCGGGGAGCCGGCGGGCGACGGCGGGGATGACGATCGCGGCGGCGACCAGGTGGGTCAGCATCAGCAGCATCTTCGTACCAGGCGTGGCGTCCGCGATCACGTCCGGCACGAGGGACAGCGCGGTGAGCACCACGGTGGTGCGGACGAAGGCGGCGCGGGGGTGGCGGGCCACGCGGGCCAGCACCACGGCCAGGACCAGGCCGACCAGGGAGAAGACGGCGGTCAGCACGGCGAAGCCGGTGACGGGAATCGGGGCGCCGCCGACGTTGAGGCTGATCCCGGCCGCGTGGCCGGCCGCCGCGACGGTCGCGGTCGCGCCGCTGGCGAGGGCGAGGGCGACGGCACCGGTCGCGACCAGCGGGCGGGTGGTGGCGGTGCGGGACGGGACGGCGGTGCGGGTGGCGGTCATGGTGCCCTCCAGTGTGCTGGCAACCGGCTCCGTGCCGGTCTCTCACCTGGGCTACGAACGGGCTCGACCGTAGTCGACACGTCCGGCGGAATTTCTTCAAGAAGTTTCCGGGCGGCACAATCGCTGGTGTGGATGTGCCCGAACTACTGCGCCAGGCGGCGGGCGAGCTCCCTGCCTGGCTGCCCCGGGCCGACCTCGACGAACATCTCGCCCTCCACGAGTGGGAGCTCGCCCTCGACGTGCTGCTCGACCGGGGCGACGACTACCCGGCGACGACGTCGTTCTTCCGGATTCTCGAGGACGCCGCGCACCGGATGAAGCTCGGGCGCAGCGCCGCCTGGTGTGCCTGGCGGCGCCGGGAGGTGCTGCACGGTGTCATCCGGGCCGAGCTGCGGCTCGTCCCCGGCGCGCGGCGCGGCCCGATCGCGGGTGCCGGGCGGGTCCGGCCGCTGTGGGACATCGGCCTGCTCACCCCCGCCGGGGAGCCGGAGCTGGCCGTCGCCCTGATCTGGGTCGAATACGCCCCGGACCTGCCGCCGGGCGGCGCCGGCTCGGTCCGGCTCGCCCCGCTGACCGCCGTCCGGTGGCACCACCTGCTGCCGGGGGACCCGATCACCATGTACGAGCAGCGACCGGTCGCCGGCACCGCCACCATCACCGAGGCGGTGTTCCCGGGTCCGGGCCGCCGATGACCGTGGCCGGGCCGCGACCGTAGCCTCACGGTATGACCACGATCGATGTCAGCTCGCTGATCGGTGCCCGGCTCGACGAGGACGCCGCTCTGGCCCGTACCGTCGAAATGGCTCTCACCCAGGCCGCGGCCGGCCGCCTGCCCTTCGCCGCGCTGGTCGTGCGCGACGGCGTCGTGCTCGGCGGCGGGGTGAACACCGTCCTGGACGACCACGACCCGTCCGGGCACGGCGAGGTCGTCGCGGTCCGCGACGCCACCCGGCGGCTCGGCACCGCCGATCTGGCCGGCGCGGTCGTCTACTCCAGCTGCGAGCCGTGCGCGATCTGCCGGCTGGTCGCCGCGGCCGCCGGGGTCGACAAGATCGTGTACGCCGCCGGCAAGGACCTCGTCCCGGCGGCCGTCGACGGTGATCCGGTGACCACGGGCCGGCTCATCGACGCCGTCACCGCGGTGCTGCCGGGCATCGCGCGGGCCGGGCGCACCGGCGCCGACGTGGCCGCGCCGTTCCGGGGGTACGCGCGATGATCCGGTTCGGTGTCAACGTGCCCAACTTCGGCGCCGAGTCCAGCTATGACGCGCTGCTCGGCTGGGCCCGGTTCGCCGAGGACGGCGGCTTCGACACGCTGGTGGTCTCCGACCACGTGGTGCTGACCCCGGAGGTCGCCGCGATCTATCCCGAGCCGTTCCACGACCCGTTCGTGCTGCTCGCCTGGCTGGCCGGGCAGACATCGACCGTGCGGCTCGGCACCTCGGTGGTCCTGCTGCCGTACCGGCACCCGCTGCACACCGCCCGGATGAGCGCCATGCTGCACCTGATGAGCGGCGGCCGGTTCGTGCTTGGCGTCGGCGCGGGCTGGTCGGCCACCGAGTTCGCCGCGCTGGGCGCCGACCACGCGCGGCGCGGGCCGGTCACGGACGAGTACCTGGAGATCATCACCGAGGCGTGGGCGCGCGAGCGGGTCGACGGGCCCGGCTACCGGGACGTGCGGACCGGGCCGCGGCCGCCGGAGGGCCGGGTGCCGGTCTGGGTCGGCGGCGCGTCGCGGCGGGCGATCCGACGCGCGGTGCGGTCGGGAAGCTGCTGGCATCCGATCAATCCCGACCTGGGCTGGCTGCGGGCCGAGGGCCTGCCGGCGCTGCGCAAGGAGGCCGCGGACCAGGGCCGGCCGGTGCCCGAACTGGTGGTCCGGATGACGGCGCGGCTGCGGGCCGAGCCGGCCGGATCCGACCGGCCCGCCGGGGTCGGTACCCTCGCCCAGCTGGTGGGGGACGTGGGCGCGCTGGCCGGGCTGGGCGCGGCCGAGGTGATCCTCGACCCCAACCCGGACCGGCCGAGGCCGCGCGACTACGGCGCCGAGCAGCGGGACCTCCGCGAGATCAAAGAGGCGTATGAGTCTGTGGCGCAGTAACACCTTCCTGCTGCTGTGGGGCGGGCTGACCGCGGGGGAGCTGGGCGCGCGGATCTCCGGGGTCGCGGTGCCGCTGCTGGCCGCCACCGTGCTGCACGCGAGCGTCCTGCAGGTTTCCCTGCTGACGCTGGTCGCCTGGGCGCCGTACCTGGTCTTCTCGCTGCCGGCCGGCGTCCTGGCCGACCGGGTGGACCGCCGCCGGCTGATGATCGCTTGCGATCTCGGCCGGGCGGCGCTGATGCTGAGCCTGCCGGTGGTCGCGCTGACCGCGCATCTCACCCTCGCCCTGCTGTACGTCGTGGTGAGCCTCACCGGGGTGCTGACCGTGCTGTTCACCGTCGCCTATCGCACCGAGCTGCCCCGGCTGGTCGCCCCGGAGCGGCTCGTCGACGCCAACGCCAAGGTCACGATGAGCCAGGACGCGGCTGACCTGGTCGGCCCGGCGCTCGGCGGCGCCCTGATCGGGCTGGTCGGCGCCGCCCGCACGTTCTTCGCCAACGGCGCGACGTACCTGGTCAGTGCCGCCTGCCTCGCCCTGATCCGCGAGCCCGCGCACGACCGGTCCACGATGGAGCGGGTGTCGCTGCGCGCGGCGGTCCGCGAGGGCCTGGGTTTCATCCGCCGGGACCCGATCCTGGTGCGGATCCTGGCCTGCACGACGGCCGCGAACTTCTTCGTGATGGCGACCCACGGTGTCGACGTCGTCTTCCTGACCCGCGAGTTGCACGCGACGCCGCCGCAGGTGGGCCTTGTGTTCTCGCTGGGCGCGGTCGGCGGCCTGGCCGCCGGCACGGTCGCGGGCCGGCTCAGCCGGCGGTTCGGCACGGCCCGGATGATCTGGCTGTCGATGATCGTGCCCGGACCGCTGTACCTGCTCATCCCGGCCGCGCAGCCGGGCCCGGGGCTGGTGCTGTTCGGTCTGGGCTTCGCCGCGTTCGGCGCGAACTCGATGCTCTACAACGTCGCCGCCATGTCGTACCGGCAGCAGGTCACCCCGCCGCCGCTGCTCGGCCGGGTCAACGCGTCGTTCATGTGGATCTGCTACGGGGCGATCCCGCTCGGCTCGCTGTTCGGCGGCGCGCTCGCGAGCCAGGCCGGGATCCGGCCGGCGCTGCTGGTCAGCTCGCTCGGCATGTGGGGCGCGGGCCTGTTCGTGGTGTTCTCGCCGCTGCGCACGATGCGGGAGCTGCCGGAACCGGCGGCCGCCCGGTGAGGGCGCCGCCGGTCCACTGAGGGACTACTTCGCGCCGCGGGCGCGGGCGTACTTGGCGCGGAACTTCTCGACGCGGCCGGCGGTGTCGAGCAACCGCTGCTTGCCCGTCCAGAACGGGTGGCTGCCGCTGGAGATGTCGACGTCGAGGACCGGGTACGTGTTTCCGTCGCTCCACTCGACCGTCTTGCCGCTGGTCGCCGTGGAACGGGTCAGGAACGCGTAGTCGGCGCTGCGGTCGCGGTAGACGACGTAGCCGTACGCGGGGTGGATGCCAGTCTTCATGTGTCTCAGTCCTCCTCGGGATCCACGGGGAAGAAGCCCGTGAAGGGGTCGGATATTCCGGCCGGGCCGGCGATCTCGGCGTCTGTGACCAAGCAGTCGGTCAGCCGCTCCATGAGTGCGTCCGGCGCCAGGTCCAGGCCGATGAAGGCCAGCACCGTGCGCCGGTCGCCGTAGTACGGATCCCAGTCCAGATCCGCGGCCAGCAGCCGCAGGTCGCTCGCGGCGCCCCACCGCGCCGCCGGGAGCGCGTCGAGCCAGGGCCCCAGGGCACCGAGCGCGATGCCGCCGCCGGCCGACTCCCAGCCGATCGCCACGTCCGGCTGGGTGGCGAGCCAGAGCTGCCCGCGCCCGCGCAGCGCCGCCCCGGTCAGCGCCGGCAGCGCCGCGTGCAGCCGGCCGGGGTGGAACGGGCGCCGGGCGCGGAACAGCACCGCGCCCCCGTCCGGATCGTGCACACCGATCGGCAGGCCCTCCTGCGCGCGGCCCAGCATCCCGGGCGTGCCCGGATCGTGCCGGCCGGTGCCGCGCAGCCGGGCGGCGAGCGCCGTGCAGTCGATCGTGGTGGTGTCGCCGACGCGGACCTGGGTGGCCCACGGGGCGAGGCGGTGCAGCAGGGCCTCGGCGCGATCGTCGGGGCGGCCCCAGACGACGATGGTGTCGGCGTACTCGATCTGGCGGGCCACCACGGCCGCGACGCTGCGGCCGTCCTGCTCGGCCGCGTGCAGGTCGCGGTCGCGCAGGTCATCGGTGCCGGCCAGGTCGTCGAGCAGGCCCCGGGCCTCGACCACGGTCACGTACGAGTCGAAGCGCAGCGCGACGCCGTCGGCCGCGCAGGCCGCGGCGACCGCCTCCGGTTCGACGACGTTCGGCAGCGCCAGTATGAGGTCGCTGTCGGGGTGTGAGCGGCTCAACCGGACCAGGGTGGGCAGGACGTCGTCGCGCAGTGTGCAGGCCACGCAGCCGTGCACGAGCCGCACGGTGACGTCCTCGATGATCGTGCCGGCTGTCCGCACGACGCGGCGCACGAACCCGTCGCGCACCCGGGTCAGGTCGTGCCGTACCAGCAGCAGCCGCGGATCGGTGACGAGCAGGCTGCGGGCGACGGCCTCGGTGGCCGGCGGGGAGAAGCCGGCGAGCACGGTGACCCGCGGGCGGTGGTCGACCGGCGCGGGCGCGGCGGAGGTGATCGGACGGGTACTCATTCCCCCATCTTGTTGGAAATGGTTTTCATTGTAAAGAGGGGTCGACGCGCACGGCGGTGATCCAGGCCGGCGGCGCGGGGGCGGCGGGGCCGATCAGCGCGGCGATCAGCCGGGTGGCCTCCAGCGGCGCGCCCGGCCACGGGGTGAAGCCGTCGGTCAGCACGATCACCACGTGCGGCCGGTGCTTCAGCGCCTCCGCGACGCCCACCCGCAGGTCCGTGCCGCCACCGCCGGTGAGCCGCACCTCGCCGACGGAGTAGACCGCGCGGGCCACGTGCACCGCCGCGTCGCAGGACAGCACCATGGTCCGGTTGCCGCCGACGCCGACGACCCGCAGCACCCCGGCCACCTCGGCCAGCGCCGCCGCCAGCTCGGGCTCACCCATCGATCCCGAGGTGTCCACCACGATCGCCACCCGCGGCACCGGCCGGCGCAGGCTCGGCAGGATCACCCCGCGCAGCGCCGCCGAGCGTCGCGACGGCCGCTGGTACGCGTAGTCCACCGCCCCGCCCGCCCAGGCGAGCGCCTCCCGCACCGCGCCGCCGAGCTGCCGCCGCCAGTCCACCCGCGGCTCCAGCGTCCGCAGGGCCCAGCGCTGCCAGCCGCCCGGCGCGGTGCCCCGGGCGCGGATCTGCCGGGCGGTGTCGTGCCGGATCGCCTCCGCCTCCGTCGCGCCGACGCCTTCGCCGCCGCCGTGCTCCCACGACCGGTCGACGCCGTGTGCGCCCGAGCCGCAGTCCAGCTCCCCGCCCGCCTCCGCCGGCAGCAGCGTCAGATACCGCTCGAAGAACAGCCCGCCCGGCATCCCGTACGTGCCGGGCTCGACCCGGCCGGCCGGCAGCGGCAGCCGGTCGGCGAGCAGGTCGTCGTTGATCTCGCAGTCCTGCGCGATGTTGATCCGCAGGTGGCCGTGCGCCGTGCCGGGCGGCAGCCGGTCCGCCCGGCCGTGGTGGTCGCGCAGCAGGTGGGCGACCTCGTGGATCCACACCGCGGCGAGCTGCGGCACCGGCGTGCGGGCCACGAACTCCGGGGACACGTAACACCGCCACCGCCGGTCCACGCCCATCGTCGCCACGTGCGGTGACTCCACGACGGTGATGCTGAACAGCGCCGAGGCCAGGTAGGGCCGGTCCTGCGCCGCCCGGTACCGCGCCGCGAGCAGCCGGGTGCGGTCCAGGGCGCCGCTCACCCGGGCAGCAGGCCGGACAGCGACAGCACCTCGACGAACGCGTCGACGGTGGCCGGCACCGGCCAGTCCGGCTCCCGCAGCGCGGCCAGATCCGCCGCGGCGCGCGCGGCCACGTCGGGCGCCCCGGCCGCGACGGCCTTCTCCAGCACCACCCAGCCGGCCTCCCAGCGGGCCCGGGTGACGTCGGCGCGCACCGCCGAGATCACCGCGGTGAGGAACGCGAGCTGCCGGTCGCCGCGCTCGGGCAGCTCGAACGCCGCCGGGTCGGCCAGCACCCGCTCCGGGTCGGGCAGGTCGAGGTGCTCCAGGTAGGAGGCGAACTCCAGCCCAGCGCCGGGACCCACCGCCCCGGCGACGGCCAGCGCCAGCGCTTCCTTGCCGGTCCGGGTGCTGTAGTGGAACGTCAGCAGCCGCAGCACCATCTCCCAGGTGCGCGGCGACGGCCAGGCGCCGCCCCGGCTCTCCGCGTCGGCCGGCAGGTGGTGGGTGAGCCCGGGCCGGGCGGTGAGGAAGCCGGCCAGCGCGCCGCGGGCCTTCGCCAGGGCGGTGCCGGCGCGTTCCGGGCGGACCACCGGCACGGTCACCGCCGGCCAGGTGCCGGCCAGGCCGCGGGCGACCGTCCGCGCGTCGTGCGTCCACTGCAGATGGACGAAGCGGTTGGCCAGCGGCGGCGCGAGGTGCCAGCCGTCGGCGGCGCTGGTCGGCGGGTTGGCCGCGGCGACGATCCGGATCCGCTCCGGCAGCTGCAGGCTGCCCACCCGGCGCTCCAGGACCACCCGCAGCAGGGCGGCCTGCACGGCGGGCGGCGCGGAGGACAGCTCGTCGAAGAAGATCAGGCCCGATCCGGTACGGGTCAGGCGCACCGCCCAGTCCGGCGGGGCCATCGGCACCCCGTCGGTGGCGGGGGAGTCCCCGACGATCGGCAGCCCGGCGAAGTCGGACGGCTCGTGCACGCTGGCGATGACCGTCTCCATCGGCAGGCCCAGCCCCGCCGCCAGCTGCTGCAGGGTGGCGGACTTGCCGATGCCGGGCTCGCCCCAGATCAGCACGGGCAGGTTCGCGGCGACGGCCAGCGCGAGGGCCTCGACCCGCGGCTCGGCGGCCGGCTCGACGTGGCGGGCGCGGGTGGCCGCGACCAGGGCGTCGGCGGCGTCCAGGGCGGTCACCGGTAGACGCTCGCGATGGCCCGGACGTCGGCGTGCGGCACCGGTACCGGCTGCCCGGCGAGCAGCTGCGCCGCCTTGCGCCGCTGCTTGCGCGGGACCCCGCCGTTGAGCCCCAGGTACGCCATCGTCGGATGCCCCGCCACGGCCGCCACGAGCCGCCGGGCGCCGCGCCCGCCGATCTCCGTACGCCGCAGGTCCAGCCGCCGCAGCCGGGCCCCGCCGAGCGCGTCGGCCAGGGCGTACGCGCCCTCGTCGGCGACCACGTTGCCGGCCGCGCCCAGCGAGCGCTCCGACGGCGGCCGGGCCAGATCCAGGGCCGTCCAGGCGCCCAGGTGCCGGGCCAGCGCCGCCGCCCCGGCCGGGCTCAGGCCGTTGCCGCCGAGCCCGAGGGTCAGCGCCACGCCGTCCGCGAGCTCCGCCAGCGCCGCGGCCCCGGCGTCACCGAGGCGGTTCGCGGCCAGGTAGATCTCGGGCACCCCGGCCGCGTGGATCAGCGTACCCAGGGCCGGCACCGCCTCCGGCCCGAAGCCGTTGCCGCCCAGGTAGAGCCGCTGCAGCCGGGCCGGCCGGGCGGCGAGCGCCGCGGCGAGCACGGTCAGGCCGCGGGCGGTCATGCCGACGTTGACCAGGTCGAGGGTGCGGATCGTGGTGTTGGCCGCCAGCGCCGCGGCGAGCCGGGCCACGCCGTCGTCGCCGACCGGGTTGCGCTTGAGCCACAGCGCCCGCACGGTGCCGTCGGTGGCCAGCCGGGTGGCGAGCGCGTCCAGGCCGTCCGGGTCGATCCGGTTGCAGCCCAGGTACAGCGTCTCCACGTGGTGGCCGGGCCGCAGCGCGCCGGCGACCGCGCGGGCACCCTCCGCACCCAGGCCGTTGGTGCCGAGCAGCAGGTGGCGTACCAGCGGCGACTCGACCGCCGCCGCGACGATCCGGGCCGTCTGCGCCGGGCCGAGGCCCTGCTTGCACAGGTCGAGCCGGCCGTCGGGCTGCACCGTGCCGCGCGGGAACACCTCGGGCGCCGCGACCTCGCCCGCGGCGGCGAGCCGGGCCAGCAGGGGAGCGAAGTCGGCGGGGTCGGCCAGCCCGGCGCCCGGGTCGGCGATGGCCGGGCAGCGTACCGGCGTCGGATCAGTCACCGGGACACCCTCCTTTTCGTTCACCAGGGCACGCTCCGGTAGTCCTTGAGGAACTGGCCGCTGACCGGCTCGCCGCGCAGCCCGCGCACGATCGGGTCGTAGACCCGGGCCGCGCCGTCCACGACGTCGAGCGGCGGCCGGAAGCCCACCTCGCGCTGGGCGGTCTTGCCCGGGTGCGGGCGCTCGTCGGTGACCCAGCCGGTGTCCACGCTGTTCATGTGGATGCCTTCGGTCAGGTAGTCCGCCGCGACCGTGCGGACCAGCATGTTCAGCGACGCCTTGGCCATGTTGGTGTGCGGATGCCGCACGGTCTTGCCGCGCCGCGAGAAGCTGCCCTCCATCGCCGACACCTGTACGACGTGCCGCTGCGGATGCCGGCTCGCCGCCATCAGCGGGCGCAGCCGGGAGGTGAGCAGGAACGGCGCGAACGCGTTCACGACGTGCACCTGCAGCCACTCGTGCGGGCTGACGTCCCCGTCGTGCAGCACCCAGGAATTGACCGCGCGCAGGTCCAGCTGGTGCCCCGTCTCGTCGCGCTGCCCGGCCGGGAACAGCGGGTCGCCGACGGTGGCCGGCACGGGCGGGCCGCCGGCGCTGATCGCGACCCGGGCGGCGGGCCCGGTCAGTGCCGCGGTCTCGGCCTCGCGCACCTCCCGGTGGTACGCCGCGGGCCGGTACAGCGTCTGCGCGGCGTTGTTGACCAGGATGTCCAGCCCGTCGAAGCGCCGCCCGGCCAGCGCGACGAAGTCCAGCGTGGCCCGAGGGTCGAGCAGATCCAGCCCCTGCACGGAGAGCCGGTGCGCCCAGGTGTCGAAGTCGGGCACGCCGGCGAACCGGCGGGCAGCGTCGCGCGGGAACCGGGTGGTGACGACAACCTCGGCGCCGTCCCGCAGCAGCTTCAGCGCGATGTGGAAGCCGATCTTCACCCGTCCGCCGGTGACGATGGCCGTCCGCCCGGACAGGTCGCAGCGGGCGTGCCGGCGGGCCCTGTTCTCCTCCGCGCACCGCGCGCAAAGCATGTGGTAGTCGGCGTCGACCTGCCGGTACGCCGTCTTGCAGACGTAGCAGAGCCGGTCGCGCCGCAGCGTGCCGATCGGCGCGGCCGGATCCCGGCCGGTCACCGCCGCGGCTAGGCCGGCGACCGTCGGGGTCGGGCCAGGGACCGCCGCGGCTAGGCCGGCGACCGTCGGGGTCGGGCCAGGGACCGCCGCGGCTAGGCCGGCGACCGCTGGGGTCGGGCCAGGGACCGTCGGGGTCGGGCCGGCGACCGCCGCGGCTAGGCCGGCGACCGCCGCGGTTGGGTCGGGGACCGCCGGGGCCGGGTCGGGAACCGTCGGCGGGATCTCGGTGTGGAACCGGGTCGCGGCGGCCAGCACCGCACGGTCCGCCGTGCGGGTCTCCGCGGTGCGGCGGGCCTTGGCGCGCCGCTTGATGTCGCGGGCCGCGGCGGTCACCGCCCGCTCCAGCTCCAGCCGGGTGGCGCCCTCCACGTCGGCGTCGTCGAGCCGCGCGAGCACGGCCAGGCACGCCGCCAGCTCCCTACGGTCGATCGGCACCGCGCCCCTCCTCCGGCGAGCGGCGAGACCGGCCGGAATCGAACCGGCGTCCCCCCGCTTGAGAGGCGGGTGCGTCGACCTCTGCGCTACGGCCTCGCCGCGCGGAAGCATAGCCAACCCGGGCCACGGCGAGGCTACGGCCGGCGTACGTCTGCCAGCACCCGCGCCGGGGTCCGGCCGCGCAGGTCCCGCGCGTCGGGGTCCGCGCCCGCCGCGACGAGGGCGACCATGGTCGCCTCCGCGGCCGACTCGGCCGCGGAGTGCAGCGCCGTGCGCCCCTCGTGGTCCCGCTCCTCCATCGACAGCCCCATGCCGAGCAGCACCGGCAGCAGGCGCTCGTGGTCCAGGTGGGCGAGCCAGTGCAACAGGGTCCCGCCGCCCGGCCCGCGCAGGCCCGGGTCGAGCCCGTCCGCCAGCCGGGCGAGCAGCCCGTCGGTGTCGCCGTGCAGGGCCAGGGCGAAGAGAGCCTGCCGGTCCTTGCGGATGTCCTTGGCGAGCGGCCGCGTGCCGGTGCGCCAGCCGCGCAGCGCGGCCGCGCACCCGCCGATCGTGCCGCCCAGGCTCTCCAGCACGAACTCGCGCCGGATCTCCGCGTCGCCGTGGTGCGGGGTGAGCAGGCGCCCGCCGGTGGCGACGACCGTGTGCCACTGGGTGCCGCAGCGGACCCGGATCGGCTCCGGCACGTGCGGCATCTGCGCCCGCCACTGCTGGCTGCGGCCCGGGAACAGGGCCTCGTGCACCAGCGGGTGCAACTCGTCCGGGCCGAGGTCGCCGAAGCGCAGCAGCGCCACCTCCGCCGGCGCCGGCACCTCGAACATCCACGGTCCGGAGTCGGCGCGGGAGGCGGACCCGCGGCGCACGACGAGGCGGCTGACGCCGATCAGCCCCGACGGCGTGGCGAAGTCCTCCTGCTGGTACCGGCGGGCGAGCCGGAGCAACTCGGCCCGGGCCACCGGCAGCGCGTGACCCATCCGGGCGAGCAGCGTGGGCAGGTCCGGACCGTAGTAGTGACGGTCGGTGGCCGGCTCAACCTCGAAACCCGCCGCCTCGAACGCCTCGACCGCCCGGCGGGCGGAGAGCAGGGCGCCGATCCGCTCAACCTCGCCGGTGCGGTCCGCCGCCTGCTCCGGCGGGGTCGTCGTGCCCTGGGGGTACGGGGACCCGTCGGCGAAGTGCCACGGCAGGCGGTCCGGGCCGGCGCCGTACACCCAGCGCCGGTCGGCGACGGCGTCGGCGTGCCAGGCCCACTCGGGCAGGTCGTAGAAGACCCCGGGCAGTTCGTGGCGCACCTGCAGGGTGATGCCCTGCCGCGCCACCTGCCAGCTCCTGGGCAGGGTGGCCACCAGCACCGGTTCCTGCCGGCGGGAGCCCTCCCGGGCCTCGCGGCAGGGCTCGTCGGAGCGGGACAACACCACGGTGGCCCGGGGGACCAGCCGGCCCTCCGAGCGCGGCAGGAAGCGGCGCAGCAGGTCGGGGGCGAAACCGGTCAGCTCGGCCTCGATGCGCTCGGCCTGCCCCGGGCCGTAGGTCGACGCGACCGAGCGCAGGTCGATGTGCACCTCGACGAGCGCGGCCGCGCAGGCGCCCCGCCAGTCCCCGGCGAGCCGCCGTTCGGTGGCCGCGGCGACCATCGCGGGCGGCGCGCTCAGATTCAGCTCCCGCAGGTACCGCAGCCGTTCCCGCCGCCGTTCCACGCCGACCCCTCCCCGTCGCAGGTGGCGGACCGGCCGGAATCGAACCGGCGTCCTCCGCATCTGCAGTGCGGCGCGACGACCTCTGCGCTACGGCCCGCCGCTGCGGAACTCTAGCGGCCCGGCGCGCGGGTCAGCCCTTCAGGCCGGTGTGTGCCAGGCCCTCGATGAACTGCCGCTGGGCGATCAGGAAGACCACCAGCACCGGTACGGCGGAGAGCGTCGCGGCGGAGAGTTGCACGTCCCACATCGGACCGCCGTAGGCGTCGACGAACTGCGTCAGCGCCTGCGGCAGGGTGAATTTCGCCGGGGTGGACAGGAACACGATGGGTTCCAGGTAGAGGTTCCAGCTGTGCAGGAACGTGAAGATGGCGACCGCGCCGAGGGCGGGCCGGGAGAGCGGCAACGCGATCCGCCAGAAGATCGCGAACCGGCCCAGCCCGTCCAGCCGGCCCGCCTCCTCCAACTCGCCGGGCAGCGCGAGGAAGAACTGCCGCATGATGAAGGTGGCCAGCACGCCGGGCGCGCCCAGGATCGGCACCAGGATCAGCGGCCAGTGCGTGTCGACCAGTCCCCACCTGCTGAACATCTGGAACAGCGGCACGATCGTCACCTCGCTCGGGATGAGCAGGCCGGTCAGCACCACCAGGAACAGCGCGTCGGCACCGGGGAAGCGGATGCGCGCGAAGGCGTACCCGCTCAGGGAAGCCACCGCCAGCGTGCCCAGGGTGACCACCGCCGCGATGTAGGCGCTGTTGAAGTACTGCTGCCCGAAGGGCTGCAGGGTGAAGACGTCCCGGTAGGCGTCGAGGCTGAAGCTCGTCGGGATGAGCTTGGGCGGCCACGCGAAGATCTCGCTGACCGGCTTCACCGAGGAGGTGATCATCCACCAGGTGGGGAAGACGAACGGGACGGCCAGCAGGCAGAGCAGCCCGTAGCACGCGAGCCGGACCCTATTGCTCATGGAACACCCACTTCTTGCGCAGCTGCCACTGCACCACGGTGAGCGCCAGCACGATCAGGAAGAGCAGGACAGACAGCGTCGCCCCGTAGCCGAAGTGATGGAACTGGAACGCCTGCTGGTAGAGGTAGTAGACGAGCACCGTGGTCGAGGTGCCCGGCCCGCCCTGGGTGAGCACCGCGATCTGGGCGAAGACCTGCAGCGAGCCGACCACCGTGATGATCGAGGTGAGCAGGATCGTCGGGCTGATCATCGGCACGGTGATGCGCCGGAAGCGGGTCCACGCGGAGGCGCCGTCCACCCGCGCGGCCTCGTGCAGGTCGGCGGGCACGCCCTGGAGCGCGGCCAGGAAGAGCACCATGTTGAGGCCGACGTTCTTGATCACCTGCACCACGATCACCGAGAGCATCGCGGTGCCGTCGCCGCGCAGCCAGTTCGGGCCGCCGACGCCGGCCAGGTCCAGCGCGCCGTTGATCCCGCCGTTGTCCTGCAGCAGGAAGCGCCAGACGATCGTCCAGGCGACCAGCGACACCACGACCGGCGAGAAGAACAGCGTGCGGAACACCACGGTGCCCCGCAGCCGCTGGTTGAGCAGCACCGCGAGCAGCAGCGCCAGGCCCAGGTTGAGCACCACCAGCCCGGCCGAGAATCCGGCCGTGGCCCGCAGCACCGGGCCGAGGTTCGGGTCCCCGGCGAGCGCCCGGTAGTTCTCCGCGCCGACGAAGGAGAACGTGTCGGCCAGCACGTTCCACTCGTGCAGCGAGTAGTAGCCGACCAGGCCGAGCGGCAGCAGGACGAAGAGGGCGCTGCCGATCAGCTGCGGGGCGACGAAGAGATAGCCCGCCAGGTGGTCCCGGCGCCGGGTGGTCCAGAACGCCGGGGTGGAATCGGTGGCCACCTACTTGCTCAGCAGCGGACTGATCGCGGTGCAGACGCCGGCGAGCACGGTCTTGACGTCGGCCTGCGGCTGCCACAGCGGGTCGAGCGCGGCCCGGACCGCCTGGCTGATCTCGGCCTGCCCGGTGTGCGACGGCTTGACCACGCCGGTCGTGATGCCGTCGATGACCACCGACTGGAGCTGCTCGGGGCTGAGCTTCGGGTTGGTCTTGGCCAGCGTCGCGGCGGTGAGCATGGACTGCCGGGGCGGCGGGAAGAACGCGGCGAGCTTCGCCGAGTTGGCCGGGTCGGTGAAGAAGGCCAGGAAGTCCGCCGCGGCCTCCGGGTGGCCGCCCTTCTTCAGGACGCCGAGGCCGCCCGGCCCGGCGGGCAGCGGCACCAGGTCCCAGCCGAACTTGTCCTCGAGCAGCGACGCCCGGGAGATCTGGGTGATCGTCATGGCCGCCTCGCCGGCGAAGAAGTCCGCGGCGGTGCCCGGGCCGGGCAGCGCCTTGCCGGTGAAGATCGCCCGGTGCAGGAAGGTCATCGCATCGACCATCGGCTGCTGGTCGAAGCCGCAGGTCCTGCCGTCCGGGCTCCACGCCTGGGCGCCCCAGCCGGTCCATACCGTGGACAGATTGTCCCAGCCCTTGTAGTCGAAGTCGCGCACCACCAGGCCGGCCTTGCCGGTCTTCGCGTGCACCGCGGTGGCCGCGCGGATCGCCGCGTCCCAGGTCCAGCCGCCGTCGGCGATCAGGTCCGCCGGGTTGGGCGCGCCGGCCTTCTTGAGCAGATCGGTGTTGACGAAGACCCCGAACGGCGAGGTGGAGAACGGGTATGCGTAGGTCTTTCCGCCGGTCTGCCAGAGTTTCATCGCCGCCGGGTTCAGGCCCGCCTTGTCCTGCAGCTTGTCGTCGAGCGGCGCCAGCGCGCCGGACGAGACGAAGTCGGGCGCCGAGCTCTCCAGGATCCAGGCCAGGTCGGGCGGCTTCCCGCCGGCCAGCTGGGTGGTGAGCGTCGTCGTGTAGTTCTCGAACGGGATCGGATCGAAGGTGATCTTCGTAAGCTCCGAATGAGTCTTCAAGTAGTCGGCGGCGATCTCGTTGAACAGCTTGAGGTGGGCCTCGTTGGCCGACCACACGGTCATCCGCAGCTCGACCGGCCCGTCGGCGGCGTCGCCGCCGCAGCCGGACAACGGAAGCAACGCGGTGACCAGCGCCGCCGCCAGGATTCTCTTCTTCATGGGTACGGGTGCCCTTCAGTACCCGGCGATGTCGGGCCAGTGCAGCTCGACGCCGTTGCCGGTGAGGCGGTCCTGGAATTCGGCCAGCAGGCCGGGGGTGTCACGCACGGCCCGGGGCGGCACGCCGCGGGACAGGCAGAAGTCGGCGAGAAGGCCGGCGACCTCGCCGACGTTCCATTCGACGGGGTGCAGGCGGTAGGAACCGTTGGTGATGTGCGTGGTGCCGATGTTCTTCCCGGCGGGCAGCAGGTTCGTCACCCGCCGGGGAAGCAGCGCGCCGAGCGGTATCTCGAACGGGCAGGCCGCGACGTCGATGTAGGTGTCGCCGCCGGTCGACGGGTGCAGATCGATCCGGTACATGCCGACGCCGACCGCGTCCGGGTAGCGCACCGCGCCCTTCTCGCCGCGCACCGCCAGCGAGAGATCCTGCTCGACGACGGTGTACTCGGCGCGGATCCGGCGCGACTCCCGGATGTACGGAGCCTGCGCCAGCCCGTCCGTGCCCCCGGTGATGTCGCCGCGCAGGCGCAGCCCGGGGAAGCCGGTGCCGCCGTCCGGCCGCGGCGCCTCGGTCTGCAGCCAGTAGAAGACGGCCATGGACAGCTCGCGGGCCCGGCGGAACCCCTCGGCCGGGTCGGGCACGTCGATGACCGGGCTCTCGAAGTAGTCGATCATCGGCCAGTTCACGATGGTGATGTCGCTGGGGTAGGCGCCGTCGGTGAACTGCCGCCGCGCGGCGATCCGCCGGAACGTCCACAGGTTGCCGTCGCCGGGGTTCACCCGCTGGTCGGCCCGCACCGTCAGGGGATCGTCGTCCGGGTTCGGGGTGAAGCCGCGCTCGGCCACCTCCAGCGTGCGCGGGTTCGGCGTCCGCCAGGACAGCAGCGGCCCGGGCCAGAAATCCGGGGTGTACGAGCGCCAGTAGTCGTAGCCGGCCGGCTTGTCGATGGTGCGGTCGCCGTCCAGGTGGTCGACCGCGAAGCAGACCGAGACGGCCTGCATGTTCTCCGGCTGGGCGGCGTCCGGCGCGCTCGGCTCACCGGTCTCGGCGCGCGACTCGAAGCCGGTGACGTATTCCGTGCCGGTCAGCGGCAGCAGGTCGCCGGTCTCGGTCGCGTCCAGCACGTACGGCGCGGTCACCCAGATGTCATCGGGCCCGGCCAGGCGCACCGCGCGTACCCGATCGCCGTCCATCTCGGCCGCCACCGGCCGATAGGGCTGAAGCACCGTCAGTCGTCCGGAGCCCCGGTAGGGGGCCAGCATCGCCTCGATCACCGCCACCGCGACGCGCGGCTCGTGGCAGAGCGGGCTCACCCAGCCGGCGCCCGGATTGAGGTACTGCGCCCGGCTGGCCCGCGCGGTCAGCGGGTAGAACCGGCGGTAGTAGTCGCGGATGCCGTCGCGCAGGGCCCGGTAGCTCGCGGTCACCCCGAACTGCTCGACCCAGCTGTGCTCGTCCGGCGGGACCGCCTGGCTGGTCAGTTGCCCGCCGAGCCAGTCGAACTCCTCGGTCAGGATCACCGACCGGCCCATCCGCAGCGCACCGAGCGCCGCGGCGACGCCGCCCAGCCCGCCGCCGACGACCAACACCTCGCACTGCATCTCGGTCAAGACCACTCCTCTGTGTCGTCCGGGTTCGGGCTCAATCAACGAATGCGCCGGGGTTTCGCCGCGGTCGGCACAGTCAACGAACTCGCCTGGGTTGTCCGCCGCGGGTCGGCTCAGCCGCGCGGTGCGGCGAGGGTGTCGCCGTCGACCGGCTCGCACGGCAGCAGTTCCTGTGCGGCGGGCCCGCTCCGCTCGCCACCGATCAGCGCGGTCAGCAGTTCGGCGGCCAGCCGGCCCATCTCCTTGCGGGGGATGCGGTAGCCGGAGAAGTCGATGTCGGTGGGCGCGGGCCGGGTCGGGTCGCCCAGGGCCAGCAGCGACAGGTCGCCGGGGATGTCCATGCCCCGTCCCCGGGCGACCGCGGCCAGGGCGGCGGCGTCCGCATACTCCTCGACGAGGGCGGCGGTGACCCCGTCGGCCACCAGGGCGTCCAACAGCTCGGCGGGGGACCGCCCGGCCACGGTCAGGTGCGCGGCCGGGAGCCCTGCGGTCGCGGCCGCGAAGCCCCGGAACCGGTCGGCGTAGGACTCCGGCCCGGCGCCCTCGCCCACGTACGCGAGCCGCCGGTGCCCGAGCCCGGCGGCGCGCCGGACGACCGCGGCGGTGGCCGCCGGATAAGCGGCGCCGACCGACGGCACCGGGCCGCCGGCGTCGTCCCGGCGGCCCACCGAGACGAAGGAGTGCCCCTCGGTGACCAGCCGGGTCAGCTCGTCGCGGTCGAGCGACCGGCCGAGCAGGATGCAGCCGTCGGCCAGCCGGAACCGGTTGCCCTCGTGGAAGATCCGGCGGCGGCCGTCGGTGACCGGCGCGCTGGTCAGCAGCAGCAGGTCGCAGCCGAGCCGCTCGGCGCTCTCCTCGATGCCGAGCAGGAACGGGTGGTAGAAGTCGCCGGTGGCGGCCGGGAACACCGGCTCGTAGGTGAAGACGCCGAGGATGCGGTTGTGCCGGTCGACGAGCCGCCGCGCGATCGGGTCGGCGACATAGCCGGTCTCCCGGATGGCGGTCAGCACCCGCTCACGGGTCTCCGGCGCGATCCGGACGTCGCCGTCCGCCCGCCCGTTGAGGACCAGCGAGACCGTCGCCTGGCTCACGCCGGTCATCCGGGCGATGTCCTGCTGCGTGATCCTTCTCCGTGCGGCAGTCACTGCGCGTCACCCTCGGTTTCTCTGATAATGCGTATTAGTTTCGTCGAGATGAATGCTGCGACATCCCAGCGGTCCGCGTCAAGCCCGGAAAGTCGTGCTGATAATTCGTATTAGCATCTTGACGGCCACCGATCGGGGACCGAGACTCATCGATCACAAGCGTGCCGGCGCTCAGGTTACCCACCGCAACCATTGAGGAGGCGCCATCATGCACCGTCGTTCGCTCCTGCGCGGCGCGGTCGTGCTCGGCACGGCCACCGCCGCGGGATCCCTGCTGTCCCCGTCCGCGGCGCTGGCCGGTCCGGCCGGCTTCCCCGCCTACACCTACCTCGGCACGCCGTTCACCAAGTCGGCGCTGCGCTACAACCCCACCAACGAGCTGATCTTCCCCTGCGTCCGCGGGGTGTACGACAAGCTCAGCAGCCCGCGCGCCCGCTACTACCTCTGGTACGCCCCGCACGACGCGCCGGGCGGCATCTGCCTGGCGTACGGCGACTCGCTCGGCGGCGCCTTCACCGAGCACCCGGCGAACCCGATCATCTCCCGCTCCTGGTCACCGCACTACTCGGTGAGCCACGTGTCGTCCCCGCACGTCATCTGGAACGCGCCGACCCGGCAGTTCTACCTCTACTTCCACGGCGAGAACACCACGACCCGGCTCGCGGTCTCGTCGGACGGCATCACCTTCACCTACCACGGCGTGGTGCTGACGACCGCGATGGTGCCGAACACGAGCGAGGTCTCCTACGCCCGGGTCTTCGAGCACGCCGTCCCGGGCCTGGGCAACCGCTTCGTGATGCTGTTCATGGGCTACCACACCGCGACCCCGGCCGGTCGCAAGATCTTCTGGGGCTGGTCCGGTGACGGCAGGAACTGGTCGTTCGACCCGCGGCCGCTGGTCGTCCCGGCCGGCGACGGGCAGACCGACCTCAGCGGCCCGCACCTGCTGAAGCGCAACGGCACCACCTACGTCGTCTATCACGGCGGCTCCGGCCGGATGTACCTGACCGAGGTCGGCAACGCCTTCGACCGCGCGGTCCACCTCGGCGTCTTCCACACGCCGCTGGGCGGTGCGCCGGACAACGGCCGCTCGGCCGCGCCCGCCTTCGGCACCGACGGCGGCGTCTCGTACATGTTCTACGAGGCCGGCCAGCGCTCGTCGTCGACCATCGCGGTGGCCCGCGCGGTCTAGCACGGCAGCCGCCGTTCGAGATCGTGTGTGGAGCCGTCGGGTGTCGCAGACGCAGGCGGGTCGGGGCGGGGTGTGCCGCAGGCACACGCCGCGACCAGCACCCTGGTTGTGGCTGCGCCAGCAGGTGCGGGTCAGTCCCGGCGCCGCGGCCCGGTTGGTCGCCCTCGCGCAGACCCTCAACGCCCGGCCGGTGCTGGACGACGCGGTCTGCGCGGGCACGATGTCTGCTGCGCAGGCCACAACCATCGCGGCCACGATCGGACGCTGGGTCGCGGCCATGTCCGCGGCTGTGACCGGGTCGACGTCGGCAGCGAAGGTTGCGCGGCAGTCCTGCGTAGGTTCCCGAACATAGGTCTCTTCTTTTGGGGCAGATAGAATTTTCTTTGCGATTTCCGGGCCGGTGATGGCGGCGTCGGCGCCCGTCACTGAGGCAGTCACCCGGAGTGCTGCCCCGCCGAGCGGCAGAGCTTTCGACGGCACGCGCGCCCAACGCACCCGGTCGGCCACGTTCTCACCGGCGGGCCTGGCGCCGTTGATCACCACGTCGGGTCGGCCGGTCGCCGCCGGCACGAGGTCTTCGTCAGGCCCGAGCGGCCGCCGATCTCGCCGCCAGGTGCAGGCCGGCGGCGGAGACCAGATAGAGGAGCGCGCCACCGACGGCGTATCCGGCCACACCGGTGAGGGAAAGCTCGCTGGCGGTGGCCTGCTTGAAGAAGGTGAGACCGACGACGCAGGACAGGCCGCCGCTGACGATCATCGGCCATTGACCGCGCAGTCCCCGTCGCAACCGGGTGATCGCGAGAGCCAGCTGGATCGCTCCGGTGAGCACCGCCCAGGCGCCGAAGATCCGCAACACCGAGGCGGGCCCGTCGGTGGCCGCCACGGCCACGGCAATGGCGGTCACGGTGCTGATGACCGCGTTGACAAGCTGTGTCCGGACGTTGCCCCGATTCCCGGACCTTCGCTGAGTACGGGCGTCCAGCAGCGAGGCGGCTATGTCGAGGACGGGATAGAAGATCAGCAGGACAACGACGAACCCCGGCAGATCGGAACTGGCGGTGAGGGCGCCCGCGGATGACAGAGCGGCGCCCAGCACACCGGCCCAGACCAGCGCGAGGACGGCGCGGACCAGATAGAGCCTGCTGGTGGCCCGGGAGGTGGTGATGGAGACGTCCTGAACTGACGGGATGGTCGACGCCGAAGCCGGCACGGTGGGTCCTCTCTCGTGCTCCTGAGGTGCGGATCGTTCGACCAGAAGTCTGCGATCGGCCGGACCCGGCCGTGTACTTCGAGCGAAGTAGTTCTGCCGACTACATCATCCGAAGTACCCGACGCTGATTCCGGTGCCCGAGAATCAGGTCATGGTCACGGCGGAGAACCAGCACGACGAACTCTCGGCACCGCTGTGGATCCGTCGCCCCGAGCTGTTGCACCTGCTCGCCTACACCGGGGCCGGGTTTTCCTTCGCCGGTCAGATCGTGGCCACGATCCTGAGAGACGCGGACTGGCGCGTCGTCCTGGCGCTGCTGCTGGCCGGCGCCGGGACTGCCCTGTCCTGGCGCAGGCCCTGGATCGGGCTGGTCGTCACGAGCGCGGCGTCCTTCGCTGTCACCGCGGTCGGCAACGATCCGCTGTCGGTGTGGATGATGGCGGTGTTCGTCCTCTTCTCCGCCACTTTCCGAGGTTTGCCGGCGCGGGCCGCGACGGCACTCGTGGCGGTGTTCTTCCTCGGGGCGTTCATGACGGTGGGCGGTTTCCGCGGTGGTGCGATCGTTGGAGTTGCCGCGCTCTTCTCGGCAATAGCCGGAGGGGCGAGTGGAGCCGCCCTCCGCACGCATCGGGAACGGTGGTGGATGCTCGAGGAACGGGCCGCCACCGCCCTCGCCACCCGTGAGATCGAGGCCACCCAGCGGGTGACCGCAGAGCGTCTGCGGATCGCCCGCGATCTGCACGACGTGATAGGTCACCAGGTCGCGATGCTGAGCATGAATCTGGGGATCGCCGAGATCGGGCTGCCGGAAGAGGCCGGGGCCGCACGCGAGGCCCTCGCCTCGGCTCGGTCCAACGCCCGCACGGTGATCGCCGAGACGCAACGGATCCTGGTGCTCCTGCGACGTGAGAACGACACCGGAGAAGATGAGGCGCTGCGGCCCACGCCGTCGCTCAGCGGCCTGGATGGGCTGATCGCCTCGTTCCAGGGCATCGGTCTGGAGGTACATACGGACATCGGCCCCCTGACCGGCCTCGTCGAGCCCAGCGTCGAGGTGACGGTCTTCCGGGTGGTTCAGGAAGCTCTGACGAACGCCTACCGGCACGGTGAGGGAGCGGCGAAAGTAGCGCTGCGCGAGCAGAACCGGCGGATCTGCCTTACCGTCGAGAACCGCGTACCCCGGCCCGGACCCGCGTCCCAGCCGGGCAGTGGACTCGGGCTGGTGGGAATGTGTGAACGGGTCGAGTCCTCCAACGGGCATCTGAGCATCGACAACGACGATGGCTGGTTCCGGATTCGAGCGGAGTTCACCCCTGCGGGAGAGGCGTTGACGTGACCCGGATCTTGATCGTTGACGATCAGGACGACATCAGGGCCGGCATCCGGGCGATGCTCCTGCTCGACCCGGCCCTGGTCGTGGTGGCCGACCTGTCCGACGGGCTTCAGGTCCTTCCCCTACTGCGGGACCACCCGATCGACCTCGTCCTGATGGACATCCGGATGCCCGGCATCGACGGCGTGGAAGCGACCCGCCGAATCCGTGCCGAACACACCGCCGCGAAGGTGAGGATCATCGTGCTCACCACCTTCGATCAGGACGAAATCGTGCTGGCCGCGCTGCGTGCGGGCGCCAACGGGTTCCTGAGTAAGACAGTCAGCCCGGCCGAACTGATCGCCGGGATCACCGAGGTGGTCGGCGGGGGCGGCACCTTGTCCGCCAACGCGACGGCCGCGCTGATCGGTCACATGGCGGACAACCCGCCGCCCCCGGTCGTCGATCAGGGATTGCTGCGCCGCTTCGACTACCTGACGCCCCGGGAGCGGGAGATGATCATTTTGGTGGCCCGTGGCCTCAGCAACGAGGAGATCGCCGGACAGATGTTCGTGTCACCGCTCACCGTCAAGACGCATGTGGTGCGGGCGATGACCAAGGTCGGTGCCCGGGACCGGGCTCAGCTCGTCTCGTTCGTCTTCCGGGCCGGGCTCTGTTCTCGGTAGCCGGCCAGTGACCGGCACTGGGCCGAGGGCCACCACGTACCACCACCGCGAATAACCCCTGGCCCCGTCAGGTGCAGGTGAGCCTCGCGTCGGCCCAGTCAGCGTGGTCGAAGTTCTTGCCGTCGCCGCCGTCCGTGGTGCGTAGCGTCAGCACCCGCACCCCGGTGACGTCCGCGGCGATCGGTGCGGCCGCGTCGGCGCTGCGCCGAACACCGCTGGCCGCCAGCGCCCGGCCGTCGCCGAGCACCTGGAAGTCCGCCGAGCCCGGCTGGGTCACCTCGTCGTCGATGCCCACCACGGCCGTGAAGCCGGCGCATGCCCCGCCGAGCCAGAGCGTCACCTCGCCCGGCGCGTGCGTGCCCAGGCCCTTCGGGTACGCGGTCCCGCGGATCGTCAACGGCCTGCCGTCGCCCGTGCCGGCCTCCCCGTTGGACTGGTCGCGCTCGACCGGCCCGTACCCGTTGGTCTCGGTCAGGAACGGCAGATCGCTCACCGCGACCGGTCCGCCGGGGTTCGGTGGCGGCACCAGGACGCGCACCGCCTGCTCGACGTGGACTGCTCGCCGGCCCGGCGTGTCCGGCGACCCCGGGTCGCCGGGAAACGTGAACCTGGCGGCCACCGGCAGGTCGGCGAAACCGGTGGCGGCGCCGGCCGCGGCGGTGAGCTGCCAGGTGCCGCGCAGCTCCTCGCCGCCGCGCATGGTCGCATCCCGTACGGGCGGGCCCGCGACTGTCCAGCCCGCGGGTGGCGCCGGGGCCAGCGTGACACCGGTGATCGGCCCGCCGGCGGGCAGCGTGAAGGTGGCCGACACGGTGACCGTCTCTCCCGGACGGACGTTCGCGGTCGCCGGGTCGACGGTCAGCGTCGTCGCCGGCACGTGCCGGATCGGCCGGTCGCAGGTCGCCGACCCGGTGTAGGCGCACAGCACGGTGACGAACCCGCCGTTGGCCAGTTCCGGAACCGCGAGAGTGTCGCCGCGGCGCACGATCCGGCTCTCCCGGACCAGCCCGTGATCGCCGTCGCGCAGGGTCTCGGCGAGGTAGCGGCCGCCGCCCAGGAAGCGGAGCCCGGTGCTGAAGGTCTTCGCGGCGACCGCCGAGATGCCGCCCACGTACCAGCGGTCGTCGTGCCGGCGGGCGAACACGGCCTCCTGGCCGGGTGTCCCGGCGAGCAGCCGGGTCTCGTCCCAGACCGTCGGCAACTGACTCAGCGTCCGCAGGGCCTCGGGATGCGCCTCGTAGGTCTCGGGCTTGTCGGCCAGATGTTGCCAGCCGGACTCGTAGACCAGCGCGAGCGCGACCTCATGCGCGTCCGTGCTGTCCCGGTCGGTGACCGCCCACGTCACCGGCGTGTAGTCCATGCCACCGACGACGTTGCGGGTGAACGGGAAGATCGTGTTGGTGGCGGCCCGGGTCCGGAACTGCTCGGCGCCGCGGACCGCCTCCAGCGACATGACATGCGGCCAGGTCCGCTGCAGGCCGCGCGGGATCGTGGCGCCGTGGAAGTTCACCATCAGGTGCCGCGCGGCGGTGGCGGCGAGGATGTCGTCGTACCACTGGAAGCGGGCCTGGGTGTCCGAGTCCATGAAGTCGACCTTGACGCCGGCGACACCCCAGGACCTGATCAGCGGCAGCGTCCGGTCCCGTTCCGCGACGGTGTCCAGGGCCGTCCAGTGGAACCAGAGCAGCACGTCGACACCGCGGGCGCGGGCGTAGCGGACCACCTCGGGCACCCAGCCGGCGCTCCAGCCCTCGTCGATCAGGACGTACGGCCAGCCGTTGCGGGCGGCGAAGTCGATGTATTGCCGCTGGCGCGCCGGGTCGGCCGGGCTGCTGTGCTCCGAAAGCCAGGACCAGGCGGCCATGCCGGGCCGCACCCACGAGGTGTCGGCGAGCTTCGCGGGCGGCGCGAGGTCGTCGACCAGCGTCGAGCCGGTGACGGTGGCGAGGTCGCCGACGACGGCGGTTCGCCAGGGAGTCGCCAGCCGCCCGGTCGCGACGATCCGCGGGTCGGCGAGCCTGATCTGGTACGCGCCGGAGCCGGCGGTGTGGGCGAGCCGGGCGCCGGCGTACCGTCCGTCCACGTCGGACTCGGTGAGCAGCACGTAGGCCGTGCCGACCTGGAAGAGCGACGGAAAGCCGTATTCGCCGGTGGCGGCCGCGCCGGCGGTTGTCTGTACGTGGGTGTTCTCGTAGTTCGGCGAGTACGGCAGCAGCCACGCGGGCGCGTCCGCCGCCGGAGCGTACGACGACGCCTCCCCGGTCACCGTGCCGCCGGCCGGCAGCACATAGCGGTAGGCGGCCCCCTCAGCCGAGGCGCGGACGACCACGTCGAGCCGCGCGCCGCCGGAGCCGCTGAAGGCGAACGTGGACTCGGCGAGGGTGACGTCGCGGACCAGTTGCTTGCCGGTGGTGCGGGTGTAGCGCTCGCGGACGGTGCGGTCGCTGCGCGACAGGAAGCTGAGGCCGGTGCTGAGGTCGGCGGCGGTCGTGGTGATGCCGATCGGCGCGGGCGGGAGCACCGCGCCGCCGCGCAGGTCGACGCCGAAGCTCAGGTGCCCGGTCTCGTCGAGGGCGAGCCGGGCGGAGACCACCGCGCCGGGCCCGGTCACGGACCAGGACTGCGGGGCAGCGGCAGCGGCGGCTGCGGCGGCCGGGATCGTGGCGGCCACCAGCGCCGCACCGAGCAAAGTGGAAGACAACCGTCCGAGGCGCATCGACTCTCCCTCACAGTTACGTGGGTCGATGCATCACCATAGTTGATCCGGCGGGGGTGGCCCGCCGGATCAGCCCTTCGGGTCAGGAGCAGGTGGTCTTGTAGAGGTACTTGGCCACCGCCGGGTCGTCGACGTTGTCCTTGGTGATCACGGTCGAGTCGGTGCCGATCTCCTTGGTCACCTGCTGGCCGCGGACCGCGGCGGCCGACTGGGTGACGCCGTCCGCCCCGATCTGGCCGGGCTGCTGTGCGACCAGCGCCTGCACCACGCCGTCCCTGAGCTGGCCCACCTGGGTCGGCCCGGCGTCGAAGCCGACCAGCTTCACCTGGCCGGCCTTGCCGGCGGCCTTGACCGCGTTGTTGGCGCCCTCGCTCTGGTCGGTGCTCAGCGCGAACATGCCGACCAGGTCGGGGTGCGCGGCGAGCTGGGCCGAGACGAGCTGGGAGATCTTGGCGACGCCGTTGGAGGTGAAGACGTTGCCGACGTACTTGATGTTCGGGTACGCCTGCAGCCCCTCCTCGAAGCCCTTCTGCCGGGCCTCGGCGGTGCTGACACCGGGCTGGCCGCCCACGAGCAGCACGCTGCCCTTCTCGCCGACGAGCTTGGCGAGCGCGTCCGCGGCCGCCTTGCCGCCCTTGTAGTTGTCGCTGGCGATCGCGGAGGCGACGAAGCTCGTGTCGGCGAGCGTGGTGTCGACCAGCACCACCTTGATGCCCGCGCCGCTGGCCTGCTTGAGCGGCTGCACCAGGGCGTTGGAGTCGTTCGGCGCGATGAACAGGGCGTCGGGCCTGGCCGCGATGACCGAGTTCAGCAGCGGGATCTGCAGGCTGACGTCCCAGTTCTTGGCGCCCTGGACGGTCAGGTCGACGTTGTCCTTGGCGGCCTGCTCCTTGGCGCCGCACGCCATGGTCTCGTAGAAGGGGTCGCCGGCGACGCCCTCGATGAAGGTGACCTTGACTTTCTTGGCGCCGGCGTCGGACGTCGTGCTCGACGCCTCCGAGCTGTCCGAGCCGCAGGCGGCTAGTGCGGTGGTGAGGCTGGCGAGTATGGCGAGACAGACGGTCGCTCTTCTGGTCATGAGGAGCCCCTTTTCAGAGGATGGGCACGGTGGGGTGAACGCGAGCGGGTAGTGCGTCAGGCGCGGGGCCTAACCGCGGGATTTGGCTCGTCGGCGACGCTGGTCGACCATGACGACGGCGACCAGGGCGGTGCCGAGCGCGACCTGCTGCCAGAACGGTTCGAAGCCGAGGATGACGAAGCCGTCGGTGAGCACCGACGGGATGGCGACCCCGACCACCGTGCCCAGCACGGTGCCGACGCCGCCGCTGAGGCTGGTGCCGCCGATGACGACGGCGAGGATGGCCTGCAGCATGTCTGTCTGGTGGCCGTTGAGGGTGGTGGTCTGGAACCGGGCCAGGCTCACGAAGCCGGACAGCCCGGCGAGCACGCCGGAGAGGGCGTACACCTTGACGATGTGCCGGTTGACGTTGACGGCGGCGCGGCGCACCGCCTCCTCGTTCGAGCCGATCGCCATCGTGTAGCGGCCGAACCGGGTCTGCGACATCACGAACGCGCCGACGCCGGCGACGGCGAGCGCGAGCAGGACCGTGTACGGAATGCCGAGCAGGTCGCCGAAGCCGAGGGTGTTGGCCAGCGTGTCGGGCACTCCGTGCATGTCCTGGCCGCCGGCGAGGACGAAGGCGAGGCCGGTCGCCGCGGCGAAGGTGCCCAGCGTGGCGATCAGCGGTGAGATGCCGCCGCGGGTGGTGAGCAGCCCGTTGAGCAGGCCCCACAGCAGCCCGGCGAGCAGCGCGGCGCCCAGCCCGGCCAGGCAGGTCAGCGGCCCGGTGCCGCCGATCGCGAGCATCACCTTGAGCCCGACCACACCGGAGAACACCAGCACCGAGCCCACCGACAGGTCGATGCCGGCGATCGTGATCACGAACGTCATGCCGACCGCGATGAGCAGGTAGCTGGAGGCGTCCACGGCGATGCTCTTGGCGTTGAACACGGAGACGAACTGCTCCGGCCGCAGCGCCGAGAAGAGCGCGACCAGGGCCGCGAGGACCAGCACCGACCAGCTCTTCTGGGTGTGCCGCAGGGACTGGAGAAGACCGTACGGCCGGGGCGCCGGTGTGTCGGCGGGGTCCTCGGCAGCCGGCGCCGTGCCGACGACGCCCGGGGCTGCCTCGCGCTCTGCCATCACCCACCTCGATCCGTTTCGGATGTGACAGCGTTGTCACCGCCATGACCAGGGACGGTAACCCCGTGACTCGGTGAACGTCAACGACCTCGCCGGAAACGTTGCCGGCCCGTCCCGGCGGCCTCAGACAGCACGGACCGGCCCGCGACGGAATCTCCCGGTGTGGCACCCGGCTTCGGGTGGTGGAGGGAGCGGCCCGCGACGGAATCTCGCGGTGTGGCCTCCGACTTTCAGGCCGCGGGGGAGCGCACCGCGACGGCCGAGCCGGCCGCGCGCACCGCGTCGGCCACCTCCGGCGGCGTCGGCGGGATGAGCCGGGGCGCCGGCTGGCCGGCCAACCGCAGCCCCACCTCGGCGAACAGCGAGTTGGCCCACGCGAACCACGGCCGGGTGAACGTGGCCGGATCGTCGACGTGGAAGCTCTCGTGCATCTGGCCGGTGCCGGCGTCGGTGGCCAGCAGCGTCCGGAACAGCGCCGCCGCCTCCTCGCGCGAGCCGCTGGTCATCGCCTGGACGCACAGCGCCATCGGCCAGACGTGGCCCGGCGGCGTGTGCGGGCTGCCGACGCCGCCGGCTGCCGAGCCCCGGTAGTGGTACGGGTTGGCGGCGCTGAGCACGGCCGCCCGGGTGCGCCGGTAGAGCGGGTCGTCGAGGTCGCACCAGCCCAGGTACGGCAGCGACAGCAGGCTGGGCACGTTCGCGTCGTCCATCAGGTTGGCGCGGCCCAGCCCGTCCACCTCGTAGGCGTAGACCGGACCGGCCCCGGTGTCGACGACCCCGTGCCGGGCGATGCCGCCGGCCACCTCGGCGGCGAGGTCGACGGCTCCCAGGCCCAGCTCACCCGGCAACACGCCGCGCTCGGCGAGATGTACCACGCCGTTGAGCGCGACGACCGCCATGGCGTTCGCCGGGACCAGGTAGCCGTACGTGCAGCGGTCGTCGCTGGGCCGGAAGCCGGACCAGGTCATCCCGGTGCGCGCGACCGGCGAGCCGAGCCCGCCCCGGTCGAGGGTGTCGCCCCGGAACGGCCCGGCCACCCGCTCGAACCGGTACGGCGAGGCGCGCTCGTGATCCTGCTCGACCCGCCACAGGTCCAGGATCAGCGCTGTCGCCGCGGCGAAGCGCTCGTCCAGGTGCGCCACGGAGCCGCTGGCCGCCCAGAGCTCGTAGCCGAACGACAGCACCGCGCAGAGGGAGTCGACCTCGTACTTGCGCTCCCACACCCCCGGCGCCGGCGGTGGCCGGTCGTGCGGGTCGGCGTGCGCACCGGTGGGCCCGTCGTTGATCGCGTTGGCGTACGGGTCGGCCAGCACCGCCCCGGCCATGCGCCGGACCACCCCGCCGAGCACCCGCAGCACCTGCGGGTCGGCCACGCCGCTGAGGTACGGCCGCAACTGCCCGACCGTGTCGCGGTGCCACATGGCCGGGATGTCCCCGGTGCTGACGAACGGCTCGTCGGGCCGCCCGCCCAGCGTGGTGGTCCAGGCGCTGGCGAAGCACCGGCGCAGCACCTCGCCCGCGCCGAATTCCGGCTCCAGCCGGGCCGCGGCCCGGTCGACCACCGCGGCCAGGCCGGCGGGCAGGGCGTACGGCGACACTCGATGACCTCCCGGGCCTGGTCGTTGGGGTATTTGAAAGCGCACGCTACCCCAGTACTGTCGGTTGCGACAGCGTTGTCATCCGCGGTGAGATCCAGGCCACCGCCGACCCGGAGGCGCGACATGAGTGACCACGCCGAAGCCCCGATCCTGCAACTGTCCGGCATCGCCAAGCACTACGGCACCGTGCGGGCGCTGCAGGACGCCGCCCTCACCGTGCGCCGCAACGAGGTTGTCGCGCTGGTCGGCGACAACGGTGCGGGCAAGAGCACGATGATCAAGGTGATCTCCGGGGTGATCCAGCCCGACGCCGGCCGGATCACCGTCGACGGGGAGCCGACGACCTTCGCCAACCCGCTGGCACCCCGCCGGCACGGCATCGAGACGGTCTACCAGGACCTGGCCCTCGCGCCGGATCTGGATCCGGCCGCCAACCTGTTCCTCGGCCGCGAGGTGCTGCGCGGCGGGTTGCTGGGCCGGCTGGGCATGCTGGACAAGCCCCGCATGCGGGCCGAGGCCGACGCGGCGTTCTCCCGGCTCGGCGTCGGCCTGCAGGACACCCGCAGCCAGGTCGGCACCATGTCCGGCGGCCAGCGGCAGGGCATCGCGGTGGCCCGCGCGGTGCTGTGGGCCAGCCGCCTGGTGCTGATGGACGAGCCGACGGCCGCGCTGGGCGTGGTGCAGACCTCCCGGGTGCGTGCGCTCATCGAGTCCGTACGGGAGCAGGGCGTGTCCGTTCTGCTCGTCAGTCATAATCTGCCCTTCGTCTTCGAGGTCGCCGACCGGATCGAGGTGTTGCGCCTGGGCCGGCGGGTCGCGGTGTACTCGCGGGCGGAAGCCACCGCCGAGCGGGTGCTCGGCGCCATGACCGGCGCGGTCGAGACGATGCCCGAGCCCTAGGCGGACGGGCACAGACGGGGAGGAGGCGACGCATGGCCCGGCCGACGATGAGTCAGGTCGCGCAGCTGGCGGGCGTGGGCATGAAGACGGTGTCCCGGGTGGTCAACGGGGAGGGCCGGGTCAGCCGCGAGACGCGGGCGAAGGTCGAGGCGGCCATCGCCGCGACCGGATACCGGCGCAACGAGGTGGCGCGCAGCATGCGCGCGATGCGCTCGGGACAGAGCACCGACGACATCGGCCTGCTGCTGGGCGACCTCACCAACCCGTTCTTCGCCGCCGTCGCCCACGCGGTGATCGCGGTGGCCCGCAGCCGGGGGTACGCGGCCGTGCTGGCCAGCGCCGACGAGGACCCGCAGGGTGAACGCGCCCTGATCGACGGCCTGCTCGGCCGGCAGGTCGCCGGGCTGCTCATCGTGCCGGGCGGCCGCGACTACAGCTACCTGCGGCCCGAGCTCGCGCTCGGCACCTCGGTGGTCTTCGTCGACCGGCCCGGTGGCGGCCTCGACGCCGACGAGGTCGTGCTCGACAACGCGGCCGGCGCCCGGATGGCGGTGAGCCACCTGGTCGCGCAGGGGCACCGGCGGATCGGCGCGATCGTCGCGCCCAGCCGGTGGGCGACCGCGCAGCGGCTGCGGGGCTTCCGGGACGCGATGCGCGCCGAGGCCGGCGCCGCGGACGCCGAGCTGATCCGGCGGCTGGCGACCGGCTCGGTCGACGAGGCCGAGCGGGCCGCGCGGGACCTGCTCGCGGTGCCCGACCCGCCGACCGCGGTGTTCACCACGACCGGCTTCATGACCCAGGGGCTGCTGCGCGCGCTCGGCCCGCGCCGCGACGTGGCCGTGGTCGGCTTCGACGACTTCCCGCTCGCCGACATGCTGCCGGTGCCGGTCACGGTGGTCGCCGGCGACCCGGGGGTGCTCGGTACGGTGGCCGCGCAGACCCTCTTCGCCCGGATCGACGGGTGGGCCGGGCCGCAGACCCGCCGGGTGGTCCGCCCGACGCTGGTGCCCCGGGGCAGCGGCGAGATCCGCCCGCCCTCGCCCAGGCGCTAGCCGACCGCGAGGCGGACGGGGTAGCGGCTGAGCCATTCGTTCAGGGAGAGGGCTATTTCGATGCTGCGGCGGGCGGGCGCGAAACTGTTGCCCTCATAGCCGCCCTCGGTCAGGGCGCGGGCGCTCTTCGGCTCCAGCAGCGGGAGCAGGGGCGAGCGCGAGTCGTCGAGCACGGCCCGGAGGCCGTCGCGGAGCATCTGCTCGTAGGCCGGGTCCTGGGTGGACGGGTACGGGCTCTTCTTCCGGGCGACCACCGACGCCGGAAGCATGTCGGCCGTGGCCGCGCGGAGCAGGCTCTTCTCCCTGCCGTCGAAGGTCTTCAGCGCCCAGGGGGTGTTGTAGACGTAGCCGACCAGGCGGTGGTCGCAGAACGGGACGCGTACCTCCAGGCCGTGCGCCATGCTCATGCGGTCCTTGCGGTCGAGCAGGATCTGGACGAAGCGGGTCAGGTTCAGGTAGAAGATCTCGCGCATGCGATGGTCGACCGGTGACTCGTCCGGCAGGTGGTCCACCTCGGCGAGGGCCTGCCGGTACGCGGCGTCCCGGTAGCCGTCCAGGTCGAGCTTGGCCGTCAGGTCGGGGGTGAACAGGGTCGTCGCCGGATCCTCCAGGTCGGGGGCGTAGACCTTCAGCGCCGCCAGCCACGGGAAGGTGTCGGCGGAGACCGCCGCCGGGTCGTGGAACCAGGTGTAGCCGCCGAACACCTCGTCCGCCGACTCGCCCGACAGCGCCACCGTCGACCGCTCCCGCACCGCCCGGAACAGCAGATACAGCGACGTGTTCAGGTCGCCCATGGCCGACGGCAGGTCGCCCGCGTGCAGCACCTCGGTGCGGTACAGCGGGTCCATCAGGGCCGGGGAGTCGAGAACGATGTCGGTGTGGTCGGCCGACACGTGCTGGGCCACGTCGTGCACGAACGGGGCGTCGGGCGTCTCGCGCATCTCGTCGGGCTTGAAGTTCTCGGTCTGGCCGACGAAGTCCACCGCGAACGAGCGCACCGGGCCCGCGCCCTCCGCGCGCAGGATCCGGGCGGCCAGCGCGGTGAGCACCGACGAGTCCAGGCCGCCGGAGAGCAGCGAGCAGAGCGGCACGTCCGCGATCAGCTGCCGGGCCACGATGTCGTCCAGCAACTCCCGTACGGTCCGGACCGTGGCCTGCTGGTCGTCGGTGTGCTCGCGGGCCTCCAGCCGCCAGTAGCGGCGCGCGTGCAGGCCCGACGCGTCGATCCGGATGATCTCGCCGGGGCGGACCTCGTGCAGGTTCCGGTACACGCCGTTGCCGGGTGTCTTCACGAAGGCGAGCAGCTCGCGCAGGCCGTCGTTGTCGACCACAGCCGTCACCGACGGGTGGGCCAGCACGCCCTTGGGCTCCGAGGCGAAGACGACCCCGTCCGGCATCGGGTGGTAGTAGAGCGGCTTGATGCCCATCCGGTCGCGGACCAGCAGCAGCGCCCGCTCGCGCGGGTCCCACAGGCCGAACGCGTACATCCCGTTGAGCCGGTCCACGAACGACTCACCCCATTGCAGGTACGCCCGAAGCAGCACCTCGGTGTCGCTCGTGGTGCGGAACCCGTGTCCCAGCCCGCGCAGTTCCTCGCGCAGCTCCCGGAAGTTGTAGATCTCGCCGCTGAAGGTGACCACGGCGGCCTCCGTACCGTCGCGCTCCGCGGACATCGGCTGCGCGCCGGTCCGCAGGTCGATCACCGACAGCCGGCGATGGCCGAGCCCCGCGTGCGGGCCGAGCCAGATGCCCTCCGCGTCCGGGCCGCGCAGGGTCATCGTCGCGGTCATGGCCCGCAGCACGGCGCCTTCCTGCCGCAGATCACGATCAAAGCTGACCCACCCGACGACTCCGCACATACCGGCCTCCTACGACAATCACCAATACCTCAGCCTTAACGGACTCGTAATCGATACGCAACACTGAGTGAGATTGCAGTCAATCGATGAGTAGGGGTTGCCCCCGCGTCGCCGAACCGCCGTGGCCAGCGTGGAGCGCCGGAACCTGGTCCACGTCACCGTATTCTCAACTCGCACCCGAGGTGGCCGTCCACCCACGAGTGCCCGTGCCGAGCGGGCCGGGCGAGGTGCGCGCCGAAGGAGAGGGCAACCATGCGGATCACCGTGCTGGGCGCGGGTTCGTGGGGCACCACGGTCGCGTCCGTGCTTACCCGCCGGGATCACGAGTCGCTGATCTGGGCGCGCAATCCGGCCACGGCGGACGAGATCAACGCCAAGCACAGCAACGAGCGTTATCTCGAAGGCTTCGCGCTCCCGGGCCGGCTTCGCGCCACCGCGGACCTCGCCGAGGCGGCAGCCCACGCGGAGTTGCTCGTCGTGGGCGTGCCGACCGGAGCGTTCCGCGCCACCCTGGAGCTCGTCCGGCCGGACCTGCACCCATGGATCCCCGTGGTGAGTCTCAGCAAGGGCCTGGAGCGCGACTCGTTGCTGCGGATGACTGAAGTGATCAAGGCGGTGCTGCCGGGGCATCCGGCCGCCGCGCTCACCGGTCCCAACCTGGCCAAGGAGATCATGGCGGGCATGGCGGCGGCCACGGTGATCGCGACCGAGGACCTCAGCGTCGCCACCGAGATCCAGCGAGTGTTCCGGCGCGGCCTGCTGCGCGTGTACACCAACCACGACGTGATCGGCTGCGAGGTCGGCGGAGCGCTGAAGAACGTGGTGGCGATCGCCACGGGCATCGCCCAGGGCCTGGGCGTCGGTGACAACACCCGGGCCGGGGTGATCTCCCGCGGACTCGCCGAGCTGACCACGCTGGCGGTCGCGATGGGCGGCGAGCCGAGCACGCTCGCCGGGCTGGCCGGGATGGGAGACCTGGTGGCGACGTGCATCAGCCCGCAGAGCCGCAACCGGCACGTCGGCGAGCAACTCGGCCGCGGGCGGAGCCTGGAGGACATCCTTGCCGAGATGGGGCAGGTCGCCGAGGGGGTCAAGACGGTGCACGCCGCGGTTCGGCTGGCCGACCAGCACGGGCTGGCCATGCCCATCACCCGCACGATCCACCGTGTCGTCACCGGCGACATCACCGCCGAGCGGGCCTACGGCGGTCTGGTGCGGGCCCACCCGGCCGGACATGAGTCCGAGCCTGGGTGATCCGGTATGCGCGGGAGGCTGAGCACTGCGGTCCAGGCGACGTCCACGGTGGCGTTCCTGGGTCTCCTGCTGTGGCGCGGCGACCGGTGGTGGGTCCTGCTCGGCTGTCTGCTCGGACTTGCCGCCGTGCTCTCCTGGTCGTACCGGGAACTCGCCGGCGAGGACGCGGTCGCGGCGGCGCTGCCACCGGGCCTGCCGGTAGGGGGAGCGGACCCGGACGGAATCCGGCAGGCGCCTCCCGTACGGGAGCGGCGCACCGTCCTCGCCGGACATCTCGCTCCCGTTACGGCGCTGGCGTTCAGCCCCGACGGTGGGCTGCTCGTCACCGCCGCTCAGGACGGCGTGACCATCTTGTGGGAGCTCGCAGACCCGGCAGGCCCGGTGCCCGTCGCCTCGCTCGGCGCACCCGCCTCGCGCCGGCGCCGACGAGCAGCGCAGGTGGTCGGGGTCAGCCTGAGCGGCCGGCTGCTGGCCGTCGGCGGTGAGACGGTGCGGATATGGGATACCACCGACCCGGCGCATCCGGTGCCGACGGCGGTCCTGTCCGATCCGGGCCGGCCGAGGGCGAGGGGCCACGCGGTGGGGTTCAGCCCGGACGGGCGCCTGCTGGCGGTCGGGAGCACCGACACGGTCGTCCTGTGGGACGTGACCGACCCGGCGCGGCCGGTGCCGGGGGGCGGGCTGCGCGCATACCGGTGGCGTTCCGGGTCGCCGGTCAACGCCGTGGCGTTCAGCCCGGACGGGCGACTACTGGTCACCGACGGAGGCTCCGCCGTCGCCGTACACGACGTCACGGACCCGGCACACCCGGCGCGGGTGGCCCGCCGCACGTTGTTTCCGAAGTCGGCATCCACCGCGGCGGCGGCATACTCGCTGGCGTTCGGCCCGGCCGGCCGGCTGCTGGCCACCGCCGGCTACTCCCAGAATTCCACCCAGTACGGGTCGTCGCAGCAGAGCGCTGTGCTCTTGTGGGACCTCACCGACCCGGCGCACCCGGCCAGGACGGCGTCCCTCGTCGACCGCGACAGGTACCAGGGGCAAGCCCGAAAGCGACGAGGGACGACGACGGCCGCCACACCGACGTTCATCGGCCACCGGGGAACGGTCCGGGCGGTCGCGTTCAGCCCGGACGGGCGGTGGCTGGTCAGCGGCAGCGACGACCGCACGGCCCTGCTCTGGGACGTCACCGACCCGGCACACCCGCGACCGGCCACCACGTTCACCCACCCCGGCGCCGTGCGGGCAGTCGCGATCAGCCCGGACGGGCGACTCCTGGCCACCGGCAGCGCCGACGCGACCGCGGCGCTGTGGACGCTCTGATCGATGACTATCGCGGACGGCCGGCGTGCTCGGCTTGACATTGACCTGGCCGGCTCTTACATTACCAATCGGTTATGAAGTGAAGCTTCACGAGGGCGGGATCCGATGAGCCTGGACACCACGTTCGCCGCGCTGGCCGACCCCACGCGCCGGGCCATCCTCACCCGGCTGGCGGCGGGCGAGGCGACGGTCACCGAGCTGGCGGCGCCGTTCGCGATGACGCAGCCGGCGATCTCCAAGCACCTCAAGGTGCTCGAAGGCGCCGGCCTGGTGGCCCGCGGTGAAGGTACGCACCGCCGGCCCTGCCGGCTCCAGGCCCGCCCGCTCCGGACCGCGGTGGACTGGCTGGAGAACTACCGCGGCTACTGGGAGGAGTCCTACCAGCGCCTCGACTCGCTCCTGGCCGACCTCACCACCTCGTCCGGAGCGGACGAGTCGTGATCGGCGAGGGGCTCACCGTCACCACGCCCACCGACCGCGAGATCGTGCTCACGCGCGCCTTCGCCGCCGCGCCGGGCCTGGTGTTCGCGGCCTGGACCCGCCCCGACCTGCTCGTCCGCTGGTACGGCGCCCGCGGCTGGCACCTGATCGACTGCGACGTCGAGCTGAGGATCGGCGGCGCCTGGCGGTTCGTCTCCCAGGGGCCGGGCGGCGCCCGGATGACCCAGCGCGGCGTCTACCGGGAGATCGAGCCTCCACACCGGCTCGTCTACACGGAACGGTTCGACGACCAGTCGTATCCCGGGGACACCCTCATCGCCCACGTGTTCTCCGCCCGCGACGGCGGCACCACGCTCACCACCACCATCCGGTACGCCACGCCGGAAGGCCGTGACCGCGTGCTCGCCTATCCCATGGCCCGCGGCCTCGGCGAGGGCTTCGACCGGCTCGACACCCTGCTCGCAACGGAGACAGATCGTGAACTGGACTCTTGAAGTCGTCGTCGTGCCCGTGTCCGATCTGGACCGCGCGAAGGAGTTCTACGCCGAGCGGCTCGGCTTCCCCGTCGACCACGACGTCAGGATCGGCGCCGACGGCCGCATCATTCAATTCACCCCCGCCGGCTCCGGCTGCTCCATCGTGATCGGCACGGGCGTGGTGCCGGTCATGCCGCCGGGCTCGCTCAAGGGCCTGCAACTGGTGGTGCCCGACATTCACCAGGCGCACGCCGAGCTGGTCGCCCGTGGCGTGGAGAACAGCGGGGTGCAGGTGCTGGGCGAGAACCCGGTTCCCGTCGACGACCCGCTGGACAACGTCGGCTTCGTGTTCTTCAGCGACCCGGACGGCAACGAATGGGCCGTGCAGCAGATCTCCACCCGCGCCTGAGCGGGCATCGTTCGCGGCGTTCAGCCACCTAGACCTACTACCAGGAGCTGCCCGTGTTCGTCTTCGCCCACCTCAGCGACACCCACCTGGACGACACTCCGGAGTCCGCGGCCCGCACCGCCCGGGTCCTGGACTACCTGCACGCCCTGGCGCGGCCGGTGGACGCCATCCTGATCACCGGCGACGTCGCCGACCACGGGCTTGAGGACGAATACCGGCTCGCCGCCAAGCTGTTCGCCTCGCCGCTGCCGGTGCTGGTCTGCCCCGGCAACCATGACGTGCGGGACGCGTACCGCAGGGGCCTGCTCGGGATCGCCGAGGGCGGCACCGCGGCGATCAACGCCCGGCACGACCTGGCCGGCGCGGTCTTCCTGCTCTGCGATTCCAGCATCCCCGGCGCCGACGAGGGCCGGCTCGACGCGCCGACGCTGGCCTGGCTCGCCGCGCAGCTCGCCACGGTCCCGGCGGAGACGCCGGCCTTCATCGCCTTCCACCATCCGCCGGTCGAGCTGCACCACCCGGTGGTCGACTCGATGCGGCTGCTCGACGCCGGTCCGCTGGCCGCGCTGGTCGCCGCGCACCCGCAGGTCACCGCCGTGCTGACCGGCCATGCGCACACCGCCGCGGTCAGTACCTTCGCGGGCCGGCCGCTGCTCGTGGCGCCCGGTGTCATCTCCACGCTGCGACTGCCGTGGGAGGGCCCGGGCCCGCTCGCGGACACCGCCCAGCCGCCCGGCGTGGCTTTCCACGTCCTCGACGACGCCGGCCGGCTGACCACCCACTACCGCGTCGTGGTCTGAGGCGTGCGCCTCGCCGCGGTGCTCGGCTTCCTCGCCGTCGTCGCCCCGATCAGCATGAGCCCGGGCACCAGCCTGACCATGGTCGTCTCGGGCGTCACCACCTCGGGCCGGCGGCACGGCTGGTGGGTGGTCGCCGGCACGGTCACCGGCCTGTACGTGCACGGCCTGCTCGCCGCAGCCGGGCTGGCCGCGCTGGTCCTGCACTCGGCGCAGGGGTTCCGCGTGGTCCAGGCCGCCGGCGCGGCGTACCTGGCCGTCCTCGGCCTGTGGATGATCTGGTCGACGGTCCGCCGCCGTGATCCGGCGCCGTCGCGCCGCCGCGGGACGCCGACGGCCTGGCGCCACCTCGGCCTGCGCCACCCGTACGGTCAGGCGCTGCTCGGCAACGTCCTCAATCCCAAGGCCGCCTCGGTCTATCTCACCCTCGCGCCGCAGTTCCTGCAGCCCGGCCGTGCCGTGTGGGGACCCATGCTGCTGCTGGTCACCGCGCACGCTGTCTTCGTGGTCCTCTGGCTCGGCACCTGGGTCGCCCTCTCGTCGGCGGGCTCCCGGCTGCTGCGCACCGACCGCGCCCGGCGGACGATCAACCGGGTCGGCGGCGCGATCCTGGTGATGCTCGGCGTCCGCAAGGCGACGTCACTAGCCTGACGGCCGAGTGGTCATCGGCCCGACCTGGCGGTCACTGGCCCAGCAACCACCGGTGCGGCGCCGCGAGCCGGCGTGCCGACGGCGGGCCCCACGAGCCCTGCGGGTACTTCGCCAGGCGCGGGGGCGCCTGGAGGATCGGCTGCACCGTACGCCACGCCGCCGCCAGCCCGTCGGGACGGGTGAACAGCGACCGGTCACCGAGCAGCACGTCGTGGATCAGCCGCACGTACGGCGGCAGCGGCTCGTCGCCCGGCAGCTGGTCCAGCGGCAGCCCGAGCGTCGCGGGCTCGACCCGCAGCTCGACCCCCGGCGTCTTGGCCAGCAGGCCCAGCTCGATCGCGCCGTCACCGGCCAGCGAGAACGTCAGTGTGTTCGTCTGCGGGGGCAGGCCGGCCAGCGGGCGCCGCGGGGTGCGCAGCACCACCGTCACCCGCTGCTCGCTCGCGGCCATCCGCTTGCCGGTACGCAGCAGGAACGGCACGCCCTTCCACCGCGGGTTGTCGATCCAGAGTCTCGCGGCGACGAACGTGTCGGTCGTGGACCTGCTCCGGACGCCCTTGATGGCGCGGTAGCCGTCGAACTGGCCCCGCACCACCTCGGCCGGGTCCAGCGGCCGGAACGAGCGGATCACCCGCTCCCGGGCCGACTGCAGGTCGGCGGCGCCCAGGCTGGCCGGCGGCTCCATGGCGATCTCCGCGGCGACCTGGAACAGGTGGGTGACCAGCATGTCCAGCACGGCGCCGGTCGCGTCGTAGAAGCCGGCCCGGTTCTCGACGCCGAGGGTCTCCGGCACGTCGATCTGCACACTCTCGACGTGCTCGCGGTTCCACATCGCCGCGTACAACTCGTTGGCGAAGCGGATCACGTGCAGGTTCTGCGTCGCCTCCTTGCCCAGGAAGTGGTCGATCCGGTAGACCTGCGACTCGTCCAGCACGGTGTGCACGATCCGGTTGAGCGAACGGAAGTCCTTCGGCGAGGTGCCGAACGGCTTCTCGTAGACGACCCGGGCGCCCGCGACGAGGCCGTGCTGCCCGAGCGCCTTGGTCAGCTCGGGGAAGGTCTGCGGCGGCACCGCCAGGTAGTGCACGAGCTCGGCCTTCGGCCCCAGCCGGCGCCGCGCTTCGCCGATCACGTCGAGCAGGCTGCCGGGGGAGTCGGTGTTGAAGCCGCCGCCGGCGAAGAGCAGCCGCTGCTCGAAGTCGTGCCACGGTCCCTTGTCCGGGTGCGGTCCGAACTCGACCAGCGCGTCGTGCACGTGCCCGCGGAAGTCCTCGTGCGCCACGTCACCGCGCCCGTTGCCGACCAGCACCCAGTCGGCGGGCAGCAGCCCCTCGATGGCCAGGGTGTAGAAGGCGGGCAGCACCATCCGCCGCGCCAGGTCGCCGGTGGCCCCGAACAGTACGAACACGGTCTTCGTCGTCGCCATGGCCTCAGCATTCTCCGTTCGACGGCCGGCTAATCGCGGATGCGCGACCGGGTCCTGTGACGCCGGCCGCCCCCGGCTCACAATCTGCCGAAAATAATCGCCGATATTTTGAACCGGATGAATTCGCCCAGGAACTGAACCTGACTGCGGTGCCGTCGCGTACTTGATCCCGAACGACATGGATATCCAACGACGAGGAGTGGTGATGAGACTGCGACAGCGACGACGCATCGGAGCCGGCACAACCGGGTTCAACCGTAAGGCGATCGGCGGCGCGGTCATCGCTGGTGTGCTGGTGGTGGGTGGTGTCACCGGCCTGCAGTTCGCCTCGGCGGGCGAGCAGGCCAAGGCTTCCGAGATCGTGCTGGTCGACGGCCAGAACTTCGATATCGCCGGCTGCGAGAAGCTGGAAATCAACGGCGGCGCCGTTGTCTGTGACGGTGAGCAATTGGCGCCGGAGCAGGAGGTCGGCGCGGCCGACGCCGCCGCAGCGGCGGCGCAGGCGCTCGAGGCCGCGTGCGATCAGTTCGTGATCGACCAGGGCGCCGCGGCCGGTGCCGCCGAGGAGGAGGGTGCCGCTGAGCAGGGCGCCGCCGACGAGGCCGCCGCGGACGGCAAGGCTCCGGCCGAGATGTCCAAGAAGGCCAAGAAGGCCGTGGCCAAGAAGTACGTCAAGGGCATGGGCAAGGCCGCCGAGGAGCGGGCTGCCCGGCAGGCCGCCAAGCAGGCCGCCAAGGACAAGGCCGCCGCTGAGCAGGCTGCCAAGGAGAAGGAAGCCGCCGAGCAGGAGGCCGCCGAGCAGGGTGGTGCCGCCGCCGAGGACCTCGACGCCGCGGTCACGGACGCCCGCGCGACTCTGCTGATCGCGTGCCTGGACCTGTCCGCCGCCAAGGCTGCCGCGGGCGAGGGCGCCGCGGCCGACGAGCAGGCCGGTGCCGAGGAGCAGGCTGCCGATGAGCAGGCCGGCGACGAGCAGGCTGCCGACGAGCAGGGCGAAGCTGCTGACGACGCCGGTGCCGCCGACGAGGCCGGTGCCGACGAGCAGGCCGCCGAGCACGAGGCGAACACGAAGAACTGACCGCACCGCACGGCACCGGCCCGGCCCGCACTCACTGCGGGGCGGGCCGGTGCCGTGCGTCGGGGGTCAATATCTGTCCGGCGTACGCACGCCGTCGGCGGTGGGCTTCCAGTCGCCGCTGTCGCGGCTGTCGAAGGTGAGCCCGGCGCCCGAGGCGATGGCGATGGCGACGAAGAAGAGCAGGATGGCGATACCCATGACGTTCACACCCTTGTTCCGGCGAGTCGTTTGCCGGTGCGCACCGGGTTGCTTGTTACCAGCATGAACCGGTGGTGCGGGTTCGGACAGTGGCAGAGATGCCATACATCTTCAAAATCCTGCCAACCCGTCGTAGGCTGACCGCATGTTGCGCAGTGTCGCTGTCATCGCCCTTCCCGACGTGGCCGTCTTCGAGCTCGGGGTGATCTGTGAGCTCTTCGGCTACGACCGCACCGCCGAGGGACTGCCCGGCTACGACTTCGCCGTCTGCAGCGTCGACGGCGGCCCGGTCCGTACCCAGTCGGGTTTCACCATCGTGCCCAGCCACGACCTGGGCCCGGCCGACGAGGCCGACCTGGTCGCGGTCGTGCCCGGCAACCCCGATTGGGAACCGCCCGCCGCGGTGCTCGACATGCTGCGCCGCGCCCACGCCCGCGGCGCGTGGGTGATGAGCGTGTGCACCGCGGCCTTCGCGCTCGGCGCGGCCGGGCTGCTCGACGACCGCCGCTGCACCACCCACTGGCGGCACTCCGACGCGCTGGCGGCCCGCTTCCCGCTGGCGAAGGTCGACCCCGACGTGCTCTACGTGGCCGACGGCACCATCATCACCAGCGCGGGCACCGCCTCGGCCGTCGACTGCGGCCTGCACCTGATCCGCGAGGAGCACGGCTCGGCCGTGGCGACCCAACTCGCCCGCCGGATGGTGGTGCCGCCGCACCGCGACGGCGGCCAGGCCCAGTTCATCGAGACGCCGCTGCAGCCGATCGAGTGCGAGACGCTGCAGCCGCTGCTGACCCAGGTGCTGGAGAGCCTGGACCAGCCGCACACGGTCGACACGCTGGCGGCGCAGGCGCACATGGCGCCCCGCACCTTCGCCCGCAAGTTCCGGGCCGAGACCGGCGCGACCCCGCACGACTGGCTCACCGGCCAGCGGGTGCTGCTGGCCCGCCGCCTGCTGGAGGACTCCGACCTGGGCATCGACGCGATCGCCGTCCGGGCCGGCTTCGGCGGCGCCGCCACCCTGCGCCACCACTTCGGGCACCGGCTGGACACCACACCGCAGGCGTACCGGTCGATGTTCCGGACCCGGAGCCGCTGACCCGCCACCGGCGCTCGATACCATGGCCCCCGCATCGGAGGTGCATGGTGACGGACGCGACGCGGTCGCTGCGGTGGTACGGCGGGCTCGCCGTGCTCTTCTTCGGCATCGGGCCGGCGGTGATGCTCACGCTGCTCGTCGTGCAGGACCGCACGCCCGGATCCGTCGGGGTGCTGCTCATCTTCGGCGTCCCGCTGGTGCTGCTCGCCCTGGTCATCGCCGGGCTCGGGATGACCGGGTCCGACCCCGAGCTGACCAGCCGCCGGATGCACCTGGCCATGGCCCTGGTCGCCGGCGCCGACGTGCTCATGCTCGGCGGCAACGCGATCATCCGGATGATCGCGGAGTGATCTTCCGCCGGCCGCTGCCGCTCGGCGCGGCGCTGCGCGACCGGCTGGGCCGTCCGCGCCGCGTCCGGACCCTCGTCAGCAGCCCGCGGTCGCGGGTCTGGCGGGCCGAGTTCGCCGGTACGCCCACCGTCGTCAAGCAGATCGTCGGGGGCACCGACGCCGTCGACCGGTTCGACCGGGAGTTGCTCGCCCTGCGCCTGGCCGGGGCCGGTCGCCCCCGGGTCGTGCCCGAGGTGCTCGCCGCCGACCGCGACCACCGGGTACTGGTGCTCGAACACCTCGCCGCCGCCCCGGACGACGGGCCCTGGGCGATCCG
>Ga0307516_10000549_pt1 | contig 50374 bp, 50 predicted proteins | sample 19_EM_MG_FD_203310 | JGI IMG/M metagenome (GOLD analysis project Ga0307516, IMG submission 203310) | Populus trichocarpa ectomycorrhiza microbial communities from riparian zone in the Pacific Northwest, United States - 19_EM | ecosystem: Host-associated > Plants > Roots > Unclassified | place... | reverse complement strand
CAGGGGGAGTTGCCACGGGCCACCGGCGGACTGTGAGAGGTCGCGGTGGACGGTGAACAGGAAAGGACTGTATATAATATCGCCATGATCCAAGAGGGTCGCATGCGATTAATGAATCATCATCATCGTCACGGTGGATGGTGGTATGTCACTTGTAATATGTGGGTATAGTAATAATCCAATGAATTGAACGCCTTCCTCCGTAACATGAAAGTACACTCCCCACCCCCACCACTGTAAAATTCAAGCAAACGCCCGGCCCCAAACTAAGTCGATCGCAAGAAAGAACGGAAAACCAGTCTGCCGAGCTGGTTGGACGCTGTCGGGGCGGTCAGTGGCTGATAACGGAGATGAGGGTGGTGGGTTGTAGCTACATATCCATCTGGTACAGATATATACCATGTCGTTCAGCGCTATCGAATAGTCGCCATGTAGCCCTGTTCGCTGGTCTGTCTAGCCCGATTTTGGTTCGTGTCTTTCGATCCTCGATGAGCGTCTAAATGCGTTAGCAACGACGCCTCGCGCTCCTGTTTCCTGTTTGGTATTACCGGACGTGTCTGAGGGAATTCTAGCGGCTTCCTCCTGGCGCTCCAGCTCCCTCAGCTCCTGCTCGCGCTTCGCAGCGTCTGCGGCTTTCTGGATGTTGTAATTGATGCGTAGGGCATTGTTTTCTTCTGGAGTTAGGGCTGGATCTGGTTGCCACCCATGAGGGTCGAGGTCGTCCCAGTAGCTGCTAGCGTTCGCACAGCCGAGCTTGTATTGCTGGCGGATGAGGACTGGGTCGAAAGTGGGCGGGAGCCGGGCGCTGAAAGAAACAGTCTTGGAGGTGGCTCCGAAGAAGAAAGTTGGCTCCGGACCGGAACCCATAGGCCGGAGAGAGGGAACCGCTGCAAAGTTTATTTTGGGAATCGGCCGAGAGAGGAGTCGGGTGGTAGGCGAATACGCGATCTGAGAAAGCGAGACATTCTCGAACTGTCCCGAGGCGACTGGCGCGGCTTTAGTAGGTATCGGCTGCGATTGAGTGTTGAAGGAGATGGATTTGGCAGGCGCTTTTTTCTTTTGTGGCAGGCTCCTGAGTGCCTTAGATGCTTTCTCGAAGGCCCCGGACTCTTTGAGGATACCCTTGATGGTCTTTTTGCCACGGCTGATATGTGGCCCCTGGGGTTGTGCAGCAAATGTGACGGACTTTCTCCCTGACTTCTGCTCATACCGCTCCTCGTCAACTTTGAGCCTCTTACCACCACGCTCCTGCGTTTCTTCCGTGATCTTAACTCTCTTGCTTGGTTTCTGGTCGTACTCGGCGCTCTGCACGGTCCTCTTGGTTGCCGGTTTCTTGACTTCGAGGGCGGTTACTGGTGCAGGCGGATCGGAAAGTTTCTCCTTCGGAGGCTCCTTACGAACGACCTTAACTTGCCTGATGCAGAGCCAGTCGGCACGCACCTGTCTACGCTTCCGCTCAAGGTCCATCTTTTCGTACGCATCGGCCAAAATAGTGTTCTCCTTCCTGATGGCATCGATCATGATCTTTGCGGCCAAGTCTTGCCTCGTAATGTCTTCACGGAGGTTATTGCGGCCCGCCAAAAGGTCGGCATCATACATCTTGGGTGCCCCGTAGGTAGCCTTGTGCTGCTGCCTAAGCATCGAGATGTGGCGCAACCTAGGATCGTCCTGAGGAATCTCCCAGTCCTTCAACTTCGGGGTCTCGAATATCCAGTCGTAGCGGGACTCCCGGCACCAGCGCCGGAAGAGCATGTCGTACTTGTTCTGGGCGAAAGCAGCCTTTTCCTCTTCGGTGTAGGGCACGGTGGATTTGTGCTGACTGCGGCATGGCGCCTCCTCGCCCTTCTTGACTTCACGTTCCTCCACCTGTCCAGCCCAGGCGTAGCCACGGCAGAACTTACAACAGCCATCCTCTTGTTGGTAGACAGCTTCGAGATCGATGTTCCGCACCTCACCCTTCCGAAACTTGAGGGGCGCAGGAGGCTTGATGACCGGAACGTTGAGCCTGTAGAAAGCGGTGAACCCTTCGTGGGCAAGGCACTTGACGAGGCGGTTGAGATCCTCGCTCTTCTTTTCATGGAGCTCCAGTATCAGGTTCGTGGGAAATGAAAGGTTCTCAGTGAGCTCTCGGCGCAGAGTCGTCGTGCCCAATCCGTGTCTCTTGAGCATCTTGAGCCATTCCTTGAATTCACCCTTGTGAACATTCATCGCAAATTCCTTGGATTTACCGGTCTTAGTCTTCTTCTGGCTCGCGTTGAACTCGAACTTTGGCGTTTTCCACGGAGTGCTACCGGGGCCGTTCGGTAGAGGTGTCTCGGCAACGACGGGCTTCTTCCGAAGGGGCGTTTCGTGGAATAGCTTCCACTTCTTCGCTTCATCAACGGTTGGAGTGCGGTTGTTTGGCTCTCCTCTCAGCCGCTCTCCTCTAGCCCGTCGCACAACATTGCTGTGGATCATCGTTAATGACCCGAGGTGACAAACGATTAATGGGGTGTACTCACGGTGTCGCGCCCACCATATGCGGCGGCAAAGCCAACATGCTGTCGGCTGGTATCTTCTTCTTCGGAGTCCTATTGGCTCTCCTCGACCTGCCGATTGGATCATAGCGGTCGGGGAAAACCTTCTGACCGACACCACCACCGGCACGCACAACTGCCTTCGCGCCCTGGAATGTAGCTCGCACAGCGCCGCTTGCCAGATCGCAGGCACCTCTAACTGTATTGTAGACGACCGCCAGTGGAAGCAAAACAACCCACGTGAGGCCGTCGAGATCGTCATGTTGGGAAGGGTCACTGTATTGCTCTCCATTAGCTATGGCCCGACAACAGATGACTGGCCAGAGAACTCACGCTCGAGTTTGAACGCGAGTTATAGACACCCGTGGCGCAGGTAATGCGCTCACTTCCGGCTCCACTGGTGCGATTCGCCTGAAGTTGCGGAAAGGATTCTCTGGGTTCAACGCCCAAGCGGGGTTGAAGCCATCGTCCTCCTCGGGTACATGTACTACGGGCGTGCAGGGCCCAGGAGGTCGTTCCCTTACTGGGGTCGATCGGATGGGAGGCATAGTGGATGACGGTTGTCGCTGATGTCGCCAAGGATGTTTTTGCTCAGTTGTTGGTTGTCAGGGACAACGTGAGCTTGCGCTCCGGCAAAAGTCAGTTGGAGTATGGGGGGAAGTTATTGGGACCGGGTGGCTGATAGGAAAGAGGGTAGAAGGAATGCTCAAAAGACAGTTGTTGTGGCTGTTGATCCTAAAAGCGGCGGAATAGCAGAGGATCTTGAAGAGTGTTGTTGATGGACGCGAGAAGAAGTTGTGGGGGGAGGACACGCGAACTCGGCTGGATGGGGCACGTTGTCGCGTAGTCTGGTCGCTGCCAAGCCTCAACCCGGACAGCCGAGTCGATGCTATGTAAGCAGGGTTCAAGTTTACGGTTGGGATGCACATAACGGAGGTGTTCGTAGGAGAGCACACGACTTTTTGGAGCTTATGTACGTAGACTGTGGCGAATAACATGTAGCATCCACAAAAGACACCTTTATACCCGCCCTGTGGTGGCCCTGCTACCTACATACCAAGGTTTTTTCTTGTGTAATCATTACTCGCATTCAGCCTGCTAAGATGTATGCCAAGGGTATTGCAGAATACCCTGCATGTTTGCTGAGGCGAGTGCGGCCTAGTGCAGCAAGCTCTAAACACCACCACAATGTTTAAATAACCTCTCTCTCACTCACATAAGATTGGAGCGACATGGAACATTGCCGTGTGGCAGGAATACCCACTGCACGTAGGTGTCTGAAAAGACAGTCACGACCATAGTTGCCTGCATATCCTTTCTGCAACTCTTTCTCAAGAGCTGCCGTCAGCTGCTCAGACGCTTCTGCAAGTGATGCGGCCCCCTGAATACATACGCTGAGGAAGATCCATGTCCCGTCTGATCTGCTGCATCGCCCGCTTGCTGATTGAGTACCCTGCAAGTATCTTAAACACTGACCCCCACAACCCACACTCGTAAACACCCTTCTCTCATGCAACTGGCTGATGAGCACTGCAGTCAGGCGATCTTGGGTATTCTCCGGGCTACGGATGTCGGACGAAGGGTGGGGGTGGAGAGCTTCAGCAGGATGCCATGAGAGAGGCACTGGAGCTGGAGCTTCGGGAGTGGTATGGTGAGACCGAAGAGGGGAATGGGGTTAGGAGTGGGTAGGGCATTTAGCCAGGGCGAAGTGCGGGGGAGAGCCACACCGTGCCGAAAGGACGCTGGACGGGAACAGCGGAGGTATGTAACGCCACGATTTAGTTTGGTCCCATGCAGTTGATGGTGGAGAAGAAACGAAAAGAAAAACTCATGCAACCGACCACAACCACCTTTCCCAACGATTGCGCGATTCCAAACACACGGCTGGCCAGTTTTTCCCCGCCAATTCCCATACCTGACGCAACAAGACGGTTCTCTTAGACACACATACTTACCTAGGTGGGTACTAGCTTCCACCAGAATAGCAACCCGACGATATTCCTAATCAAGAAATCAAGTCACAACACACCCCCCGCTCATGGCCGGCTCATCTGTGACCTCGACGGTAGAATACCTCAGATGGCCGCCATCCACAAGCACTATGGCAACCCTACCTGGAGATTCCGGAGCCCAAGGTATTAATGGAGACACGAAGATGGATCTCGAAAACGACCGAAACAACTCCCAGCCGGCAGATGTCAGAAGCCGACGAGAGGCGAACAATACTCTTTTCTTCTACGAAGAGGACGATCACTAATTATCCATAGCACAATGCAGTACAGGAGTTTGGTAGTTTGGCAGAAGCAAGTAGTAACATTGATCTTCACCTCTTCGAGAATCAATATATGGAATTGATCAACCCAGGCCTCGCACTTTCACGAACACGGCTCTCTAGCGAGCCCACCGACGAGGAGAGAGTCCCTCGAGGAAGCTAAACGGAAGGAGAAGCAAGAGCACACTCTCGAGATATATAGCACGGTTCGGAATATCTTGAAGGCCTGGGAGACGCAGAAGATGTTGTTGGATACCTACAGACTCAAGCAGCGGCGAAATTTCCAGGAGAACGGAATGGCCACGGCCGTGGCCACCTTGGACGGGGGTGCGTGGATCAACCTAATGTCCGAAAAGCAGGTTCCGGGTGTATATCCAGATTTGTCGCGGAAGCGGCTAAGCTATGTCGCCTACCAATCAGAGGAAAAGGGGAAGCCAGATAGCAGACATCCCTCGAAGGAGCTAGAGGTAATCGGCGCATTTTGTGAGCATTTAGCTTACCAAATACAAGAAGGGGGGTTCTTTTGCATTAATTGCTTTGAGCATCTTCTCGAGAAGGACCTCCCGGAAGCGGAGCCGCCGACAAAACAAAGCCGCTTGAAACCGAAGAAGTAAGTAGAAGGCGCACCCGCCGGATGGCTGTGTCCCAGCCTGCTCAACGTCTCTACTCTTCTGTCTTTCCTGAGAACCGCCACCATCCCGACAACCACTTTCTGCTAGACGAGGGCTCGGCGGACATGATCAAGTGGTGGAAGCAGGTTCTGTTTGTTCAGGGCGTGGAGAAGTTGCAGACGAAATTCCCTTTGCCGGGTGACGTTTGGATTGCTGGTGATGGAGAAGCGCGTGATCCTCCCATGTACAGTATGGAATCAAACTAGCGGAAGTTGTGAAGAAGGCTGCGAGATATAAAGTGACGAAGAAAACGACTAGAAAGAAGAAGTACCTAGATGGGGCGGGGGATACATATCTTGGCGCATCAGAGCTGGGTTGCTGGTGCCTACTCGACTCGACATCAATTGGAAGTGTTAATTGGGGAATAATTGTCCCGGGCACATAAGGGCTATGTTCTTCAGATCGTTTTTTTCTTTCTTTCTTTCTTTCTCCCCTCGTGCCCGGTTTCTTGTACTGCGTTCTACATATGAGAAATGGCGGCAATTGAAACAGTTCACGGATACTCAAGTTGAGTGACACAAGCGCTAATTAAAGCAGTACTGTAATCAAGTACAACCTGCCGCCTGCCACCTGCCGCCTGCCGCTGGAATACGATTCGGAGCTGTCTCTCGCCAGCCCGTCCGCGGGCGTTTCCTTTTCCGGGCGGGCGGGCGAGAGGCTGCTTGAATTCTCAGAGCCCAATTCTTCCAGTAATCCTAGCTGTCTGACACATTTCCATACAGACGTCTCAGACGTTTCACTCACGTAATCCAAACCCAACATGCAGATCCAGGAACCGGGAACCAGGAACCCCATCCAGCCACCACATAAATTCTCGCAATCCCATTCGCCATCTCGGTGCGATACAAGAAAGCTAAAATGCAAGGTGCATGGCCTAACAACTTTAACTGCACGCGATGACAATTATTTTCTTGGCTTCCTGGGGTTGACGGTGGTTGTGGTGATGCATGATTCCCAAAAGTCTACCAGGGCCAAAAACTGACGCCAAACACGGTATGACTTGGCGTTTGGAGCTGAAGGAGCTGGAACCTCCTCGTATGCAGCCAACGCACCGGAAGTGCACCTCTCGCTTCAGTTTTTGCATATAACTCGGTGTATCGCTTCAGGGATCCGGATCGCGGGATGGAGGATTTGAGTTGTCGGCTGCCAGACAGAGGCGAGGGGAAAAAAAAGTCTACAGGGGATGAGATGTCGGAGCCGGAGACTGGGGAGGTTCCTGCTTGAGCTTGCTAAGCTTCCTCTCCGAGCTGGTGATGTGATGCTGGGATTCCTCCGTTAGAGAATATCGATCATCGGCTCCGTGGGTTTGTTGTGGTTGGGCCTCGCGGAGGGAGTCCAGTATAAAGCCTCTCGAATCGCCTCGTTCCATTCACTCCTCTCATCTCCAGCAAGCTCCACTTCCACTTCCACTTCCAGTCTCCTCTTCTCTCCCTTCACTTCACGCCCGGCGCGTTTGTTCTTTCCCTTCCCGTATCTGTTGCCTAATACCTCTCATTACTCACATCTGAGAAAAGTATCTGGTAATACTTCAAGTTCCTATTCACCTTTACTATATTACAATGCATTTCATCTCCGCCACTGCTATCCTCTCCGTTGCGTGCGCGCTTGCTGTGCAAGCTGGTATGCACCTCTTTAACTTCTCGCTGGTGAGCAAAGATATGTAGCTGATCGACATAGCCCCAGTACCGTTTTCTTCGCCTTTCGGTGTGCACGCACTGGAGCGCCGGCATGGGCGCGGTCAAGAACAAGGCCGAGGCCAGGGCGGAGGCCAGGGTCGAGGCCAGGGTCGTGGTCAGGGAGAGAACCGTGGACAAGGCCGAGGCCGAGGAAATGGCCGGAACAACGACGACGACGATGACGACGATGACGACATCAATGCCGTGAGTTACATCTCTTTATCAATAGTTCAGAGTGGGTCGCTGACAAAGGGGCAGAACATCGTCGTGGTAACCGTCCAACGCACGGTGATAATAGTCGTCGATGGTCAATCGAAACAGTTGGGGCAAGGGCCGGAGCAAATGGTGACAAAGACTCGGGTCGTGGGCGAGGAGGGCGCTGAGGCGACGGTTACGCAATATGGTATTTCCTTCCTTTCGTTCCCTTTTTTGGGTAGAGGCTAATCAACGGCAGTGACGAACGACCAAATCGAGTATATCACCGAGACAATTGGAGCCACTGGTACCGAGGCGGCCGAGGCCACAGCAACAGCGGATGCCGTGCTCGAGGCGGAGGAGAAAGTTGCCGAGGCGGTTGCAGTTGAGGAGGTTGCGGCGCAGGAGTTGGAGGACGCGGTCGCTACCGGAGACCAGGAAGAGGTCGCAGCAGCAGAGGAGGCCGACAAGGCGGCGAAGGCTGCGAAGCTTGCAGCGGAGGAGGCGCTGAAGGTTGAGAAGGATAAGGCCGCTGCGATCGCGAAGGACCCGGCGCTCCAGGAGCTGGAGCAGCAGATCGAGGAGGAAGCAGCCAAGGAAGAAGCAGCGGCGAAGCAATTGGAGGAAGCCCTCGCTGCTGGTGACAAAGAAGCGGCGGCTGCGGCAAAGCTGGCCGTGGAGAAAGCGAAGGCAGCAAAGGAGGCAGCAAAGGACGCGAAGAAGGCCGCCGATGAGCAGGCAGCGAAGGACCAGCAGGAGGCCGAGAAGGTCGCTCAAGAGCAAGCTGCTGCTGAGAAGGCCGCCAAGAAGGCTGCTGCTGAGAAGGCTGCTGCGGAGAAGGCTGCTAAGGAGAAGGCTGCTATGGAGAAGGCTGCTGCGGAGAAGGTTGCTGCGGAGAAGGCTGCTGCGGAGAAGGCTGCTGCTGAGAAGGCTGCTGCTGAGAAGGCTGCTGCTGAGAAGGCTGCTTCTGAGAAGGCTGCTATGGAGAAGGCTGCTGCGGAGAAGGTTGCTGCTGAGAAGGCTGCTGCTGAGAAGGCTGCTAAGGAGAAGGCTGCTAAGGAGAAGGCTGCTAAGGAGAAGGCTGCTAAGGACGCTGCCGAGAAGGCCGCCGAAGATGTGGCTGCCGAAGAACCCCCAGTCGCTCATGAGGCTCCTGTCGCTGTTGAACACCCCATGTAACCGACTCCTTTAGCAACCTCTCTTTCGTTCTTTTCGAGGCATGTCATTTATCTGTGCGTGAGCGTTCTTGTGTAATTTATGTAACCAGGGAAAGAGTTGGAAGGGTAGGGTCGAATTTGGAATTAGATTTGGAATTATTACCATCCTCGAATGGAGCTATGTCACTGAATCAAGACGACCCGCATCCGCGAAACGTCTGAGAGCTCTAGCGTGTGAGGTGGGTTTTTTTTTGGTATTGTCATTTATCGCATGCGACCTATGGAGATCATGGCGATGTACACACTGTCCGGTTCCCCTCTGCAGTCCACGATGCAAGCTCTCCTTTGCCCTCCGCCCAGGCTGTGAGGTGAGTTGAAGAGTGCACCGAAGGCCGCATTGAGACTACCACTCGATATCCGCTGCCCCGTCGGCTCTCGAAATCATGTTTTATATTTCTCTTTATCTTGAGCATCTCCGTCATTACCGCCTACGTTTTACTTGCCGGGGCCACATGCGTCCTCCCCCATCAACGGGGATAACAGCGCCATTGACATGACTTGCCACCCTCGAACTCAACCAGGCCACCACACCGACGATATATATCCAGGCGATCAACCTCCGATTAGGACCGGCCTTCGCCTGTTGTTCTTCGCCACCACTGAGGCGCAGCAACCCACTCGCCATCTTGGTGGCGAATCATCCAGGAGCAATAGCATTAAACAGAATACCCTCGGGCCCATCTCGATAGCTAGGCGCTTAGCTATGTGGTGGACGGTGGCCTGCTCGCCGCGTATATACCGTACGTTCCGTGTTCTCCAATACCACCGATCAGTCCGAACCCGGAGCCGCCAGTGATGATCCTTGCGAGGTCGTCGGGCACGGATGCCTTCTCCAGTAACAGGATCATTTTCTGGATCGGGTTGAGTGCACTGCAGACGTTGAGGAGGCCCCACTCGGCTCCCATTCGGACTCCGCACTAGCAAAAATGATGGCCCCAGGTCGCGCCCGCGTTGGCCGTGAGGATGTGGAAGCTCGAGACCTGCGCGGCGACGAAGCGGGTCCACGGGGATCGCCGAGGTGTTGGCGCGTGGAAAAAGGGACTGCAGAGATGGCAAGACGGAGGCGCACGCATCGGCTGATGATCAACGTGTTTATGCGTCGGCATGGAAGAAGCTGCAGGAAAACGGTCAGCGGTACCGTCGGAAGCAAAAGGAAGCGGATGTACCTATCCGGTCGCAGCGCGCAGATCCAACCCCCGAGCTGGCGACTACGGCGGTCTTGCCGGCGAGTGAAAAGATGTTCGGGTAATCGTTGATTTGCGACATTTTGTTTGCAGGGGAAGGCAGCTATGAAGGAGGTGGATATGGGGAATCGCGCTGTTGCGGGCGTGGTTTATCATCATTGGATGCCCGCCAATCGATAGCCGCTCTGCAACAACTAGTTGGAACCCAAGATGAGGAAGCCCTGTACCCTAGTAAACGGACTATGGAGGAGCAATTTTGGCCGATCATATAGTTATAGAATTTTATCGACCACAGGAACCTTGATCCTTTCTTCACTCTTCTTTACCGCCATACATCGCGACCACCACGGTGTCTTGCACTTGGAACGACGATGATATGACGGGAACCAGCGACCAACATTGTTCTGGCCTGGAGGACAGCAAAAGTAATTACGCCGCGCGCATTACATCAATGGTAGTTACCCCTCTTTTCCGCCATACCCTCAACCCTGCAACTCTCATGATGAGACAAAGAAATGCATATCACAGACCTGTTCTGAACACGCAATGTGGATACTTTTTCTTGGAGACCTTCTGATTCATGAATTGCTTTCCTTCTATCCCCTTCTCCGCCGAAATAAAGTGTGCCTGGTTGCAATTGCTAACTCTCTGTTAAGAAAATTCATTCCAGTGTGAAGGATCGACTATCGGTATCGCACGAGATGACATTGAAGAGGTTGTAACTGGAGGCTCCGGTTGCCGATAGCTCCGGCACGGCGCGCCGTATATCTGCCCACTTATGTATCGCTAGTAGTAACATACCGCCGAAGATCTCGGGGATACAGTGCTGTTAGAAGGTTAATGACGATGAAAAACCGGGGATATTGAATGAGGGTTCGGTCACTCATTCAGGGTTCGCGCGGATCCGGAGCGATTGTTGATCGGGTGACTAAATTTTGATGCTCTCATCGCTTCGCGAGGACCTCCCAGTGTCTATGCCGTGCAGTGGGATCCACACGATCCGCGAGTATGAATTAAAATGGATTTGGTGTAGATCGACGGAGCTCTCAATCCTCCATGCCATCAAAGCGAGGTCGGCAAGCTCGAATCCCGCCCACTGGCAGACTCCGAACTTGAGCTGGGCGTTTCCGAGACAAGAAGGCGCCGTTCAAGGATCCAATCCGTGTCCACTAATCCTGCTGTTGCTTCACAGCCGCGAGAACCCATCCCGAAATCCCCGCAAAACCTTTACGGGGTAAAAACCAGCTTTCAAACCCCCATGGCCATGCCACCATTTGCAGGGCCTTCAAAATGCCAGATCCACCACAGTCACCGCGATCTCGACAGCTGTGGTTCCTGCTAATCTTCCCCGATGTGAGACAACCGTCGCAGTCAGCGGTGGTGGAGGGAGGGGATCCACGCGACGGGAAGGATCCGCGGTGACCATGGACGCAGGGCGCCAAACCTGTGCGTATCTAGAGTATGTACTCAGATAGTGGTAGTCAGAGGGCAGGGAGACATGTGAGCTTAAGGTTGGAGGGTGGGGTTGGGAGGGGACAGAGCTGGCCGACATGCTGCGTCCGTGTCCGTGTCTGCTTGTTCGCATGAACCTAATGGAGGGCCCGAGCTACTTGACGCTCTATTCCACCCTCCGCTAGAGCTGTCTATAAATCTCCGATCGGGCTCCGCCGCCGGTATTAAAGCACCGTCTCTGCCCTCCTCCTCCTCCTTCCTTCATTCCTCGTCCCCATCCCCTATCCTCCTCCTTCACACCCTGATCCACCACCAATACACAACCAAGGTCCAAACAAACACATCACACGAACACCCAGCACAATGTGCAACTACTCCAACACCCTCTACACACAATGCGGTTGCACCGTCAGCGAGCAGACCGAATGCTGTGGCTACCACCACGATGATTTCAGTGCCTGCATGAAGTACACCGACATCACGGACCTCGAGCCTCGCGACAGTCGATGTGGACGAGGCGGATGCAAACGCCGACAGACCGAGCCTGCCAGCAGTAGGAAGGAATGGATGATGTTAGTCCCTTCCCTCCACCCCTCCCCCCATGTACCCCACGATAGTTTACTGACGAGGACGATATGATGTGCAGAAATGATATCGATGTTAGAAGTCCGAAGATGGAGCCTCAGGAGATGGAGAGGGAACAGACCACGGTTGCATAGCGTGCAGGAGTCTTGATCGATTGGTTGTCTTGGGAGTCCAATTGTTTTTTTACCCTGAATGTCCGTGCCTTTGCGATGCCGTTGATTATGCATCTGCTGCTGTATATCCTTCTAGTACAAGACTGGTTTGATGCTTTTGCTTGATGTATTGTTTCGCGGAATATCTATTCTATGTTTGCTCATGCACAGATCAAAAAGTATGCAAACTACTCGTGCAAAACCAGCCCTCCAATATAAAGTCAGTTGATAACTATGCCCCTAATCACGGGCTCCTTATCCGAAATGTGGCCCAGCTTCTGCACCGGTATTCTCGCAGACAGGGGAGCAGTCCCATCACTATGAGAATCGTTGAAAAGTGGAGACACAATTCGCACACCCCTTCACTGCACATCACTCGCCCTATGCATTTCGCTAATCGAACACGACCAGCTGTCGACCAAACATACGTCTCGGAATGATTTCCAACTTGCCCTAAGGGTATACGAGGACGAAATGCTACGTTGGGCTGGATTCAGGGTTTTGTCCTTGTCCAGAGGCAGATAATCACTTGCCCTCACTCTTTATCGCCATAATCTGCATGGGTCGCACGCGATTAATGGATAAAGATAGAAAAATGTTGACCAAACATATCGGATGCGGCTGCCTATAAATTTGGCACCCAAGAAATGCTGTGGATTGTGTGGAGGTTACGTGCCTCCGACTTGGTGGGCCAAAGGGTTTCCGATCGCCGTGTTCGAGTCTAGGCGGAAAGGCCGAATGTCGAAATGCTCCCGACCTGTTTCCGGCCCTGGCTTGGAGGCGGTAGAAATACTCTCTGGCGGTCAGAGTCGTTTTGCTGAATTGAGTTCCAAGATTCATTCGTTCGTTTACAATTCATGTTACTCTTGCGGTGGTCATTCACAGTCACTCGTCCAAATCCATTCATTATTTTAAGACTCACCCGGCTTTCCAAGACACATGCACACTTCTAAGGCCCATTTTGTTTACCAATGCCCGCCCAACTTCGTACCTCCAGGCAACAAAGAAAAAGAGCCGTACTTAGCGGCTCTATGTTGATACCGTCTAAGACGTCACCAGCTCCCCACACCCGGACATCGCCTGGATAAGTTGGGCCACGTCGTGCGAACGGTACAGGAGGCTGTATTTTGCCGTAGTGGCCGAAGTCACCTGTGCAGAGTCTGCGGTCGCACGGTAATCTCCCATTAGTCTGAGGCCTGGGAGCGGCTGGTACAGTAGTGGGGCAGATTTATCGTTTCGGGGGAGGTACTGGCTGCGGTAGACGTCTATTGAATGCTCGGTACAAGGGGCTATGGTTTGGCCGAGACTCCGGCTTAATGAACAGAAGTGCGGGCTAGCAAGGGGCCCAACATATTATATCACTCGTGATCGAACGACGCATCACCAGGCAACATGGCGACCAAAGGCGCACTGCAACGATTCCTTCTTCATAATGACCAGCTCTCCGTTTCTGTAGTAGAGGAAGCGAGTATGGCGCGACCACATTCCCACCTTCTAACCGGTTACCTCCTTCGGATGACACGCTTCGCACTCTGCATAACGATCTGAAAGCTCGAACTCCCCTCACACAAGAATGAGCTGATTGTGTGCGTCGGTGCGTGGTTGTTGGTGGATAAACAGCGTGCGGCGGCTTCTAGATATGTACTAGGATGTACCATTCGGGAAGGGTTTCCTGCGCAGCGACGGAGACGGTGCCCGCCAAACGTGCGGCGGCCAGGAGGAGAATGGTCTGCGTGGTGAATTTGGGTTCAAGGTATGCAATGGCTGCGATGGTTGATCGGTGGATTTCGGTTTCTTAGTGATGGCGAGGACGGTGATGGACATTGAGGGTGGAGTCGAAAGGGTTTATATACCGCCGCACTGACGCTTGGCTGATTCAGAGTCATGGCACTGGTGAAATCGACAGTTCTGTGTATTTATGGCTTCGGGACGGGCCTGAGAAAGCCACTGGTATGCATCCAAGAGCTCTATCCTCGAATTTCATTGAAGAACTGGTGGCTCAGCTCTCGGGCCGATGAGGCGTTTGTCGACGGCATCCCACGAAACGGATACCAGCTTGGCCAAGAGTGGCTTTCATTACCATTGCATTCCCACCGTAAACGGTGAATCTCCAACGTACTAGGTACGCCAGTGCGGGTACGCCTAAAACCCCTCGACCATGAACACCCCTACATATCTCTTCCGAAGTACGGGGTGGAGGCTTCGTGGAACGTAGCTACCGTGCGCTCATTCGAACATATGGAAGAACAAGGAAAGCATTGCATTGATCTTGCAGGAGTGGAGGCCGTGCCGAAGGCTACGGTCGAGCTTTCCCTGCAAGAGAAAGAGTGGACGACGGAGCGAGAACTAGCCGTACTAAAAGACGGTGTCGAAGCGGGAGGGACACCGACTCCTTTCGTTCACAGAATCGCGCCCGAGTATGCTGCAAATTTACACAAATCCCGAATGCCCGTTTGCTCATGGGCCTCAGTTTTGCACTATGTCTAACAACGTATGTATATCTCGTTGTGTAACTAGATTCGGCTGAGATTCTGTTTCTCATGGTACAACTACTGGTAGGCCTGGGCGGGGGGCAAAGGGGAGCTTGCAACGAGCCGCCTGCGGACTGAACCGGACAATATCGCCGTGATCTATTAATGTCGCATGCGATTGATGACTAAGTAAAAATAATGGGTTGAAAGGTACATCCGCTGGTACCCATCCCCCAGCTGACTGAGGCTCGCGTAACGACAACACGGGAAGACTACAGAATACCTATTCACAGGTTGGAATGATGGACTCCTGAACGCGCTCGCGGGGGAACGAAAGTTCAAGAAGAGAATCAGTGATGTTGACCGCGAGATCATCCTGTAGCCATGCCACCAGTCCGAAGAGAACAAACTCCCCTAAATGCGTATTATCACCTCTCGAGTGAATGTGTTGTAGACCTTCTGCCTTCCCCGAGCCAGCGCTTGATGTGCCACAGCTGACCCTACATAGGGAGGAGATAGGGAGGGGACGAAGTCTCCTCCTTATGTAGGGACACGTCTTGCGTAGCAAATTAGCCTTCGAAAGAAAGATAAATTGGTCGTTTTGGGCGTGTAAAAAGAACAGGAACGTTGCTCCAAATACTCGCATCCGTTGCGTCGAATTGGCCTGCGTTAGCTCCTGTTCTGTTCCAGCATGTGATTTGCGGAAAGATGACTGAGCTCGGGGCAAGAGACTCTTTTATTTATTTATTTAACCATTGTTCGCATGCGAATAGGTAGATCATGGCGAAGAATATGTACAGTCCGCTTCCTGTCCGTAGTCCGCACACGGCGGCTCGTTGCAAGCTCCCCTTTGCCCTCTGCCCAGGCCTGTCCCCAAATGATATATGGTGCTCACCAAGGAAATTACAAACAAAAGACAAAGGAAAGAACAAAAGAATGCGTAGCCTCCCCTGCTCCTCGACTGCGGACGCCATGAATGAGGGTGGTGGGAAAAGTGGTTCCCCCCCCCGGCACCCAGCACCCAGCACCCCGCTTCCGCCCTCCTCTCTTTTTCCCGTTCCCTGCGCTCCCATTCCGACACCGCGTCTTCCTCAGGTGGGGCCAGCCTCCCCACATCCGTGGTTGAGAGGAAGTCTAGTATGTACTGCTGGCTGCACCTTCCGTCAGCAAGGAGGTCCCAGATCTTCCACCGGCTCTTCCCCCTCCCAGTCTCCTTTAACACCTCAGCCCACAGGATCTTCTGCTGGGGCTTCCACTCAGGGCACTCCTTAAACAGGTGATCCCAGGTCTGCATCCGGTATTGGCACCACCAGCACTGAGTGGCGGGCCGATTCTTCGTCCAGTGTATGTAGGTCTGCCCAGTGAGGCAGTGCCCTGTCTTCAACTGGTAGAAACTCGAGGCGAGCCCCACGGTGTTCCCAGCAACCGTGCTGTCCGGCCTCTTCTCGGCATCCTGTCCATTGTCGTGCCTCCGCCCACTTTTTCTCCGAGATCTCTCGCTTGGGGCAAGAGACTCGATAGATGGGATACTATAATTTATTAGTTGCTGCTTGATGGAGATGAAATTGATAAGAATAACACACACATCTCGACAACCACTTGTACTTACCAACGCAAGCCATTAAATATCGCCCTCAAGTGCCAGACTCCTGAAATTGAGTTTCGCCGGCCGTTGAAACGACGAGTGCTGCAGACTGTACTTACTCGCCCCTCTTGAGCCTCTGGCGTATGGTGGTGTTGATGAAGAGAAGCATCGTCCAACCCGAACGGCCTCCTTCAGGCTTTTTCGATACACAGCCTTCGGTTGCTATCGGTGATGTCGTGGGCTTGTGTTTATTGCCTTCAATTCTACCCCAGACAGCGGATGGTCTCCTGATGCTGTGATCACCTCCGCCAGAGCAGACTGGCTTCGCGTCGCCAGGGAAACTGGTCGTCATATGTAGGTGAGTCGCTGGGCAAACGCGACGTCCTTTGGGAAAGCATTTCCACGTGAGGTGCAGAGGTGTGAGCTGTTCAGCCGCATTATTACGAGTCTCTGTGCGAAAAGGTAAAGTTCTGGTTGCCGCCTGTAACATGAAGCTTCTAAAGGTCGTTCCATGCAGAGCAGAGAAGGACCGCCTGCTCCGATTAGTGGACTTATCCACTCTTGCGACGAGAGCTTGTCCCAGCAGCCACTCGGCAGCTGTTCCCCCGTACCGCGTGCAGTCGCGCATCGGAAGAGTCCATTCCTTTTGCAGAGGATTCCTGCAGTTCGGGGCGTTCGCGATGCAAGAAAGCTGAGCTCATGCATAGGTCCCCGCCATAGCTATCTTCAAGCAGGTACAAACCCACCACGGTGCTCCATCTAGATATGATAGGTATGTATCTCGGCTGCAACAGCTCCCATCTGTTCCTGCCTAGCTCTTGTGGGTTGAGCTGTTAGAGTAGATTCTTCATGAGAGCTAGGGACAGGGATACATAACTGTGTAGAGTAACCCACGGTCCTCCCCATACAGCGCTAGGTCCGGTTGTCTGGTCGATGGATATGGCCGCCATGATTCATCGCCAGATGCATCTGATAGGTCGCGGAGAGCTCAGCCGGACCGCGTCGTGCACTTGGCTGGCTCTGGCCGTTCTGAGTCGTGCCACCGCGTTGCGTTGAGAACAGCCAGCCTCAAAACGAGATCTCCGGCAACTCACGGTTCCAAGCTATCCACCCAGCCACCTCATCCGCGCCAACCAGCCATACCCGCCCTCCCACCCTCTTCAAAGTGACCTTACCAACTCTACATAACCCTCCTCCCCCCCCATCCCTCTTCCCCTTCTTCCCTTTTTCATCTCCTCCACACTCTCCCTTCCTCCACACTCTCCCTTCCTCCACTACACGCACTCTCTCCCTCCATCACACACTCACTTGCACACTCGAAATTCACCGCGTCGCAATCATGAAGCTCAGCGTAGCTTCCACACTATCGCTCGCCCTCGGCGCCGCCGCGTACTTCCCCAACCCGGCCCAGGAACCGCTTGGTGTGAATGCGGTGTCTTCGAAGTTCCCCGCGTTCCTCTCCGAGGCCATAGATCAGGTCAAGGCTACCCTTGGTAACCTTAATCTCCCCACTGAGGCTGTTGCTGCTTGGACCGAGATCGCGAAGCTCTACCCTGAAGATGCTATCTCCGCCCTGCAGTCGATGGCCAGCAAGTCCGCGCCCAAGGAGAACCGTAAGCGACGGCCAGACACTCACTGGGACCATATCGTCCACGGAGACCAGATGATGTCGGCTATGGCGGGAAAGATCGATGGGCACGAGAAACTGAAGGGCACTAAGCTCAGGATCAAGAAGCCGAATGGTCTCGGCATCGACGAGAATGTCAAGCAGTACTCCGGCTATCTGGATGTTGAGGATGACAAGCACTTTTTCTTCTGTAAGTTATCGTCTTTCTTGTTTACGTGTTGATGGCGATGGAGACGGCGTGACTAATGATATCTGTAGGGTTCTTCGAATCGAGGAACGACCCCAAGAACGACCCCGTCGTGCTGTGGTTGAACGGAGGACCAGGTTGCTCATCTCTTACCGGGCTCTTCATGGAGTTGGGCCCCGCTTCCATCGATAAGAACATCAAGGTTGTCCACAACCCAGCATCGTGGAACTCGAATGCTTCCGTCATTTTCCTTGATCAGCCCGTAAATGTTGGTTACTCGTACTCCGACAGCCCCGTGTCCACCACACAGGCTGCCGGTAAGGACGTTTACGCGTTCTTGACCATGTTCTTCGATAAGTTCCCCGAGTATGCTTCTCAGGACTTCCACATCACCGGTGAATCGTATGCTGGGTAAGTCATTACAATGTTCTATGGAGGGAATAATCATCACTAACCGATTGCAGCCACTACATTCCTCAGTTCGCCTCCGAGGTTCTTTCGCACAAGAACCGCAACATCAACTTGAAGTCTGTCGCCATCGGAAACGGTCTGACCGATGGGCTTACTCAGTACGAGTACTACCGCCCCATGGCTTGCGGTGATGGTGGATACCCTGCCGTCCTGAGCGAGTCTGAGTGCAACGCTATGGATGCTGCCTACCCCCGGTGTGCCAGTCTCATTGAGAGCTGCTACAAGAGCGAGTCTGTGTGGTCGTGCGTCCCTGCCTCCATCTACTGCAACAACGCCATGATCGGTCCTTATCAGCGCTCTGGAGTCAACGTTTACGATATCCGCGGCCCTTGCAAGGATTCCACCAACCTGTGCTACTCCGAGCTTGGCTGGATCTCCGACTACCTGAACAAGCCTGAAGTCATCGAGGCCCTCGGCGCCGAGGTTTCTCCTTACGAGTCTTGCAACTTCGACATCAACAGGAACTTCTTGCTTCACGGTGACTGGATGCTTCCATTCCACAGGCTCGTCGTCGACCTTCTCGCTCAGATCCCCGTCCTTATCTACGCTGGCGATGCCGACTTTATCTGCAACTGGCTCGGAAACCACGCCTGGACTGAGATGCTCGAGTGGAGCGGCAAGAACGATTTCAACAAGGTCGAACTTGGACCCTTCCTTCTTGGCGACAAGAAGGTTGGACAGGTCAAAAATAGTGGCAACCTCACTTTCTTGACCGTCTTCAAGGCCGGCCACATGATGCCTTACAACCAGCCCAATGCTTCGTTGGCCATGTTCAACCGGTGGATCGGTGGGGAGTACTGGCCCTCATCTTAAACTTCGGGGATCATTGCTGGGTTCGTTTCGGTTGTATGATTATCAAGCGTTATGTCTTGGATTTTGCAATGTCATTTTTACGCTTTACACCCCTTGAAGGGAGATTGGAGACATAGTATCTTTGCTCTGTACTTGCTTTATGATTGTGTTGGGAAATGGCTTGATACAGCAAGCATCGTTAGGATGGAAACTGCATGTGCCTGGTGAAACTTTTGAGCACGATTCACTTTGCGAGACATCTTGATGCAGGGTTGGCGTGACAGCCTCACTAGTTAACTCTACCAATGGTGATCAACTACGCTTCCTTCGAATAGCTCCCCATCAACCAACACACTTCGTTGATATGTCAGATCCCACGAGCCTGTCTCCAGCGGGTAGCCAGCACCAGCTTTCAATCCCGCTTCCAAAGGCCCTGGCAGCCCGCATCCACATCCACCTTACGGTCCAAACGCGTCACCTCCTCCTCTTCATCACATCTCGCACACCTGAAACACCCGGCGGTCCCGCACCACTGGGGAGCTTCGTGTACGCGCTACCATCCGTGAGCTTTCCTTGTCCTTCCGTATTCATTACTACTTCCCCCCTCTCTAACCGTGGGAACGTATGAACAATTTTTTTTTACAGACGACCCAAGCCACCCCACTCTCGACGACGCTCTACTTCCGCGAGGACACGGTCGACATCGCCACGCTCGTCGCGAAGATCCTGGCAAAGCGCACAAAGGTCCCCGTGTACGTTGGATGCTCCGTGAGTTTTAGCACTGCGGGAAGTGGTGGTAGTGTCGAGGAGGAGATGGAAGGGATTAAAAACGTTGTCGAGACTGTCGTTGCGAGGGTCGAGGCTGCGAGGAAGGGTGAGGCGGAGGTGGATGAAGTAGCGGAGCGGGTGGAGGGGGTTACGGTGTAGACTGTGGGATGACGGCGTCTGGTGGTGTGCTATAATTCGTGTTTTTTGTGTCCCACGGCCTGCTTTGGTTTTTCTACGCGGTTGTCTATAATGTACAGTGTGGATGTTGCGGAACGCCTATGTAGTTACGCAGCAATCGCAGGCCTGTCCTCCGGCTTCGGCAATAATGTCGTACCCACGTTTGCCCGTACCTCTCCCACAATCGTCCTCATAGCCTTTGCGCCTGCCGTGCCATTCCTAGCGATCATCCTCCTCGCTTCCCCGACCACCGTACCCGTTTCCTTCTCCGCCATCAAACTACCCTCGCCGCCCGCGCCAATAGCATATTTGTATCCTCCCTTGACCGAGCGCTTCATAGCCACCTCACGGGTGCGATCATACCTCAACCACTGCTCACGGCCCCACTTTTCAGTGCCGCGTCTGCGCGCCCTCTCAGTCTCGCGGATGAGCACGCTCGACAACCCGGCAGTCGTCAGCGGCGTCGCGGGGACGAGCGGCAGGAGACTATCGAGCGTGACCGAGGCTGGGGTGTAGGACACCTCCTTTGCTGGAAGAGAATTCTCCTTGCTGCCATTGCGGTCATCCCTCCTACCTCCTGCCCCTCCTCCACGGTCACCGCGGCCACCGCGCGGCCGCCTGGCACTGGCATCGCCACTGGCACTGAAACGGGCGCGCGTGGGTGCTTCGGGTGTGTGGCGGCGCATGGGTGGGCGGGCTCCTGCCATTCCACCAACCATAGGGGGCCTTCCCGCTCCACCGGGCATTGGGGGACGAGCTCGCATCGGTGGTCGTTGCATTGGAGGGCGGTCTCCCACCGGTGGCCGCTGTGTCGCGGACCATGGTTGCCGCGGTGCGTCGTTTCCACCCCCGACGGCGGCGAAGCGGGTGACGAGAGGCTTGCGGACTGGCGGGGAGGAGGAGATGCTCGAGACTGCGGCGATGAAGCTCGGGTCCATTAACGGGTCGTCGCTGAGCACAGCACGTGAGGTGCTGAAGGTTCGCACCGATTGGCGGGGGAGTAGGCGCAGCATCATTGTTTTCGTCGGGGAGGAGGCAGGGTGCGCCTTGGTGGGTGTAGGCTAAAAAGTTCGGCAGGCTCGGGACGGTGGGGAGGGTAAGTGCAGTTCATCGGGGGTCACTCGACAGTAGGCTTGGACAGGACATGAATTGGATAATGAGCAGTCCTTTCTTTCACGAGCTGCTGTGGGAACCTAACGTCACCTCTTGCACAGTTTCTGATAACTATATCCTTTCCTCTTTCGCCTTTAAGTAGTTAGTACATACAAAAAACTTTCACTTCCAAGCTTCGGTATACCACTGTATCTAGCTCTTTGACAACATATCCTACAACCAAGGCTCTCCTTGCTCGCTTATATATTCTTGAATATTGTATGGAAGAGCCACGCTACCCCATCACCACACTTCTTTCTTGCCGTAGCAGACGAACTCGACTGATCGTATTGCTGGTCAGGTAACCACGTATCAGGCTCTTGTCTGTCGGTGGTGGCGATAGGACTTAGGCTTTTTCGAGACCGTAGGAAGAAAGTTGCGGAACGATGACGTGAGCCGGAGCAACGGTCTCTTAAGTTCCGCCAAGAGATAACAGTCCTGCAAAGGCTAATAACTTGGACGGACAGGTATGGCCGTGGTGTAGAAGGCGGCGAAAGAAGAAATGGAAGGAGTGGTGCATCATAGTTAATTGCCGGTGGTCTTGGGGAACTCTTCCCGTGAGGGCGCGGCAATCAGACCGCCAGATACAGTGGAATCCAGTGTATCTGGACGGGAAGTGTGCTCTCGGCAATGGAGTGTCGGCGTTTCTGCTTCCGAGGCGGCACCCGAACGATAAGTTTGCTTTCAGGAAGGGCTTTTGCGTTGGGCGGGGCGCTCGTCGCGCCGGAGTCTGGTGCATCCATCGCGCTTGCGGCACTCAGGAGAGGAATATCGAGCCTCTGCTACAGTTGTGGCCTCCGACGAGTTGGTGGTCAGCCCGGAAATGCACTCGTGCGTCGCCCGGGAATTGGTGTCGATTTGTACCAGCGGCAGTCGATCGATGTCGATTTGATATAAAAATTCATAGTCCTGGAAATTCATGAAATTTTGAGACTGGAAGGGAGCCTGTTGAGAGGTTGGTTTGTGGTTGCCTAGTGGCACGAGATTGTGTGAAAGTGGAGAGGGAGAGGAGAGTCTCAATGTACACCAGGATTTGATGCGGTAGGGAGGCCAGATAAAACTATCAAACAAGCAAACTACAGCACCAACGACGGAAACGTAGGGAACCCAGTAGCATTTGTGGGAGCGGAACTATCCAGATCGACTTCAGAAGTTCTGATCGTTGGGTTCAGATTTTACATTTTGTAGGCGATCACCGAAGATCACTACAGTCTGGAATACATTCGACCCGGTTTGCTCAAACAGTTATCAGAACACCATATGCCCAGAGGTCCAGTCGGAGAAATTCTTGTCGTTCAAACGATATACCTCGGATACATTGAGCTACACCTTCTCACCGCCCACAGCTTCTTGAGTTCCCTTCCTCTTTCCTAATCCACTCATCTCATACACTTTGTCAATCGCTTCCATCTGCTGCACACTATCCTCAAGATCGACCCAGCAAGCAGGTTCCCTGCCCCTAACCGTGTCAACAAATGCCTCGAGCTGGTATCGATACGTGCTCCACCAGCTCTCGCCCCTAACTCCCCACTTAGGTCCAAAGCAGTAGTGCTTCTGGTAGCTGACATTTCCATCTTTATCCGTGATCGAGATGTAGTGGTACAGATGCGGCATCATGAAGTTGTAAAAGTAGATGGTTGCTTCTTCGCACTCGATGGTGATTGACGGGAGTTCCCAGAGTCGTGGGATCACCATGAAACAATTGCTGCGCGACATGTCGGCGTAAATGGTCGAGGTGACCGGGGAAGAGGAGAGAGTGCTAGTGAATCGCAGGGTGGCCGTGGTCGATTTATCTACACGGTTGTCGTTGGGAGAGGGGACGGAAGTCGCCTCGAGGACTTCTTCGAGTTTTGGCTGGCGCAGGAAATAGCGGGTTGAAGAGAGGACATAGGTCATGTCCATCAGTGCGCCACTAATACACATGAGTTTCACCGCTCTTTCAACCCCATGCTAAACCTAGAGGTTACTTACCCAGCGAGATCATACTTCCACCTGACATCACTCATCGGAATGCTTCCCGCCGGTGTGGTCATTCTGGAACTCGTCCTCTTCACCTCCCCATACCTTCTGCTGGCAACAATCGCGTCCACCACATGGGCGGCAGGATGAAACCTCCAATGAAACGCCTCAAGACACACCTTATCACACTTCTCCGCGGCCTCAACTATCTTCCTCGCCTCCTCCGCATTCGATGCAAACGGCTTCTCGAGCAGCACATGCTTTCCCGCCTCGAGCGACTTGATCGCCCACTCGGCGTGCATTCCGTTGGGCAGCGAGATGTACACGGCTTCGATGGCAGGATCAGCCAGAAGCGCGGCGTAGCTGCCGTAGGAGTGCGGAATGGAGTACTTTCTGGCATATTTTTGGGCGCTGGGGAGGTCGCGAGATGCCACACCGTGGATGACAACGTCGCCGTGGGTTTCGGCAGGATGAATCAGCCCGGCAGTGTTGATCATCGCCGTGGAGAGGATGCCCATGCGCAGGGCATTTGGGGATTTGGGTGGGTTGGTGTGAGAGCTGGAGGCAAGGTATTGGGCTACAAATGTCGAGAGCTGTATCAATTAACAGCTGTGGTAGTTGGGGGGAATGTGGGCGCGTATACCTGTAGAGCCATCGCCATCTTTGCTGGATGTTTTTTTACGTTTTGTTTCTGTTCTCTTGGTAGGTGTTTGGTTGGATGGTATCGGCCGTTGATTGAGATGTGTGAAGCCTGGCCTGGTGACTGAAATGATATCTTATAGCAACTATGACGTAACTCAACTTTGATGCAAACCGGGATTGATAATGACGAAACTCCTCGATAGATACTCACTCGGCGATCCGTGTCACCCACCTTGGAAAAGATTGATTCGCCCCCAAGTCTTAGAGGTCGCACGATTGATTAATTTAATTAATAGAAATAATAAGCTGGTGCCCCATTAACTGGGCGTTGGTATCATGCCAGTAGATAGCTCTCCCAAATCGAACAATAAAATGACAAGTCCTTATCCATAGATTCCCCCTATAAACGCCACTGTTATGTAATAGTGCCACAAGAACACACTAGCGTGCTTAAGGACTAGCGCAATATCAAATCGCGCTTGTGCACAAAGGACCGAATTTTCGTGAGTACCGTGCTTGTAAATGCGGAATATGATAGTAGAATGATAGATCTCTGTGAATAACCGCGTCGAGGTACACTCGAACCAATTGCGGCGTACGACACGTCCCAGTTTTCGCTCCTCAAACGCAGCGCGTAGCTGATTCTCAAGTTCCCCCCACCATGGGTTGCTGCGCCGTATGCGTGTGGGTATGTTGATTCGCTTGCAGTAGCAATGCCTCGTTCTGTGAAGACCTCGATGATTAGTAACTTGCAGTAATAGTCTGATAATCTCACAGCGTACCTTCTTCCATTTCATGACCTGGTTCTTTTACTGGTGCCCGAACTGTACTCGTACCTCCTCACGTGTAGGCTTCTGTTGCCCACCATTCTCATCGTCCACCCGCTATGTCTGCCTGGACAATGCCCTGAGCTTAAACTGAACTGCTCTGCATCCCTTACCTCTGTAAGGAGAGGCCGCTGGCAGAGGAATCCAGCGAGGGAGCACAGCGATTGGGTGTTTGCGAGGCCTTGGCCGTTGTTTGAACTTAACTGGTGAACGATTGCTGGGAGTTCGGGGCGCATCGGCGGTCGGCTGTAAGGAAGCGTGCGAGAGGGTCGTCGTGAGGAGTTGTACCGGCTACGACGAGCTTGATGCTTGGTCGTTGGCGATGGATAGCCGCACCAAGCCGAGCTGAGATATCCCTACTTGACGTTGCGAGAAGGCCCGGCGCATCACGATATAGTACTATGGGGGACCCTTAAAGGTGAGATAATACGGCAGCTGCAAACTCCCATGTCGCCGTCATGGCCGGTTTTTTTTTTTGTGTTTATTTATTACTCGCGTGCGATCTATGTATGGAGATTATGGCGAGATTATTTACCTGTTTGCTGTTCGCGCAGTGGCCGTCATGGCCGTGGTCACAGCATGCTTCGAGTCCGCTTCGACTTCTTCAGCCACAATTATCCATCCAATCTACGTTCGCCAATGAAACGAAAGTCTTCATCACGCGTCTTTAGTCTGTTTACATTTTGAAACCGTGAGGCTCGACATGATTCGCCGTAGTGAAATCGGTGATGGTTTCCCACGCAATGGCCCCTGTATCGGCAAGTATGCACGGCTGGCGCAGTTGATGCACGCCAATAAACCCCTCAGGGATGAGAGCGGGAGTGGAGGCGACATTCCCAACCACAGCCCACCAGCAAGTAAGCAAGCCAGCCATCCCCATCCCCATCAGCATCGCCGCCCACCACCGTCACGCACAGCAAACCGTAACTCGCAGGCGTGTTGCTGTCCACCAAGAACGACCCGGGAACTCATCCCCATCGCCATCGACATCCCGTGACGGCTTCTTTGTTTTTATGGTTCGCCAACCGTCTCGAAGTTCAGCACTCCCGTCCGCGTCGGGTACGTACACCAAATCACGACGTAGTCGCTGTCACGAAGAGTGGCTCCATCGGCCTTCTCCTGAGAGAATACGCGGCTGATCGAGATTTCCTGAGTATTTTAGACTCTACTACTTGCATCAGGTCTCTTTTTCTGCCTTTTCGTGAAGCATCCACGATCTACTACTCCTCCACGCCATAGCTAGCAACGTCTTTGTACACCTTGCGAGCGCAACCCTAATACCATCGGGCGCCGTTTACATCCATACGCGGTTTTATTTCATCTCTGTTGTGCTGTGAAAAGGTTGGGAAAAAACCGCTCTCCTCCAAAGTTTGTGGGGTGGATGACGGAAACCAAAGGGCGGGAATCTGAACTTACTATCTGTCGTCGCAATGGGGGTTTTGATTCTGACTTAATGTATCTCTAGGTCCTAGTAGTGACACAGAGTGAACGATGCCATATTCCGAAGACGAAGATGGAGTCCCATGCAAGACCCCCTCTCCGCGCTCCTCCGCCTCACAGGCACCCCCGAACCCCCGTCACAACGCCGACGAACCACCTCCACGTATAAACCTCTACACGTCGATGCCCTCGCAAGCCCCGCGCATCTCTCGCCCGCTGGGGTGGTTCCGCAAAGACCCTGAGCACAAGCGTGGGCGGTCGGAGAGTGCAAAATTTGACATTGGACCTGCGCAGGGCGTTTTTGATACGCCGAATGTTAGGGAACGGGTTAGGCGCTGGCAACAGTCGGGTGGTGGCGTGGTGCTTCCGGGGGATTTGGTAGAGGTTCCACCGATTACGCCGGCGACTCCCACTCCCGGGAGCAGGAGGGGTGTGCCGGGTCCACCGTTGGGGCCGCCTATCGATATGAGTGTCAATGGCATCGCGTCGCAGATGAAGAATATGTCAACGCCGCTTACGCCACCAAGGATGCCAGCCCTTAGGGATGAATGGGAGACGGCGTCCGAAAGCGAGAAGCAGGCGGAGCGGTTGCGGACGAGGAGCAAGGACCGAGAGAGGAAACTGCGGCGTGGAAGGCGCGATAACGATGCGGGTACTCCGGTTGGGAGCGGGATGGAGAGTGCAGGGGAGCGACCACCTGGGGTTCAGACACACAGCCCCTCCTGCTACGAAGAAGACGGGATTCGAATCGTACCAATGAAACCGAAGCACCGTACATCTGGAAGTCGGCGGAAGAAGCGGGAGAGCATCAGGGAGATGCTCCGGGACGAGACCGACGATGGCGGAGTGGCCCTTGGGCTAGGGGGAGGTGTAAAGGGGGGGGGCAGGCAGGCGCACCAATCTACTCTACCGGAGCAATCTGCAGCGGAAACAGCGTCTGAGCTCAAAACTCCGGTTTCCGAACAATTCCCCAAACCCGTCTGGGAGGATGATGGAATTCGAGTCATACCCATACGCAAGAAGAGATCGAAAATCAAGCCCGAACAATCGGTTGGATTTGATGTCGAAGTCGAATTCTTAAGTCCCGGACCAGAGCCGGAACCGGAGCCGTCCGAATCCAGCCGCGTCAAGGTCAGAGCCTGGGGACAAGAGGACGGTATCCGGACATACGCCACCAAGCCTAGTACACCAGTAAAGTTTTCGGACCGCAAGAAATCTGTTCGACAAAGTGCAAAAAGCGTTAGGAGTCGGAGGGAACAGTTCGAAGCCGACCAACGCAAAGCGATTGCGGAGGATAAGGTGTTCGCGCGTATGATTAGGGACCAAGACGATGGGAATGAAGGAGGAGATGAGGAAGACGATCACCCCATGGCAATTCCCAAGGGCGTCAAGGCGCCGACCAGAGACTTTGAGCAGGCGGCAATCGAGCCTGTAAGGCACAGCATTGATAACGGTGTCAGGTCTCGCCGAACTACTGCCGCACCCATAGAGGACGATGGGATCAGAGTACGGCCCATGAAAATGAAGCATAAAAAGAGCTCTGAGAAATCAAGGTTCGGTGATTCGGCTGCTGAGGGCTCTAGTGGTTCGAGAACAGCGATTGCTCCGATCCTAACCCCCCCGATGCTTACCGAATCTGCACCCGCCACCCCGACTGGAGCACGTCCACATCGCGAGCCGGCGCCCTTCGTCATCCCTGACGAGCCGATACTTCTGCAAACCCAAGATGGACAGCCGGTTCTGGTGTCACGCTCAGTCAGCAAAAAGATTAAGAGACAATCTTCCAAGAAGAAGCCGGAGATATCAGGCGAAGTGCTAGCCAGGCAGCCCTCCCAGAGACGGCAGAGGAGAAATTATAGCCCCTCACGAGACCGGGAGGAACGTCGTGCGGAACGTCGTAGACTGCGGGAGCAAATCAAGGAAGACAGCGCAAAGTTCCAGACGATGGCGACCAGGGCTCGTTCCGCTTCTCCAGCGCCCCCACGACGCGAGACAGAGCGTCCGGGCAAGGAGCGATCAGCCAAGGAGCGGCTAGAGAGGGAAATGTTAGTGGTGCAAGAGATTATCAGCGAGTCACCACCGCCTGTTAAGCTTGAGCCAATCATTCAGGAACAGCCGCAGGCCAAGCAGAGCCCACCGCCCAGAGAGGAACCAACAATCAAGCGGAAACATACAGTGAAAGAAAAGAAACCCCCGGTCAGAGAGTCGCTGATGAAGGAGCTGCTATTTCCGACGATCAGGTCAGCAACCAAGGAGAAACCCCCCACAAAGGAATTCCCCAGGGAATATCTTAAGCCAGTCGTAAAGGAGGTTACTAGAGAACATACAGCTGCTAGGGGGGGACCGCCTGCTAAGGAGTCGCTCGTACGGGAACTACTATTCCCATCACCGAAGCCGGTACCCAAAGTCTCGAAGGAAACTGTAAGAGAACCCCCCAAGCCTCCCAAACAAAAGAGCTCGAAAGAGCTGCATAAGCCGGTTTCTATAGAATCTCTTGAATCGCCGGAAAAGGAGGAATTCAAGGAGATTCCAGAGTCATCTCGCGAACCTAGGGAGCGCAGAAGGTCGATGTACGAATCGCCTTATTCAGCCTCAGATGGTCTACGCGCCAGGCGGGAGAGAGCCCTCCGTTCTCGCTCAGTGGCACCAACCTCCAGAGAAAGCTTGCCGCATTCGGAAGATAGAGACCAAGATTCTCACACTAAAATTTCAAGCCCTCCCCCCGTCACCAAGGGTTTGGCCAGGCAACGAAGCCGTTCAACTCCACCTGATTCGCGTTCTGCTCCGTTGGTTCGTGCCCGAAAGGCTAGTCCCCCTCCTATGGATACACATCGGACATCTACTCGGAGAAAGGAGAAGGAGAAGGATAAGTCCATCATTCGGAAACTGCCTTCAGCTAAGGACATTATCAAGGCGGTCAAGGAAGAGTTCACTGGGAAGTCTGTGCGATCAGCACTGGCGGATGGCGGATACTCTAGCTCCGAAACAGAATCTTCGACTGACAGCTCATCCGATGACTCTGGGGGGGGAACAGGCGAAGAGGAGGGACGTGCTCCCGAGGAGCCGGTTGTCAATGCGAAAGCAAAGAAGACGGTGAGAATCCAGGAACAAAAGTCGGAGGGTGAAGAAGATGATGAATCGACGGCGTCGGAATCCTCGAGCTCCGACTCGGAAACCGATTCTGAAGCTTCTGATACTCCAGCATTGGTCACCGTGCCGGTATCAACGGCAATTGCTACGCCAGAGCTAGCCCTACCAGAATCAATCATAGCTCCTGCACCGGAGCCTCAGTCAGAGCCTCTCGCCGCTTCTAAATCAGAACCACTGGCAATTGCTACACCAGAGCCTCCTAAGGCGGCTATCACGCCGGAACCTATCGTAGCTGCCTTGCCGGAGCCAATAGTCGGGCTTGATCCAGAAGCGGCTGTTTTTGAGCCGAAAGCGGCCACGCCTGAGCCGAAAGCAGTTGTTCCTGAGCCACAAGCGGTCCCTGAGCAGAAAGCAGCCACGCCTGAGCCGAAAGCAGTTGCTCCCGAGCCGAAAGCAGCCACACCTGAGCTGAAAGCATTTGTTTTTGAGTCGGAATCCGATGAGGACGACGACAGCGACGATGATTCTAGCTCAGAATCTTCATCAGAAGAGGAATATGAGGAAGCAAAACCGCCGTCTCCGCCTCCCGCAGGGCAAGAGCCTGCTATCGCCGTTCCTGCGGTGGAGACATCGTCACTTCCTGAGAAAGAACCTATTCTTCCTATCCCTGTGGCGAAATCTCCAACCTCACCTTCAACGGAGCCCGAAATTGCTATTGCCCCGCTGAAGACATTGCTTAAGGACGAAGCAGCTATGGAAAAAGCAGTACCGAAGGACGAGCCTGTAGGGAGGGCGCCGCCAGAGAAGGCACCACTAGAGAAGGTCGTTATCGCACCACCTGCGGCGAAGACTCCACCTCCGAAGGAACTAGTGGCTGCTGTTGAAGCCTTGGAATCACCAAAGGAGCCTGTGGTGAAACCGCTGTCGACAAAAAAGGAGACCATTGTTGCTGTTCCCGCAGTGACGTCACCACCACCAAGAGTGGAGACACCGCCGCCAAAGAAAGATGTTACAGCTGCTCCGACAGTGAAATCGCCGAGAGCCATGGGATCTGTGGAAGAACCACCCAAGAGGTCCGTTAGAGATCTAGTTAAGCAGCTGGAGTGCAAGCCAAGCAAAGCAGCTAAAGCACCTCCCCCGGAACCTCTGAGAGACCTCCTGAAAGAGGTCCCGAGAGAGCTCGATACAGAGCCCGTCAAAGTCGGTGCCGCGGACGCCACAAAAGAGCTTGCGAAAGAAATTCAGGTCGTGGACAGTGCGTCTGATGCTGCCAAGAATGAGCTTGGGGCTGTGGAGAAAGACCCCGTGGGCCCAACTCCTAGGCTAGCTGAGATGCCTTTCGAGCCTGCTGAGGAGAACTCAAAGACAGCGACACCGGACCTGGTAGTAGAGTCGCCGGTTGAAGTAGCGCCATTGGTGCCAAAGCCCCCCCCCTCGGAACCTGTTCAGGACTCGGTAAAGGTGTCGCCACAGCTCACCCTCGATATTGGTCTTGGCATCCCCGATGTGGCACCCCTGCAGTGGCCTGCGGGACCGGATTCAGGGCTTCTAGCCTCCCCTCTGTCGCCGTTGCCGAAGCGGAGCATGCGAGCTAAACCCACTCCACCGCGCCCCAAGAGCGTTCATAGCATTATTAGCAGCGATGGCTTCCTTACACCACTGGGCTCTGAATGCGGAGAGTGTGATGACTGTACTTCTCCTATTCGGAGTGTTTCAGATGCTTCAACAGTCAAGCCTTTGCGATTCACAAAGGTGAGCAAACCGCAGATGATTGACGTACCCAAATCCGCGAGTTCGGCGCCCAAAACCGAGCCACGGCCGGTAGACAACTCTGCGGATTGGTTCAACCCGAATGTTTCTGTCAAGGAGACCAGCTTGAAACGAAAATACACCAAGCATGCGGATTTGATTTCAATCCTTTCGGCTCCAAAGACCAAGAGTGTACGGTCGGAGGAACGAAGCCGCCGCAGCAAGGCCCGAAAGCATGTTGATACCATGACGGTCGATGATCTTCTTCGGGAATTTGCCGAGGAGGAGGTGAAGTATATGCGCGAGCTCCGTGCTCTGGTCGAGGATGTCGTTCCCATATTATTCCAGACGGTATTGGTCAGAGCAGACAATGACCTCCGACGGTCATCCTCCATCAGCAGTACTGGGACGTCTGGCACCGCTAGCAGTCGCAGTTCTCGGACTGGCTTTTCGTCCAATCCTACGAGGCCGATTGTGGATATGGGCATATCGCTCGAAAGGTTGCGGACACTCCACGAAAGGATCCCATGCCATGATGCGGACCACCTTCTTGCATGGGCTGGTGACGCCCGGAGAGTGTACGAGGAGTATCTGTCTGTTTGGCGCATGGGGTTCCAGGATGTAGTCGTCAACATGGCTCCCGGCCCTGACGAAGAGGAGTATGAACGTACCGCCAAAGCCGCAATCAGGAAAAGCCCGGCGGACGTCAAGGGGGTGCAAGGAAGTACGCGATTCGAGGGAGATCCAATAGCGTGGGATATGCCACCGCCGCCGACTATGGAAGAGGAGATTAAGGACGAGAGGGTTGATGTAGCCTTCCTGCTCAAGCGCCCACTGGTCCGCCTGAAGCTGCTGGCAAAGCTTTTTAAGGTATGTTTATGCTAGTACCCTTCTTCTCGGATCCGAGCCTGGAGTACAGAGGGGTGGCAATTTTTGTTTCTTGAGTACACCATGGCAGAGGCGTTTGGTGTTCTCCAGCGTCTTCACGACCCAGGCGATGTCATCAACGCCGCCCCAGTTTGTCCCGATGTGAACAATGCCGCGGTCCTCCTCCCACCGCTCCCCAAAACTTGAGGGATCCATTAAATTCTGTCACTTTACAACTCCTTCCCCCTCATCCTCCACAACTCCTTTCTCTTCCTCAACCTTCCATCCTACCATAGGTCTTTCGTTCTTTTGTTTCCTACACATTCATTACTCTTGATACCCGAGCACATTACTGATTTACTTACCACCAAAGCGAATCGACTACATTAATACATCTCCGTTGGCTGCATCACACTCGGCATCATTCCACGCTCTCGTCACGATGGCACGCAGGAAGATCTCGGAGGAGAAAGCTCGGATTGAGGATGAGGCAGCCGCTTCATTGGACAGTTCCAGGGCCTTCGATATCCACACATTGCAGCCACGGCGCGACGTGTGCCTCGAGCAGAATCGCCGTGTCAAGGCCCGTGACAGTTTCACTATGCGTCTCTATCACTCATCCGAAGAGCTAATCGAACGGACGATCGAACTCATCTTGCGCGATCCTTCTCCTAGGAGCAGATACTCGGAAGGCGAGATCTTGTTTGTTGAGCTTGGAGAGAATGCGACGAAGTGGTTGTTGTTCCCCCCCGTTCCATTGTCATCCATCTCGGCCAGGACTGGTGATGCCGCTGGAGAAATCGTGGTCATGGTGTGTGGCACGGATTCTGACCTTCAGGAATGGCGGGAGATCATGGCATTAGCTTCATCTACGGCGGCAGGGTTCGAGTGGGTGCAGATGATGGGTCTTGTGCCAATCCCTCCGGAAGGACCATTCTCGAGGGAGCCAATTCAGCCAGCGTTCCTGGAGACGGTGATCGAAGAGTCCGTTGTGTCCCGTTTATATCCGCCAGTGCAACCTCGCAAGCGGCAGACCCGATACGCGCCAGCTCAGCCAGCCCAGCCCCCTAAGCTCAACGTATTTGATTTCCTTGAGCCTGATACTGGGACTCCCGCAGAACCAGTGACTGTTCAGGAGCATGCGGAGAGCGTGGCGGAATTTGATGAGAACAGCGAACCCGAGCTTGAAGCCGAGCCCGAGCCCGAGCCCGAGCCCGAGCCCGAGCCCGAGCCCGAGCGCCAAACTCCTCTGGTTATTGATTGTCCGGATTGGCTACCCTCTGATTTCTCTCTGACGCTCCTACATCGACCCGACAGTTACCAGCTTATGGGGGGAGAGTTTGTGGTGCCCAAGTTTCAGTTTAGGGTGGAGCCACAGAGCAATGTTGTCAGAGATGCCGCTCGTTCACCATCACTACACACTTTGTCGGACATCGGTCGATCCGATTCTCCTTCCCCAAGCACCAAATCTGCCTCTAGCATCCAGCGTTCGCGTAGGGCTAGTCACCCGCATTCTAGGAATAAGTCTATCAGCGGGAAGAAGGAGAAAGTAACTGAAGAGGAAGCGAGGCAGCATAATCTTTCCAGGACTCGGTCAGTGCACCATCTTGATGAAGAGGGAATACCACCAGCTCCGGACGCGCGGAGCCCTGCCAACCCCATGGACAATATCCCCAAGCTCTCGCCCCAGGGTGTGACACATAGTAGCAGTGAATCGGAAGGTGATGCGCCACCTCCTGTACCTCCGCACCGTACGCCAACAAACGCGAGCCGTGGTAAACCCGCACCGATAGTCACGTCTCCGCGCTCCGGCAAGGCGGGATACGGTGGAAGGCGTCGCACTTCGAGCCCACTAAAGCACGAGTACGACCCTTCATCGGCGTCTAACTCTGAAGCTGAGCACGCGGAGCCTCGCCACTCGGAGGATACCGAAGAGTATACTTCGTCTTCGACATCTTCCTCTGATGAGGGGGAATCCGACGATGCTGTGTCTCTGTGCTCGGAGGAGGAAGATGGGGAATACCCCCCGCCAATGATCTCTATCCCAAGGCGTCTCTCGAGGCAGCCATCTGGACAAGTCTCGGTACCCCGCCAATGTGCGACTCCTAACGCCGTCCAGGACATAGCGGGAGCAGACGTTTCAGGTGTTTCTACTCCCGTTGGACCGCGAGCGACGACACCGCCGCGCCCGCAGCATGCGCCGCCACCAGTTCCACAGATTGGTAGCAAGTTCAGGGCCTACCTCTTCACTTGGGCTACCAATCAATGGCAGAAGATGGTACCTGATGAATGCAAGGTCGTGATCACGCCGGGCCACCTTGAGGCATTCCGTTTTGCGGGATCTCCCGGGTCACCGATGAGTCCCAGTGGCGTGCCACTGGAGCCATCTGTCTTCGCATGTGACCTCAACGCAACCCTTCCAGTCCGACATGGCACGGCCGTCGATATATCGGTTCGTACACCCGGCAAGAAAGGTGCCAATGTCCTTCTTCGGTCACGCTCACCACACGAATGCGAGATGCTGTTCAACGCGATCAATACCCACCGCATCATGCCACAGGATTATCAATTCCCCTTGACCAGCACGGTCAGTTCACTAGCACTATCATCGGATATGGGCGGCACTAGCGAAGCTTCGGCGGCCGTTGTGGGAAGCATCAAACGTGGCTTCGGGGGCTGGTCGAGGTCCAAATCGTATCGTGCTGGAGGTGCTTCGAACCCTAGTCTCGTCTCGTCCCCGTCCGAAGCCAGCATCTCGTCGGCCTTTTCCCGGTTCCGTCCCGGCAAAGTCTTCAAGAGCTCTCCTCTTGGCTCAGTTGCTTCGAGCTCATCTTCGATAGGCGATAGTTCCCGTGGAGCAACGCCTGTTGGCCTGCCAAATGTTCCTGGAGTCGAGCATAGCGTCGTCATGATGTCTCCTATGAAGATTCGTCTACACCTCCGTGTGACCTCGCAGAAGTGGCGTGACCTAGGCAACTCAAGGCTCAATGTGTTCAAGCCGCTGGAAGGACAGAGAGGCTTAGGCATCAAAGAGGACGACAAGCGTGTGGTCATCACTAACAAGAAGGGTGACAAGGTCCACTTGGATGTTGTACTAGGCGAGTCGGCGTTCGAGAGGGTTGCCAGGACCGGCATTGCGATTAGTATTCTTGTCGGCGAGGGCGAGGAGGACGGGACCGGCAAGCCTGGAAACTCCGGTGGTATCGGAGCTAAGTGTACGGTTTACATGATGCAGGTGCGTTTCTCCGGTAATGGTCTATGATATGCGATACTGACGTGTCACTACTACAGATGAAAGGAGAGGCGGAGGCTGCTTACAGTTTTTCGGTCCTCGGAAAACTGCGCTACTAGGTGGATCCAGCCATTCCCATAACGGAAACTACCACCGGTGACCGCCAGCCATGCTGACTGTTTTCTCTGTCTTGTTGAGCATTCGCCTGTTGTTTTCGATAACATCAATATCATTGTGGAGCGTGAGCGAGTGGAGCAGAACAATCAATTTGATTGTTCTTATGCTTGTTTTCTGCGGAGACCGGGGTTTCTTTTCCTTTTTGGCCTATATCCATCATACTGCTGATTGATTTCCACTTTGTAATCACGTCTTCTCTTTGTCCTGTTTTCCTTGTTTTGTGTATTGCACGTATGCGTAATGTTTGCGTACCATGGGGAGGCCTAGTATTCGTTCTTTCTACTAAATAATGTTTTATGCGTCCTTTTGGAGGTCTGTCTTTTTGGGTATTGGTATGATGAGCTTCCTCCTGGCGGACCACGGAATGGGTGTTCGTTTAATGGAATGAAGTGTACGGAATGGGGTGGAGGCATTGGATGTAATGGGCTGTATATGTGGGTAATGTAGTTGCTGGAGCTTCGGAGCCCTTTTCCATCCTCTATTGGATTTCATCGCCGTGTGTAATTTTTCACATGTGTAGCGTATGCACATCGGTATGAGGTAGCTATGTAACTGGCAGTGGGCGGGAGGGCGAGTCTCCCAGAAGAAGTACAAGCTGCCAGTCAAGCAACGGCCAGACGCGATGGTAGCCGGTACATAGTACCAAGAGGCTGGTTTCCAGGAGCTTCGCCCACCACCACGGCGGCGGCAGACAGAACATCGTATATGCCCAGAAGAGCACTGGGGAAGGTAAGACGAACAAGATTATCTAAAAATTCTGTTAATCGGAGGAGAGATGGTGGAGCTGTAAGCGAAATCCGGTGAGCGTTTCTTCGGTGGTGAGTGGGTTCAGGGTTGTGGACAAGCGGAGGTGAGCCGGTCGCAGACCCGCATTCTGGTTGAAGAAGTGTGAGAGAAGGAGATGTCTGATTGCGTTATTCGTTAAGCCGACTCCAAAGGTTATTACTGTACGGATATTCGGACCTGCGTCACAGTTCGCCAGCTTCTACACATCAACACCAGTTACAAAAGACTTACATCTCTTACCTCGCCACTTCATTCTTCCATCCTCCGTGTATACATCTTCCCCATCAACCGGATGCCACACAAAGCTCCTCCCCTATTGCGGCTTGAAGCAGAAGCTGCCAAATCCCCCCAAACGAAGGTTCCATCACGGATGTAATATCAGTCAGTTGGCTACCTTCACCAAAAGCATCCACCTCTAGCTCGGGAGGGGGGAAGAATCATCTGAGAAAAGTGTAATGTGGTCCGGTAGCTGAGGAGCTCGAGTGGTGCGTAGGGATCATAGCTGGTATGTACCGCTGTCTGGCGTCGTGGATACGTAGTGACTGCTGGTTGCGAATGGCAAACCCGCTGCTTGCCTACTGTGTGGGCAGTTGCCTTTGGTTGAGTTGCTGTGCGGGCGATTTGACTGCGGTTCTCCGCGGAGTCACGTGATAAATTTTTGTTCATAAGTACCAGTACTAGCGCTGGCCCGCGGGCGCCCGCCGGCCGGCCTGGGTCAGCGCAGTCTGGCCGCTGGGCCCGCCCGGCCGGACTGGGTCATCAGAAAGCCCGGCCCGGACTGGATCGTCCCACGGGCAGCCCGCGGGCCGGCCGGTCTATTGAGATCCCTGGGACTGTTTGAAAGGGATGGGTATATTTGAATGCCTAAATCTAACATGACAGAGAAACATAACCCTAGATTTTGTATAACTTTTGATTTTAAAAACGAGCCTTCAGCTAAAAAAAATTGCTCGAGGTATTAGAATTTGGGCATATAAAGGATATATATGTAAGTACTTATTAATGATTGTGTTTTAATAGTGTCACCCGTAAACGGATTAAAGGAAATAATTAAATTAATCAACGGTGAACCAAGAACTCCTGCTGAGTGGTGTGGGAAATCACTCGTATCAAACCCCGGGGACGCCCTAAAACTTCTGGTACCATACTGTAGCTGAAATGCTGCAAACGGGTGAACTAATTACTCATGCGTGGTAGTAAGTCAAAATATATACGAAAATATAATGGGTTATCGCGGATCTAAATCAGTAGCATTAAATGCGTACTGTAAAAAAGCAACGAGTAGACAGCAGTTGGTGCATTAAATCAACATATTTAAGGTGTACTCTAATAGGTTTCAAAATAGCTATCAAATCAGAATGCTCATCAGTATTGACACCACCAGCATTTGGCTGTCGGCCGCTTTTTTGTCCTACGGAGGCACCGTTCCGCCGACAGTGCCCGGCTTCAAGCTGGTGAAACCGGCCGGTTAGCCTCTTTGAACACTTATTTACTACTTCGTTTGGACCCTGCTTGTCTGGCATCCTGTACTATGGAGAGTATGGCAAGGCCTCCGCCTCGAAGTTCGGCAACAAATGTGGATGACACTCCATGACTCGCATGTTCCCGGTCTCGCCCTACATAATAGGTACCATGTATTCTATCTACTCCACCCCAATCTAGCAGTGGGGTGGGCTTCCTCGGCTATGAAGACTGGTACGAGAGCAGACGGCCCCCCCTCAAAGTCTCTCGCCCACCTGATATGCTCGATCATAGAGACGAAGTGGAAGGAAACGAAGGCATGGACAGGCGTAAAAGCCACCTACAGGAGGTACTGATACAACCAGCTGAAGACGGGTCACCGTCTCACCGGCCAATTCCTCCAGTGGAAGAACTTCGAAGAATCAGCCCACTGCCAAGTGTTGGTGGCGTCGGTACAAGATCCAACTTCCAACCGCGGGAGCCCCTCTTCAAGAACTGCCCCCTCCCAGTGGGGGCGTCGATAGAGGATCCTGTGGGCAGAGGCGCGGAAAAAGACGGGGAGGGGGATATAGCGATTCAAGATCCGACACCTCTTCGCAAATATGGCCAAGGAAGGTGCCCAGAGCGAGATGTCAAATTGGGAACCTAGGGGTCTGGAGGAGAGAGCGGAGGCGAGGAAGCGAGAGGCAGAGGAGCTGGGGGCTGAGGTGGAGGACGTTGGAACGATTGCAGTTCTTTCCCATGCCTCCCCTCTTGGCTGCTGCAGAAGACGGGCTAAAGGGGTGGCTTCTTGGTCTTGTTATTTGTTATTCCCTTGGTGCGCCTGCTTATTCATGCGACTTGCAAGGGCGGAGTGTAGGGAGAACCACGACGAGCCGCCTGCGGACTGATCGGGGTCGGGGCTGAACTGTGGATGGGAACTGGAGTGCGCACATTGCTATATATGATCTCCTGTAGATAGGTAGCATGATATTAGTGACCAAGCAAAAAAAATAAAAAGATCGACTCCACTGCAGATAAAACAACCGACCCCTCGTGGCGCAGCAGCGCTGTGATCCCGCATGAACTGGAAGTAACTAAGTAGAGTACATACATAGCCAAGCACCCTCTGCCCTTGCGAGCCGCCTCGGGGGGTTTTGTTTGCGGGGCATGTGCCGGTAGGTATGTGATCACAAATAGTAACCATCTCGTTAGCAGGTGGATACCAAGGAAGGTACTTACCTACCTGGTATCGCGATGCAACCTACCCGTCTCTCGAGGAAAGAAAAAAAACGACAGTGGCTATGCCGGCGCACTACAAACATACTTGTCTGCGGGGGTCAGTCCGAAGGCTGGAAACAAGTAACTAACTGTGGTTTGGTCGGTGCGCTGGCGCAGTGGGCTGAGCACCCACCGAGCACGAAAGATAGGGAACCAACGTGTTGACCGTCTAGCGTGGTTTTTGAGCGGTCGTGCGCCAAGGCGGGCGGGTTGATACAACGCTAGCGTCAGCCACAGGGCACCCATGACACTCAATGATTGCTCATGTTTCTAGGCATATGATTCGATCAGACAAGTCTCTGATGTCGGCAACGATGGTCTGAACACGATTAAAGTTTTGTAGTGAAGCTGAGAAGTAGGAGAGTCTATACAGTAGGAAAGAAAAAGTAAGACATTAAATCCGGATGCAGAGAATTACAGGCATAATTTGCTTAACCATGAAAATTATTACCTCCACCAACAGCAATACAGCGCTGCATGACAAAGGGAAAACTTAGAAAAAGAGCATTAATCTCATCGATGGCAATGCGGTCCTATCCATCCTGTAGTGCTATTCTCATCTCAGTTGCAGTTGTGTTGGCAGAATGTTGCAGAGGGAAAAGGGCACCCAACCACGAACAAAATCACCGCCTCGAAAGCTACACAAGCTATAACAGCCCTACCTGGATCCGACAGGGATCGAACGGCTAGTCCTGATCTTTGCTGGATCGTCTAGTATCTAGCGTACATATGTATGCTCGTACACAGTCTTCAGCTTTCATTATTAGAGTGTGCGGCACGTATCGAAAGACGAAATACATACAGAGTATCTACAGTACCCTACATACTTCTTGGTACATCTTGACCGTATCCGGGAAAAAAAAAAAAAAAAAATCTCTATGCAAGATGTAGCTGAAAAGGGCTGAAGGAGAAAACAAAAACAAAAACAAATGCCCCCCTCAAATTATGATCGCGGCGAGGGCTCGCGTGCCCCCAGACCACAGTCTTCCAGGTCGAATAAGTCATCCGGGGGCGATCCGGGCACGACCTGTTCTCCTATGTCAGCCACTGGATAGGGGAAAGCAGCAGAAGGATGGAAGGATGGAGTCGAGAGAGTCATACCCAGGAGCAAATCACAATCTCATGCACCTGGACTCCGTCCAGAAGGATGGGTATTCTCGTCTGCTGCAACTCACGCCTGTATATCTTCGGCCAGGCAAAGCGGAAGCCAACCCAGTAGAGACCGCCAACCAGGAACAAGCTTGTTCCGATGGTGGGGAAGATGAACGGCTGGATCGACTTCATCGATAGCCGTGAGCGATTTGGCGCCGGCGGGATGAAAGGCGCCACAATCAGGAACGCATTGAAGACCAGGAAGATTAATGCCATCGTTGGGCCGCCCCACGGCTTGAACGAGCTCTCGGCAACCCAGGTTGAGCGCGGTCTCCAGCGCAGCCAGAGGAGGCCCCCTGCGAGGAAGGCGCCGATCCAGGTGCTGATGGTGTACGAGTAGAGGTTGACGAAGAACGTGTAGGTGTCACCCATCGGTGGCGCGGCGATGATGATGACGGAGAAGACCCAGTGGAGGAGCAGTGCGCCTGCCGGGGTGGATTCTACCGGCGGACGCATGTGATGGTGGTCAACATCGTCAGTTACGACACCGGACCTTGGTCGGAAGATCCGCGTGAGAAGGGTGGGCGTGTTCGCGGCGAAGAACTTGGAGAACGGAATGACTCCAGCTTTCGCGATCTCCGCTTTGACTCGAGAGGCGACGAATGTGACTACTATGATGTTTCCAAGCGAGGAGAGTGCGACGAGGCCTGGGAGGACGCGGCCGGCCGCTCCGCTGCTGCCGAATACTTTGCGGAAGAACGTGGTGGCCACGAATGTGGTCCCTCGAGCGTCGCCGAGTTCCGCTTTGCTGATCACACCAAAGTACGCGATGTTAGTCAGGATGTACAGGAACGATACGAGTCCTACGGCGGTGTACGCCGCTTTCTTGAGCGTCTTTTGCGGTTCGTGGACCTCGCTCAGCACCTACACCGATATTAATATACCGTAAACCCCTTTCGCTCGTCCGCGATCTACTCACATAGTGCGCGTTCATCGATCCTCCATAGCTGAACATGACTGCTAGGAAAGCCCCAGCATAGCCATACGTGTCGCTCGGGGCGAAGGGTGCTGGATCCGACTCGAAGGCGTTCTCCGTTACGGTATCGACCGCGCCGCCGAATGCCGCGAGACCAGCGCCGATGACAACCAAGAGCACGGCGACCTTCAGGGAAGCAAGTATATTGTTGAAGTAGATACCGCCAGCTCTCCAGAATCCGTGGAGAAAACAGGCCAGTGTGATTATGGCGATCGCAACTCCTTTGATGAGCCATGCTGAGGGCTTCTCAACGGCACACATGTGCAGGAAGTTTTCCGAGAAGGAGATACCATTGCCGGCCGTGTTGCCGATGCAGATGAATATCACGGCATAGACGCAGGTGGCCAAGTATTTCGGGCGCTTGAAGATGTACTCCAACTGCGTCATGTTAAAAAAAGGTGCCTCGGACCACTATAGGAAACAGCAGCACTGACATAATTCAATTCCCCTCCCGAGCGAGGGACCGACACCTTGGCATCGCTCCCGCGCAGCCGGTATTTGGGTATGCTCAGACCCAGTTCCAGGTAAACTGATATGGCCATGAAGGTCATCACGCAACCGATGACCCAGAAAATCAGTGCGACAGCCACGCTGTCCGTACCGCGTACTATGGTACTAGGCGTCACGAAGATACCGCTTCCTTTTTTTTCCCCGAGGCATTAGCATTTTGACGAGCGCGTGCACGTACGCCAGAGTTCGGTGGCTCACCGATCATGCGGTTAACGATAACGCAGACGACGGAGAACCTCCGCAGCTTCTGGTCGTTGGGGGTGTCTGTGACCACGGCGTCGGGGTTCCTCACGGCCGCGCGCATCTCATCCAGGTCGTCGGCATCGAGAGCGAGACCGATATCGTCGGCATCTTGGGCTGGGGCAGTCATTGTGCTTTCCAGTGTATGGTTGCAGGCGGATGCCGACTCGAAAGCGAAAATCTCGAGACGGGAAAGGGCACGACGGACGGATTATCTTAAGAGGCCACGGCTAGGCGCCATCCCCGTCCCCGCATGTTTGGGGGCGAACCATCTGCGTGCTACCGCAAGCCCTGCAGTGCGAGGGGGTGCAGAAGCACCGCAGCCTGTCACTCCGGGAAAAGGGGGGCCAAGCGAACGCCGACTCCGCGGATAAAAAGGAAAGAAGTATCCTCATGCCTAGAGCGTAAAAGCTAGAAAAAGAAATATCTGGGGTGATTTTTTTTTTGTTTATTCGTACTCGCATTCAGCCTATGGCGGCAAGATATTCGGGGTGATGATTGGTGCAATACCGAGGTGGAGGGCCAAGACAGCGGCGGAAGGCTGAGTGCGTTTTTGTATGTATGGGAAATTTCTTTTTCTGAATCATGGTGTCTTTCTTTCGTGTAACTTCTTAGAATACATATCTACGGGTGAAACCAGGTTGATCCACCGGCCTAGCCTCTTGCAGAAGGATCCCCAGTTGCTTTGTATACATATACTTCGACACCGCTCAACCACCGCAAGAGAGATCGCGAGAGTTGTTTTCTATACTTCACAATACTTCTGGCGCCTGTTGTAAGCAAGATATCTGCTCGCTGCTGCAGCGAGCGATTCAAGTAGGCGGAGAAACCAATATCAGATCACAAGCTCGCGAGGGCGGTATGATCTTGACGATTGCGGAAGAGGGAATGGTGTCTACACAAACACGCACTGCTAGGAATATCCAACACGGCTTGGCCTACCACGGAGTGCGGTATGTGCTCTCGTTGAAGATCGGCAATGGTGGAATCTTGAATGTGCTAGCGATTTCCTCCTTCGAGCCCTTGATCTTACCACTGCGGTTGAACACCACGATCATTCTGGCAACATAATCGGGTTGAACCTTGAGTTTAGCGGCAAGCCCTGGTATAAGCGGTTTCTATCACGGCATCCAGGACTATCGGCGAGGTATGTATAGTCGGTCTCTGGATGACAGCCGTGCGCTGAACAACAACCCACGAATTATTGTGAATATTTCCGGACACTGAAGGAAGCCATCGCAGAGCTCAGGACCAAGCCCAAGAATGCATCATACAAAATGTGTGTTTCGCTGAATTCATCTCGGTGTCGCAATGGGTAGCTTATACCAGAGCCCAGCAGCTCTATACCCCCATGGTGGCGGATACAGCGCGCGGCGGCCGCAAATGTTCAGCGTCATGAACCCCTGGCATTGCCCTTTCCCTTTTCAGCAGAAGAATAGCAGGCAAGAAGTAGTCATAGAAGTCCAACTGGTTTGTTTTCTTGGACCAACTGCGTTTTGTGGTTGTGGTGGCAGTGATGGTGTTGACGAACTGCTTGAAGCAGCTGGACCGGTGAATCGCGTGCTCTGATCCACTTCTATCCAGGCCTGGTTCACTTCCTGCGCTAACGTTAGTTAGATAATCGTCAGAAATTGTGCAACGCGCAACGCGCACCCAACCGAAGCCGAGCTAGTCACGTAGATATGTATCTAGAAACGGATTCGATGGCGAGAGAACTGCCCATGTACCTACTGCAATGGAGCGCCAGGGGCTCTACATAAGCCGCACGTGCGTAGATGCTACATATCCGTAGGTAAGTAGAATACATGTCCGCCGACGTTTGCCCCACTGCGACGTCTGGCTCGCGGGGCTGTGCAGACAGATTGCGACACACGGAGTGCGCATCGAGGCTGTGATTCAATTGGCGTACAGCTGTCTAGCGCGACGCACAACACATGAGCCATCAGCCTGGTGGTTTCACAGAGTCGCTGCTTCGTGCCACATAGTCAGGGGCACTCCATCCCGTTTTTGCGTAGATAGAAAATGCTCCAAGTGTCGGGGCGCGTGTGGGGGTTAGGCAGCGCCAGAAGCAGTATCTGGATATCAATATAACAGGCTGGGGACCAGTGTGTGCTATGTATCCCATGTGTCGCAAAAGTAGGCTTTCGCACGCTACCTTATCTGATACCCAGTCCCACTGCCCCGCATCCCATCCAGGTCGCCCTTCATCCTGCGCTCCCATATCTATTCGCACTTGCCCTGAGATATCTGCCTTGCGCTTGAGCCGACCCACCATCCATCCGGGTTTGCCGTCTGCCATTTGTCCTCCGGTCTGCTGGGCCCATCTTGACAGCTTACTGCAACTATCGATATCCCCACGGGGCGTGCGCCGGCTGGGGGCCCGTCTGTCTCACTTCTACTCACTCCGCGTCGGTACTTGTCCATTCCGTCGTGTCAGGCGGATATTCGGCGTCATTACCGTTCAGCCCGCCGTCCCTTTCTGCTCCCCACGAAAGAATTGTCGCTATTTAGTCCTGGAACGTCATCCCCCGATCAGCGCTTCACACTACCTGGCTTTTGCACGTCCTCAACATCTGATCCCCCCGTACCTGATTTTGGCTCGTTTCTTTCCTATCGCTATTCGCACCGACTGCACGCCCACAGAGAAGCGCGGCGGTAGACTGCGCTGTCCGCCATGGCGAGCGTAGGCTTCTCTGTTGGCGATGTTCTCGCCGCTGCCACTCTCGCGACGCAGCTATGGACCGCGTGCTTCTCGAAGATGAGTGCCGCCCACCTGGCCTATGCACGGTACGGTGAGCAGCTCCAGGGGCTCGGAGGCTGTCTGCACGACCTGTGGAACATACTGTCGGAGCACGAGCAGAGGCGCGCGGAACGGAACGGAGGCCGGCTCAAGGTGAATTCGGTGGATCTCAACTCCCTCGCGATCATCATCGGGGATTTTAAGGGAACCCTGGCCAGGGCCAACAAACTGATGGATAAATATGCGATTTTCAAGAAGGACCCCTCGGCGCCAGACAAGCGGGGGTACGTTCTGCGGATGAAATGGTCGATAGATGCCGAGCGAGAGGTTTACCAGCTCACCCAGGATTGTGCTTTTCACATGACGAAGATCCAACTCATGATGGAGCCTCTGAAAATGTATGACCCCCCCCCCACACACACATACTGGAGGCCCCCGCTCCGTGCGGATTGTGTGCTGACGGCATGCCGCTCCAGAAAGCTCCAGTTGGATGTAAGCGACAACATCCAGAGTGTCCGAGATGACTTGTCGGACTTGATGGCACGGTTCCGTCAGATCGAGACTTTGATCCGGAACTGCCACACAGTGGGCCACAACATCGACGAGCCTCCGGCGAACTCCGACAAAGGCCCCACCGCCCTGGAAGATGAACAAATGCGCAGACCCAACGCCTCGGTGTCGCGCAATTTGACGCCAAGACGTCTCCACGAAAAGTTTGAGGAAACGATGCATCGCCACCCCCGGTTGCGAAGCATCCTCCCTGAAATTCCCATCGAGGACTGGTGTGAGGCTGCAGCATGGTGGATCGAGAGTGTCTGTAACCCATTCCTTCTGGTTACTCTGAACTGGAAAACTAAATTGGGAGGCCTCCAGGGTGTTGCCACAAGAGACCTGGGAATCATCGGACTAAGCACGGTTCCAGCGGAGCGCTATCTTAACCTGCTGAAGGCCGCGTGGCTGCTGGCCACATGTGAGGAGAGCATGGTTTATCGGCGGCTAGAGAGAGATTCTCTCTGGGCACAGTACGTTTGCAGGCTAACAGAGGTATCCCGAGTCCCACACCCCATGCTAGGCAAATACTGACCATATTCGTAGTCTATCGCCGGGGAACTTTCAAATATCAAAGACCGGGGTTTGTCGCTTCCGGACGAAGACAGTCTTTTACGCCTGCCGGATGGTTGTTTCGACGTGTGGCTCAATAACACTGAGAAGGAAGTACCGTTGAGTATTCGGGACGAACGACCTGGAGAAGAGAAAATCCTTGAATTGTAATTCTCTTCCGATTCTTTGCATCTTCAAACATATTCTAACAACTCTAAGGACTCTGCAGACAACCTTGGATCCAGACCGGTTCACAAGAGAGCTGTTGGTGTTCCGGAAAGATGAGGGGGCAATGAGACTCTGCGATACGACTGAGAACTTTGAGAACGGTTCGCGGAGTTCTGAAGGTAATCGGTGACCCGCTTCCCCATAGTAGAAGCAGCGGACACTGATCTGTGGACAGAGTTCATTGTAAAGTGTGCCGAAACGCAGCTGGTGGCCCTCTACATCACAGCGTACAACCCTTTTCAGAACCCTCCGGTTTTGAACGTGATGATGGATAATCGGTTGCAAAATCGGGAGTATTCCTTCAAGTCATCGGCCGGTAAGGGCAGATCACCCCGACTCGATTGTGCCTTAGATTACTGATTCACGCCAGATCTCCACAACTTCCAACGTGCCATTGTGGGCTCTCAGGTGATCTTCGAACAGTACGGTTTGTTCTTCCCTTACCGTCGCTTCTTTGCTAATTATCACGCAGGCCCGGATCCCGCAGTCTTTGTGCCGCCCTCTCGCTCACAAAGCTTGGCAGCGATCTGAAAGGCAGTGATGTACGAGTTCAGATGTGGCTAGATAAGCCACTCGCAAGACTTGGTGAACCTTCATCAGGTCAACTCGGTGCATCGCCCAATCTTGGCATGACATCACCATACGGTTTCAATGCTGCGTTGATGCGCAGTGACTCTCTGCTTCCAGCATCTCCCCGTCCCCGCGCAGCACCCACATTCTCTTCGCAAAGCGTCTCCTCATCCGGCTCTTCGTCCTCCAAGTCAAGCCAGGAGGTTCTCGAGTTCCGGTCACCGAGATGCCCGCGACTAATGATCTACTTCAAAGCCGAGGGCAGCGATAAATGGGCCTTCCTCCAGATCCAGATGGTCGAGCAACTCGTGATACGACCGAAGCGCTGCTGCAGAAATAACACGCGCCGTCTCTTCGCCTCGCATGGCGAGACATGCTGTAGACGAACCGTGCTGGAATCCACCGCGGGAACGATCGAAGCGCTCATGTTTTCTCCCTCCAAGGGTGAACCGGAATGGGCGCTGGATATCCTCCAGGCTAATCTTGCACGTACAAGGAAGAGCGGCGAAAGGACCAGACTCGAATACGTCGCGATCGAGCACAAGGATGAGAGCGAGAAGCAGAGATTCGGAAAGGCTTTCGAGGCGGGCAAAAAGTTGAGTGCCTTGCAAAGGTCGAAGACGCAAACGCAGATCAAAGAGGCGCAGCAACAGGCGTACCTTAGCGGCGGCGATCCCGGGAGCAGGCGGCCCTCCGCATCCAGATCGAATACAGACAGTGGTAGTTCGTGGAGTGTGAAATCGATTTGGCGATGAGAGCGGAGAGCGCTTTTTATTTCCCCTTCTAGTGTGCTGGTCGGATGAATGGTTCATTTGCTTTTTATATATGTATCTATTTTGCGATTGTTTGCTTGACTTTTGCTGGCTTTTTTTTTGGGCGGGCTGGTGCTCGGTATTGGGGTTTTGGTTGGCACGGTGTATGTAGGCAGACATTGTACGATTCGATACGCAGTTAGTATGCACGGCATGGCGGGGGTGCTTTGATTTCGTTGGGGGTTTACATAGCGGTAATGCAGTAAGTAAGCGGTCGTGTGGAGTTTGTGAACCCTTATGTGTCCGAGCCATGTTTTCTCGTGCAGTGAGCTAGGTACATACTTTGAATCCACCGATGTGATGTCATTCCTTGACAAGAGCGAGGAGCCAGACGGCGTGATTCTAGCATACGGACCCGAGACCGGAGCAAGACGGCGGTTTTGCGGCGCCATCGAGCTGCAGGTGTACTTGAGCGTGCTGCCTGTGCCTTGGTCGGTGCATCATGATGATTCATTGATCGCATGCGACCCTATCGGACCATGGCAATATACAGTCCTTTCCCGTTCGCCGTCCGCCCCGACCTCATACAGTCCGCCGGCGGCCCCCGGCAACTCCCTTCCTTGGTCGGCGCAATGGCGTTCCTTCAAGGGTTCTCCTTCGCATACCGAGTGATGCGGTATGTGGGACTTCACACTAACGTTGGTTGTGGGGGGGGGATAAGTCGAGCGCAGATTGAATAGAGCGGCTCGTGCCTGTGCACAGTTGTAGAGCCGATGAGAAAGACGAGTTGCGAGTTGTCGTGTCACGTGGCTTGCAGAACCGAGAATTTCGAGTGATGGTCTGTGACGCTCGATAGAAGTGACATTACAAAAAAACCCCCCCCCCCCCTTCACCACGACCTGGCGTATATAGGAGGTAGCTTGGAAACCCCCAGAGCTGGGAATCGAGGCCATGGGCCCAACCCAGTTGTATACCACTTAGCCACGTGGGTGTTTTTTTTTTGTTGTTGTTGTTGTTTGAGCTCGAGGGGGTTGGGGTGTCGCTCTTGGCCTGCTGCCACCACACTCTTTGCCAATCGCATGACTGCTGTTGAGACCGCCACTGAGTGCGATCCTGCCGTAATCATGGACCAGGCTTGAGTCACCTGCTTGGGGCAAGAGGCGACATCGGTGCGGACCTCAATCGGTTAAAGGCGGCCAGGACGAAGCTGTGGCCGTCGGGGAGCCCGCAGATCGCGGCTACGGAGATATGGAGGCGATCTCCCTTGGCTGTGACTAAGCCGCCGAGTGGCATATTCCAACAAGTGCCGGATGACATTGACCAGGGCAACAAGCGCCCATGCTGCGAGTACTTGCCGCGCTGGAAAGCCAGTGCACCCCCCCTATACTAACTATAGATCAGATAAGTGCTTAGTAGCTCATCGGGGGGAAATTTAATTCCGGTGCGTATGTAAGCGAGGGCTTCCGCCTGGGCGGGCGCTTTCGTGATGTTGGGCACGAGCCAGCTTGAGTCAAGTTCTGTGAAAGGGCTTGAGCCGTGGCCGAGGAAAAAGGGGCCCGGGGTGGCAAGTGCGATTTCTCGAGCCCCCCGAGCGCTCGCGGGTAAAATGGTCCTGGGCAAGGTTACTTGCCATGTCCGAAAAAAAAAAAGCAAAGACATCTGCTACCATTACGCACAGTGATTTCCTCCCGAGACTCGTAGCCACTCTGTTGCCGGCTCCATCGTTGAGCTCGCCCGTTTCCCACCGCCCAACTCCGGGGCACTTCCCCATTCAATTGTTGCGGGGGAGGATGTAGCCCCCCTCGCCGTGTGGCCATCAGGACCCGCGTTCGATAGGAGCGGGGTTGTGGATGTCAAGCTGCCGCGGAAGGAAGGACATATCAGCGCTTCATGGTCGGTTCCGAGGCGGCGGCGGTAGGAAGCGCAGCTACGCACCCGGTCCAAGCGTGGGGCTTTCCGCTGGCTAGAGACTGTATGGTGTGTGGTATTCACTTTGAATATTGCGCGGCTCGCGATTCCGAACGTTAGTTGGTCCTCGGCCACTGCCGCAGCTGATGCCAGCCTGGGGGGAGGACTCGTGCAGTGGCTGTCGCGGGGCGGTGAAGGATGTGGCCAGCCGACAGACAGCTACGTATGCGCGAGCCCGTCCCTGCCCCCCCACACAATTAAACATGCACGACCGCCCTGGCGAAGCAACGCCCCGTTTACGAAGGGTGCTCGTATCGCGGTCCGTCCCGGTAAGTCGGCCGCCGCACCGGTCTGTTTGGCTCCCTCGCGAGGGTATGTGCCAGTACGTAGTTGCTCCCGGAGAAGATCTGCAGTAGTGCAGGTCGGCGAACGTCGCTGCAAAGCGTGAGCCACGTGGATCTCGCGTGTCGTCTCGCTTGCCGCGGTCCCAACCACCAACAGAAAGACGTCAGTTTAGCGCCAGCCGTGCACGTGATAGGTGCGACGCGAACCTGGCCGAGCCAGCGCTCGTGATGCTCACTGTCAAGCCCACGGTGCCGGCCTAGCATCTATCCCCCATACTATCCGCGAGAGGACCAGATTTTGTGCATCCAGACCACTAACTACGGTCGGGCCCATCGTCTGAATCGAGTTTAGCCGAAACGATATATGTCCCTCTTGGCTAATGTCTCGCAATAGTTCGTCTTGTCTGTCTTGAAGCTGCCCCTGCACTTGCCGTCATTCGAAAGGGAGGGGCATGAGAGGATCGCGCCCCCGAGAGGGAGATATGGATTCCTTAAACTCGCCTCATCGGGAATGACGTAAACTTCCAGGATGACGGGACCAGCGGTGGCCAAGCGAGGCGTGTATCTACAAACCTGAACCGTCGTCATGGGTGGACGCGTGAAGCCACGACTCCCGCGGAAATGTGCTGTAAGGCAGGGACAGACCTCTTGAGTACCTCTCGGTGAGGGAAAATGTGTGACACCCCTGAGCCGGATCCCGTTTCTGGGATCTAGTGGTGGAACGTAAACACATCCCCTGGGGGAGTGCTCTTCCGACAACAGAACGTCGTTAAATCTCAAGTGACCTGGGATTTCAGACGAAAACCCACCTGTGTCCCGGGGAAGACATGCAAAACCAACCCGGAGAGGGGTTTTGAGGGAGCATGCCTCGGCGTACGGAGGCGGTGGGGTGGAATTAAACCAAGCTGCGGGGATAAATGGTGTCTGCTCCGAGTTTTAGAAGTTGGGAGAGCCTAGGGAGCTAAAGGAAGTGACCCCCGATGAGAGCGGTCCGGGTGAAGGTGGTTTCTTCGCTCCCTGTCTTCAATCCTAGTTTTAGGCGGGCTCGCCATAATCAAAATTGGTCGCATGCGAGTAATGAAGAAAGAAAAAAAAGAGGGAGATATGGAGGAGGAGGGGGAGGACCACAGTGGACTGCGGATGCCGGCCTCCGCCAACACCCAGCCCGACAGTCGAGAACCCTAGGCGGGCCGGGGCGGTGGGGGGGTTTCTC